>Ga0074046_10004477_pt1 | contig 11409 bp, 13 predicted proteins | sample BogForMeECP23OM3_FD_94441 | JGI IMG/M metagenome (GOLD analysis project Ga0074046, IMG submission 94441) | Bog forest soil microbial communities from Calvert Island, British Columbia, Canada - Bog Forest MetaG ECP23OM3 | ecosystem: Environmental > Terrestrial > Soil > Wetlands ...
GGGTTCGGTTTCGACTGAAACATCCATATGCAGACCGCCGAGAATGCATTCCAGAACGCTGACTTCCTGCCAGTCGCGGGAAACCACCATCGATGAGAGTGTCATGTCTCCACTCTACTGACACGGGTAATCGCGACGTAGATCACTAACGTAATGAGGATCCGGTTTCGGGCTTCCGGCTTCGGGCTTCGGGCTCCCGCTTTTGAACGATGCGCAGTTCTGTTCTGGCGATCACGTTTCATCTCAAGATTCGGCCGACTATTTATTCAGGCAGGACATAAATCCGGTGCAACAAGCCGGAGCCCGAAGCCCGAAGCCGGACTACGAGTTGCGATACCACTCCACCGTCTTCCGCAAGCCCTCTTCGAACTCTACTTTGGGTTTGTAGCCGAGAAGCTTTTCGGCTTGCGAAATATCGGCCAGGGAGTGTTTGATATCACCGCCGCGCTCCGGCCCGTAGGCCGGAGCGCCGGAATATGAAGTGAGCGGTTGCAGCAGCTTGAAAGTCTCATTGAGAGTGACGCGGCGTCCGGTGGCCACGTTGAAGACCTTGCCGGCCGCCGGTTTCGGAGCGTGGCAGGCCAGCAGGTTGGCCTCGACCGCGTTGTCGATGTAAGTGAAGTCGCGGCTCTGCTCGCCGTCGCCGAAGATGGTGGGCTGCTCGCCATGGAGCATTTGGGTGATGAACTTCGCCAGCACGCCGGAGTAGGGCGAGGAGGGATCCTGGCGCGGGCCAAAGATATTGAAATAGCGCAAAGCGACGGTTTCGAGTCCGTAGCAGCGGAAAAAAGAAATCATGTAGTGTTCGCTGGCGAGCTTGGCGACGGCGTAAGGGGAAATCGGATTGGGGGTCATGCCCTCATGCTTGGGGAGTGTCGGGGTATCGCCATAGGCGGAGGAGGAGGCGGCATAGACGACGCGTTTCACTTTGGCATCGCGGGCGGCCACAAGGAGGTTGACGGTGGCATCCACGTTGGCGCGATTGCTGCCGAGGGGATCGAGAACAGATTTAGGCACCGACGGGATGGCGGCCTGATGAAGGACGTAATCGACGCCGGCGCAGGCTTGGTGCATGGCGTTAAGGTCGAGAAGATCGGCTTCCCGAAAGTCGATGCGGGGCAGGAGAGCGGCAAGATTTTCGCGCTTGCCGGTTGAAAAGTTGTCCACTCCACGAACCTGTTCGCCGCTCCGCACCAGTTCATATGCGAGTGATGATCCGATGAATCCGCCGATGCCCGTGATCAAATAAAGAGCCATAAGCTTCCATGATAAAGGATGGTGTGGGCAGAGGGACGGCGCGTCGTGGAACTGAAGTAATTCGATTGATTAAGGAGCTACCGCAGGCGCTAAGCCGCAGGATGATTTTCAGGGGTCTAGGGGCACGACCGAAAGCCGCGTCCCTGCAAAGCAGGGGAGCAAAGTGAATCTTGAAGGACCTGCGGAATGTGGCGCCTCGGCGCAACCTGCATCTTCGCATTTACGTGCCCTGGCTCCGACGGAGGATGCGAAAAAATTCATCCCGGCTCAGGATTTGTCGATCGACAAAGAATTTGACGATGGCCTGAAGGCCAGCTTCGGGGTCTGTGACAGCGGGAATAGTCTCGGCGGAATGAACCGACGAAGGGCGCGCCGAGCTTCCTGTTCCGAGGATGACCGAGGGCCGGGAAAGCGAACGAAGCAATTCCCGGAGGCGCTCGCGATCTACGTCGGACATGGTGGTGAAAAACATTCCCATGCCGAGGTTGGGATAGCTGACGCGGACTTCGGCGCGGGTTTCGATTCGGAAGCCGTTGACCTCGATGGTCATGGAAAGGGATGAGCCGATGCGGTATGTACTGGAGGCCTCGAGGTAACAGCCGTGCAGACTAATATCGGTGAACGCCGCCCAGGTGGAGACCCCGGTCTCAAGCTCGCGGATTTGCGCGCTGCCCTGACAGCGGTAGCGTGGGCTACGCCGTTTCTCAAGGGCGCTGCGAGCGTCGGCACCGTCGACCAGGGCGCTGGCCGGGGCAAGATCGGCGCCGGAGGCAGCGGGAGGCGCCTGGTTAGCGAGATAGGATGCTCGTTCGCGGGTGCCATCGGGAGTAATTGCGGACTCGTCTCGTGGATTCATCAGCTTCTCTAGTTCTTAATGGTTTGGACTCCGGCTGCCTGAGCTGGGCGAAAGCCACTTGGGTCCGGGGTCTCTGCTTTAGTTTACGGAGCTAGCGTTGGGAAGGCTTAGAGTAAGGCCAGAAGGGTGGGGCGAAAGGCACGGGAAGATTCCCGATCTAGAAAAAGTTCAGGATTCGAACGCGGCAGTAGGAAATTCGGCGGCAGAGCGGCGGATTTTATTCCAAACTTCGTCGCGGCCGGCCCCGGTTTTCGAGGAGAAGGCGATAACGGAAGCGGTGGGGTAGGCCTCGGCCAAGCTTTTCAGGGAATTGCGCAGTTGGTTGTTCGAGAGGCGATCGCTCTTGGTGGCGATGAGAAGGAAGTCGCGGCCTGAGGCGTTCAGAAAATCCAGGAGGTGGCGGTCGCTATCCTGGGGAGGTACGTTAATGTCGACCAGCGCGAGGCACAAGGCGAGGGTGGGACGATCGTTTAAGTAAGGCTCGATGAACTTGGGCCACTCCTGCGAAATTTCGCGCGAAACTTTGGCGTAGCCGTAGCCGGGCAGGTCGGCGAAGATGACCTCGGGGCGAGGCTTTCCGGGCCAGCGGATTTCGAAGAAATTGATGCTGCGGGTGCGTCCCGGGGTGGAGCTCGTGCGGGCCAGTTTGGCGCCCACGAGAGTATTGATCACGCTGGATTTTCCGACGTTGGAGCGGCCGAGAAAGGCGACCTCGGGCAGGCTGGGAGCAGGGAAGTGCGCGGCATCGGTAGCCGCCGCCATGAATCGCGCTAAGACTCTCATGGGCGGCTCTCAGTTTGGGGTTCCCGGTTCTCAGTTCCCATGTTCCAGTTTGCTATGCGGGGTGGAGGGTTGGCAAGCCGATGGAGCTCCAAGGGGAGCGCGGCGGTTCTGAAGGAGCGCGGATTGAGACGGCGTCTCAGACTGAGACTGGCGTCTCGGCTATCGCCGATTGTCGTATCGGATGTTCTTGTAACCTGCTGAAAAATATAGCGCCTGAGTTCTAATCCTTTTGTTCTGGGGTGTGGTCGCGGGCGTGCTTCTTGGTTTGGCATAACCGCGAGTTTGGCTCCCCAAAGCTCTTCCTAACCGGGAAGAGGGGGAGCCTGACCGCATTTCTTGGGCAGAAAGCAGAGCCGGGCTTTGCCGGGTGGACAGCACGAAGGCGGCCGTTAACATAAGGACCTGCTCTACAGAAGATTCGGGCCAGGACGGAAATATTTTGGCGCAAACAGCTACAGCTCCGGCGCGGACGATGCACAGCAGCAAGGTGGCGGAGTTGGCTCGCTTCTTTCCCGAGGCCACGCCGGTGCGGATTCCGGTGCAATGCACGCGGATTGAGCACTCGAGTAACGGGAGAGACGGCGGCGCCGCGCGGGAAAGCGGCTCCCAGGAAAGTACCGTGATTGAGTTCGCGACCTCGCGGGAAGTTCTGTTTGCCTGCACCATGGCAGTGGAGTTTGCCGATGTGCTGCGGGTGCGCAACTGTGACGGTTCGCTGGATACGGAAGTGGAAGTGGTGGCCGTGCAGTACCACGCGGACCACACAATTTTGGCCGCACGTTTTCTGCAAGAAGTTCCCAACTGGATCGTAAAATCATGACGCCATCTCCGCAGCCCATAACAGATCCGGCGATGCTATGGTCGATCGCCCGGCGGCTTCATCCCATTTATGCCGAACTGGCACGCGAGTTTGTGATTGAAGCGCCGGCCAGCGATAAGTTCGACATCCGCGATCTCGAAACCATGGAAGCGGCGCCGGGCGCTGAGGCGGTAGAGCAGGCCAGGCAGTGGCTGAATGACATGGATGATCGCGTCCAGGTTCATCAACTGCGGCAGTTTCTGCAGACCAGTTCGATCGTCGATCGCGAGGGGCTGGAGGTCTTGCTGCAGCATTTCCTGGCCAAGAGCGAGCGCAGCGAGGCGGTTCGCGACAAGATCGATTTTCTGCTGGTGCAGTATTTCAGCCAGGGAGCGCCCACCGATCTGGACGACGATAAAGCCGACGTGGCTTATGTGGCGCAGGGATTGGCGCCAATTCTGGGTGAAGTCGAGCTTAAGAGTCCGGTGTGGCTGAACGGGCTGGATCGGGTGCTGGAAGCGGCGCGGCGCTGCCGCTCGCTGGATGAATTGCTGCACGGGGGCGTGCTGGAACAAGGGCGCAAGGCCAAATCGCAGGCGGGTGACTTGTTCTACCTTCCGATCGCGCTGGTGGGGTTTACGCGCTTTGGATATCTTATGCGGCGAGTCTTCTTCCGCCTGATGCTGGCCGATCTCAACGAGATTCTTGACGGGTTGACGGAGCTGGAAGAAAAAGGAGTCGAGACCATCGACTGCCAGCGAGCGCAGTTCTCGGCGCAGGAGCCGATCATTCGTCTGCGCATGATCTGCCAATCGTGGAAGGTCATGTTCCAGGCGGAATATTCTTCAGGGCAACCGCTGCGCATGCTGGTGGACTTGCGAGCCTCGGTGGACTTTGCCCTCGGCCGGGGAGCAGCAACGGCGGACAGCAAGGAAGAAAAGAGCGGGAGCGAAGATGCCGGGAAGGCTGCTGCGCCAGCGGCTGCAAAAGCCTCGTCGCCGGCGAAGTCGGCCGCCCCCGCAAAAGCTGCAGGAGACAAGGCAGGAAATGCGCCTCGAGCCGCGGCTGCCGCGGCGAGCGCGGGAGGGTCGAAGACGGTGGCGGCTGCTAAGGCAGTTCCCCCGGTTGCCTCCCAGCCCGCTGCCAAGTTTGCCGTGACCAATGATGAAACTCCTGAATTCGAGATCGACGCAGTGCCGGAGTGGAATCCGGATGAGGACTCACAACCAGCGAAGAAACAGAGATAGAAGCACAGAGCTGGCTCCCGGCGAGGGTCCGGCGAGAACAGAGAGCATGGAGTCCATGGGACTCCACGAAAGGGCAACCTGCAAGTGGATTATCCGACGGTTCTGGTCATCTCCGACGACGCGGAATTCTCGCGGAGCATTACCGCGCGCTGGCACAGAGAGGGCAAGGTACCAACGTTCACCATGCTCAGCGGAAATTTATGGCCGCGCTCGGTGGACAACTTCGAGGTCGCGATTGTAGGTCCATTGCGCCGCGAAGAGCTGGCGCTGGTTCTGGAACCGCTGCACTCGACCGAGCAGCCGCTGTTCTGTGTGTGTCCGGAAGCAGCGACGGCGCAACTGGTGCGAGAGCGCTGGCCGCGGACTTCGGTGCTGCGTTACGACGAAGATTGGTTGAGCGCCCTGATCCTGGGTGCGACCGAGGCAGTGCAGCGTGCGGGAGCGGAAGCGCGTGCACGCGCCGCCGAACAGGCCTGCCTCCGGCTGGAACGCGAAGCCATGCTTGGCCGCTACATGCTCGAGATGCGGCACGGGCTGAACAACGCGCTGACCTCGCTGCTGGGAAATTCCGACCTGCTTCTTATCGAGCCTGGAACTCTTCCCCGCCATGCCCGGGGGCAAATCGAAACCATGCGCAACATGACGTTGCGCATTCATGAAGTGCTGCAGCGGTTTTCGTCGCTGGAGAAAGAAATGACAGTGGTCGCTCAGCAGGTGGAACGGGACTCGGGTAAGAGCCGTGCCGCCGTGGCCGCGGGCGACTGAAACGATTCTTCCCGCCGCGAGGTGCGAGCGGGACAAGCCCGGCACCGCCGCCGGCAAAGCAATTCATCCTACCCCCGGGAAATTGCCGCTGTTGTTCGGGCTGTTATCTTGGCCAATCTCTGGTACGAGGGGGCGTAAGTGTTAGCGCACTTGGGAAAAGGCTCTATGCACAAGCTAATCGCGACCAGCACCATCCTGGAGCATGAACTCTCAGAGCTGCGCCTGCTGGTGGAGCGCCAGACTGGAATAGTTCTGGATTGTCCGAACAGCGCGCTGGCCGCCCACGTCGCCGATTTTGTCGAGGCGCAAGATTTGCGATCGTTTAGCGTGCTGCTGGAGCGGCTGCGCTCGGCCGAACAGGACCCGGCCAGCCTGCCGCTGCTGCTCGACGGTCTGGTCAACACGAAGACCGGTTTTTTTCGGCATCCGGGAGCGCTCAATGCGTTGACCCGGCAGGTGCTGCCGCAACTTTTCGCGCGCAAATGCGCCGACGGTCCCAGCCCGCTGCGCATCTGGAGCGCCGGGTGCTCGACGGGAGAAGAAACCTACTCGATAGCGATGGCGGTCTGCGATGCGCTGAATGCCGCGAGCACGGGAAACGACGGCAATGGGAATGGAAAGGCCGGGGCCAGGAGCCAGGGTAGCTCTGAGACCGGGCAAAACGCGTCGGGAGGTTCCGGCCTGGGAGCTGGAATGTCGATTCACATTGTGGGCAGCGACTTGCTGCCGCACAACATTGAAACGGCCGACCGTGGAGTTTATCCGCAATCGGCTCTGGAAGGGCTGCCGCCTGCCAGCATTCGTAATTACTTCTCGAAGATCAGTTCGCCGGCCGTGACGGCGAATGCCGCGGAAGAGGACTTCCAGGAGCAGACTGAGAACGAAGGCGAGAAGGAATCAAAATACGGATCAAGATATGAGGCCAGAAGCGAAGCGAAGTATGCGGGCAGGAATGGCGCTGCCGGGTTGCAGGTTGCTTCCGCGAATGGAGCTCATTTATTGGCCAAGCCACGGTTGCGCAGCCTGGTCACCTTCAACTGCATGAATCTCTCCCGTCCCGGCTACATTGGACGTTTCGATTGCATCTTCTGTATGGATGTGCTGCCACACTTTTCGCGGGCGCAGCGCCTGGCGTTGCTGGAGCGTCTGCATCTCTACCTGGAACCGGGTGGATATCTCTTTTTGAGCCAGACTGAAAAGCTTTGCGCGCCCAACCTGAACTTTCGCTCGGAGACCTTCGATGGGTATACGTTTCATCGCAAGCCGCTGGCCGCTAGCGCGGCGTACGGACGGTAAGCCGAAGACTTCAGTCTGCCCCCCGAGTTTCCTATACGCCTATCAGGGCTATGCCTGCCTTCCCGCATGCGCGGATCAGGTCTTCATCTAAAGTGGCCAAGGGCAGGTTGTTCGTCGCGGCGAGGTCCAGGTAGGCGGCATCATAAGTAGTCAAACCATGCTGGCGGCAGAGTGACTGGATTCGGTCGAATACCGTCTGAGCCGGTGAGGACTGTAGCGCGATGGGAAGCGCAGACAGGTCGCTGACGAAAGTCTGAATGAGGTGAGCAGAAATTCTCTTGCGTTTTTCGGCGACTAGAAGAGCGTTCAGAATTTCGTGCGGCCAAAATGCTGGCGCGATGGCCGAGTGGCCGTGCTCGAACATTCGGGCGACTTCATTAGCCAGCGGGGCGTTTTCATCGGGAAAACTCCAGGTGAGAGCCACCGAGGCATCCAGAACAAAACGGCTCACCGGCGACCTTCGTTGATCAGGTCTTTGATTTTTATTTTGCCTAGTGAGAGCCGATGGCGTTTACCGAAGCTTGCCAGTCGCTCGGCGGCATCGGCGGCCGAACTGGCGGTGGGTGTTTCCATGCGCTCTTTCAGCAGTTCACCCAGCAGGCGGGAGACGCTAGTGTCGCGCTTCGCCGCTTCGACGCGAGCCCACTGGGCCACGTCTTCTTCGAGGGTTACGGTGACATTGCGGAGGCGGTTAGTCGGTGACACGAGAATAGTGTAACACGAAAATCGTGTATCACACTCGTCGCTATAATTGTCCATTTTGTCTATAATGGATAAATGAAGACGGTCAGTGCCACCGATGCCAAACAGCGCCTCGCTGCCCTTCTGGACGCTGCCCAGCGCGAACCTGTGCTCATTCGCCGCCAAAATCGAGATGTTGCGGTGATCATGTCAGCGGAAGAATACGAGCGCATTCGTAGAGTCAACGTAGAGGAGTTCCAGAAATTCTGTGATCGAGTGGGCGCGGAAGCTGTAAAGCGCGGCATGACCGAGGAGATTCTTGCTGACATTCTGAAGGATTGATGCGGACTCTCGCACGCATAGTCGTTGACACGAACGTGCTTGTGAGCCGGCTGATTCTGCCTCAGTCCGTGCCCGCCGATGCTGTGCGCAGAGCAGAGCTGGAAGGGCGCCTGCTGATTTCCGAGGCCACGATGTACGAAATGGCCGATGCCCTCTCTCGTCGAAAGTTTGACCGGTATGTCAGCCGGGAGAATCGACAGGACTTTATCCAGCGGCTGGGCCAAATCGCCGAGTTCGTGCCTATCATTCGGCTCGTCCGCGAATGCCGCGACCCCAAGGATGACAAGTTTCTGGAAGTGGCGCTGAATGGGAGGGCCGATGTGATCATTACGGGCGACGCGGATTTGCTGGCGATGAATGCGTGGCGGGCAATTTCGATTTTGTCGCCGGCGAAATATCTAAAACGGTGATGGTGCCAGGGCTATTCGGGCAGATGCCAATTCCAACCTATTGGGCTTTCAAGTGAAAGTGTCGTTCTATCTCAGCGATGTGCTTCTCGGCGCCCTCTTCCGCAGCCCCTCCGCGACAGATTTCTCTTATGCGCAGAAAGATGCTTGGTAGCCGATCAAATTCATTGCGCTCGGCTAATAGAATCGACTTTTCCTTAAGCCTCGGGTATTCGAAGCCACCGAGAATTTTGCCCCAGAGCTCTAACAGCCCCTCTTCGGTCAGATGGTCCTTGATTATCGGGACAGCCTTCGCCGTAATCAGGTCCCTCACTTCAGCCAGAGCGGACTCATAGGAACCTTCGTCTGATAACGTCCACCATCGGTCGCTGTGCCCGGGACTAAGTTGACCTAGGCGAACATCCCAGTGGCATTTGTAGTGAAGCGGCGGTGCGTCCGCAGGTTCGTTGTAGAAGCGCAGTACCCGTTTCACCGCGATTGCCACGTTTACGGTGAATCTTTTCTGCCCCGCAGAGGAATAGAGACTCTTCTGGAAGTTAATGATGCCCCAGCACTGAGGGGATTCAATCACGAAACTCTGGCTCTTGCGTCGAAAGCCGTGCTCGGCAAGCACCGGGCGAAGATCTTTCAAGAGGCGCTGAAAGAGGAGATCTGATGGGGGCATAGCAACTGTCCTATGCGAACAAAAACTCCTTCGTCCGCAACTCCTTAATCGTATCGCGCAACTTCGCTGCCTTCTCAAACTCAAATCGCTTCGCGGCTTCGCGCATGTCGCTTTCTAGTTTGACGATATAGCTGTCGAGATCTTCTTGGGATTTGAATTCTGGGATGCCTTCAGCCTCGCCGGCGGTCAGGTCAGTGTAGTCGGCCGCTACGATTCCGGCTAGCGTCATGTCCAGGGGGCGGACAATCGATTCCGGGGTGATCCCGTTGGCTTCGTTGTAGGCAGTCTGGATGGCGCGGCGGCGCAGGGTTTCGTCGATGGCGCGCTGCATGGAGTCGGTCATGCGGTCGGCGTAGAGAATGGCGCGGCCATTCAAATGGCGGGCGCAGCGGCCTATTGTCTGGATCAGCGAACCTTGCGAGCGCAGGAAGCCTTCTTTGTCGGCATCTAAAATCGCAACCAGCGAGACTTCCGGAAGGTCCAGGCCTTCGCGCAATAGATTGATGCCAATCAATACATCGAATTCGCCTTTGCGCAGGTCGCGGAGAATCTTTACGCGCTCCAGCGTTTCGATTTCCGAGTGCATGTAGCGGCACTTCACGCCTACTTCGGCGTAATACTCGGCCAGATCCTCGGACATGCGCTTGGTTAGCGTCGTGACCAGCACACGCTCGCCTTTCTCGACGCGCGCACGGATTTCGTGGAGAAGATCGTCGATCTGTCCCTTCACCGGACGGATCTCGACTTCGGGATCGATCAAGCCGGTCGGGCGAATGATCTGCTCTACAACGACGCCCGCCGACTTGGTCAGTTCATATGGGCCCGGTGTTGCCGAGACGTAAACGAGTTGATTTGTGCGATGCTCGAATTCCTCGAACGTAAGCGGACGATTGTCTAACGCCGACGGCAGCCGGAAGCCGTATTCGACCAACGTTTCCTTGCGGGAGCGGTCGCCGGCGTGCATGCCGCGCAGTTGCGGAATGGTCTGGTGCGATTCGTCGATGAACATCAGATAATCGCGGGGGAAATAATCGAGTAGCGTGGGCGGAGGCTCGCCGGGCATGCGCCCGGTGAAATGGCGAGAGTAGTTTTCGATTCCGTGGCAGTAGCCCATGACCTTGATCATTTCGAGGTCGAACTTTACGCGCTGGTGAACGCGCTGCGACTCTACTAAGCGGCCTTGCTTTTCGAGTTCCACTTCCCACCAGGCAAGTTCCTTCTTGATCGACTCGACCGCCGAGGCGCGTGTCTCGTCTTTCATCACGTAGTGGGTCTTGGGGTAAATCGGCAGCCGCATATACTTCTGTTTGACCGTGCCGAACAGCGGATCGACTTGAGCCACCGATTCGACCTGATCTCCCCATAGCTCGATGCGGTAGGCCATGTCGTCGTAAGTGGGGAAAACCTCGATGACGTCGCCGCGGACGCGGAAAGTGCCACGTTTGAATTCGCCGTTGGTACGCTCGTAGAGGATGTCGACCAGCTTGCGGGTGATGTCTTCGCGGGTGATCTTCTGGCCTTTTTCGAGAAAGAGCATCATGCCGTAGTAGGCCTCGGGCGAGCCCAGGCCGTAGATGCAGCTGACCGAGGCTACGATCAGAGCGTCGCGGCGCTCGAACAGCGATTTGGTAGCGGAGAGGCGCAGCTTGTCGAGTTCGTCGTTGATGGTGGCTTCTTTTTCGATGAAGAGATCGGCGGCGGGGACGTATGCCTCGGGCTGGTAGTAGTCGTAATACGAAACGAAATACTCGACCGCGTTGTGCGGAAAGAAATTCTTGAATTCGTGATAGAGCTGTGCCGCCAAGGTTTTGTTATGTGCCATTACAAGCGCGGGACGGTTCACCGCCTCGATGACCTTGGCCATGGTGTAGGTTTTGCCGGAGCCGGTTACGCCCAGCAAGACCTGGTGCTGCTCGCGGTCGTAGATGCCGCGCAGCAGCGATTCGATGGCGCGGCCCTGGTCGCCTTGCGGTTTGTAATCGGAGACTAGTTTGAAGTCCATGAAGAAGCTCTCAGCTTGGCCTTTAGCTATTGTCTGTTTTGGGCGGGGCCAGGTCCCGGGTCGCCAATGAGATACTGCATTACAGAAGGCAATTTCGCTGCCTGAGAATCCTTCCATTATAACGCCGAACAAAACAGTCGTTTCTTGCCCACATCCTGATCTGCCACAACAAGACTTTTACAAGATCGTGACCTGCACGTGAAAACTTGTTCGAGAGGCGTTGATAGAGTTCACTTGCTCCTGTTGACGTGAATCCGTGGCGATCATAAGAGCCCGAGCCTGGTTACACCGCGCAGTTGCTAATCTCAAA
>Ga0074046_10004479_pt1 | contig 11407 bp, 7 predicted proteins | sample BogForMeECP23OM3_FD_94441 | JGI IMG/M metagenome (GOLD analysis project Ga0074046, IMG submission 94441) | Bog forest soil microbial communities from Calvert Island, British Columbia, Canada - Bog Forest MetaG ECP23OM3 | ecosystem: Environmental > Terrestrial > Soil > Wetlands ...
GACTACCTGGCGAAGATGCAGGCTGCGCCGACCGCCGCTCTGCTCGACCCCTCCGGCGACATCGGGCATCTTTACGACGCGAAGACTTCTCCGCATATGTTCGTCATCAACCCTCAGGGCGTGGTGATTTACGATGGAGCGATTGACGATAAACCGACAACCGACCTGAACGATATTCCCGGCGCAACGAATTACGTCAGCCTGGCGCTGCAGCAGGCGATGGCAGGAAAGCCGGTGGAGACGCCCGCGACGCGTCCCTACGGCTGTTCGGTGAAGTATGCGGATGCGACGCACTAACGCTCCGATGCCGGGGTGCCTCGTCGTGGCGCGGCCCGGAACTTCCGCAATGGCCCGACATCGTTTCGGTAGTGGGTCGGTTTGAAAGAAACTGACTCACTACCCGTCGTTCGCCCGTTTGACCACCAGCCTCCACAAGCGCACAATGGCTGATTTGCCGCTGATCGCTCGATTGCGGCCCGAGGATGCGCATGAAATTCCACTTCACGATTGTGATTCTGGTCGTCAGCACCAGTTTGGCGATTGTCGCCTCACTCCTAGCGCAAAACTCCGTGCCAGCGACAACCTCCTCCAAGCGTGCCATCACCGAGAAGGATCTTTTCGATTTCGTCTGGGTTGCCAACCCGCAACTCTCGCCCGACGGATCGCGCGTCGCCTTTACCAGGGTCAGCGTGGACGAGAAGCGCACGGGCTACGAAACGTCTATCTGGATGGCCGCCACCTCCGGCAATGAACCTCCGGTACGAATGACGAATGGCAAGCATGACACACAGCCGCGCTGGTCGCCGGACGGTAAGCGCATAGCATTTACGCGAGGTGGCGACAAAGACGAAACGGGCAAGCCCAAGCCGTCGCAAATTGCAATACTGTCGCTCGCCGGCGGGGAAGCCTGGATCGTTACCGACCTGCCCAAAGGCGCTGCGGACCCGATCTGGTCGCCCGACAGCAGGCGCATAGCATTTCTGAGTTCCACGACTCCGGAAGACATCGAGAAGGCCAGGAAGACTATGGCCAAGATCAGCGAGACCAAGAACAGCGAGACGAAGATCAGCGAGAGCAAGGAAACGCAGCCCGCCAAGAACGCGGCGCAACCCAAAGCAGCGGAACCGGAGAGTGAGCACGAATCCGACGTTCACATCATCAGCCGCGCGGTCTATCGCAGTAACGATGAGGGTTATCTCGACCCCAAACGACGTCAGCACATCTGGGTGCTGGACGTTCCCACCACCTCCGACGAACTCGCCAAACCCGTGCAGCTTACCAGCGGCGATTTTAACGAGCGCGGGCTGGTCTGGAGTCCCGACAATTCGCGCATCTATTTCCTTACTGAGCATATCGACGAGCCTTATTACGAACTTCCGACCACGGAGATTTACTCTGTCCCCGCAGCGGGCGGAAATCCGGAGAAGCTAGCCACCGTTCCCATGGGTATCGGCGATCTCGTCCTCAGCCCGGATGGCCGCAAGTTTGCCTTCCACGGCTCGGTCACGCAGCCGGTTCGCTCCTATTCAGAACCCGATCTCTGGGTCATGGACACAGCTCCCAACGCGCAACCGAGAAACTTGACCGTCGATTATGACTTCGACATGGGCAGTTCGGTGTTCGGCGACAATGCCGCTCCGCGCGGGGGCCACGGCCGCTCGCTCTATTGGTCGCCCGACGGCCGCTGGCTATTCGACGTGGTCGAGAAGCAAGGACGCACGCCGCTTGTCCGAGTGGATGCGCAATCCGGCGCCGTAACCGAAATCACGCACGGCGATCAGGCCGTACTGGATTTCTGTGTTGCTCCGGATACCCGCACTATCGTTGCCCTGGTCTCCACGCCGGTTATGATTGGCGATCTCTTCACGGTTGCGTCCGACGGCGCGCAAACCCGGATCACCGACTTCAACCGCAAGCTCTGGTCGCAGCTCAACCTGACTGCGCCGGAGGAGATTGATTACTCCAGCTTCGATGGCAAAAGCATTCAGGGATGGATTCAGAAGCCCCCGGACTTCGACCCGAAGAAAAAATATCCGCTCATCTTGAACATTCACGGCGGCCCGCACGCGGCTTACGGCTGGGTCTTTGATCATGAATTTCAATTTATGGCGGCCAGAGGATACGTCGTCCTTTATGTCAACCCGCGCGGTTCGACCAGCTACGGCCAGGATTTCGGCAACATTATTCAGTATCACTATCCGGGCGACGACTATCGTGACCTGATGATCGGCGTGGACGAAATGCTCAAGCGCGGCTACATCGACCCGAAGAAACTCGCGGTAACTGGCGGCAGCGGCGGCGGTGTGCTTACCGACTGGACCATCACGCACACGGATCGTTTCGCCGCGGCGGTATCGCAACGCGACATCTCCAACTGGGCTTCTTGGTGGTACACGGCCGACTTTACGCTCTTCCAGCCGACCTGGTTCAAAGCGCCGCCTTTCGAAGATCCGCAGGACTACGACAACCGTTCCGCCATCACCTTCGTGAAGAACATCCACACTCCAGTCCTGTTTGTGCTCGGCGAGTCCGACTACCGAACACCGCAGGATTCAGGCGGCGAGCAACTGTTCCGCGCGCTCAAATTTCTGAAACGGCCAACCGCCATGATTGTCTTTCCAAGGGAAACTCACGAGCTTTCGCGTTCCGGAGAGCCCTGGCATCGCATCGAACGCCTCGACCACATCCTGGCCTGGTTCGATAAATGGACGATGGGCGTTCCGCATCCGGAGTACGATGTCAATCCTGGGAAGATGGCGAAAGCCGCGCCGTAGAATCCAAGGCGTCAGCGGTAAACGAAGCGAGATCGCTAAAAAGCTTCTCCAAGGTTGCTTCTCTCTCGAGCTCAGGCAAGCCGAGCTGTCGTTCCACCCGCGTTTCCATTTCGCTAAGCTGCGTCTCCGGTACTTTCCCGGCAAGATGCTGGAACAGCAACCGGTGCGCGCTCTTGCGCTGCATAACCTCCAATCCATCCAGCATCTGGCGATGCGATGTCCCTTCCCAGATCGCGAGGATCATGGCTTCGCGCAGCCAGCGCTCAACGCGATATTCCTGCAGCGTTCCCACGCCGCCATACACTTCCATTGCCCATTTGGCCGTCTGCACGGCGAACTCCGCGGTCCAGTATTTTGCCAGGTGAGCGATCAAACGGAACAGATGATAGCTCTCCGAGTACGGCGGCTTCTGCTGCCACACCTGGTCGAGCAGATGCGCAGCTTCCCAAGCCAGGCGCGAAGCCGCACGCAGCCCCTGCAGACGATCCTCAAATTGCCGCCGAAGTAAAGGATGTTCAATGATCGGCTTCCCGAAGGCTATACGTCGCTGAGCGAAAGCGTAGGCATCGGCGATCGCTCTTTGTGCGAGGGCCACGCTGCCTACGCAGTTGGCCACGCGCGAGAGGTTCAGCACATCGAGAATCAAATAAATTCCATGCTCCGCTTGCCCAAGCAGCCAACCTTCACTTTGACGAAGTTCGATCTCACCGGTTGGTACCGAGCGAGTGGCGATTTTGTCTTTGAGGCGGCGTATCCGATAATTGAGTTGCCCGTCTTCACTGCGCCGCGGCACCAGATACAGACTCAGCCCACGCACGTTTTGCGGAGCGCCCTCCTGCCGAGCCGCGACCACCGCTAACTCGGCCCCGGCATTACTCGCGAAGTATTTGTCACCAGTTAGCCGCCACTTACTCCCATCCCGTTGCGCTACGGTCTCGACCGCCGCGCCCAGGTCGGACCCGCCCTTGATTTCCGTCATCCAGGTTGCGCCCTGCCAGATGTCATTCTTATTGTTGTTGTCATCGTGCTGTAACATCTTGGGCAGGAACCGCGCCTTCAATTCGGCGTCACCATATTTCGAGAGCGGGCAAACCGTGGATAGAGAAACCGTGTACGGACATGCCAGGCCCGGGTCATAGAAGCCCGTAGCGTAGAGAAGAAGATAAGCGGGGATCAGGGAATTCTCATCAGAGTTCTGAGGAAAGACTCGCCAAAGCACGCCAGCCTGATATCCCCGTTTCAGCATGCGCCAATATTCAGGAGGGTAGAGAATTTCATCCACCCGCGCACCCCACCGATCGAACATGCGCAACCAGGGTGTGCCGGCGCGGTCGACCGCGTCCGAGATCCCTTGTCCCTCTCGTTCGAACCACGATTCGTATTCTCGCAGCCAGTCCTGGTTGGCACCGATACCGGCCTGCTGCAGAAACTGCACCGGAGAGCGCAAAGCATCGAAGCTCAAGACATCGAAACTCATAGCCAGAGTTTTTTCACCCGCCTGGTAGGCGATGGTACCACCCGAAGATTCCGCTTCGCGCTTCTCAGAGTGCCGCCAGCCGCCGCTGAATCAGCAGAAAATACAGCGCCAGCAGAATGAGCAGGGATCCGTTCAGGCTGAGCACCACGGGCGCCGTAAACACAGGCACCAGCCATCCCGACAACAGATTCCCCATCGGCATGCCGCCGCGGAATGCAAAGTTATACACGCTCATCACGCGCCCGCGCATTTCGTTCGTGGTAATCAACTGCACCAGCGAATTCACCGTGGCAAAAACCGCCATCATAGATGCGCCCACCAGCACCAGGAAACTCCCGCTCAGCGGCAGCGACCTCGAAACGGCAAACCCGAAAATTCCCGCGCCTAAGCAGAAGAGTGCGCCGAGAGCGACCCGTCCCTTTCTCTTCATATTGCCCGCGCTAGCGATCGTCAGCGAGCCGCAAATCGAACCGAGCCCCATGAGCGCAAGCAGGTTGCCGTAAGTTTCCGGACCGCGATGGAAAATATCTTTCACGAATACGGGGAAGTACGTACGCATCGGCATGCTCAAAAAGGTCATACAAAAGGCCAGCAGAATCAGCGCTTCCATCGAGTGCTGGCGGCGGACAAACTTGATGCCTTCCTTCAGACTGAAAAACATAGACTCCGCAGTCTTAACCGGCAGAAAGCGGGCGCGGATCATCGACAGCGACACGATCGGCGCAAGGAAAGAAAGCGCGTTCAACCCAAAGCACCACTTCTCTCCCAGCCTGGCCAAAGCCTGCCCGGCGAGCGCCGGCCCCACCATCACCGCCACGTTGAACTGGATCGAATTCAGCGCGATGGCGTTCGGCATGTCTTCCTTCTCAACCAACGTGGGAATCAGCGCCTGATAAGCTGGACCGCCGAAGGCCTGGGCAAATCCAGAAATAAACGAAAGGCAAAGGATATGCCAGACATGGACATGTCCGGTCGCCACCAGAATCGTGAGCAGCCCCGCGCTCGCCATCTGCACATACTGGGAGCCCAGCAGAACCTTCCGGCGCTCCACGCGATCGGCAACCACACCGCCGATCAGAGAAAACAGAAAAATAGGAATGCCGCCCAGAAATTGATCCAGCGCCAGCAAGAACGCGGAGTGGCTAAGCCGGTAAATCAGCCAGCCCTGCGCCACGATCTGCATCCAGGTGCCAATGCTGGAGGTGCAGGCGCCCACCCACATCAAGCGAAAATCGCGATATTGAAATGCTTTAAAAACCCGGCGAATCAAAAGGGACGTCTCCGGAGGCTCCGCAAAAAGCCTAACATGCGGGCTGCATTCGTTAGATGTGACGGGAACGAATTTGGTGGAGCGGACAATAGTTTACGGATGGTCTTGGGTAGGCGCAGCTTCAGCCGTGCCACCGATGGCAGACAAGAAACGCGGGCTTTAGCCCCCGAGGTAGACCACTCATGCTCCGCAAACGGCAGCCGGGCTTATTCAAGGCGCACTTGGGCTCACCCTGGCTTTGTACATGAGCGGACCAACTCCGCTTTGCGGATTCCAAATTGCGATTTCCAAACTATCTCCCGGCCTAAGCTTCCAACCGTTTCGGCCGTACTCTCCACTGAAGCCGGTCACCACGATCTCGGTGTCCGTCCAGCTTTCGACATCTAGCGTAACGTCATCATAATTCTGGGGGACAATTCGCCCCGCGGCCCAGTGCGCGGTCTGGTCCCGGATAGAGAGATACGGGGAGTCAGTGCCGGTATATGGGACGTGTAAACCGAAGCCTGTGCCCTTGATGACTATCCTCTGTCTGGGCTGCGGGAGGATCGGAGTTACAGAAACAATGCTCGGTTCGTCTCCCGACCTAGTCGTTGGAGTTTGCGCCCTCACTTCAGAGAATACAGACTGGCTCGGCCCACGCTGTCGTAGCGCCAATACCCCCACAGCCGCAGCCGCCATGATGACAACCGTCACGAGCACGAGAAAAGGCCCGCTCATGCCAACTTGAAGCCCATTGCGCGCAGCCAAGATCTCCGGCGTTGGCTCTGGCGAAGGGCCGCCTAGGTTCGTCTCCGAGTGATCGACTGGGCCGCGAAGGACGGAGGAGGTAGGCTCTGAGTCCCGCACGGGGGCGATGAACCTGTATCCCGCATTGCGCACAGTCTGAACGTAGCGAGGATGCTCGGCATCGTCGCCCAATGCCGTCCGAAGTTTCTTGATAGCGAAGTTCAACCTGCTGTCAAAGTCGCCATAGGATTGTCCCGGCCACAACTTCTCTTTAATTTCCTTGCGGGTGACAAGCTCGCCGGGACGCTCGGCCAGCATCGCCAATACCCTAAGCAATTGTGGTGACAGCTCTACTGGCAACCCGCTGCGATTGAGATGACCGTTCTTCGCATCCAGCTCGAACAGGTCGAACCGTATAAGCGGACGAAATAATAACGAGGACTCATTCTTTTCCTGGACCGCCACAACGCCCTCTCATGTAACTTTGGAGTGATCGTCATCTTACGGGCCCGGTCTTTCATACGACCTCAAAACTTATCGCAACTCATCCCCGCAGTCAAACCCTGTTTTTCCATTGTCTTCCGCGCTCACGGAGCGCTCATCTGGAAACTTCGTTGACACTGCTGCGCAAAGCGCTATTGTGGCGCTGCGGAGACTGCAGAAGCTTCGTGATTTTTTCGGCCTTCGTACAGACTTGCGTTTTGAGTAAATTCGGCACGGTCTAGCACTTGAACTCATCCCGAAAGGAGAAATGAGGAGTCATGAAAACGAAATCCGTAGTGGCAGCGGTACTACTTATGTTGCTTGGCACGGCATCAATGACCGTAGCACAGGAACAAGTTGTCTCGCACAATACTTGGAGTTACGGTGCGTCGATGCCGGTGGCCCTTGACGGCACGGCTGTCGCAGTCCTCGAAAATCAAATCTATGTCGTCGGCGGAGGCACCCCCTCCGGAACCGTCGCCGATAACGTCCAAATTTACGACCCCGCCACAAACTCGTGGGCCCCCCCGGGGGCTCCCCTACCGATAGCAACAGCGGGCGGATGCGCCGGAGTGGTGAAAAATGTCTTGTACTTTATCGGCGGCATCACCACCGGAGGGGTATATACGGACGCGGTATGGGCTTACTACCCGAAGACGAAAACGTGGAGCTCGACCCCGGTCGCTTACATGCCCACCACAGCTGAGGCTGGTGCGGTGTGTGTCGTAGAGAAAGGCATCATCTGGGTCATGGGCGGCTACGGCGACGGGAGCTTCCTCGCAACGGTCGAGAGCTATGATCCCAAAACCAATACGTGGCCCCCAGAACCGTATATGTCGTTTCCGGAGTCCTCCGCCGGGGGAGGTCTCATCGGGACTACGATCTTAGTGACTAACGGTTCGGATGGCTATGTTGATGGACACAACCAAGGGTACAACGTGGCCACGAATGGCCCTTGGACACAACTCGCATCCGATCCCACACTCCGACAAAGCACCTGTGCTGGTTCCATCGGCGGACGACTCTACTCCGCAGGTGGATGGGACGTCGTGAACAACGAGGTCTTAACCGTTACAGAATCGTTCACACTGTCGAAGAATGCCTGGAAAACAACTCCCGCGTCCATGCCCCAAGGTACGATGGGCTTGGGCAGGTCCGTCACCTATAAGGGGCAGCTGTACTGCTTCGGTGGCGAGTACAGTAATGGCGGTGACCCAGTCAGCACAGTGGAGATTTATCAGCCATAGAACAGGTGGCCGGCGGCCCCGGCCTCCGGGGCCAATGGCTTACACCGACGATCGGTTGCGAATCCGGTTCCAGAATGACAGGAGTTTGGCGGTCGCGCCGGGCGCAACGCTCAAGCCGAGCACGGCTAGACTTAATCGGGAGCTGTGCAGATAGCCGTTCGCCTCTGCAATCAATTCGCGCGCCTTGTCAAACTGGCGTTCTTCAAGCTTGCATTTGCCCTGTTCGAGCAGATAGCGGGCTCTGATTTCGGCGGCGCGCTTTTCTACCACCGCGCGGTCGGCGTCCTTCAGGGGCAAAGTTCGCTTGTACTTTTCCAGAATGATGGAATAGCCCTCCGCCATTCTCGCCCTGGACTGGCCGAGGGAGCCGGGACGCCCGACAAAAAGCCTCGCCCCCAGCTTGCGACTGTAACGAATTCTCGCTCCGCTGAATGCCGACCGGACCCACATATCGTAATCGTCGCAGCGCGCGAGTTTTTCATCGAACAATCCCGCGTCTACCAAAGTTCGCTTGCGAGCTACCACCGTGGAAATCGGAATCTGGCAGCGCTCCACAATTAACGCGGCAAATGTCGCCTCTCCGGTGGACGGGCACACCTTCATGAATTGAGATTCTTGCGCCCCATCTCCCATCAGGATGCCGTCGCAATAAACCAGATCGATCGCAGGATCCTCTGCGAACAAGTGCATTTGAGAAGAGAGGTGATCCGACATCCAGGTGTCATCGCTGTCGAGGAAAGCGACGAACTCTCCCCGAGCCCGTCGGATGGCATTGTTGCGGGCTCCGGCGGCACGCTTGTTTTCCTGTTTGATGTAAACGATTCGGTCCATATAAGGCTGCAAAACGTTTTCCAGTTCGGGCGTGTCGGGGGAGCCGTCATTGATGACGATCGCCTCGAAATCCGAATACGTCTGCGTAAAAACAGAATCCAGGCATGCCGCAATCAGATTAGCAGTCTTGTAGCTCGGAATGATCACGCTGACCTTGGGCGCCGGATTGGTCTGGGCTGATGGCACAATCTTCCCGATCGCTTAAGAATTATGCAGGAACATGTTTAGAAACTATATTTGGGAACGCGAATGTAGCGTATCACGATACGCGCTGACCATTTGAGAAGGGCGGTCAGGATAACTCTGGGCTCGGTTCACCTCGCAAGAGGCACTCCCTTCGGCCGGTGCGGGTATTGCCGTGATCTCCGGCAAACTCGTGTCCACGGATATGGTTTCCGACGTCAGTCACCAATTTGGATCGCGAGCTTACGGAATTCGGCGAAGTGGGGCAAAACTCCCAGCGCCTCAAGACAAGCCCGGTCAGACTCCTCGATTTCAAGTCCTGTGGAATCCTGCGGATGAGCATCCAACTCGTGCGCCAAGAGGTCTGCAACATAAACGGCTACTGTGCTATCGAAGCCAGAGTGCGGTATGCGAGTGGGATGGTGGTGATGCGCGATGGCCTCAACGGCAAGGTTGGGGATGCCCCACAACCCGAGCAGATAGGCACCGATCTCTGCGTGTGAGGTTCCCAGTAGCTCCTCCTCCGCTTCAAAAGGCTTGCGTTTGCGCTCGCTAGCCATTGAGTGAGCGGAACAGAACTTGCCGGGCATGGCGCTTGCCAAGAAGAGACTCCCAATATCGTGAAGAAGCGCGGCCACGACGGTAAGGTCGCGAGTTTTTGGTTCCAGGGGGAGCGCGCCGGCAATGGCAGCTACGCGGTGCGCATGTCGCTGCATAGACTCGCATACTGACTGCGGAATGTGCGAGTCAGGTACAAAGACCCTGAAAGTCTCGGAAACTAAGGCCAGATTTTTGATGGTTTCCATTCCCAAGTATGCGACCGCGCTCTGCAGGCTGGTGGCTCTCTGCGCCAACCCGAAGAAGCCGCTGTTGACGAGCTGCAAGACTTTCGCGGACATCGCGATGTCTCGCTCAACGATATCCGCCGCCTGGCTTATGGAAGTGCTCGGATCCTTCATCGCCTGTGTGAGGGAAATGTACGTACTTGAGAGGGAAGGCAGTTCACCCACCGTTCCAACGATTCCGCGCATCTCCGGGGCGCGCAGTAAGTCCTGCAACGTACACATACGTTCGATGGTGGATTGAAGTTCGGATGCACTGCATGGCTTCGCCAGAAAGCGGTGTACCATGGGAAGCGCCTCGGTTGCCAGCGCGACTTCGGAATATCCGGACAGGATAATTCGCGCACTGCCCGGAAAGCGGTCGCGAATGTGGCTCAGTAGCGTGGCGCCATCCATTCCTGGCATCCGCATATCGGAAATGACCACGTCGAAGCTGGCTGCCTCGCAAGCCTTCAGGGCGGCTTCGCCGCCGACGGCAAATTGCATGTCCCAACGTTTTCGATCCGCGTGCAGCATACGTCGGATGCCGTCGAGAATATTGCTTTCGTCGTCCACGAACAAAATGCGTTTCACGCGGACACCGCCTTAGCGGCAAGAGCCTTGCCATCGTGAGGCAGGCGGATGACAAAAGTTGTGCCTTTTCCCTCTTCGCTTTCGAAATCAATACTTCCACCGTGTTTGTCAACCACCACCGAGCGTGCGATGGCCAGGCCCTGTCCGGTTCCCTTGCCGATTTCTTTGGTCGTGAAGAAGAGATCGAAGACTCGGGCTCGCACCTTTTCCGGGATTCCCGAGCCCGTGTCCTGGATCCGGATTTCGGCCCATTCTTCGCAATTCCGGGTTTGCACCTTGATTTTCCCCTTCTCTGAACGTCCTTTTCCTTGAACATCGGCAATTGCATGCGCGGCATTGACGATTAGGTTCAGAATCACCTGGTTGAATTCGCCCGGTTGACAAGTGATCAGAGGTAGTGAAGAGTCGAATTCGGTTTCCAAGTCAGCCACGTATTTCCACTCATTCCGTGCCACCGTAAGCGTGCTTTCAATAGCGTGGTTCAAGTCCATTGGCATCTTTTCTTTCGTGCCTGGATGGGAAAACTCTTTCATCGCGCTCACCAACGTGGACACTCGGGTCACGCCTTCGAGCGTCTGTTCGATGGCCCTGGGAATTTCCTCAAGCAGATAGCCAGTGTCCACGGGTTCCACCGCAGGGGCGATTTCCTGAACGGTTTCGGCAGAAAGGGTATTGCCTTTGGCCGCTGCCAACAGCAGTTCGTAGTTCGCCAGGAGGCTCTTCAGGTCCTGGAAGGCATCTTTCAAGAAGCGCACGTTGTCTCCGATGTACTGCGTCGGAGTATTGATTTCGTGAGCTATTCCGGCTGCGAGCTGCCCTAGTGATTCCAGCTTCTGCGCCTGGCGGAGTTGCTCTTCCAAGGCGCTTCGGTCAGTGATGTCGGAACCGATGACCAGTAGTTTGGTCAGGTTTTCATTGACCACGTGAACCGGCGTGATTGTCAGTCCCAGCAGACGCGTTTCGTCGTTCATCTCAAACGGAACCTCATCGCACCGCCGCGA
>Ga0074046_10004480_pt1 | contig 11406 bp, 12 predicted proteins | sample BogForMeECP23OM3_FD_94441 | JGI IMG/M metagenome (GOLD analysis project Ga0074046, IMG submission 94441) | Bog forest soil microbial communities from Calvert Island, British Columbia, Canada - Bog Forest MetaG ECP23OM3 | ecosystem: Environmental > Terrestrial > Soil > Wetlands ...
AACACCGGGAAGGTAGGGCTGCGGTGGCCGCGCGCGCCACTGGCCACGGCGCTGATCGAGGCTTGCGCGCGGCCTTTGACGGGAACCAGCGCCAACCTTTCAGAATTGGCCGGCTGCTCCACGGCGCAGGAAGTGGACAGGCAAATCGGCGATCTTCTGCCCCTCATCCTGGATGGAGGCCCCACCGAAGGACAGCTCGCCTCCACGGTGGTAGACTTGACGGGCGAGCGGGTGCGTATCGTTCGACCGGGCAGTGTATCGGAGTCTGAACTGAAGGAGTTCCTGGACTGATTTACCTGCGTCTTCGCCAAGGTGTTTTCGCCGCACTGCTGCTGGCCTTGTTTGCCCTCGCCTATGCGGAGAGGTCGCTTTATCTTGCCATCCGCCAACAAGCCGCGCGAGATGAAGCAATGCCGGCAGACGCAGTGGTCATCTTTGGGGCCGCGGAGTATAACGGCGCGCCTTCCCCTGTCCTTAAGGCCCGCCTCGATCACGCCTTTAACCTCGAGCAGCAAGGCCTCGCGCCGTTGGTCATCACCACCGGGGGCAGTGGAGGCGACCCGCAATATACGGAGGCCGGCGTGGGGCGTGACTACCTGATCCAACAGGGTGTGGCCGAGACCAAGATCCTGGTGGACACACGGAGCCTGACCACCTACGAGAGCGTCAAAGCCGTAACCCTCCTGCTCCGGCAGCGCCAGAAGCACACTTGCATCGCGGTAAGCGATGGCTTCCATCTTTACCGAATCAAATTGATGTTTCGGTCTCTGGGCATTACCGCCTACGCCTCGCCGGCTCCCGACAGCCCCATCGAAGCCGATTCCTCCTTGCGCACCCTGCACTCCCTGCGCGAAATGGTTATTACCACATTATGGTATGTTGGAATTAGGTATTAGGGTCTGGTGTCTTCGAAGTCAAGAACAGGTCTCGAGGGCGACTCGGTCAGCGCCGTTTCTTGCTTTCCTTCTGCGCGACCCGCGCCTTCACCAGTTTCTTGATAAGTGCAATCGGCAGTGGCTTGTCCATAGGGAAATGGACGGTCCCTTTGGAGGTGGAGAATCCCTTAAGTTCTTTCTTAAACGCTTCGATAACTGCGGCAGTGGGGAACAAGCTGCAGTGGTTCGAAAACGCTGCGAACCACACCAGCATTCCGTTGTAACTGAACGCAGGAATCCGATAGCTGATGGTCTCGGTAGCCTGGGGTGGCAGAGCGGACCGAATCGCGGCGCGGATCTTGTTCAAGGCGCTGCGGGCGGGCTCCGGGACTCCAGCAAGGTATTCATCAACGGTTTTCGGAGCGCCTTTGCCTTTCGCCGCAGAACTGAGATTGCCAGACTTAACTTTTTTCATGCGGGCAATTCTACCACAACCTCCGCTTCAATTCGATACCCCAGACCAGCGCGCAGCCGTTCGACATGAAGAATGCCATAGCTTGTTCTGATGCACTTTCTCTTACCCGTATGTATGTCGGCATGCCGCCCTTGTGACAGGGGGCTTGGCGGAGGCGCCGGCGCACGAGGTTCAGGGGCGGCAGCTTCGCAAGCTCCGCTGCCGCACTCCAAGGCGGTGGCCTTGACAAATTGTCTCTGGCCGCCATTTCCCTCTTACCGTGATGAATATTAACCCTTTTATTTTCTATAACATTCCTACTTTCGTTGGATAAGTACCTGTGTTTTCATAAACATCCCGGCTTCCCCAAGAGTTTTCCACAGCGGTCCTTTGTTTTCAACGACATTCCCGCATAGTTCGTTCAAAAAAAGAATTCTTTTCGAATTGCCGCCCGGTGTGGAAAGTGGGGTAGCGCGGACCTCCGTTTTTGAGGTCCGCGGCTTTTATCCGGTGATCGCGCTGCCGCACTCCAAGGCGGTGGCCTGGACACATCGTCTGTAGCCGCCATTCCCCTCTTGCTGTGACTAGCGTTAACCCCTTTTGTTTTCTAAGACATTCCGGCTCTAACGGGCTAAGTACCTGTGTTTTCATAAACATTCCGGCTTCGGCGTCCAGTTTTCCACAGCGGTCCTTTGTTTTCAACAACATTCCAGCTTTGTTCGTTCAAAAAAAGAATTCTTTCGACCCCGAAATCGCAATTTGAAGTCGCGCGTCATCCTGAGCCCCGACTTGTCGGGGCGAAGGATCTCCGCAGTTGTTTTTCGTGGTTCGGAACCAACGACAGACTGCGGGGATGCTTCTCCCGCAAAGCGGGATCAGCATGACAGCGAGTAGCGCTGGCTTTTCCCCGCCAAGAGTCGGGTTGGGTTCTTGGGCGATGTTCCCCACCATAAACATACGCTAGGATTGTAGCTTACTAGGGAGTGTCTGTCAAGCACCGATTGTGGGGCATTTAGTCTTGGGGGCGCGATGCTGGCGAGATCGCCGATGACGACGGTCTCCGCGCCCGGCACGGCGGCGAGCGCCTCCTCGCCCCGCCGCTCGGTGCGCGCGTGCAGAACTACCCTGTGTCCCTGCTCGGTGAGGGGCTGAGCGGCCATTCGGCCGAGCCCATCGGAAGAACCTGTGATGAATACCTGCGCCATGATTCCGCACCCCTTTTTAGTCAGGATACAGCGAAGGCCCTTCACGATACACACACTCGTAGCAGCGGGGGAATTTACCCCGATCAGATCGGGACCCCGCCATTTTCGAGCAACATAGCGCACAAGTATCCGTCAACTGACAGATTACTCTGCGGCTTTTTGTTCTTGCCGTATTTAGAGCCGGGGAGTAGTGCAGATTGCGCATGACTGCGCGGTACCCACTGCTATTGGCTGGATGTCTGTGGTTCCCTTACCGAGTCCTGCGGCGCTCCGGCATCCTTAGATTCCAGGAGTTGCCGCTGTTCGAGCGGCAGCTCTAATAATACTCTCGCGTCCTGGGATTCTTTGTAGCGCACCATCACGTCGAACACCTCACGGATAATCGCAAATCGTGGCTGGTCTTTGAACACATCTGCGATTGCGGTACTCCAGACTCGCAGTTCTGGGAGTTCGTCGGGCCTCGCCTGCAGATGCATCGCGCTCGTAAACTCAGTTAGCCCTCCGGCTAAAGCTTCCGGACCTGGCTCCTCATCGAATAATGATCGCAACTTTGTTAACTCGGCATGAAGCTGTCTCTGGTTAAGCTCTTTGTTGTTGAGTTCTAAGAGTTCGTGGAAAATCTGGTGTGCGACCACTCCAAGGGGAAGCTCCCCCAAGGACCGCTTCTGTTCCCCAAGGGTGAACAGGACCTTACAGTATTCATAGGTAACGTCATCGTCCGCTGCGTCAAGTTTCATAGCACGTTCAAGCGCGGATAAAGCCTCCCGAGGGCGCTTGAGGTCATGAAGGGCGCGACCCTTGAAAAGCCATCCTGCCACGTGATTTGGAAAAACATTCGCAGCCTTCTCAAACCAGCGCAGGGCATCGGCGGAATTGCCGACGGCAGCCAGCGCGCAACCATAATCAACATAGATACCGGAGAACCGCGTGCCGTGTTTTAGGATTGGTTTTATAACACGCTCAGCCTCCGTGTACTTCCCGAGTTTCAACAAAACGGCGCCCTTCATCAAAGTCGGGGGTGGCCAATCCGGACTAAGACGAGCGGCTTGGGAGAAGGCCTGCAATGCTTCCTCGTCTCGCCGGAGTCTTTCTAACACTTGGCCACGGTCCATCCAGGCCGAATCATTTGTAGGCTGGAGGCGGATCGCTTCCGTGATAGCTGCCAGGGATTTGTCGAATTGCTGCGTGTCGAAGTATGCCCTTGCGAGGGCATGCTTCGCGTCTACGTCGTCAGGATGCTTCTTCGCTGCGTCTAACACGCATGCTATTGCCTCTTCATTAGCGCCCAAGTGAGAGAGCGCCCTCGTATAGTGAATCCAATCTTCTGCGATCTTGCTCACTTCAGCCAGTTCTCTTGCCGTCGATGCAATAACGGATTTGTTCCCTGAGACCTCCGCCCTGCTCAAAGCCATGCATAGTCTGGAAACATCGGGAGAAAGATGAACATGACCCTCAGCGTTATCGTACTCTCGGATTGCGGCCTCCAGATACTCCCGTTGAGGACAACCTGCGGTCACGGACGCTAGCCTTTGCATCAGTTCCTGCCGGGCAAACCAGTATCGCAGGAACTCAACCAGTAATCTGATCGGTTTGCCATCGTGAACTTTGGTTTCGACACAAATCCTCAAAAGCGGCTCGTTTAATTCGTAGTATGACTCCCGTCCAATTCGGGTCACCCGCAAGTACCGGCTCTCCAGCAACTGCTTCAGTTGCGAGGCCGCAGTTTGATGAGAAACGAAGCATCCAGAGGCAATCGTCTTCACATTGGCGGCGCCGCGAAATCGGCAGAGGAAATCCACCAGCTTTCTCTGCTGCGGGGAGAGCTCCTTCATCTGCGATTGGTAATATGGAGTTAGGGCATCGATGGTTTTCAGGACCGGCTCGACCAAGTCGGCTTCTTTGTCGCGGGCCAAAAACTCGTAGAAGATCACGAACACACGATGATTGCCATTGGCCAAATGCTGTACTGCTCGGACCCTTGCCCGGCCTGCGGGCGAGCAGACATATTCTGCTATGTCACGTCTGCCCTGAGACTCAGCCAGTCGTTGTACCAAAGTTACAGCATCGGAAACCGACAGACCTTCAAGGGGTTGGATTTCGAAGAACCCGTAAAACGGCGATGCGTGGTCGGAGATATCCTCGGAAAGCGACGGGGTTGTGGCAAGCAGCGACCAGATTGGGTTGTTTTGCAAGCATGCACGCCACTTTCGCTGTCCTTCCTCGCCCATTGAGCGGAGCACGGTTTCCAGGTTTTCCAGGATGACGAGGAGCGTTTTCCCCTGCACTGACTCGCGGAGTGCACTCCATGCCCGTTCTTCCGCTGCCTCTACCGTGAGGCTCTGTAATTGACGGGTCGGGATCTTGAACTCGCGGAGAATTCGAAGGAGCAGGTCCAAAAACGACGTGACGCCCCATTCATCCTCTCGCAAGTACGCGATCGCGAGCCTGTCCTTCACCTCTGACTTGTCAACCAGACGATGATAAATCAACGATACGAGGTGCGATTTGCCGATTCCCCGCGGTCCTACGAGGAGCATGTGATGCTTCGAGTCAGTGAGCGCGCTCTCAACAAATAACTGCGCAAGGCGTTCGGCCAAACGCTCACGCTGGACAAATGTCTTCTCAAGCAATTCGGCGGGCATACCGGCTGGGCTGAATGTGGAATGAATCATGGAGGTCCCCCTTAGCCGCGCTCGGACTTCCACCACTGACGCACGATGGGATATCGGAAACCATATCCCCGCGCGCCGGCCGGGCGACTGATGTAGTGATCCTTTGCGAGCAGACTAAGCGTGTCGCGGACTGACTCCGATGTGGCTTCTGGGAATCTGTGTCGTATTAAATTGAACAGCTCATCAAAGGCCTGAGGCTGGTCTGATAGGGCCAGCGCGTCCAACGCCGCGAGTGCGATTCCTTTTTCTTCGGGGGCGTAGTAGACGTCGAGTCGTTCGCGATAATAGCGGAAGTGTGCAGGGTCGTTTGGGTTGCAAATGAGTGAATCTAGATGCTTTTGGACGGAGGCCACTGTAATCGGAGGCTCGGAACCCGACATGTGTGCCACGAGCCAATGTATATAGTAGGGGATATGGGCGGCCGCCTCGCTTACGGCGCGAGCGAGCGCGGCCGATGCAGGCAACTCAATACCCTCGCCCTCTATTAGCTGTGCGGCAAGGCTCATCCCATCAGGTTCATCCAGTGGACAGACCTCAACAATTTGCATGTCATTGGTCGGATCGTTGACGTAGCTGCCCACGCGAAGTGCTTTAACGATCAGGTGCAAGCCGACAGAACCCGTGAAAACCATTCGCAGCCTGCTATGCCGCTGGCGAAGTGACCGCAAGGCATCTAACATCTCCATAGCTGCGGGCTCCCCCGAAGTCTTGCTCACCTTGTGGATAAAGAGGGGAAGTTCATCCCAGAAAAAAACAATCATTCGGTTGTTGTTTTCGAACAAGTCTTCCGCCAGCGCGAAGAGGAGGTTCTTCCAGTGTGGGGTTAGATCCGGGATCTTGATGTTATGCACCTCGAACCCGCCGAGCTTCGACAAGAGTTGCTGAAATTTGAGCTGGGCGCGATCGGCGCGAGGCAATAAGCTCTCGATGTCTCTATAAACAGCTTCCACGAATTCTTGCGGTGAATTCAGTGCCTCAAGATCGTTCAGGACACACACGACATCCGGGGCGGCGCACTCCTCCTTCATCTTGCGGATTACACATGTCTTCCCGATACGCCGTTCGGAGGTCAGGACCAGGCTTTGACCCCGAAGTATTTCCCAGAGCCTCTGAACCAGAAGGTCCCGGCCCACTATTTCCGAAAGCCCGATTATGCCACCGGGGTTCGCTCTCATACGTCAATAGCATTGTACGTTATTCTCATTGTATGTCAAGAACATTTTTCTTGGCAGGCGCCTGACCGATCCGTGCAGCCCTGTTTGTGGAATCTCCACGGGCGGCGCCCCGATGCATCGGGGCGTCCCGGTCTGTCGCGTTGCGAACCCTCCCGGCCAAAGTTCACGGCAGCGGCGGGAACTGGGCGGTCGGGGCTGGGGACGGGGAATCTGAGATTGCACATTTAGAATTCAAGAACACGTGTCGAGAAGAACCTTCAAGGCGCGACCTCAATGGACAGCGCCTCAATTCGCTCATTGGCGGTGACGCGGCGGGCATAGACGAGGCAGGCTTGGACATCTTCTCTTTCCAGCCAAGGATAGCCCTTCAGAATCACCTCGGAGGTGTCCCCCGCCGCCAGCATGGCCAGGATGTGTTCCACCGCCAGCCTCCGGCCGCGAATGATGGGCTTCCCGCCGAAAATTTGTGGGTTAACGGTAATTCGTTCGAGCAACTTACCTTCGTCCATAAGGCAGTTCCTCCCGTTCAATCCTTAGCACGTCAATTGGATTATCGCATACACTGCGAATGTACCTCCATGATTCTTCTTGTACCTATCAAAATCAAGTCCGGCTGACGGACCCCAAAAGGCCTTGACTTATTACAAGCTTGTTATATACTGGACTCGCCATGAGAGCGCGGGATTTGAAAGCTGAGCGGCGGAGGCACGGGTGGGGCCAGGTGGAAGCGGCCGAGCGCCTGGGTGTGTCCCAACCTTATCTGGCCATGCTGGAGAACGGAAAGCGTCAACTCACGCCCGCTTTGACGCGCAAGGTGGTTGCGGCCTATGGACTTCCGCCTACGGAACTGCCTCTACAGTCGGCATTCACGGAAAATGTTGACGGGCAACGGCTAGTGGAGGATCTCGCGAAACTCGACTACCCGGGGTTTGCTTATGTTCGCACGCATGTGAGAAGTAAGAATCCCGGAGAGGTTCTGCTTAATGCTCTGGCGCAAGAGAATCTGGAGGGGAGGGCGGCCGAAGCGCTGCCTTGGCTGCTCCTGCGATATTGGCGCATGGATCTGACCTGGCTGGTGGTGGAGGCGAAGAAGTTTGACCTCCAAAACCGTTTGGGATTTGTGGTCAACCTTGCCCGCCAGCTTTCCGAGCGAGGCGTGGAAGCGGAGCGCACACAGGCTCTCGCGAGTTTGGAATCCTTGCTGGAGTCCAGCCGGCTGGCGCGTGAAGACTACTTCTACCGGGCTCCCCGCAACAACCGGGAGCGGCAATGGCTGCTCGAGAACCGGCCGGATGCAGCGCGACACTGGAATTTGTTGTCAGACCTGCGACCCGAGCACTTACAATATGTGGCCTAACAACGAGGCAAAACTCCCTTCACCTTGGGACCGGTTCCTCGAAGAACTTGACGGACTTCTCCGTGAGCAAGTGGGAGATTCGCGATCGGGCCGGGATTGAAAACTGCGGGGATTCTTCGTCCCGACGGGCGTGTGTCAATCACTCATGGTGGGGTTTTCAGCTTTGGGCCGCGATGTCCCCCGATCCGGGCTTACCGTGCTCTCGCTGAGCCGGGCCGCTTGCCTAATGAGGTAATTCCGTTCCGGTATGCTCGTCGTCCGACTGGCGGCAATCCGATAGTGTGTGACTGCGGCCTGATGGTCGCCCGCCATTTCCAGTAGATGAGCACGAACGGCGTCGAGGCGATGATGGCCGGCAACTCGTGCATCTGAGTCGAGCGCTCTTAGCAGCTCAAGTCCTTTGGATGGGCCGTGCACCATGGCTGCGGCGATGGCGTGATTGAGCATCACCATGGGATTGTCGGACATGCGTTTAAGGAGCTCATACAGCGCCAGAATCTGCGGCCAATCGGTATCCTCGGCTCTGGCCGCTCCGTCATGAACGGCGGCGATAGCGGCTTGTAGCTGGTACGCGCCGATCGATCCCTTCGATAGGGTTGCTGTTAGGAGCGCGATGCCCTCGGAAATCTCCACCTGATCCCACAGCGTTCTATCCTGCTTGGTGAGCTGGATCAACTCCCCGTCCGGGTCAGTTCGTGCCAGGCGGCGCGCATCAGTCAACAACATAAGCGCCAGCAATCCCGCGACCTCCCCATCGTCCGGGAGCAAGGCGTGAACAGATCGCGTCAGGCGGATTGCCTCACGGGACAGCTCGAGTCGCTGCAGGTGCGGCCCGGCGCTGCTGGTGTACCCCTCGTTGAAGATCAGGTAGAGCACGTGCAGCACGGCGCGGAGTCGTTGGGCTTGCTCTTGGCTGGTAGGCAACTGGAACGGCACGCCGGAAGCCTTGATGCGGGCCTTGGCCCGGCTAATCCGCTGCGCCATGGTCGCCTCAGGGACCAGGAACGCGGCCGCGATTTCGGCCGTGGTCAAGCCGCCCACCGCGCGCAAGGTCAAGGCGATGGCTGAGGAGGGAGTCAAGCTGGGGTGGCAGCACATGAAGAACAGGGTCAAGGGGTCGTCGGGATCCGCTTCGGGCTCAACATCGACCGAAGGCGCCAGTTGGACAGCCTCCGTAGCTGCCAACTTTTCCCTGCGCCGCCGTGCTTCCTCGCTGCGCAAGTAATCCATCATGCGCCGCGCAGCCACCTGGATCAGCCACCCGCGGGGATTATCGGGAATGCCTTCCTGCGGCCATTGTATTGCTGCCGCCAGCAACGCCTCCTGAACGGCGTCCTCGGCAGAGGCGAAGTCATGGAAACGCCGGACCACCGCGCCCAGCACCTGCGGCGTCAATTCCCGCAGCAGGTGCTCGATCGGAATGTCCAAAGGTTGCGTTATCACCGCAGCAATTCTTCCGGCGCGCGACTGACCACTGGCCGCACCTCGATGGGTATGCTCCCCGGCTTCCCTCCGGGCCCGGGCGCCCGCGAAGCCCGCGCCGCGATCTTGTAAGCTTGCTCCGGACTCTCCACGTTGATGATCCAGTAGCCGGCGAGAAACTCCTTGGATTCCGGGAACACCCCATCGGTAATGGGCTCCCCGTCGCTTCCTGCGCGAACGATCTTGGCCTGATCGGGAAACGCCAAACCCTCCGTGGCAACGAACACCCCGGCATCCTTGAGCTCCTTGCTAAACGCGCGCATGAAGGCTACGTTCGCCTGGAGGTCCTGCTTCGACCATTTGGAATACCAGTCAAAATCGGCTTTCGTACCCGTCATCATCAGAATGTACTTCATGTCTTCTACTCCTTTCATCTCATTTTGCGCTGCTTCTCCCGCGCTTTAATAGGGTAGTCGGAGCGCTCGACTTATTCTCGACATCACGCGCACAAAATTCGGAGGTAACTTGTGGATGGTGCCTGCCAGCGGCGCCACGCCAGTTCAAGCTGGCAACAACTTGGACGTCATGTCAGTTCGTCAGTCCTCCTGCTCATGATTTGCCTCACTTCGATCGGCATGTTCGTCGGTACCCCGCCCGGACCAGGCCCCGCCGATAGCCGGGCGGCGATCTCATAAGCTCGTTCCGGGCTCTCGACGTCGACGATCCAATAACCCAGGAGAAACTCCTTTGCCTCCGGAAATACGCCGTCCGTGATGGGCACGCAGTCCTTACCGGCGCGCACGACCTTAGCCTGCTCCGGCGCAGCCAAGGGCTCGTTAGCCACTAACTCTCCGGAATCACTCAACTCCTTATTGAGGCTCTTCAACCAGGCGAAGTGCGCCTCCACGTCGCCCTTGGACCACGCCCTGTACGTGTCGACGCCCGCTTTTGTACCGGCCATCATCAAAATGTACTTCATGTCCTCTGCTCCCTTCTTATTTCCTCATTTTAGCCCTGGTTACTTGCGCTTTCATAGGATAGTCGGAGCAGGCGGTCTGTTCTCGACATCCCGGACAATAAATTTTAAAAAAATTTCGGCCCAGCGTCATGTCGATTTCGCGCCTCGAGAGTCGACCTACAGGTGGAGGTTCGAAAATGACGAGCGATGCATTGGTAGTGGATGTTAGCCGCGACTGGGCAATCGCCTGCGACGTGCAGCAGCGGTTTATGCAGAGCCTGAATCCAGCGATCGACAACTTGGAATACTGTGCGCGATGCCGACAGGTGCTGGAGTTGGGTGGGGATTGCTACGACTTTGTACCGCTGCCGGATAATCGCCTGGCTGTGGCTGTTGGAGACGCCTCAGGTAAAGGTCTGGCCGCAGCCCTCATGATCTCGAATGTCCAGTCGTCACTTCGCACGGCGGCCTTATTCACAGCAAACGACGGGGCCGCGGTGCTCGGGGCAGTGAATCGTCAGGTGCACGCGTCATCGCTCGCTGATCGCTACGCCACGTTGTTTTATGGCGTTTTCGACGGAACAACGCGCACCTTGCGGTACGTTAACGCAGGCCACAATCCCCCCATGGTCGTTCGACGAGACGGCTCGATCATTTGGCTTGAGACGGGTGGCGCACCCGTCGGGATATTTCCGAATTGGACCTATGAGGAAGGCGCTGTTCAGCTTAATTCCGGTGATCTGCTCCTCGCCTACACGGACGGGGTGATTGAAGCGGTAAACCCGGGCGGCGAGGAGTGGGGAGTCGAGGGTCTGCGAAGGGCTGTAGCCGAAAGCTACGCACAATCCGCAGACGACCTTGTCCACGCGATCTTCAAATCTATGGATGAATTCTCGCGAGGATGCCAGACCGATGATGCCACAGTCGTGGTTCTGCGGGTGTTATGACAAGGCTATCAAGGGCGGACGATTTTGCCCAGCACGACGGGGCGGCGCGCGCCGGTGACGCTGGGAAGATTTCCTGGCAAGCCGTGCAGGGTGCGGTCCGCAAGGATGGCGAAGGCGATGGCCTCTTTGGCGTCCACCGGCAGGCCGTAACGGTCGGAGAGTTCAACCGTCAGATGCGGCAGCAATTCGGCCAAGCGCTTCATGAGCAACCGATTGTGTGCGCCGCCGCCCGAGACAATCAGGCGGTCAATCTTTTTATCAGGGAAAACAAAGCGAGACAGCGCGCCGGCGACGGTGCGCGCGGTCAGCTCGACGGAGGTTCGAACCAGGTCTTCAAAGCG
>Ga0074046_10004481_pt1 | contig 11406 bp, 12 predicted proteins | sample BogForMeECP23OM3_FD_94441 | JGI IMG/M metagenome (GOLD analysis project Ga0074046, IMG submission 94441) | Bog forest soil microbial communities from Calvert Island, British Columbia, Canada - Bog Forest MetaG ECP23OM3 | ecosystem: Environmental > Terrestrial > Soil > Wetlands ...
AGCTGCTCGATTTCGTCCACGAGCTGGCGCAGCCGCATCGACGCGGCCGCCAGCATGTCGAAGGCGAGCTGGGGTTCGGCGAGCACCGCCCGGCGCAGATTGGCTGCATCGATCTTGAGGATTCGCGACGGCGACACGGCCTCGCAGCTCGCGGGATAACGGCCGCCGAGGAACATCGCGACCTCGGCGAACGTCTCGCCGGCCGAGAAGATCGCGACCACCACCTCCTCGCCGTCTTCGCGCAGCCGGTAGAGCTTTGCCCAGCCTTCGATGACGCAGAAGAAACCGTCGGCCGGCTCGCCCTGCTCGAAGATCGTTTCGCCGCGCGCGTAGCTTTGGCGAACGGTCGCCGATGATCGTGCGCGAAATGGTCGGGCCCATCGCCTTGAACAGCGGCGCCCGCGTGACGACGTCCCAGTCGTGCGCCGAAAGAGCCATGCCGATCCCTCCGGCGATCGACATAGCAGCATCCGGGACGGGATGCATTGCGCGCCGTTCAACGATCTTGGATGTCGGCGCGCGGCTTAACCGAGGTCAAGGACGAAAGAGGCTCGAAGCCTATCCTGGAACCTGGCGCCACGCAGGACGGAAGGATTCATCGTGGTTGATGACGTCGAAATCGCTAGCGCCCCGCTAAAGCCGGCCGTCGTGCATGGCGCCGGCGCGGTCGCAGGATCCCGCGGAGGACTTTCAATGAGCGCGGCCGAGCACGCCACCGTCCATCGTTCGGCCGGGGCCGCCCGCGCCTGGCGCGGCGCGGCCGTGCTCAGCCGCGGCTTCCGGCCGTTTTTCCTTGGCCTGGCGTCTGGGCGCTCGTCGGAATCGGCTTGTGGCCGGCGGTCTTCTCCGGCGCGATTAGGATTCCGACCGCATTCTTCGCCGTCGACTGGCACGCGCACGAGATGATCTTCGGCTACGGCGCCGCTGTTGTCGCCGGCTTTCTCCTGACCGCGATACCGAACTGGACCGGCCGCTTGCCGGTCGCGGGTCTCCCGCTTGCGGCGCTGGCTGCGCTGTGGTCCGCCGGGCGCGTCGCCGTCTTCGCCTCCGCCGAACTCGGCCGGGTAGCCGCAGCGGCGGTCGACGCGTCCTTCCTGATCGTGTTCGCCGCAGTGGTCGCACGCGAGGTGATCGCTGGGCGCAACGCGCGCAACCTCAAGGTGGCCGGCCTCGTCCTGGCGCTCGCCCTGGCGAATGTCGCTTTCCACGTCGAGGACGCGATGTCGGGCGTCGCCGAGGTCTCGATCCGGGCGGCGCTCAGCCTCTTGGTCTTCCTGATCCTGCTAATCGGCGGGCGGGTGACGCCGAGCTTCACCGGCAATTGGCTCGCGAGGGCTGGCGAGACACGACGACCTGTTCCGTTCGGGCGACTTGACGGGATCATTCTCGCGCTGTCCGGCCTGTCGCTCGCAATGTGGGTCGCCGCGCCCGAGCGCGTCGCGACCGGCGCCCTCGCGCTCGCAGCCGGGGTCGTGAACCTTTGGCGACTCTCGCGCTGGCGAGGTCTCGCTGCCCGGCGCGACGCGCTCGTGCTGGTGCTGCATGGGGGATTTCTCTTCGCCGCCCTTGGGTTCCTCGCCGTCGGAGCATCCGGCCTATGGCCCGAGAAAATACCCACCGCGGTCGGTATCCATTTCTGGTCCGTCGGCGCGGTCGGCGTCATGACGCTCGCCATGATGACGCGAGCGACCCTTGGCCACACCGGCCGTGCGCTGGCGGCCTCGAAGGGGACGGTGTTCGCCTATGGGTGCCTCGTCGTTGCGCTGGCTGCGCGCATCGCGATGGCGTTCCTTGCCGATCTCGCGCTGCCGCTGATGCATGTCGCCGCTTGCGCGTGGGTCCTCGCCTTTGCCGCCTTTCTGCTTGTCTACGGCCCGATGCTCGCCCGCCGCAGCGGTCCCGCGTGACGAAGGGAGCCGCGCGCCTTCGATTGTGCGCGACGCCGTGGACCTTGCTGACAAGCCGGCTGAGCGGATCGTCGATCAAGCGGGATGCGCTCGTCTTCGCCGACCGTGCGGGGATGATCCGCCGCTGCAGCCACGCCGCCTTCCAGCAGCGCGGCGCTGAAGCGGCCTCGGAAGCGTTGCTGGACAGGCTCAAGGCGCTTCTGTCGACGGCGCACTGAGCCGGGGCCGGCGTCGCTCCCGCAATTTCTCCGTCCCTTTGCGACATCGCTGCTGACGTTTCCTCGCCAAGCGACTGCTTTCGCCGCCAGGGGCGTATAAACTTGGCGCGCGTTCCGCTCTCGGCGTCGGCGAGAGCATTGACAAGGTCAGTTTATATGATAAACTATTTATTTAGTAAACCATGGAGCGGGAGCCGAGGCCGTGGACGAGACTTGGGACGCGATCGTGATCGGATCGGGTATGGGCGGGCTGGCGGCGGCGGGCTTTCTTGCGCGCGCCGGCGCCCGCAAAGTGCTGGTCCTGGAGAAGCATTCCGAGCGCGGCGGACAGACGCATGTGTTCCGCCGCGACGGGGCCTCGTGGGACGTCGGGTTGCACTATATCGGCAACCTTCAGCCGGGAACGCTCGAGCGCAGCCTGTTCGATTTTCTGTCGGATGGGGCTCTCGACTGGAACCGCATGACCGACGATTTCGAGCGGTTCATCTACCCGGATTTTGCGTTCTCCGTCCCGTCCGATCCAAAGCGCTACGAACAACGGCTCGTCGAGCGTTATCCCGACGAGGCCGACGCCATCCGCCGCTATTTCCGCGACATCCGCTCGACGGCGCGCTGGTACATTCTCGGCATCCAGCGGCAGATGGCGCCGCGTCCGCTGGCGTTCCTGCTGGCGCAGATCCAGCGCTTCGGGGCCGCCAAGGCCACTTTGACGACGGCCGAATACCTCAAACGCAACATCCGCTCGCCGGAGCTGCGGGCCCTGCTCGCCACCCAATGGGGCGATTACGGCCTGCAACCGAAAGACAGCGCCTTCGCGCTTCATGCCCTGGTCGTCGCGAGCTATCTGAACGGCGCCTGGTTCCCGGTCGGCGGCGCTGGGCGCATCGCACGCACGATCGAGCTGGGAATCGAGGCGGCCGGGGGCGCGATCCGGGTTTGTCAGGAGGCGACGGAGATCCTCATCGAAAACGGGCGCGCCGTCGGGGTGAAGGCGATCGACCGGGGTGGGGCCGGGCCGCGCGTGGTCCGCTATCGCGCGCCGGTCGTCATCTCGGATGTCGGCGCGCGCTCACTTACGGGCGGCTGCTGGCGAAGGACGGCGACGTCGGACGGCTGACCGGGCCTCAGCGCGCCGCCCTCGCCGCGTTCAAGGGCGGCGTGTCGGCGGTGACGCTCTATGTCCGCCTGAGCGCGCCGGTCTCGACCCTCGGCGTCAAGGGCGAGAACTTCTGGATCAACACAGCGCTCGATCACGACGACCTCGACGCGCACACCGCGCAGACGCTCGAAGGCGAGCCGCGTCACGCCTATCTCTCTTTCCCGTCGGCGAAGTCGGGCGACGACAAGTTCCACACCGCCGAGATCATCACCATGCTGCGGCCCGAGGCCTTCGACGCCTGGCGCGGCACGGCGAGCGGACAACGCGGCCCGGATTACGCCGAGCTCAAGGTTCGCATTTCGCAGGGGCTGCTGCGCATCGCGGAGCGCGCCGTTCCCGGCCTCTCCGCCCTCGTCACCTATGCCGAACTGTCGACGCCGCTGACGGTCGAGCACTACACGTCGCATCCGAACGGGCGCTTTTACGGCCTGCCGGGGACGCCGGAGCGCTATCGCTCTGAGGCCTTCGGCGTGCGTACGCCGGTCGACGGGCTCTATTTGACCGGCTCGGACGCCGCGACCCTCGGCGTCCCTGGCGCGCTGTTCGGCGGTTTGGCGACGGCGAGCCAGATTCTGGGGTCCGCAGGTTTCCTGCGCATCATGGCCGCCGTTCGCCGCGGGCCGAAACGCTCCGCCCGAGCCGCCGCGGCGCGGCCGAAGGAAAAGAAGCGCGCCGTCGTCATCGGCAAGAACGCGCTCACCGCCTCGATCTGGCGCCTGGAGTTCGAACTCGACCAGCCGCTCGCCTTCGTTCCCGGCCAATACATCAAGCTCAAGGTCGCGCCGTTCGAGTGGCGCGACTATTCGGTCGCGGCCTCGGCCGGGCGACGGCTGACCTTGCTGATCAGCAACCGGACCCGTGGCGACGGCTCGAACTGGGCCGACGCGACAACAGTCGGCGAGGAGACCGAGATCAAGGTCCGCTCGGCGCCTACCGGCTCGAAGACAACGATCACCGAAAAGTGTTCGTCGCCACCGGCACGGGCCTCGCGCCCTACCTTTCGATGTTCGAGGCGATGGCCGGGAGCGGAGAGCTGGAGAACGCCGAGCTCTATTTCGGCTGCCGCACGCCGGACGAGAACATCACGGCCGCCTTCGCCGGCAAGCCGCGCCGCACGGTTGCCTGCGTGACCTGCGCCGCGCCGCCGCCGGGTGGGTTCGCCGGACGGGTGACAAGGGCGATCGCCGCCCTCAACTTCGATCCGAGCGGGACGGACTTCTATGTCTGCGGGTCGGCGGCGATGGTCGCCGATTGCCGCGACCTGCTCGCGCGCGCCGGGGCGGTCAGGGTCTTGACCGAGCCGTACTGACCGATCGACAACCGCGCTTGCGATGCAGAACTCCTGGTTCACCGAGACCGAGGTCTTCTTGCTGCACGAGATCGTCGCCCGGCTCGATCGTCTCGCGCGCAGGAGGGTCCTCGACGCCCGAGGCGTCAGCTATCCAGAATTCCTGGTCGCGATGGCGGTGCGCGAACTGCCCGAGCCGACCCATGGCGAGGTCGGGGAGCTCCTCGACATGAGCAAGTCCTTGGTGAGCCAGCGGGTCTCCGCGCTGCTCGCCAAGGGAATCGTCGAGCAGCGGCGCGAGCAGCCCGACCGCCGCCACGTGCGCCTCGCCCTGACGGTCGCCGGACGCGAGACGCTGGAAGCGATCTATCGCGAGATGGCGGGCAACGCTTCGGCGCTGTTCGACGGGCTCGGAGGATCGCGCGAACCGTTCCGCCGCACGCTCGCAGGCCTGCGCGACGCCCTCGTCGCCGAGGAGGCGCGGGAGGCCGACAATTCTCTGTCGGGCTTGACCTCCGGCAGCGGCGAGAAGCGCGGTCGCGGCGGCTGACGACGTTCGACACGATCCGGCTGGGGCCGCCCGCCGCCAACAGCGCCGACCTCGGTTCGCCCGTCACCCTGCCGTCCCGGGAAGGTCACCGACCGTCGCGCGATATGGCCGAATCCGAACTCGCCGTCCTCTCGACCCAGTGCCTCGATCGCCGCATCCCAAACAAGCCAGAACTGACCGCCGAAGTCGCCGCCTGGGAACAACGCCGCAACCAACATCACGCCAAGGCCGACTCGCAATTCACAACCGCCCACGCCCGCGTCAAGCCGTCTGGTCGCTGCGCGAGTCGAAAGAGCAAAAATTTCCAACGGCGAATACGAGGACCGCCAAGGACCTATTCCTGTACGCTCCATACCGCTATCTTTTCGGACAGCGGACGCCGACAAGCTCGGAAGGCCAGCCATGCTGATCCGGTACGGCTATGAGATGACGTTCACTTGCGGCGCGCCAACGCCGATGATCTGCCAGCTCGACGTGCATCCCTCCTGCGTCCCCGCGGTGCGGGCGGAAACGCCGTTCACCGCAACGCCGCACGTCCAATCGTGGCTTTATGCGGATGTGTTCGGCAACCGTTGCCGAAGATTCAACGCGCCGGCGGGCGACCTCACGATCTCCAACGCCGGCGTCATCGAAGTCAGCGGCCTCCCCGATCCCGTGATTGCGAACGCGGCGGAAATCCCGGTGGCGGACCTGCCCGACGATACCCTGCTTTATCTCGTCGGCAGCCGCTATATCGAGACCGACAAGCTCAGTCCGATCGCCTGGAGCCATTTCGGCCACGCGCAGCCCGGTTGGAACCGGGTGCAGGCGATCTGCGATTTCGTCAACGGCCATATCGCGTTTGACTATCAGAGCGCGCGGGCGACCCGCACGGCCTATGAAGCCTATCAGGAACGCGTCGGCGTGTGCCGCGATTTCGCGCATCTCGCGGTCGCGTTTTGTCGCTGCATGAACATTCCGGCGCGCTACTGCAACGGCTATCTCGGCGACATTGGCGTGCCGCCGGACCCGGCGCCGATGGACTTCAACGCCTGGTTCGAGGTGTTTCTGGGCGGCAAATGGCACACCTTCGACGCGCGCCACAACATGCCCCGCATCGGCCGCGTCCTGATCGCGCGCGGACGCGACGCCGCCGATATTCCCCTCGTCAATTCGTTCGGGCCCCACGTCCTCAAGTCGTTTAGCGTTGTGACTGAGGAGACGAACTGAGCGGCGCCCCTACAGCACCACCACCCGCGTGCCCTTCGCGACGCGGCCGTAGAGGTCGATCACGTCGGCGTTGAGCATGCGGATGCAGCCCGAGGACACGGCGTGGCCGATCGACTTCGGCTCGTTGGTGCCGTGGATGCGGAACAGCGTGTCCTTGTTTCCCTGGAACAGGTAGAGGGCGCGGGCGCCGAGTGGGTTGTCTAGGCCGCCGTCCAGATGCGGCGGCAATTCGGGGCTGCGCGCCAGCATTTCCGGCGGCGGCGTCCATCCCGGCCAGTAGGCCTTGCGGCCGACCTCCGCGACGCCCTTCCACGCAAAACCCTGGCGGCCGACGCCGATGCCGTACTCCACCGCGCGTCCGTCGCCGAGCGAGAGATAAAGCTTGCGCAGTTTGGTGTTGATGGTGACGGTTCCGGCGGGCTCGCCGGTCGGATCGTCGACAATGCGCCGCGTCATGCGGCTGCGGTCGATGTCGCCGTCGAGGTCCACCGGGGTCGAATAGGCGGGATCTGCGTCCGGGGGCAGAAGCGCGGCGGGAGCGACGGGAACGGCGGGAGCGGCGGGCGCGACGGAATCCGGCTGGGCGAAGGGCCAAAGAGTCTGCCCGACGGCCGCGCCCGGTCCCCCCTGTGCGAGGCCGACAAGGACTGCGAGGAGAAGCGCACGAACAGGAGCCATGACGAGCTTCCGCTTCCGTCTTGGATGACGATACCATGAAGTTAGAGAGGATTGCGGCGATTTGACAAGGTCGGGAGGAAGCGTCGAACCTTTGCTCATCGCGCCGCCCCCGAGGGCCGAATCCCGCCACCGCCAATTGACGGATGCGCGCGGCAGGCCCTATGCGTTTGGGCACTCTGGGCGCAACGCTCGTTCGAAGGACGCCGCTCATGCCTCTCCATCCCGCTCTTCAGTCCGGCCGCGTCGCGGTCATCACAGGCGCGGCCAGCGGCATCGGTCTCGCCGCGGCGGAGCGCTTCGCTCGGCTCGGGATGAAAATCGTTCTGGCCGACGTCAACGCCGGGGCGCTCGAGGCCGCCGCGACCCGCCTCACGGCGGTCGCCGGGCGGAATGACGGCGTCCGCGCCTTCGTGATCGACGTCGGCAATCCGCTTGAGGTCGAGCGCCTGAGGGACTCCGCCTACGACGCGTTCGGCGAGGTCGCAGTTCTGATGAACAACGCGGGCGTCGAAGGCGGGGGCGGTGTGCTGGGCGACCTCGCAAAGTGGCGGCGCCTGATCGACGTGAACCTCTGGGGCGTCATCCACGGGGTGAACGCGTTCGCGCCGACGATGATCAAGCAGGGCCTGCCGGCGGCGATCGTCAACACCGGCTCCAAGCAGGGGATCACCTGTCCGCCCGGCAATACGGCCTATAATGTGTCGAAGGCGGGGGTGAAGGTCGTGACCGAGGCGCTCGCGCACGAACTGCGGAACATCGAGGCCTGCAAGGTCACGGCGCATCTCTTGATACCCGGCTTCACCTTCACCGGCATGACGCGGCCGGGCGGCGGAGAGAAGCCCGCCGGCGCGTGGACCGCCGATCAGGTCGTCGAATTCCTGATCGAGCGGATGTCCGCGGGCGATTTCTATGTTCTCTGCCCGGACAACGAGGTGACCCGCGAGGTCGACGCTAAGCGCATTCTTTGGGCGGCGGGCGACATTGTCGAGAACCGCCCGCCGCTGTCGCGCTGGCACCCCGACTACACGGCCGCCTTCGCCGAATTCGCAAAAAGCTGACGGAACGCGCGCCGCAGCGTCGTCAGACTGCGGTCGGCAGGGTGACCTCGAAGGTCGAACCTTCCTCAGGACGCGAACGAACGCTCAGCGTCCAGCCGTAGCGGTCGGCGATCGCCTTGCAGATCGCGAGGCCAATGCCCGACCCCGGATAGTCCCTGGGGCTGTGCAGGCGCTTGAACGGCTGAAAAATCTCGCTGGCGAATTTCTCGTCGAAGCCGACGCCGGCGTCGGCGATCGCAAGACGGACCCTTGTCCGGCCGATCCGCGTCGTTCGGATCGTGATGGACGGCGGCGCGCCCGGCTTGCGGTATTTGATCGCGTTCGAGACGATGTTCTGGATCAACCGCGCGAGTTGCGCGCGGTCGGCCGGAACCACGATCGGATCGATCTCGACGCGGATTGTCGCCCCGGTCTCCTCGATCGCCGCCGACAGGTCGTTGAGGGCGAGCTCGACTTCGGCGCGCAGGTCGAGGGGCTGGGTATGGGTTTCCGTTCCGCTCACGCGCGAGAACGCGAGCAGGTTGTCGACCATTTTTCGCGCGCGCACGGCGGACGCGGAAATGACGGAGGTTGCGCGCGCGGCGCCCGCGGCGTCGGCTTTCCTGACGGCTTCCTCGAGCAGCCCGGCATAGACGGCGATTTTGCGCAGGGGCTCCTGAAGATCGTGCGAGGCGACATATGCGAATTGCGTCAGGCGTTCGTTGGCGAGTTCAAGGTCGTTCGCCCGCTGTGCAAGGTCCAGCTCCGCCCGTCGCCGCGCCGTGATGTCGACAACAGTGGCGAGCACAATGACGCCGTCCGCCGCATCGATCGGCGTAAGGCCGATCTCGACCGGGAACTCCGTGCCGTCCTTCCGCGTTCCCTTCAGGTCGCGGCCGACGCCCATCGGGCGCTCGCTGGGCGATGCGAAGAAGCCTTGCCGCAATCCGGAGTGGGCCGCGCGCGATCGGGGGGGAACGAGCATGTCGATCGATCGTCCGACCAGTTCATCCACCCGATATCCGAACATGCGCACGGTCTCGGCGTTGGCGAATTCGATCGTTCCATTTGCATCGACCATGATCATCGCCGCAGGCGAAGCGTCGACGGCAAGCCGAAATCTGTCGTCGCTGAAGGATTGGCTGGGCAATGTCCTCGCTCCCTTCAGCCGTTCACAGAATGTGCGCGGTAAAGTCCGCGCGGCCGGCCTTTGCCGGCGGAATGTGCAACTGGCCTTTCGCAGGCCCATAAGGTTGATCGCCGCTCATGCCCAATGGAACGCAAGCCTCAAAACCCTGCCGTGTCATTCTGATTGAGGACGACCCGGACGACGTGTATCTTTTCGAGCGCGCTTTGGACCAGGTGAAGGCCGGAATCGGGCGGGAGGTGGTCCTCGAGACGGTCTGCGACGGCCTCGATGCGACCTATCAGATTTCGATCGAGGACCTGACCAATCGGCTGCCCGACATCCTCGTGCTCGATCTCAACATGCCGCGGCTGGACGGCGTGAGGTTCCTTCATGCGTTGCGGGCGACGTTTCAGTTGAGCGAACTTCCGGTCGTCTGACGACGTCGAGCGCAGAGCCGGTGCACGACGAAGCGCTGCGGGCCGGCACCGACAAGGTCTTCGTCAAGCCAGACAGCGCCGACGCCCTTCTGCAAATCGCGGCCGAGGTCATCGACCGCGGCGTGGTCTATGGGCAGTCACGCAAGTGAGCGGCGCGTTCCCGCCTCAAGCCTCGGCGCCGCCGGCCAGACGCGCTGCGAGGTCTTCGAGCCGGGCGCCGAGGCCATCGAGCGTCGCGGCGACCGCTTCGGACCGCGACGCGTCGTCATCAGCCCGCTGGCGCTCGGCTTCGGCCGCCGCCCGCCCCTCGGCGTACTGGTCGGCGAAGGTCAGCGCGGCCATGACGACGAGCCGCTGGTCGCCGATCTCGCCGAAAGCCCGGCGCAGCTCGTTGATCTTGTCGTCGACCATTCCGGCGAGCTGCTCGAGCCGCGCCTCCTCGCCCTCGTTGCAGGCGAGGCGGTACTTGCGGCCGTCGATCGTCACCGAAACCTGCGCCATGCCGCAATCCCTTCTCACGCCGGCCCGCCAGCTAGTCCGCGGGCGGCTCCATGCGTTCGAGGATCCGTCCGATCGTCTGGGCTGCTCGGATGAGCCGCTCACCAGCCTCGGCGCTGGCGGCCTCGAGGGCGCGCGAACGGTCGAGGGCGGCGTCGAGCTCGACGGCGAGGCGCGAGCGGTCGTCCTGCATCAGGGCGAACTCCTCCTCGGCGTTCGAGCGCGCCTCGTCGTGGCGCATGCGGCGCTCGGCGGCTCTTTCGAGCAATCCGACCGCGGCGGCGAGTCGGGTCAAAGACCGCTCCAAAGCGTCCAAGGCGGTTTCGCTTCCACTCATTGCGATGCTTTTTTTACGCGATGCTTGAACGAGTCGCAACGCGTCCCGAATTGCGGTCGAACCGCTGGCAGGTTAGTGGTCTTGTCCGAAGCAACGCGCGCCCCCGGGCGGGGCGCAAATCCCAGAGCAAGCAAGGATTGAGGAGAGCCTCGATGGCGACGAGCCCGACACATGATTCCATGGCCAACGCGATCCGTTTTCTGGCTGTCGATGCGGTGGAAAAGGCCAACAGCGGACATCCCGGCTTGCCGATGGGGGCGGCCGACGTCGCCACCGTCCTGTTCCGAGACGTGCTGAAGTTCGACGCCGCCGACCCGCACTGGCCGGATCGCGACCGCTTCGTGCTGTCGGCCGGTCACGGCTCGATGCTTCTTTACGCGCTCCTCTATCTGACCGGGACCGGCGGCGACAAAGGCCTCACGATCGATGACCTCAAGGGGTTCCGCCAGGTCGGTTCGAAGACGCCGGGTCACCCCGAATACGGCCATACGCTCGGCGTGGAGACCACGACCGGCCCGCTGGGGCAGGGCATCTCGACCGCGGTCGGCATGGCCATGGCCGAGCGCATGATGGCGGCGCAGTTTCCCGGCGTCATCGACCATCATACCTATGTGCTCGCCTCCGACGGCGACCTGATGGAGGGCGTCAGCCAGGAGGCGATCGCCATCGCGGGTCATTACAAGCTCAAGAAGCTGATCGTCTTTTACGACAACAACGGCATCTCGATCGACGGCAAGACGTCGCTCTCGGACTCCGTCGACCAGGTGGCGCGCTTCAAGTCGGCGGGCTGGAACGCCAGCAATATCGACGGCCATGACCCGGCCGCGATCCTCGCCGCCGTACGCGCGGCGCAGGCCTCCGACAAGCCGACCATGATCGCCTGCAAGACGACGATCGGCTTCGGCCTTCCGACCAGGGCGGGAACGAACAAGGCCCACGGCGAGGCGCCCGGCGCCGCC
>Ga0074046_10004482_pt1 | contig 11405 bp, 9 predicted proteins | sample BogForMeECP23OM3_FD_94441 | JGI IMG/M metagenome (GOLD analysis project Ga0074046, IMG submission 94441) | Bog forest soil microbial communities from Calvert Island, British Columbia, Canada - Bog Forest MetaG ECP23OM3 | ecosystem: Environmental > Terrestrial > Soil > Wetlands ...
GCAACTCGCTGATGCCCGAGGGCGATGGCACGCACCGCATGATGGTGGGCAAAGAGCTGCAGGCCGGCGCCAAAGCGCGAGCTGGCGACATCGTCTCCGTAGTGATGAAGCATGACGATGAGACGCGGAGCGTTGAGGTTCCCGCGGAGCTGGCCGCGGCCCTCAAAAAGAACAAGCAGGCAGCTTCGTTTTTCGTAGCCCTCTCGCCGTCGTGCAAGGCCGAGTACGCGAATTGGATCTCCAATGCAAAGCAGGCCGAAACCAAAGCCGGCCGCGCCGCGAAAGCCATAGGGATGCTCGTCGCGGGCAAAAAGCGCCTCCGGTAGCGCCCCCTCTTCCGCTACTCTCGTCCAAAACCCAAAGGCGCGGAGCGCCTTGACGGGTAAAGCTGTCGCCTCGAATAATGCAAGTGATACAGAACAGCAATCAAAGTCCCTCAATCTAAGACTGCTTCGGCCTGCACTTTTAGGAGCCAAACTCTTCATGGCAACTGTCGAATCCTCTGCCGCGCCTCAGCTTGGCCGCGGTGTGCAGCCGCTACGCGCAGGCGAGGGTACCAGCTTCATCTGGCGCAAGCTGCACTCGCTGCTCGGCATCGTCCCCATCGGGGCATTTCTGCTCGAACACCTGCTCTCTAACTTCGAAGCTCTCCATGGCCCCCTCGCCTACGGCGCACAGGTCAAATTCCTCAACAGCCTTCCGTTGGTTCGTGTGCTGGAATGGGTCTTCATCTTTCTGCCCATCCTCTATCACGCCCTCTACGGCGTCTGGATCTGGCTGCGCGGCAAATCCAACATCGTCTACTACCCGTGGGCAGGCAACTGGATGTACCTGGCCCAGCGCTACACCGGCCTCATCGCCTTCGCCTACATCGCCCAGCACGTCTGGCGTCAGCGCTTCTCCGGCGTCATGCTCCCTGAGAATCCGTATTACGCATTCCATAAGGTGCAGCTCGAGCTTGCGAATCCCTGGATGCTGGCCGTCTACGTCATCGCCATGATCGCCGTCTGCTGGCACTTTGCCTACGGCGTGTGGCTCTTCGCCGCCAAGTGGGGCATCACCTCGGGAGTCACCGCGCGCCGCCGCTTCGCCTACATCTGCCTCGTGCTCGGAGTGCTCCTCGCCGGCATGGGTATCGCCAGCATCTGGGCATTTGTCGGCCCTTGGTACGCCAATGCGCCCATCCCGAATCTCTAGCTTTTGAGCGAGGACCTGATCACGAATCACGATCCATTAATCACGGTCCACGGCTTTTCCGAAAGGTACTAAATGGCAGCACGCAAAATCATCGTGGTGGGCGGAGGCCTTGCCGGACTTGCGGCGGTGATCAAAATCGCCGAAGCCGGCGGCACGGTCGATCTGTTTTCCATCGTCCCCGTCAAGCGCTCGCACTCAGTTTGCGCTCAGGGCGGCATCAACGCCGCCAAAAATCTCAAAGGCGAAGGCGATACCACCGCGCAGCACTTTGACGACACCATCTACGGCGGCGACTTCCTCGCCAATCAGACGCCTGTCAAAGCCATGTGCGAAGCCGCCCCCGCCATCATCGATCTCCTCGACCGCATGGGCGTTCCCTTCAATCGCACTCCCGAAGGCCTGCTCGACTTCCGCCGTTTCGGTGGCACGCTCTATCACCGCACCGCGTTTGCCGGCGCCACCACCGGCCAGCAACTGCTCTACGCGCTCGACGAGCAAGTCCGCCGTTACGAGTCCGAAGGCAAAGTCAAAAAATATGAAGGCTGGGAGTTTCTCTCCGCCATCATCGACGGCAAAGGTGTAGCCCGCGGCATCGTCGCCATGAACCTCCGCTCCATGGAGCTCAAAGCCTTTCCCGCCGACGCCATCATTCTCGCCACCGGCGGCAATGGAGCCATCTTCGGCAAGAGCACCAATTCCGTCGTCTGCACCGGCTCCGCGCAATCGGCCATCTTTCAGCAGGGCGCTTACTACGCCAACGGCGAATTCATCCAGGTGCATCCCACCTGCATTCCCGGCGAAGACAAACTGCGCCTCATGTCGGAGTCCGCGCGCGGCGAGGGTGGCCGTGTCTGGGTCCCGCGCACTCCCGGCGACAAGCGCGCCATCAAAGCCATTCCCGAATCCGAGCGCTTCTACTTCCTCGAGGACTGGTATCCCAAATACGGCAACCTGGTGCCCCGCGATGTAGCCACGCGCGCCATTCACAAAGTCGTCTACGAGCTCGGCCTCGGCATCGATGGCCAGCCCATGGTCTATCTCGACCTCACGCACATCGACCGTTAAACGCTGCACCGCAAGCTCGGCGGCATCCTCGAAATCTACGAGAAATTCGTTGGCGTCGATCCCTGCGTCGAGCCGATGAAAATCTTTCCCGGCATGCACTACACCATGGGCGGCCTTTGGGTCGACTTCAACCAGATGACCAACGTTCCCGGCATCTTTGCCGCCGGTGAATGCGAGTATCAGTACCACGGCGCCAATCGCCTCGGCGCCAACTCGCTCGTCAGTTGCATCTTCGGCGGATTCCAGGCCGGCCCCAACGCCATCGAATACGCCAGGAACCTGCCCGCGGCCGAAGGCGATGGCGGTGCAGCAGCCGAAGTCGCGCGCCAATCCGAAATCAATCGCAAACTCATCACCAACGAAGGCGGCGAGAATCCCTTCAAGCTATGGCGCGAGCTGGGCGAAGCCATGACCGAGCACGCCACCGTCATCCGCTACAACAACGCCCTCAAGCAGACCGACGAAAAAATCGTCGAGCTGCTCTCGCGCTATCAGCGCGTCAACCTCAGCGACAAGAGCCAGTGGGCCAACACCAGCTTCGCCTTCGCCCGCCAGCTCTACAACATGCTGCAACTTTCGCGCACCATCGTCCTCGGCGCAATCCTTCGCGACGAGTCCCGCGGCGCGCACTACAAACCCGACTTTCCCGATCGCAACGACGAAAGGTTTCTCAAGACAACGAAGGCCAGTTTCACCGGCAACATCGAAGGCCCGCGCTTCGAGTTCGAGGCAGTCGACACGCAATACATCAAGCCCCGCCCGCGCCGTTACGACGCGGCAAAATAGGGCCGACGTGAAAGGGCACGACTTCGGTCGTGCCGGTGAGGCCGCAAAATGACGGAGGGAGCAGGGGCCTTCAGGCCCCTGAAACGCCAAAAACTTCGGGGCTTTAGCCCGCACGCGCCGTAGGCGCAACGGTCGTTAGCCCCGCGCTTTAGCGTGGGGTAGGGAAGCAAGATGGATGCGAAGTCCCGTAGGGACGATGCAGCCTTTGTATCAGGGCGCGAGTTTACTCGCGCCGAAGAGCGAGCAGAAGAATCCGGGCTTTAGCCCCTGCAGGATCGGAAGCATTGAAGGCCCCGCAGTTGCTTTTAGGAGACCCGTCCACGAATCACGAATCACGAACCACGATCCACGAATCACGATCCAAGGAAACCATGGCAGACCGCACCGTCACCATCGAAATCAAGCGCCAGCCCAGCCCCGACGCCCCCGCCACATGGGAGCGCTTCGAACTCCCCTGGCGTCCCGGCATGAACGTCATCTCCTCCATGATGGAAATCGCCGCCAACCCCGTCACCGCCGACGGCCGCCCCACCACCCCCATCACCTACGACTCCAATTGTCTCGAAGAAATCTGCGGGTCGTGTGCGATGTTGATCAACGGCAAGGCCCGCATGGCCTGCTCCGCCCTCGTCGATAATCTCGAGCAGCCTATCAAGATCGAGCCGCTCTCGAAGTTCCCCCTCGTCCGCGATCTCCAGGTCGACCGCTCCGTTCTGTTCGAAAACCTCATGCGCGTCAAGGCATGGGTCCCCGTCGACGGCACCTACGATCTCGGCTCCGGTCCGCGCGTCTACCCGCAGCAGCAGGAAGCCAACTACCCGCTCTCCAATTGCATTTCGTGCACCTGCTGCATGGAAGTCTGCCCGCAGTTCAACATCGACACCGGATTCGTCGGCGCAGCCACCATCGCCCAGGTCAAGCTCTTCAACAACCATCCCACCGGCAAGGTCTTCAAGGAAGATCGTCTCCGCGCCCTCGCCGGCGACGGCGGAATCCAGGAGTGCGGCTACGCCCAGAACTGCGTCCAGGCCTGCCCCAAGCAGATCCCCCTCACCAACGCCATCAGCGACGTCGGCCGCGACGTCGTCGTGCAAAAAATCAAAGATTGGCTCCAGGGATAAGAGCAGGCAACAGATTGTAGCGCCGGTCTTCTGACCGGCTGTAGTGCGGGCGTTCCCGCCCGCACACACTCGCACTCACACACTCACACTCGCACTCGCACTTGCCCCACTCCCTAATCCCTGTTGCTTTGTATCAGGGCCTGGCTTCAGCCAAGCCGCAACCCGCCCACGCCTTTTCGAGAAATCAAGTACGCGGCGCAGCCGCGCTGAGTTTGCGCGCCGGTTCACACTCGCCCCGCGCGCTTTGCAAGATTGGGAGCAGGGGCGGCGGCGTCCGGATCGCGCGGCGCGAGCATATCTCACGGTGATTGCCCGGCATCTGCGCTTACTCTCCAACAGCCTTTTCAATCTTGCCGATAACGTTCTGCACTTTTCCGGCATTCTTTTCGGCCTTGCCGTCAGCCGTCAGGTTGGGGTTGTTGGTAAGTTCGCCGGCCTTTTGCCTGATTGCGCCTTTGAATTCGTGAAGCTTGCCTGTTGTTTTATCTTGCGTGCTCAGTTTCGTCATGATTCTCTCCTCTGTGTGGATGCCGGCCGCTTTCCCGAATTACTGCTGCGGAGGCGTGGTGGTAGTCGTGGTCGTCGATTGCGTCTTGAATAGGAACCTTAGGTTGCGTAGGGATTCCGGTCATTGCGAACCGCTGCCGTTTAGGCATACTCAGGTTCGTCCATCCGAAAGCGCAATGCTGAGCAGAATGGCTCAAGCCGTGAGTCAGGCAACAAGCGCGGGGTTGCAGGCGATGTAGATTGGCGGATCGGGCCGTTTAGACTACAGGCCTTATCAAGGGCGTTCCGATCGCCCTGCTCGCTCTGCGCGGCCACCGGCCAACCGGATAAGTGAGCTCTAAGCCTTCGGAGCCTTGTGCAGTTCAACTTTCACTCGGTTTCTTGATTCTTCAAGCCACCTGGAAATAAGCACCCTCGGCAGCGGGGCGAAGAATCGGTGCACACAACCCCTGCATCGCACGGGTAAAAGCCCGATGAGCAGCTCCGGGGAATCCGACCAGCCAAGCCGCGAAGACTTGATGCGGGAACTACCGCAATGAGGACAATTGATCATGCGCACACCCGTTGAGTGTGGATCAAGCATCCACCCACGCCATGGCGATCATCGCCCTGGCTCGAAAACCTTGTCTGTTCTGTTTTGCTCACCTTGATGGGTGTTGCGGGACCCCGTTGGCGGGTGGCCCCGACCTCAAGAGGAATTTCACCCAGTCGAGGGTGCCCCCGGTCCCTCGCTCTTGGGGACCGGGGAGGTCGAGCACACGGGCCGCGCGTCGCGCCGCCGTCACAGTTGAAGGACCTGCGGTTGCTCTTGCCTTTCTTCTTCGCACGACCGCAGTCGAACGCCAGCCGCTCTTCTACGCCCTGTTCCCTATTCCCTGTCTTTCTAGTCCCTATTCCCTGGTCTCTGCTTTATCAACCCGCCCACGCCTTTTCGAGAAATCAAGTACGCGGCGCAGCCGCGCTGAGTTTGCGCGCCGGTTCACACTCGCCCCGCGCGCCTTACAAGATTGGGAGCAGGGGCGGCGGCGTCCGGATCGCGCGGCGCGAGCATATCTCACGGTGATTGCCCGGCACCCGGAGGCGGTGGTGGAGGCGCTGGCTGAATCCCCGACCCCCAGATAGCCAGTCCCCCACCTTTCGCCAGCGATACACCCTAGGAAACCGTGTAGCTGGCGAGATCGATGGTGACCATGTCATCGGGGGTTTTGGTGGAGCTCCCGTCGCTCTGGATATGGTATTCGATGGTCATGGTGGTGTCGTTGACAATGACGCGCGTGTAGCCGTAGTCGGTGGCGTCGACGCTGTTGAGGGTGAGGGTATCGCTGATGGCGTAGGGGGTGCGCAGGGTGGCGCGCAGGGGCGAGAGCGGGTTATGGCCGCCGCATCCGGCGACGATGAAAGGGATCTGCTTTCCGTTGACGGTGCGGGTGTAGCGCTGGTAGTTGTGCGCGTGACCGGAGAAGACGGCGTGCGGCCAGACGCCGGCTTGGGTGCAGCAGGCATCGATATCGGCGAGGATGAGCGGGCTTCCCCCGTGCTCGGAGTCGCCTGTGAAGGGCGGGTGGTGCATGGCAATGATGACGGCGCCGGTGAAAGCCTCGGATTTGACGCGCTTGAGGCCAGCGGTGAGGAAAGCGAGCTGGCGGTCATCGAGCACCGTGTTCGACGCTGAGGTGCCCTTCTGGCTGGAAATGACTCCCGGGTCCTCAAGCACGTTGCTATAGAGACCGAAGATACGAACGAACGGGGCCTCGAAAGTGAAATAGACCGCGGGCTGGATCATTGTGGTGCGGTTCAGACCGCCTGCGTCGGAGTTGTGGGTGGGGGTTGGGGTGCAGAAGTTGGAGACGAAGGCGTCGAGGCTCTGCGCTGGGTCATTGGGATAGACAACGCCATCATGGTTGCCGGGGATGGCGATAATGGGGGCAGGATAGTCCCGGTAGGGCTCGTAGAACTGGTCGTAGTAGTATGTGGCTTCGCCAAAATAGTAGACAACGTCGCCGAGATGGTAGAAAAAGCAGGGAACGTCGGCAGCATTGTCTTCGTTGAAGTCAGTGAGCATCTTGTCGGCGACGAGATTCTGGGTTTTGGGCCCGGTGACGCTACCGGTGTCGCCCACGCAGTGGAAAACGATCTGGCCAGCCTTGGTGATGGCGGCTTCCTTGCCCGGGCCAGCCGAACCGTAGACCTGGGCGAGGCTGAGGACTGGCTCGACAAGGACGGCGGGATCGGGGCCGCTGGGCGGAAAGGGTTCGAGCTTGACGATGCCCTTGAGCTTCTTGTCGGTGACGCTCTTGCTGAAGCTGGTCGGATCGGGCGATGGAGCGGGTTGACTGAAGACGGGCTGGCCCGCGGCTGCGGCCTTGACAGAGGACGTTTGGGCCGCGCTTTTCGCGGACGCGATGGCGGCTTGATGATGGGCGTGACGGTGGGCTTGACGTTGGGACCGTTTCGCGGGCGCGGCCTTCTTCTTCGTTGTCATGGTTCGGCTCCTTCCCGGGAGGGGAGTGAATGTGCGGAAAGTATACCGTCGCTTTGTTGAACGCCAGGACAAAATTTGCATTATTCCACGGAGGCTGGCGCGAAGGTTTGACTGCGGCTCCGCCGCGTACTTGATTTCAAGACAGTGGTGAGTAGTCAGTGGTTAGTGATTAGCGATTAGAAATCCTCTTACAGCGTTTGGCTGTCGGCGGAAGGGAGCACCGTGTCCGCTGCAGCGCGGCTCCAGCCAATGCGCAGATCCTTGACGCCGTTGAGAGCGAAGTTGCCGTTGGCGGCGCGCGGCGCAGTGATAGCGAAGAAGTCGGCACGGTCGACGTCCTCGAGATAGAACGCGGGGCGCGCGTCGGGCGCGATGGTGGCGAGCTCGACGTGGCTCATCTCCACATTGCGCATGTGGCGCAGGAAGAATCCCAAAGACGGCATCTGGCCGAACATGCCGGGCTCAGGATACGAGTCCTCTTTCTCGGGCGGTTTGATCGCGGCGGCGTCGGCCGCAGCTCCGCCGAGATTTTCGATATAGATGTTCGAGAGCTTGACGTCCTCGATCGCGTAGCCGGGAATACCGCTCAGGATGGACGTGACGCGCATGGGCGCGTTGTGGCAGACGAGATTGCACACCAATACACGCTTGAGTGTGCCGACCTTGGTGGTGTCTTTAGGACCGCGCAAACGCGCGCCGAGCCGCATGAACAGCGGCGGCGAGATGATATCGCGCATGGTGGTGTTGGTGATGGCGATGTCCTCGAGCAGAGCGCCGTCGACGGTTTCAAGCGCGTAGCCCTGGCAGCCCTCGAAGACGCAGCCGGTGATGGTGATGTTGATGAAGCCGCCGTTGGACTCCGTCCCACATTTGATGCGGCCGGTGCCGTAGGCGTGCGCGCCCGCGGGGAACTTCTTCCACGTGCCATCGAGAACCGTGCCGAGCTGGTAGCAGCCGGTGACAAAACAGTTCGCAATGGTGACGTTGCGCGTGGGCCGCGCGTAGCCGAGCGCGTAGCTGGACTTGGGACAGATGCCATCGTCCCAGGGCGAGTTCACCGTGCAATTGGACACGCGCACGTTCTGGCAGCAATCAATGTCCATGCCGTCGCGGTCGGTGTCGAGGGTGAGATTGTCGATGGTGAGATTGTCGACGCCGGTGAGGAGCAGGGCGAAGTGACCGCCCTTGAGGACGGAGAAGTCGCGCAGCAGAACGTTGCGGCAGTTCTTGAGGGCGATGGCCTTGTTGCCGACGCCGGGCTGCTCGGCCTGGTACATGGGATAGTCGCCGCGGGCCATGCGCGCAGGATTGAAGGCGGGTGGGGATTGCGCAGGCGCACCGGACTGTGCGGGTGCTGCGCCTTGAGGCCGCTCGGGGCCGAATCCGCGCAGCCCGGCTTGCTGTCCCCGCCCGGGACCGGCGCCGAAGCTCAAACCCTTTCCATAGATGAGGCCCGGGCCGGTGATCGAGAAGTCGTGCATGTCTTCAGCCCAGATGAGCGAGTTGTGCCAGTGATTGTGGCCGTAATCCTGATAGGCGTCCCATGCGGTGTTGGGTTCGGCTGCGTCGTAGGTACCGCCGTTGTAGCCGGTGGTTTCGCCAGGCTTGGGCGATTCGGCAGCGAGGATGGTGGCGCCGGCGTCGAGATAGAGATGAACGTAGTTTTGGAGATGGATGGAAAAGCAGAGATAAACTCCGGCGGGGAAGAGGACCGTGCCGCCTCCGGCGGCCGCGGCCGCTGCGATGGCGCGATTGACGGCATCAGTGTCGAGGGTTTTACCGTCCCCAATGGCGCCGTACTGGCGGACGCTGAAGACGATGGGCGCGGCGGCAGGCGTTTTGTCTTTACCCGCGGCGGAGGCGCCGGCTGCTGCGGCGAGGGAAGGCAGGGCAGTTCCGGCCACGCCAAGACTACCGACACGGAGAAGATCGCGGCGCACGGAATTGAACGGGTTCATCTGTTAGCTCCTGGCTACTAGCTTCTAGCTCGTTTGTTAGGAACGGGATTGTTTGCGCATTGGAGATCGCAGTTTGGCGAGACAGGGAATTATCCGACTTGGGGCGCGAGTGCAGCAAGGTGAGATTAATCGAGGTGAAATATCTCTTCGAGGGGGAGCATGAGGTCGTCGGCGCCGTGGCCGTTGGAGGAATCGAAGAATGGCACCATTTCCGATTGCCAGCGCGCGTTGATGGGGTGGCTTTTCATAGCGGCGTGGCACTTTTCAAAGTCGTCTGCCTCGACGTAGCCGACGACCAGACCATCAGGCTGCAAAAAGAGAGAGTAATTACGCCAGCCGCTTTCGCGGAGAGCTTCGAGCATCTCCGGCCAAACCTGGGAATGGCGGGCTTTGTACTCGTCCATCTTTTCAGGGCGGACTTTGAGTAGGAAACAAGCGCGCATGATGTTCCTTTTCACATAAGAAACAATTTCAATTCTGTTGACCAACCATCCTAGCACCAGAGAGCAGAGAGGGTGCAAGAAAAAAATTCACCTGAGGAACTTTGGGTGGATAGGCAGCGCGCGGAGGGTGCGTGAGTACGGGTTTGGGAGTGGGCTTTGCGGTGGGATACACGCTCTAGATTCGGCCCGCGGACAGCGGTACATTCTCCCGCCCTCTTTCGCAAAAGGCGCGGAAAAGGATGGGGCACCGTGGGCTCTTCCAGCGGCCAGAGACCTAATGCGCGACGAGGCCGGCGAGGAAGGGAACGTAAGCCAGGAGAGAGACGCAGATTCCGGCGAGGGCGGCGAGAGCGAGGCTGTGCAGGAAAACGAAACGAAGGATGGAACCCTCCTGCCCGTAGGATTGCGTGGCGGTGCTGGCGACAACGACACTGGGCGCGGCGATCATCTTGCCCATGACCCCGCCGGCTGCGTTGGCGGAGGCCATGAGGATTGGGGCGACGCCGATCTGGCGGGCTGTCATTTGCTGCAGGCTGCCAAAAAGAACGTTGGAAGAGGTGTCGGAGCCGGTCGAAGCGGTGCCGAGCCAGCCGATGAGCGTGCCGAAGAACGGATAGAGCAGGCCGGTGCGCGCAAACGCGAGCCCGAGCGTAGCGTCTAGGCCGCAATAGCGCGTGATGTAGCCGAGGGCCATCATGGCGGCGATAGTGACGAGAGTGAAACGGATCTTGTAGACGGTGCGGACAAAGGCGCGGGCGAGTTGCGCGGGGCTGAGTCCCATGAGCAGGCCGGCGACGAGGGCGGCGAAAAGGATTCCGGTGCCCGTGGCAGATAGCCAGTTGAGATTGAAGACGGCGGGCTCCGGCGTAGGCGCTGCGACTACCGGCGGAACCCGGAGCACTACATTATGCAGGCCGGCGACCGGAATCTTGATGGTGGTCATCGCGTCCATCCATGCGGAGAAGCGTGGCAGGCCCCAGGCAAAGACGACAATGCTGACAACGAGCCAGGGAAGCCAGGCTTTGAAGATGGTGGCAGCGGTGTGGCCGTGGGCCTGGCGCTCCTGTCCCGTGATGTCTTCGCGGTTGACGTTGAGGGTGCGTTTGGGCTGCCAGAAACGAAGAAAAACCACGAGAACAACGATGGTGGCGCCGGCGGCGACGATGGCCACGAGCCAGGGGCCGCTCCAGAAGGCCATGAGGAGTTGGGCAACGGCAAAAGTGACGCCGGCGACGAGGATGGCCGGCCAGATTTCGATCATGGCGGCGAATCCGGCGTAGGCCCAGATGAGCCAGAAGGGAAGCAGGAGATCGAAGGGCGCGAGTAGGACGGCGGTGGTGCGTGTGAGCGCGAAGAGGTCGAGGCCGGTGACGCCGTGGAGAGCGATGATAGGTATGCCCAGGGCTCCGAATGCGACGGGAGCAGTGTCTGCCATGAGAGTGAGAGCAGCCGCCTGCAACGGACGGAAACCGAGGCTGATAAGGATGGCGGCGCAGATGGCGACGGGCGTGCCGAAACCGGAAGTGCCTTCAAAGAATGAGCCGAGCGCGAAGGCGATGAGGAGAAGCTGCAGGCGGCTGTCGGCGGTGATGCCGGTGAGGCTCTGCTGGAGGGTGACGAAGCGGCCGGTCTGGACGGTGAGGTCGTAGAGAAAGATGACGGGAAGAATGATCCAGCAGACCGGGAAGACGCCGTAACCTGCGCCGTAGGCGGCGGCGGTGAAGGCGAGACGCGCGGGCATGTGAAAGAGGACGATGGCGGCGACGAGCGCGGTGACGAGACCGGCGACGGCGGCGACGTGGGCCTTGAGGCGGAGAACGGCCATGGCGCCGAGAAGCACCACGAC
>Ga0074046_10004488_pt1 | contig 11396 bp, 9 predicted proteins | sample BogForMeECP23OM3_FD_94441 | JGI IMG/M metagenome (GOLD analysis project Ga0074046, IMG submission 94441) | Bog forest soil microbial communities from Calvert Island, British Columbia, Canada - Bog Forest MetaG ECP23OM3 | ecosystem: Environmental > Terrestrial > Soil > Wetlands ...
AATAGTGGCCTTTCCATTGGCACAGATCCCGCGCCAAATCCAGCTCTTCCAGCATCCTTCGGAACTCCGCAATCCTCGGGCATCCCACCACCGGATAGCTCGGCGCAAGCTCTCCCGGAAACTGCAAGCGCGGGGAGAAATCGTTCCCCTCTTCCCGCACCAAATCGAGGCGGTATCCGCCTTCTTCGAACGAGGGCAATGCCAGTTGCACCGCCAGCTCAAAGTCCTCGTCCTCAATCTCCGCTGGCGGCTTCTCTCGCAGGGGCTTGCGATGACGGAAATAGTGGCCGCGCGCGCACACCTTCCACAGGGCTTCCCAGTGCGGCGAGAGCGCCTCGTTCAGCTTCTCGATGTTCGAGAACTTCTCCTGGTCGAGAAGGGTGTAGAGATTGCGCACGGCGAGAATTGGTTTTCGCCGCTTTTGGCCTGGGTTCCTCAGCATTTGGAGAGTATTCGTTACCACCCGGCGTACGTCGTCACTTTCAATGTCCTCAGCCTTTGCTTCGGCCTGTTTGTCCCCCGGAAGAGTCATCAGGTACAGGAAGTCCAGCGGGGACTTTTTCGACCTGCGCACGACGGCATAAGCCGCAAGGAATGCCTCCAGTATTTCGGCCAGAGACTCGAAGGAAATCTGGCCTTGGGCGGTAGTCGCGAACGACTCCGCGCCCAGCGCGCAGTAGTGGGCCACCATCGTCCATTCCGCCTGCGAAAGCGAGAGTCTGGCGTCGGCTTTGCCGCGAATTCTCAGCAAGGAATCAGTTGGCTCCATGAGCAGGTTGACCAACTCCAGACGGTCGTCTCGGGCCGACTCAAGCAGCTGCTTTGCCGCCTCCGATGTGGACACGGGGCCGCCCGTCTTGAGAGCCATGATTTCTTTCAGCTTATCGAGCCGGGAGCGCAGGGCATCGGAAATGCGAATGGAGATCACTGGCTGCTGCGGTGCTGTCTTCTCCGCCATGAGGCACCTCTCCTGGATTGCTACAATAAATATAACGGTAACGTTACCTATTGACTCTACGTCTACACTTGCGCTATTGTCAAGCGTGAAGTCATAGCCGAGATTTGCATATGCGTCTTTCGCCCCCACCGCAGCATCGCCTTCTCCGCACCAGACAAGCTGCGGAATATCTTTGCATGAGCGAATGGAAACTTCGGCGCTTGATTCAGGACGGATTTCTGCCCTACCTGCACGGCGGCGACGGCGCGCCGTTTCTGCTTGATATTCGCGACCTTGACGAATACATCGACCGAAATAAACACCACGGCACGGACAACTTGGGTGTGGGACCGCCGCCCGTTCCGGCCAACACGATTTCTCCCAGTATGAAAGGAGCAACCTATGCCGCGCCCACGCGGAACCGGAAGTCTGTATCAGCAGAAAGACAGCGCGGTATGGTGGATCAAGTACCACCGCAACGGAAGATCATTTCGTGAATCCACGCGAACGACGGAGAGACGGCAGGCAAACCGCGTCCTCGCCAAACGTCTTGCGGAAATCAATACAGGGTCATTTGTCGGACCGGCGCACGAGCGAATCACCGTAGGCGAACTGGCGGAAGATCTCTTTCGCGACTACCGGATTAATGGCCGCAAGACAACCGACGACGTACAAACACGATGGCGATTGCACCTCGAACCTTTCCTCGGGTCGCGTCGTGTGTTGGAGGTCACAAGCGATCTGGTTGCAAAGTACGTAGACCAGAGGCAGCATGAGAACGCCCGAAATGCCACTATCAACCGCGAGATGGCCGCGCTGAAACGGATGTTTCGCATTGGCATGTACGCCACGCCGCCGAAAGTCTTCCGCTTGCCGAAATTCCCAAAGCTAGCAGAGGACAACATCCGCAAGGGATTTCTTGAGGACGCCCAATACAAGAAGCTGATTGCATATTGCCCAGACCTGTGGTTTTGCGCTCTGGTGGAGATGGGGCGCACCTATGGTTGGCGCATCAGCGAGTTGATTAACCTCCAAGTGAAACAGGTGGATGTCGATGAGCGCACCATCCGCCTTGAGCCGGGCACTACGAAGAACAAAGATGGGCGAGAAGTGACAATGACCACCGCCGTCCACAATCAATTGGCGCAATGCGTCGCGGGGAAATCCTCAGAAGATGCTGTCTTCACCCGTTCAGATGGCAAGCCCGTACGGGATTTTCGGGATACTTGGGCGAAGGCAACGAAAGCTGCCGGTGTGCCCGGTCTGTTGTTCCATGACCTGCGCCGCACCGCTGCCCGCAACCTGCGGCGGGCTGGAGTCGCTGAAGGCGTCATCATGAAAATTGGCGGCTGGCGAACTCGGAGCGTCTTTGAACGTTACGCAATCGTCTCCCAAACAGATATCGCCGACGCATTGAAGAAGCTTGAAGTGGGTTAGACCGCCGACCGCTACCATCCTGCCGACGCGGCGTGTGTTCGATTCCCCACTGGATTTCTTCATTCCTCATCGCGCACCACGAAACTCTATGACCGGCACAACTATGAAACCTCGCTCGACGAGTACGAGAAGATAGGAATTTGAGATGAAGATTGTAAAACGTCGATAGGCCTAATTTTATTGGCGTACGTGCATCCATGAATCTTGCCCTTTATGAAACAACGGGGATTGAGGTTCGAGTCCAACGACAACGTGAGCGTGGGGGAGAAGTCGAGAGAACCGGGTTTTTGAGGAGCCAAAGCTAATCGGGGCTAGAACCTCCATCCAAACCCGGTCGTAAACTGCATGCCGTTGTCTCGGAAACCTCGATCCACGAAGTTGCCGTTGAAAGGTGGAGTTTGTGGAGCAACGACTAGTGTGGAACCATAGAACACGGCGGTGCGACTGAGATCAAACCGCAGCATCGTTCGCCGAGACGGGTAGTATTCGAGAATCCCCCCGAAGTCCACAGCAAAATGAGTAAGCCGCGTTGTAGGGTAGGGCGGGAAATAGTTGTCGTGCACACCACCGTAGCTGAGGAAGCCAGGGCGCACCTTCGCGAAAACTCCGAACCGACGCGCATGAATCCCCGCTTTGGGGCCGAAAGACCCTTGGAGTATTTTCCCACCTCTCTGAGCGTCGCCCACATGAGGATCCGTGTAAAAGTAATTGAGCGCTGAGTCCATCGCCAGCCACCGATTGAAGTTGTACGTCAATCGTCCTCCAAAGCCCGGGTAATCTCCCAGAGACCAGGGAGTGAAAGATGAGGTGTCCTCCACCTTCGCGCTTCCTAAGCTGAGCACTCCATACTGTCCCCCGATCTCCCACCTCCGCGTGCTCTGGACCGAAATCGATTGGTCATCCAATCTCCCCAACCGATAGCTGAAACCAGCGCTGACGAGAAGCGAGTCTCCTATCACGCCGCGGGCTTGAATGCTCGCGCCTTGGGTATCGGGAATGGGGTAGGTTCGGTCTCCATAGCGTAGGAGCATCTCGCTGACATCGAACCGGATGAATGTGTGGCGGCTGGCATTGATTTCTAGCGTGCCGCCCAAGTCCAAGGCAAGGTGGGTGAGGTGCCCGCCAGGGAAAATGTTTACGTATGGCTCGCCGCTGGGCAAGATCCCGGTTTCGACCCGAACCACATTGCTGAAGTTCATAACGCCAGGGCGGGCCTTCAGGAAAATCCCGATTCTTTGCCAGCGCCAGCCCGCCTTGGGACCGGCCACCAGCATGAATGCTCGGCCGCCACGTTGCCACCCGGGCTCGGACATAACCGGGAAGAAATCGCCTTCAGCGTCCCATGCCAGAATCGGGGTGGTGTTATAGGTAATCCTGGCGCCGAACCCGCCTTTCTCGTCGGCGGGGTCGACTGGATCAACCAGCCGTAGCGAGGCACCTTGCACGCCGATTTCCAGTCGCGAGTAGGTCTGCGCGAATAACGACGCTCGGTAGGCCCCTACCGCTAAGAGCAGGAAAAGAGCGCGGATCAAAATCCCTGCTGTGGCTCGGCTAGCCATCTTGGAGAGGCATGGAAGAAGGACACGGTTATTGGTCTGATAAATCATGCTGAGTCCAGATGCGAGTATCCATCCTGCCAAGACGCAAATGGATCGTCAACAATGCGGTTTACGAAATCCGGAATTATCCTTCGTTGCGGTTTGCACAGCGACGGTGGCTGCCATAATCCTCCCGCCAAAACTTGCCCCCTGAGTTGTGGTTCAACGGGGTGCACGAACTAACATCTAACAGCGGGTTTCCGGTTCTCGTCGAAGAACCTAGATAGGAGAAAACAATGAAAAGACAGATACAAGTGAACAACATGCTGCCACTGCCGCCAGCTTGTATTCTCTCGCTGGCGCTTATTTTCCTGGCAGCACTCACAGGATGTTCCTCCTCCCAACCCCAGCCAGGTGTGAGTACACTATCCCAATTCACGGAAATTTCTGGGGACAGCAGCTTCCTGGTGAATGACGCTTCAGCCCAAACAACGGCAGATGGGTACCTTTGCATCGCGGATGGCGACGGTTCCGATCAGGGTAACAATATTGTCTCCACGGCACCGGGCGCATGCTTTTACCCAATGCTCTACACAAACACGACCTACAACTTCTATTTTGCTTCAATCGACTGTTACGATTATTTCGGGGAGCCCTCTTGGTATCAGAGCTTCAGCCAAAACACTGGCCCGTCCGGAAGTGTCACCGCAGACGTCTGCACACTCTATGATTACGATCTCGCGTCGGGGCTCAGCAGCAACTTCGCGATGGCTGGCAGCCTTCCCTCAACGATCACTGCATACGCCTCCGGCTTTTCGAGTGCGTACGGGATGCCCAAGCTATTGGTCTATAACACCGCGGGCGCCATCGTGGGTACTGCCACCGCCACATCGGTTGCAGCCAACGGTTCAAGTGCAACCTTCCCGTTTCCGACTGCCGTCTCTGGGGGAACGCCCCTTCCTTCGGCGTTCTATTTTGCCGCTCCGAAGAATTTTACGAACTCGACGGGAGGTTTCACGATTCCGGGTGGGAGCTACTTCAGCATCGGTGGCACCACGACGATCTCCACTCCTTTTGGGGTGACTGTTGCGCCGCTAACCACAGTTGTTCAGAACTGCGGGCCTGACGTATGCTCTAACCCCACCACGACGACTAGCCCGCTTCCTTTGATCACTTCCTACGACGGTGGACAGGTCACCTGGGACGGATTTGGAACTTCGGTTGGAAGCGAACCGGTTGCCGTCGCGGCATGGGGCTCTGCAAGCGGCACTGAGACAATTCCTGAGGGCGACGAGGAGACGCTCATCACTATGACAGGTCCCGCTTACGCACTGGTAGCGAATCTTGGGTCCGGCATGGTAAGCGTTGTTCAATTTGACTACCAAAGCACTGGCAGCAACAACCCGCCGATTACCGGTATGTCGGTAATACATAACATCGCGGTGGGCGCTAAGCCTATGTCCGTCACTCTGAATTCGGCAAATACTATGGGGTATGTAGCCAGTTACGGAAGCGGCACGCTGGCGGAAATCAACCTCTCCACCTTCGCGGTATCCCGGACAGCGACCGGCCTTACCGGAGCGCTGAGCGTGGCGATGGACCCGAGCGGTTCCTATGTTTGGGTAGGCGGCGCGAACTACCTGTACAAGGTCAGCCTGAGCACATTCACAGTGGTCGCAAGCTACCCTGTCAGCGGCACCGTGACCTCTCTGGCAGCGAGCAACGCGCAGAAGGAACTGGTTTACACCCTGGTCGAGAACTGTTGTTCGGCCTCGAGCACGTACGCAGCGGATGAAGTCAGCCTAAGCAACATGGCTGTTCTCGGCACTCACGCTTCGGCGTCAGCCGCCGCTTACGCGCCGTACACGATGAACGGAACGCTGCCGAGTGCGGCGGTCATCCCGTCCGCAACCGCAGTCAGCGCCCAGTTTGGAAATGGGATGGCTGCCTCGGCCACACCGACTGGCTTCGTAATTTACGACGTGGTCAGCCACAAACAGGTCATGACTGGCACGACACCCACACCGGTTCGGGGCATCGCAAGCGACCCGGATAGCACAGTTGCCTACTTCACTCTCCCTGACAGCAATGAATACATCACGGTGCCGCTACCCCAGCCGTGACCCGCGTTTTGAGCGACAGGACCGGCGCCCTCGTAGCGCCGGTCTTCCACTTTGGAATATAGCGCCATATCTCAAGCTCAAGACATGTCGTGCGCGGAACTATATTTTCTGAGCGGTACGGTTATATCCGCAGATCCAGTGGCGCGGATCGACGATGTGTTTGTGATCGACGCCGAGGTCCGCCGTCAAGCCTATGTGGCTCCAGCTTCCGACCGGACTGTCGTGTTATTAGGGTTTTTCGATGCCCGTCCTCAACATTTCCGGCGGGATGGCTGGGTTTCTGGTCGTCCGCCGCAGCCTCTTGAATCCCGCGGGCACATCAAATAAGGATCTAGCCAAGGGGTGATCTGATATTTCAACGACTTCTAATTCGCGCGTCGTCATCGTGAAATCTCGGCTCGAACCATCCGGCCTCATGGAATGGATATGCTCCGTATTCTTAAGTTTGACCGGAAAACCCGTTTCCGGTGTTCCGACCGTTTCATATTTCTCGATCCCGTGCTTACGTAGCTCAAGCGCCTGTAGCACACTGGTTAGAGTGAAACGCAATACCGTGCAATCAGACGCGACGGGAAGATCGATGTACCAGCCGTCGGAAACCTCGTCGTCCCAACGCTTACCCAACGCGGGGATCAGGTATCTCCTCGTCGTCACGACATGCCGCGCGGTGTATCCGAAAAAGGTCTGCCGCTCCCCGGTGTCCTTCGTCTCGACTTCCACGGTCGAGGCGATCCGCTGCTGGTTAGCTCCGGCCTTCGCCTCTTCCGCATCCACTTTCTCACGCAGTTCTTCAAGCGTCAGTTTCCCCGGCACAATCTCCGTATACTCACGAGCGTCGGGGTTCACGTCGTATTCCGTGCCTGTTTTGCAGTTTTGAATGTGAACCATCTGTGGACCCGATACACCCTTCGGCAGATCCCCAAGTGTGACCGCAGGCCGTCCGCTGTACTCGATTCGTTTTTGGTCCGTCGTCAGGTAGTAGGTTGTCTGTGAGGTGTGGTCCCCTCGCAGATCATGCAGCGTGTGCCGCACAGTAATCGTCAAGTCTGCCGCAGCCGCCTGAAACATAAAGGAAAGAAAAACAACAAGAGAAGAAGAAACTAGCCAGCCAGTGCGAAGACGGCGCATATATCAGATCTCCCAAAGAAGCAATGCTAGCATTACGCGGGCCAGCCGTCGGTCATGTGTAAGGACCCGATTGCATTGACATGTTTGGATGCGGACAGGAAGCAGGTGGGTTGCATAACGGCGGGCTGGTTCCAAAGTTTCGCCATCGACCATTCTTCGTACAACGCCTAAGTTGATCCTAACAAGCCTTCTCCGTCCAACCTTCCCCTCCCTGCTTTGACTGCATCGCCGGAGCTGCCCCCGTTATTGCACGGGCCAGCGTAGGCGGTGCTTTGCGGACATGGTTTATCGTCTACATTCGATGATACTGCCAGCGACGGCAGGATGAGAGCGGAGGGGCTTGCACGATCCGTTGCCGCACGGTTGCCGTGTAGAGCATCAAAGAGAGCTGATCCCGGGCTCTTGTTCCTGCCGTGGCCCTATTTCCCCTGCGTCGCGATGGACTGCTCAGGCGTTTTCATATGCGTACCGCGGGGTGGGAAACATCCACAATGGAGTTTGGACCGTCGAACTTAGGTTTGGGCATAGTTTGGGCATAGTCGAGTGGATAATCGGCAATCCTAAGTATTGAAATGTGCGATTTTATTGGTGCCGGGAGGGGGAGTCGAACCCCCAAGGACCGAAGTCCGGCGGATTTTGAGTCCGCTGCGTCTGCCAGTTCCGCCATCCCGGCGATTCGTTAAAGTGATTGATTCTAAAGTATATATTCTACTCTGTTCGTTTGTCACTCACGACAACGAATGTGAAACTGTGCAAGAAAGTGTGGAAGTATTCGGAGATTTGCACAGGTCGTTGTCATTTGCCCATGAAGTGCTTTTTCGCCCTTCTCTGGCTAAGATACCCCTCGGCCAAGTCCCTAGAGGGCACCCGCGCAATATTCTACCACCCATCGCACTTACAGCCCCATGCCTAAACTATTGCCTTCCTCCCGTTCCGTGGGACGTTCGCTCACCCGTGAGGTTATGCTCCTGGATCATCCCATCCAACTGCGGGCGAGAATACTTGCTCCGCAAGAGCGCGAGTAGAACACCTGCACGACCGACCGGCGTTTTGCCTTCATGCTTGGTCAGTTAGGCCGTGGCATGATTGGGGCATCCGGAAAGCGCTTGCGAAAATCTGCGTAGAGGCGGTCCACATCGTCTAAGAAGACTTGCAGTGCCCCCTGTTTGCTGAGGTCTTCGATCAGTTCATCGTTGGCGACGAATCGCAACGTGAACACTGCAGGCGACTGCTCGACCAAAACGAACATCAGTGCCGCAATCTCGTTCGCGGCATTGCCCTCGACGGTCTCGCCTCTCGCATTGCGAAGATCCTTGCCGCGTTTCATATCAGGGAGATTCTAGCTGAGATCCTCGGGTTGTGAGTTTCGAGGGAAACTGCAAATTTCAAATACTTTGCGGTGCAGATGACAACCCACGACGACGCATGAATGCCAGACACTACTGCGAACGTGATCCCTGACGTTACCCCATTTCTCCGATTTCGTTCTTGAGTGCTACGGGGAACCACGCCTTTTCTACAAGAATCGGGCGCGCCAATCGAAAACGACCTTGCCAGACTTTCCGGAATGCATGAGTGCGAAGCCCTGTTCAAAGTCCGATGGGAGAAGCCATTGGTAGTCAGATCTAGGCTCAGCCTGCCCGTGACTTCTTCTGGGCCTCTAGGGCTTGCTTGGCTGCGAGTCTCGCCAACCCTAGCACGATACTGGAGTTGCTGAGTACTGCGTCTGGCCAAAGCTTCGCCGCTGCCTTTCGAATCAACTCAAAGTCATCGTCGCTCAATCGGACATTTATCTGAACGGTCCGCTTCCCTGTAGCACTCATACCATCCTTTTTACACTTGCTACAGAGCGTCGCAATGATACAATTGCTACTATTAGTAGCATTCGCTACGATGTACTGCTTCGAGCGGGACGCGACGGTGTTGAAGCACCAACCGCGCCCCTAACCAAATTGCCTACAAGGAGGCAACGATGGCTAGTTCTGAAGGTATCCGGCCCTCTTTTCCCGCGCAAGCATCCGCACATTCCCCCAAGCTGCCTATCTATGAAAGCCTGTTCCTGTTGAATCAGGGCATCGATCAGGTCGTCACGATCTTGCGAGGCATGGAGAAGCTCTCCTGTGCCGACAAGGAGTCATTGCAGTTAGCCCAAGTGGAGATCGAAGAAGTCCGCGCCGACGTGAACGCTGATTTCGTCGAAGAACTGGTCGATCTGGAACGCCTAGATGAAGGTCGTTTCTGGAAGCAGAAACGCGCCTATGAAAAAAAGTGGCGAGACCCTGACGACGTGTATATCGATGTCGAGCAGCGCGAGGAAGAACGCAAGAAGCAGGGATTGCCGCCACGTATCGGCATTGTCCCCTATTCAGCAGTAGCCAACGAAGAAAAACGCATAGAGGCGGAGCAAGAGCAGAACAAACAGCGCCCCAGCAAGCGCCCGCAGCCCACTGGGAACGCCAAGAGTGCAGTGCGGGGGAGGAGGAGCCATGCCTAAGAAACGCGAGCCTAGCAAACCGAAGGTCGTGTGGGTCGGGGGCACGCCCATTACTCCGATCACCGACGAGGAACACAGGGAGATTGACAAGCGTATCCAGAAGCGCCGCGAGAAGCTTCGCAAGCGCTATATCGAAGTCCACGGCAGGGTTGTAGACTACATCAGCCATTCCATTGAGGACGGGGCGCTGTTCTTCACCGTCGTCTTCAAGGACAAGACGAACTTCTCCCTCCGTTTCTGTTGCGAGATGTTCATCACCGGAGCCGATTTCGGCGACGTGCGGACCGGGGACTTGGAGATCATTCGCGAGTACATGAAGCCCATTCGGAGATAGGGTATTCACATCGCAATCTCGTGGCCGATGTTGTGGGCCTGATCGTGCCGTGGTTGAAGGGCCTCCTGATTCGGATCAACCGGCTCGATCTTCTGTGCCACTGGCTCCTGCTCCTGGCTCCCCGTGGCCGTACGCTGCGACACGTCGCGACTCAGATCGTGCCCGAGTTCGCTTTTGTCGTTTGTGTAGATTTCGGCGTCGTACTTGCCGCGCGAGATAGACACATACGCAAAACGGCTGTTAACCAAAAGTTCGCCTTGGTCCGTGTCAACATGGATCAAAACTCGGTCGGCGGTCTGTCCCTGGCTGCTGTGGCTGGTGACGGCGTAACCGTGGTCGAGATGGGGATGTTCGCGGACATTGAATCGAACTTCGTGACCCGAGTCCATTCGGATTTGGAGATTGCCGGCATCGCTGATTCGTTCTATGGTGCCGAGTTCGCGGTTAGCGACCTGAAGCTCTCTTGAGGGAGCCGTGAATTGCACACGATCGCCTTCGGAGAACGCGCGCTCGGTCTCGTGGTATACGGTCACACCGGAGAGACGGCGCGGATCGTAGCTCCGCTGCTCACCGTTTGCACACTCGATGGTGATGGAGTTTTCTTTCTGGTTCACGTTCTCCACTCGCGCGTATTCGCCCGGCGCGATGTCCAGCACTTTGCTGCCGCGCGTATAGCGCACCACGTCGCCTTCCTCGTATTGCCCGGCCCATCGCCGATCTGCGCCAGTCATCTCCTGGCGAGAGTCAAGCACTCGCAGTTTGTGCTCATCCTGGCTCACGTCGCCGCGCTCCTGCATTTCCCGATGGATTAGGGCATTCAACTCGCGGCGCGATACGTTGTCTGGCGAGATCACCAGCGTGTCTTGCGGCTGCCGCGCGTAGTCGCGCGCGATCTCACGTAGCCGCTCGTCGCGGTCCACTATCTCATGCACCCGGCCTTGCTGATCGAGATTCTCTATTGCTCGGCGTACGTCGCCGCGGGCAAGCTGGTCCACGGCTTCCTTCAATGCAGGATCTTTCTGCCGCACGATCTCATCGAGGCGCGCCGTTTGCATTCCGGCCTCCTGCAACTGCTGAAAGGGCCTGCCCGCTTCGACCGCTTCATGCTGGCGCGTGTCGCCTACTAGCAACACGCGGTCTTCGCCGTGCAACCGACGCAGGAACTCGTTCATCTGTCTCGTGCCAGCCAGACTCGATTCGTCGAGAACGTAAAGCCGTTTCTGTCCGCTATCAATCTGCTCCTCACAGCGGAGATGCCGCTGCAACGTCTCCGATTCGATGCCCGATTCTGCGAGCTTGTGCGCCGCACGCGATGTGGGCGCGAGCCCGCGCACTTCGTAGCCCTCACGCTCGGCGGCTTCACGAACCGCTGCCAAAGAAGTGGTTTTCCCCGCGCCCGCCACAC
>Ga0074046_10004490_pt1 | contig 11394 bp, 11 predicted proteins | sample BogForMeECP23OM3_FD_94441 | JGI IMG/M metagenome (GOLD analysis project Ga0074046, IMG submission 94441) | Bog forest soil microbial communities from Calvert Island, British Columbia, Canada - Bog Forest MetaG ECP23OM3 | ecosystem: Environmental > Terrestrial > Soil > Wetlands ...
GCAGCGTGCACTTGACGCCGGGCGCGCGTCATTTCATGATGTGCGAGTTCAGCGGGCTTGCCTTCAAACGAACCCGCTTAGGCAAGGCCCGTGCCGGATGGCTCCGGCTCTGCCTGGAATTCCTCACCGGGAATTTTTTTTGGTCTCTTTCCATTTTTCACTTATTATAGTCTATCATACGAGGAGATCCGGAATGCCGCTTCGATGTCCGTGTGACGGAAATCATCGCCCTTGAAGAGAAGCGGTTCGCCCGCGCATTTTGCGAGAGCATAGGAGCAGCAGTCGCCAACATTGAGTCCTGCAAGGTGCCGTCCCTTACCGTACTTTCTCCAGGCAGACCGTGCAATCTCGAATTGCTCGGCAGTCAGGGGCACAATTTCGATCCGTGCCTGATGAAGGAGAAAGTCCAGCTCACGTCCACCAGAATCGCCCTTCTTTGCCTCTACGACAATCCCGGTCTCCAGGGCCGTAAAGGCACTGATGAGTCTTTTGGCATCGCCTGCTATTGCAAAAGCGAACGGTTCCGCTTCGGGTTCACCCAAAAGGATCGCGATCAAGGCAGAGGTGTCAATGACCATTATTGTGGGAGCCCTTTCTCATCATAATCGAGAATCTCGTCTGCACTGCGCTGATCCATTTCCGGCAGCGCCCTGCAGCGAAGGGATATCTTCATTATCTCTTCAGCCACGTCCGGGGCCGCGCGACGTCCTTTGAGACGTTCGAGCCGCTCCTCCAGTGCATGGATGATCGCCTGCGTAAGGCTCTCTCCAGTCTCGGACGCAACTTTGCGAGCAAGCTTTTCGGCTCGTGGATTTCTGATACTGAGCGGCATACCATCCTCCCATTGCAGTATTGAAAATATCCAAAAGTATATACAAGTATGAACGCTGACTCAAGCTATAAAATGGGTACGCCGTTTCAAATAGATTCAGGTCAGGCATTGATTCCCCTTCCCGATGAGATGAAATGATCCGATTTGACACGGTTTTCGGATTTTTCGATCCGCCACAGATACAGAGAACTTAGCGTTTGAGTATGCCGCAACCAAAAAAATTTCCCAACCCCAACGAGCGAACGAGAGTGACGATTTTTTATTTATCACGAAGGTCACGAAGAGATCACGAAGAACACGAACAGTTCTGCGAAGAAAACCAGGCAATGTCCACGCCCCAAATCCATCCATGCGATCCCGAAGAGCATCGCTTTATGGTATCCCCGGATTGGATCTGTGAGATTCTCTCCCCTGATGCCGCTCAGAACGACAGAATTCTTGAAATGCGCCTTTTTGCCCGGCACCCGGTACCATACACCTGGCTGATCGACCCGGCCCTGAAGACCCTGGAAGTCTTCAAACTGGAGTCGGGCCGATGGGTCCTGCCGGGCGTTTTTGCGAAAAACGAGAAAATACGGGCGGAGCCATTTCAGGAGATGGAAATCGATCTTGATAATCTTTGGTTAGAAAGCATGCCGTAATCTCAACGATCACATTACTTTGTCACACGTCCCTGCAGGACGGCCTCCACAATCCCTTCCCGGTTGATCCCCTCTGAGCTGTAGAGTTCTTCGGGTTTTCCGGAAGATCCGTAACTTTTTACCCCAAGCCGCACCAGCCTGCACGGAAGAGAATTTTCGGCCAGAATCAAGGCGACCAGAGATCCAAGACCGGTATCGATATGATGGTCCTCGGCAGTCACAATGAGGCCCGTTTGGGCTGCCTGGTGGATTGCGTGGATGTCCAGCGGCTTGATCGAGCCGAAATTGAGTACGGCCGCCCGGATACCGTGATTTTTGGCCAGCTCTTCGCCTGCCTTCACCGCTTCGTGAATCGGAGGACCATAGGCGAGTATGGCAGCCTGGTCACCATGCCTGAGCCAGTCGGCCCTGGCGGGTGAAAACCGGTAATCGCCGGCGAACTTAGGCCGGCCCGATTCGTCCAGGATTGTGGGCAGTTTTGATCGGCCCATGCCGACAAAGAAGTTGCCGGGCCGCTCGGCCACATACCTGATGATCCTGTCGGTCTGGTTCGGATCGGCCGGCATGAATATGGAAAAGCCGAACAGGTTCTGGAGCAATCCGATATAGTCGATGCACTGGTGTGTCTGGCCGTCCTCTCCGACGTCGAGTCCAAGGTGCGTGCATACCAGCTTGAGGTTTGTAGTGTTGATGTCGTTCAACCTCATCTGGTTGAATACTTCCGTGACCCCGAAAATCCCGAAAGTACTGAAGAAGGCGGCAAAGCCCTCCCTGCTGATTGCTCCCGAAGCGGTTGCGGCGTGGTGTTCCTGGATGCCGGATTCAAAGAAGGCGTTGCCCGAAACCCTGTGGAACCCCTCCATTTTCACCGAGCCTTCGAGGTCGCAGCTAAAGCCGATAACTCCGGGGACTGTCCCGGAGTTGTTGAGCTTGGCCAGGTCCTCGAGGGCGGACCCGTAAGCAGACCTGTTATCGGTGATAATTTCGGGGCCGTAAGTCCTGGGGGCGCCGGTCTCGATGCGGGGATAAACGGGTTGCTTCGAGAAATGTTTCTGAAACGCACGGCAGGCGCGCCGCTTTTCCTTGAGTTCGGCTATGGGGTTGTCAAGTCCAAGCTCCTCGAGGGCTTTTGCGGCCTCTGATTCATTTAGAGTCGAGCCGTGGTACTTTGCCTTGTTTTCCATGAACGGGACGCCCTTACCCATTATGGTCCGGGCGATGATCGCCGACGGAAAGCGCCGGTCCCCGGCCTCGAAGTGGTAAACGTTTCGAAGCGCTTGAAAAATCTGCTCGAAATCATGTCCGTCTTCGATATAGACAACGTTCCAATGAGCTGCGGCATAGTCGGCCCTGATTTCCTGAGGCATTACCGAGTTGGTGCTTCCACCGATCTGGAGGTAGTTGCGGTCTATGAGGCAGGCCAGGTTGTTGAGGCCATATTTTACAGCGAACCGGCGCGCCTCCGAGATCTGTCCTTTCTGCTGTTCGCCGTCCCCCATGAGCACGAAGACCCTGTTCTTCTTCCCCTGGAGTTTCAACCCCAGCGCCATTCCGGTCCCGGCTGAAAGGCCCTGTCCCAGGACCCCGGTATTCCATTCGATGCCCGGAACACAGGATTCGACATGCCCGGCAAAAGCCGACCCGGCGCGCCGGTACTCCAAACAGAAATTGTCTTCGTTCAGATAGCCGAACTCGCACAGCACGCTGTAAACACCAGGACTGACGTGACCCATGCTCACGATCAGCCGGTCACGCCCCTGCCAGCAAGGGTCGCGGGGATCGTGCGGGATGGTGCTGTAGAGCATCAGAAGAAGGTGAAGCGAGGACATTGAACCGCCGGGATGGCCACTCCCGGCAAGGGTGGTGCTCACGATGATGCGGCGCATGCAGCGCAGCCACATCTCACTCAAAGTTCTTTTCTGCTGCTCGCTCAAAGCAGCCTGATCCAGTGAAATCTTAAACATTCAGTAATCCTCCACATGGGTGAATCGGCGAATCGGTAAACAAGGACTGGTTGGACCACGGATAAACACGGATGAACACAAATAAAAACCTCATCCCACATCGGACCACTGCTGAATTACCCAGGTACTACAACAAATTTATCCTCACTACCCGTATTTATCCGCCCCGCTAAGCTTCTCCAGCCATCCGTGTTTCTCCGTGTTTATCCGTGGCCAGAACCGGTTCGCCCAGGTTTTTCAGGACTGCTTCGACGAATTTCCAGACCGCCCTCACAAAGGGCGTATCTGCGCCCCCATTGAGCACCGGATTACCGCGGTCTCCCCCAGCGACCACCTCGGGATCGAAGGGCAATTGTCCGAGAAAATCCACTTTCATCGCATCGGAAGTCCTGCGGCCGCCGCCCGTCTGGAAAATGGGAATAAACCGGCTGCAATGCGGGCAGAAAAGTCCGGACATGTTCTCGACAAGCCCCAGAATCTGCAGCCCCACCTTGCGGCAAAAGTTTATGGATTTTCTTACGTCGGCAAGCGCCACTTCCTGGGGGGTGGTAACGATCAGTGCCTTCGCGTCGGGAATGAACCTGGAAATGCTGAGGGCCTCATCTCCCGTGCCCGGCGGCGAATCGAGCACCAGAAAATCGAGGTCGTCCCACCTGCAATCGGCCAAAAACTGCTGTATTACACCGTGCTTTAAAGGCCCCCGCCAGATTATTGCAGAATCGGTGTCCTCCAGCATTGATTCGATGGAGACGATTTTCAGATTGGGTCTGTATTCGTGCGGGAGGATTTCGCGTTCGGCAGTGATGTTAAGAGGTCCGTGCATGCCGAACATCTTTGCAATGGAAGGCCCGTGCAGGTCGATGTCCAGAAGTCCAACCCGGTATCCCTTTTGCGCCAGCGCCAGCGCCAGGTAACTGGCAATGCTGCTTTTGCCCACTCCCCCCTTGCCGCTCATTACCAACACTTTGTTCCTGATGCGTGAGAGCCTGCACTCGATGAGATCCTCTTTAGATCTCTTTTGCGTCGCGCTCGGACAGCCCGCGCACGATTTCTGATCACATTTCATAGTAAAACCGCTCCTTTAGCGGATGCCCAATGTCGAAAAAAAGACTCGGGGCATTGCGAGGCGCTCCGATTTGAGCAAAATCGAAGCTAGTCACATTAAAAGTTATCTTTCACGAAGTCAACTCCCAGTAACGTATTGCATAAGTCCAACCCGGAACGATTAATTTTAATCCCTTCAGTGCAGGGAACAACAGTCGTTTCGCCGGGCCGTTTACTTTTTCGTAAGATATTGCTACCATTCGCACGCTCAGCGCGGCTTGAATTTATTTTCGGTGCGCCGTGGATATGAAGAAGCGGGCAGAGTGGAGATCATTAATCCTCGTATGATAGACTATAATAAGTGAAAAATGGAAAGAGACCAAAAAAAATTCCCAGTGAGGAATTCTAGGCAGAGCCGGAGCCATCCGGCACGGGCGTTGCGTAAGCGGGTTCGTTTGAAGGCAAGCCCGCTGAACTTCGCACATCATGAAATGACGCGCGCCCGGCGTCAAGTGTACGCTGCGCGGCGCTGCGCGGCACTTTAAAACATAAAGTGCCGCTTTGCTCGGCACCCTTTGAGGGCCGTCCCGATGTGTGGGCTATGCCTGCCTTTACCATGCCGTACAAGGCGGGGCACTTCGCGGAGCGCGGCAGGCACCCGCAGTAGTGTCTATCGGTCGCGTTGGGCGTGAGCGGGGTGCCTGGATCGGAAATTGCAAGAGACACTTCCTTTTTTCGACACCCGAGTTTAGAGTCCGGTTAAATGAGGACATGCCATGGATGAGCAAATTTGTCTTCTGGATGAGTTTCAGCATGAATTCAATCTGCCTGAAGAGCAGAAACGGCTTCTGCAGCAATCCTTTTTCGTCGAATGCATCCCGTTGATGGATGCTTTCGAAAACATTTCGATTACCGATGAAGGGCGCATCCTTCGCGTTATGGCCCGGCATCTGGGCATTGCGATGCTTGAGCGCGAGGACTATCCGGAAAAGCCTGTGCTTCTGGAAGGCGTGTCAATGTTTTTTCTGCGCAAGCACGCTATTTTGCCCATTCAAGTGGAAAGCGGGCGGGTTCGGGTCGTAGTGAATAATCCTCTGAACCTGCCGATTCTCAATATTGTTTCGAGCTATTTTGGCGGAATGGAACTTAGCCTTTGCATAGGGCAGCGCGAGGAAATCCGTACGGCTATCGACCGGCTTTACGGAACGGCGGCCCGCGAGGCCGAAGAACAGTCCAGGGATGGGATCGCCATCGGTGCGGACGGCTTTGAGGAAGACCTGGAACACCTCAAGGGGTTGGCCCAGGAGGCGCCTATCGTGCGTCTGGTAAACGTGCTGATCTCCAGAGCGCTCGATATGCGGGCCTCGGACATACATTTCGAGCCTTTCGAGCGCTCCTTTCAGGTACGATGCCGGGTGGACGGGGTGCTTTTCGATCTCGATCAGCCTCAGAAGACCATGCAGTCAGCCATCGTGAGCAGGCTCAAGCTTATGGCCAACCTTAACATAGCCGAACGTCGCCTGCCCCAGGACGGCAAGATCAAAATAAGGTTTGGAAATCGGGAGGTTGACATTCGTGTCTCGAGCGTGCCGACCATCTATGGGGAGAGTGTGGTCCTGAGGCTCCTTGCGCAGGAAAGCGTTGAATATGATCTCGCCAACCTGGGGATGGATCATAAAGACCTTGGTTATGTCGAGAATCTGATCGAGCGACCATACGGGATGGTCCTGGTGACCGGACCGACCGGATCGGGCAAGACTACGACTCTGTACGGAGTTCTGAAAAAGCTCAATACGGTTACGCGCAAGATTATCACGGTCGAAGACCCGGTCGAATACCAGATAAACGGAATAAACCAGGTCCAGGTAAAACCGCAGATTGGCCTGACCTTCGCGAGTGCTTTGCGCTCTCTGGTTCGACAGGACCCGGACGTTTTGCTGATAGGTGAAATTCGTGACAAGGAGACTGCCGATATAGCCATCGAATCGGCCCTGACCGGACATCTTGTCCTCTCGACACTGCACACCAACGATGCCCCGGGGGCAATTACGCGCCTTCGAGACATTGGCATCGAGTCCTTCCTGATGGCCGATTCGCTTCTCTCGATCATGGCCCAACGTCTTATCCGCCTGCTGTGCCCTCACTGCAAAACCGAATACACGGCCCGTGAAGAGGACAGGAACCGGATCGGCGAAATACTGTCCGATCTGCCGCCCATTCTTACCATCTACCGGAACAAGGGGTGCGAGAGATGCGGATACACCGGCTATAAAGGCAGGCAGGCAATTTTCGAGGTCCTGCCGGTCAACGAGGCCATAAAATCGACCATCATAGCGGGCAAAGACGCCGGAAGCATTGCCCGTACAGCGTTTGAAGTCGGCTATCGGCCGCTGGTCCACCACGGGTTCCGAAAAGTGGTTGAAGGGATTACGAGCCTTTCCGAGGTCCTGAGGGTAACAAGCCTATCGGTTTAACAAAAGCGGAGACTTCACCCGGGAGTTTTTTACATGAGTTTTTTCCAATACCAGGCGAGGGATGCGAGTGGGGCAATACACCGGGGAGTGATGGAGGCGCTCTCGGAACTGGAGGCCGCCAGAAAGCTTAAGGCGGGCAGGCTTTTTCCGGTCAGGATCAAGGCCGTAAGAAGCCGGAAGAAGCGGCGGGTTCCCGAAGAGCATATCATCCGTTTTTTTTTCGATCTCTCCGACCTTCTTGTTGCAGGTTTGCCGCTTGACCGCGCCCTTAGCCTCATAAGCAGCAATCAGACTCACAAACGCTTTCAGCGCATGGTGCAAGAGTTGTTCGAAAGCGTTCAGGGCGGAAACGATCTCTCGGGCGCCCTGAGTCAATTTCGAGATGTATTCGGCACCCTGTCGGATCACATGATAAGGGCAGGCGAAGCAAGCGGCACGCTCGGGCCTATCCTCAAGCGCCTGGCCCAGTACCTCGAGCAGCGGCGCGCATTTCGACAGGCCATGATCTCATCGATGATCTACCCTGTTATCCTGCTGGGGACCTCTCTGGTTTCGATGGTAGTTTTGCTGATCTATGTCATTCCCAAATTTGCGCAAATCTTTCACGACCTGAATCAGAAAGTCCCTTTTATCACCCAGGTTATGGTCAATATTGGCGCATGGCTCAAAGAGTTCGGATGGTTAGTCCCGATCGCCGTTGCAGTGGGCTTCTGGGGCGGCAAATACCTTCTTCGCCGGCCAAATGTAAGAAGATTTCTGGATAAATCCCTGTTCTGGTTCCCATTTTCGCGTTATTTGATCCTGCACAGTGAGCTCACCCGCTTCTGCCGAACGCTTGGGACCATGCTGGAGTCGGGGGTCCCCCTTCTGAAGGCCCTCAGCCTCGGCCAGGAACTGATAATGAATACCGTTCTCAGGGAGTCGATAGCACCCCTGCATCAGGAAATAAAAAGCGGGCGGTCGATGAGCAATTTTTTTCGCAGCCATCCCGCTTTTCCTGCGCGACTGGGAACAATGTTGCGCATATCCGAAGAGCAGGGCAACATCGGAACGGGCCTGCTTTCTCTTTCGGAATACTTTGAAAAAGAACTTCACACTACGCTTCAGAGGATCATGACCCTCATGGAGCCTCTGGTGATCTTGTGCACCGGCGGACTTATCGCCCTGATGGTCATCAGCATGTTTTCGGCTATTTTTGGAATCAACGACATCAAATTCTAGACGGAAGGCGGAAGATGGATAACAGATGGCGGAAGACGCATAACAGATGGCGGAGATTATCCGATTTCCGATCTCTGCCCTGCGTCCTGCGTCCTCCTATCTCTGTTCGCGGTTTTACCCTGATCGAGATGATCGTTGTACTGGTGATCATTGCAGTGACTCTCGCCGTAGTCGTCCCAAGGGTCGGCTCCAACTGGAAACAGATTGAAGACAGCGATTTTCTTCAGCAGTTCACAGAGTCAATAGACAGGAGCCGCCTTTTCGCCATGAATTGCGGACACCCGATCGCATTCAGACTGAACGGGGCCACACGGGTTTACGGCTCTGAAAATCCACCCAGGCAGTCCATACCTCTGAATGCCGAGATATTTTCAGAGAATCTGCAGAAGGAGCCGGAAACCGGTGATTTCCTGATCATTTTTCACCCCGACGGCAGTCTCGTCGGAAACGATTTTGAAGTTACCTTCGATCACGAGCGCACTTACCACATCTATATACATCCACTGTTTGGAACGGTAAGTCTCGAGAGGATTAAGTGAGGGTGTGAGAAAACAGACGCGCAGACACGGGAACGCGGGGACACTGGAACGCGGATTCACGCTACTTGAGATGCTGGTCAGCCTGGCGATCGGCACTTTGATTATCGGCGCGGTGATGGGGCTTATCTCCGAGTCCCTTCGCTATAGGGTCAATTTGAAGGAAAAGACTAATATTCAGCCCATATTGGAATCCGCCGCACAGGTCATCCTGGCCGATCCGGTAAAAGCGATGGACGGATTTGTGCGCCTGGGCGAGCTCGAGGGATCTCCCGAGGTGGGTGTTTATCTGCTTCCGGTCACACTGGGTCAAGAAAGTGAAGGCGGCGGCAAATTCGGCCAGTTATACCGTGTGATGTTGAACTACGAATCCGCAAGTCTGGAATTTAGCATAATAATTCCCAGCAATGCTCCGCAATATCGGTGAACGGAGCGCAGCGGGGTGGATGGAGGAGCGGAGTGGATAGAAGAACGCAGCGTGGTGCATACATGCCGGATGGCGGATGCCGGACACCTCGCGGAGCGCGGAGTTTTTATCCGGTCAGTGACCGCAAGGGTTTCACGCTCATCGAGCTGATCCTGGCTACGGCGATCTCCGCGCTCGTGGTCGGCATTCTATCGGTTTGTTTTGCGTTTGCGCTGCGCGTATGGCAGAGCGTTCAGAATCAAAAGCCGGACCAGACTTTCCAGTTGGCCGATCTGCTCAATCGCCAACTGGCCGAATGCGATCCAAACCCCATCAAGTTCACGGATAGCGCAAGCGTGCATCCCGTTTTTACCGGGCAACCGAACTCGATTGCTTTTGTAACCGCTCATTCCGTAAAGGCGATCTCACAGGGTGTACCGGTAGTGGCCCGTTACACGTATGATCCAAACTCCAGGGTGCTCTACTATTCTGAACTTCTGCTTGACCCCTATCACCCGGGTTCCATCGAGAAGTTTCTCGCCGGCCGGTTTTCCGGCAAAAAAGAGACTGAATTTCGCTCTTATGGAGTTGAATTTCCGGAATTCGTTCTGGCCTATGCCGGCAAGGAATCAAAGGAGTTTGTGCAAGCCTGGAATGCTGTGGACCAATTACCGGTTGAAGTCCTTCTGAGGTGGAGAGCAAAGGATTCGGTGGTTCATGCCCGGGTCTGCATGGTAAACTCTCTATTCTCGATCGAGGTTCCAAAGGTGCCCGTCCCGGGCGTTGGAGGGGGTGGCCTAAACACTGGCTTAAACCAATGAATAAAATCGCGCAAAGCTTAAGACGGAAGACGGAAGACGGAAGACGGAAGACGAAAATCCGCCCCCCGTACTCTGTTCTCCGTCCTCTGTCCTCCGTAAGGGGTGTTGTGCTTATCGCCGTTCTGTGGTGTTGCGCCCTTATCATGTGGTTTGCATTCCAGATAAGCGCCCAGACCCGCCTGCTGGGAGAGGACCGGATTCACGCGATACGAGACTCCCAGGCCCTCTATCTTGCCATTGGGGGATGCTATGAAGCCCTGGCGCGGATGGGCCAGGCGCCTCCTCTGGGGATGGACAGGCCCCTCGATTTGAACTGGCAGCCCGATGGGCGGCCCCGCATAGTCGAGTATAAGAGCGGCATCGCCGTTGTGATTATCGAACCTGAAGAGCTCAAGGTAAACGTCAATACGGCCCAGCAGGTTCAGCTCATGCAGGTGCTTCAAAAGGCCGGCGCTGATGAATTTACCTCGGAGGAGCTAGCGGACCGGATAATGGACTTTATCGATGCCGACGATATACCCCGGCCCCACGGGATGGAAAAAGACGACTATATTAAGGCGGGCCTGAACTACATTCCGTTCAATGGCCCGCTCACCAGTCTGGATCAGTTGCTGCTCGTCCCGGGTCTCAGCCATCAGCTTTTTTACGGCTACGATCAAGGAATAGATGAAAGGATGAGCGAGTTCCCGGAAATTTTTCAGGATATTGTAATTCCGGCTAAAAATTCCCTTTTCAGCCTATTGACGATATATAGCGGCAATGCAAACCTGCCGCTGGACCTTGAAGGGCAACAGGGTACCGTGCTCAAAATGATCCCCTGGAAACCCGGAGGCTTCTATCGCATTCTTTCGTTTGGCAAATCCGCAAACGGACCTCCGAGCGTGGGTATCTGGCTAACGGTACGCCTCATGAACAGCGGCGAAAAACCTTACACGATATTGAGCAGGAAGGTGATGTAAGCAGGGCCTCAATTCCCTTAATTCGCTTCTCGAGGAATAGTTATGCTAAAAAGCATAATCAAATACAGACCGACCAACCTGTGCTCCGTCTATGTGGAACCACTGAGGATAGAGGTTCTACAGGCGCACAGGCACTGGAGATCGTGGGAAATCGGAGTAGCCGAACAATTCCGTGTCCCTCGGGGAGAATCGGTTTTCGATCATCTTCAATATCTTAACCTCAAGCCCAAGGGCAGGAAAGGAAGCGCCCTGCTGGTCATTGTGTCGAGCGTTTTCTATTCCGTCCACAGTGAACACTATCCCCTGTCGATAAAGAACCAGCTCGATGATGCGATCAACTTCGACTGGCAGGAAAACATCTTTCAGGAGCACGACAGGGCCCTGCATTTTTCCGGGCCCCCGGTTGCGTTGAATCAGCATGTTTCCGTCCCCGTGTTCTCCATTCAAAGGCAGATTTACGACAAACTGAACCAGGCGCTCAATGGAACACTTTTCC
>Ga0074046_10004491_pt1 | contig 11382 bp, 10 predicted proteins | sample BogForMeECP23OM3_FD_94441 | JGI IMG/M metagenome (GOLD analysis project Ga0074046, IMG submission 94441) | Bog forest soil microbial communities from Calvert Island, British Columbia, Canada - Bog Forest MetaG ECP23OM3 | ecosystem: Environmental > Terrestrial > Soil > Wetlands ...
CAGGTATCTCCCGGCATATTGAACCACAAGCCAGAGCAGGCGCAGTTCTAAAAAGATTATTCCCGCCCGGATGATAAAAAGAAGCATACCGCTGACCAATGCAATGTTGTCCCGGGAATCGTCGTGCACGGCTGAAGGTTCGGAGGGTTGGTTTCTCTTGTCCGGACTGGTTGATTTGCCGGTTTGCGGCCTGGCGCCCTGGTCCGGCTGGTCCTGTTTTCCCCTGGAGTGATCGGGGCCTGGCGATGTCATGCCTATACCTTGAAGACCGGTCCAGAAAGCGACCTTCCCTACATCCTTAAGCTCCGGTCCTTGCCGGGGAACTTGAGTGAAACTATTTGAATACCTGGCGAGAAACAGGCACAAAAATAAAAATCCGAACCACCAGAGTCTGTGGAGTGTCTCATATCGCCTTAATCCGTAAGACATTTAATCGCCTCTTCCGTACCTGATGGATTTTGCGGAAATTATACCAGGGATTCGGTGATTTCCGTTCTTTTATCAGAAACAACGTGGTTTGAGCAATGAATTAGCTTGAACGAATCAGCTTGCCGGTTTTTAAAGACAGCGGCCCTATGTTCATCCTTTTTTCCACAGCGCAGTCGAGCATTTGGCTCAGCCCCCCGCGCTCCTTGGGGGAAAAACCGAAGGATTCCTTCCAGATATCGTCATCTTCCATGCACAGGTAGGTACGCAGGTCGGGGTCAGCCTGCCGAATCCTGTCAACCATGAAGGAATAGAATTCGGCCCTTATGTCCCGAAAGTAGCGCATCTTGCCGTCCAGTCCGCGAATGAACTCTCCGTAGGCAATGCGGCTCGAAGGATGGCGCCTCCGAATAATCCCCTTCAGTTCGGGCATGAAACGGAAAGCCCCCAGGCTGATCCAGACGATTCGGGCCGGGTCGACCCGGGCGAAGAGTCGATCGAGTGTCCGGGCGTAGCCGGATTTCCAGCCTGGATAATCGATAATCGGGTCGAAATGGAAGGCCAGAAAATAACCCTCGCCGGAGCAGGAGCGGGCGGCCTCGATCCTCTCGGCGATGGTCGCTGCAAAAGGCTCCTCACGTTTCCTGACTTCCCCGGAATTGAGCGACCAGGCTATGATCGTGTGGCCCCTATGATTCAATCCACGGAGGTTTTCAATAAAATTGGTCTTTGTTTTCAGTTCCAGGACCGCATTGGGAGTTTCGGCAAAATAGGGGACAAGCAATCGAGACAGCCCTGTAAACGGGTCGAGCAGAAGGGAATCGGTAAATTCTCCGGTCCCGATCCTGTGCATGCTGCGCTGGTTTTGCGCAAGGACCTCCGAGAGTTCGCGGAACATTTCATCGAGGTTGCCGAACACTCTGAGATTCGGCTGGTTCAAGTAAGCCTGAAGGATGCAATAGGAGCAGTCGAGAGAGCACTGGGCGCCGAAATGGAGAATCCTGTACCCGCAGCAATGATAGTGGCGCGTTCCGGGACAGGATTTCAGAAACTTCCCCCGAAACCCGGCCACCTCAAGAATTTCAGGATCGTGGCAATTCATATCCGAAATTTTGTCCACGATTTCAAAAGAGGCGTTGGGCAGATTTTTGCGAAGCGTGGCGACCAGGGCGCCCTCCGCAACGGCGGATTCGACGATTACTCTTTTGGGAGCGCGGATTCTCATCAGCTTCGCTCATCAGGGTCCTGGCGCAGCCGTGGCCTGAAAATGGCGTCCAGCCGGTCTGATTCGACGAGTGACCCGGCTGAGTCGATAATCCTGCGAAGCTCTTCGGGTCCCGTAAAGCTCAGTTCCATTCTCCAGTTGTTCCCTTCGAAAGCCGGAGGCGGGATGATCCTCATCGAGGGCGGCAGCCCAAGGGAATCGATCTCCCGCTGGAACCGCTTCTGTCTCGAACTGAACCGCGGGTGGCGCAGTTCGGCAAGAAACTCCCTGAGCGCCTGCGTTTTTTGGCGGTGGTTCAGTTCCTTTGACACTACGATTCCGCGTGCGTGGGGGGTCTCGATGATATCGGCGGCAACCTTTTCATCGCGGATAGCAATTTCGTTTATGTACTCAACCATTTCCACCTGAATGCTCGCGCTGCACCTTAGCGCCTGGAGGACAGGCAAAACGGCGGCCCTGCTCCTTTTGTCCCAGCCTGCGACTTCAAGCGCCGCGCGCTCCGCTATAGCGCCGGAACCCAGTAGTTCGAGGGTTTCGGGCCCCCTGGCCGAAAGCAGCGCCCACTGGCGCAGAACCTCCGGGCGGTTCGCAACGTTCAGGTCGGAAAGAAAAAATCGAGGAACTTCCTCAGGCTGAAACAGTCCGAGCAGGATGGATATTATCTGCGCTTTTTCCGCCAGGTTAATTTCCCGCTCGAAGATTTTCTTTTCGATCCTTCGCGTCCAAAGCTCGAGGGCACCGCAATCCTCGGGGAAAATGCGGCAAAGTGCCCCCTGCGCCCCATTCTCTTTTGCCCAGCGAAGCCTTTGGAAGCCGTCAACCACGATGAGCCGGCGGACCTTTTTGCGAAGCCATGGAGGGTCGAGAATTCCGAGGCGCCCGAGCGATTCCCGCAAGCGAACCGGTTCCGCGAATTTTCGAATCTCGAAGGCGCTGTCGTCCAGGTCGATCTCATTCAAGGTGACAAAGCGCAAATCCATCTTCGTCAAATGTCCCTTCCCGAAAGCCGTTTGAGCGCCTCGATGTACCTCGCGCGCGTGTTTAGCACGACCTCTTCAGGCAGTTCAGGCGCTGGATCTGTCTTCTTCCACCCGCTCGATTTCAAATAGTCGCGCAGAAACTGCTTGTCGAAGCTCTCCGGACTGCTGCCGGGGCGGTAACGGTCGGCCGGCCAGAAACGGCTCGAGTCCGGAGTTAGCACTTCATCGACGAGCATCAGCTTTGTGTCTACAATTCCGAACTCGAATTTCGTATCCGCGAGAATTATTCCACGCCCTCCGGCATATTCCGAGGCTTTCAAGTAAAGTGCGACCGCCGCCTCTTTGACATGGCCGGCAAGTTGCCGCCCAATGGCTGCGCCCATCTGCTCAAAAGAAATATTTTCGTCATGCTCGCCTTTTTGCGCTTTGGTCGAAGGAGTAAATACCGGCTCCGGCAGTTTTTGCGCTTCGATAAGCCCCCGGGGCAGGGCTATTCCGCTCACCCGGCCGCTCCTTTGATAGTCTTCCCAGCCCGATCCTGCCAGATAACCTCTGACGATGCACTCTACGGGCAGCACTTTTGCCTTTTTCACCCACATCGTGCGCCCCTTCAGCAGAGAGGAGTAAGGTCGGCAGACTTCGGGGAACCGGCCCATATCGGTGCTTATCAGGTGATTGTCAATGACTTCGTTAAGGTAGCGGAGCCAGAATTCCGAAAGTTGAGTCAGAATTATCCCTTTATCGGGAATCGGGTCAGGCATGACTACATCGAAAGCTGAAATCCGGTCCGTTGCCACGATGAGCAGAGAGTCCCCAAGATCATAGATGTCTCTTACCTTCCCTCGTGATACGAGATTCAACCCCGGAAAATTCGTTTCGAAGACCGGTTTATCGAGCATCTTTTTTCCTCTTTAAAGCGAATTGTGTATTATTATTACTCATCTGGCTGCAAATCACAGCCTGCAATGAAGCTGATGTCCTGCCGGAAAAAGCACAAATTTTGATTTAAGGTGCTATTTTTTCAAAGGAACATCTCGATGCAAACCCTACCCAAGTGCCTGCTGCTTCCGATAGACGGGACACACGAGTCGCTTCGGCCGGTTGCATTCATCAGACGCCTCTACCCCGTTTCAGAAGTAAGCCTGATCCTGTGCTACTTCTCTCCGCCGCTTCCACCCGCTTATTCCGGAGCGGTTGTTCAGTCCCCCGAACTGCTGAGAAAAAAAAAGGAATTCTTACAAGGGCGTCAGCAGGATGCGCGCCGCATCTTCGACCATGCCGGACAGGTCCTCTTAAAGCAGGGTTTCTCAGAGGAATTGATACAGGAACACATTGAACAAAGAGAGATGAGCGTCGCAAAACATGCATGCCTCCTTGCCGACATCAGGAAAGTCGATGCCGTTCTTGTCCAGAAGCGGGTTACAAGTTCCCTGGAGGGTTTGATCAGGGGAGATTCCGCATCAGCCCTTCTTCAGCACTGCCTGTCAAGTGCGGTCTGGTTCACCGAAGGCGAAATCGACCCGAAAAGCGCCGCAATATGCATAGTCGATGAGGACGCTTCATTGCGGATAGCAGACCACGCAGGCTATATGCTTTCCAGCACACGCGCAGAAATTACCCTTCTGCACGCAGCAAAAAAACCCTCGCACCCGATTTCATGCCGCCCCTCGGGAGCCCTGGAAAAGTTGGCGGGCTACGCCGATACGCCTCTGAGACGAGGCAAGCTCTCCTACCTTTTGAAGGCTTCCGCAATACTGGCTGATTACGGATTCGATGAGAGCCGAATTCAGATAACGCTGATTCCGGACAGGGGCGATACTGCCAGTGAAATCCTTTCCTGGTGCGCCTCTAACGGGATCGGGATAATAGGGCTTGGGCATTCTCAGCCGGAAGGAGTCTGGAGCTTTTTGAAAACTTCGGTTACCAGGAAAATCCTTGCCGATTTCAAGAATATGGCGGTCTGGGTAACACAGTGACGGAAGTCAAATGGTGCTCACCCGCGCACACTCTTGCCCACATCTCTCTGCCCGGCAGGTTGTTTTTTCTTAGACTTTTTCGGGTTCCGGGCGGGTTGAGCCTCGTCAGACTGGATCGCTGCGCGCCTGGCGGCCGGTTTAGGCAGTTTCTTTCTCTTCAGATCTTCGTATGCAATCAGAATCGGGCTCGCCACAAACACTGATGAGTAACTTCCGGTCACCACACCTATGAGCATAGCAAAGCTGAAATCGTGAATTACGCTGCCGCCGAAAAGGAAAAGGCACAAAATCACGAAAAACACCGTCATCGAAGTAAGGACCGTCCGGCTAAGGGTCTGGTTTATCGCCCCGTTTATCATGTCGCTGAATTTGACCTTTTTGTCCTTGTTGCGGTTTTCGCGGATTCGGTCGTACACTATGATCGTGTCGTTCAGCGAATAGCCGGAGAGGGTCAATAGGGCCGCAAAGACCTCCAGGCTGAACTCCTTGTTGACAAGCGCGAAAATTCCAATCGTTATCAGAATATCGTGGACCAGCGAGAGCAGCGCGCCCAGCGCATACGGGAGCTTGAGAAACCAGCAAAGTGCAAGGGTGACTGCAAGCGCCCCTCCGATCAAAAAGACCGCGTTAAGCCCGATCGCCTCGAGCAGGTAAATTCCCACTATCAGCACGCCTCCCATTATAAGGCTGCTGGTCCATTTGAATTCGAATCGTCCGGAGATGTAGATAGCGATCAGCAGTAAAGCGTAGAAGATAGCATAGAGCGCCTTTTGCCGAAGGTCCTTGCCCACTTTCGGCCCTACCATTTCAACGCGAAGTACCTGCTGCCCCGGGCCATAGGTTCTGTTGAGTTCCTCTTCGATCTGGTTTGAAAGGCTCCCCAGTTCCTCGTGAATGGTGTCGGTGCGGACCAGGTATTCACTGTCGCCCCCTGTGCCTATCTGCTGGACGAAAGCGTGTGAGATGGTTCCCTGGAGCGCGTTGCGGATTTCGTCCGGATTGGTCGGCTTGTTGAATTTAACCTGGATCAGCGTGCCCCCCGCAAAATCGACGCCCATTTTAAGCCCGCCGCGCGCGAACAGAGTAATCAGCCCCAGAAGTATGATCGCCCCGGAAAGCATGAAGGCCTTGTAGCGCAATCCGACGAAGTCGATATTGATATCCGGTTTTATGAGTTGCATTCTCTTCCCTTATGGTTTTGAGCTAAATGCTTAGCTCTTTTACCCGGCGCTCGGTCAGAAGGTAATCGAAAATAATCCTGGTTACGAAGATTGCTGTGAACAGGTTTGCCAACAGACCGATGCCGAGAGTGACCGCAAATCCCTGTACGGGGCCGGTCCCGAACTGGAAAAGAACCAGCGCCGCGATCAGGCTGGTGACGTTGGCGTCCATGATCGTTATGGTTGCCCGCTGGTAGCCCGTATCGACCGCCGCGCGCGGCGTTTTGCCCAGCCGGAGTTCCTCTCGTATCCGCTCGTATATCAGAACGTTTGCGTCAACGGCGATCCCGATGGTCAGCGCGATACCGGCGATGCCCGGCAGCGTGAGAGTTGCTCCGACGATGGCCATTGCACCCAGGATGAGGATGATGTTCATGGCCAGGGCCATATCTGCGATCACTCCCGAAAACCTGTAGTAAACCAACATGAACAGGATAATACCCAGTCCGCCGATGGCCGAGGCCAGGATTCCCTTCCTGATTGAGTCGGCTCCCAGCGCCGGTCCAACAGTGCGCTGCTCGAGAATCTTAACGGGCGCCGGCAGCCTGCCGGTGCGCAGGGCGATCGCCAGCACCTTGGCCTCGTCGTCGGTGTACGACCCCTCGATGACAGCTCTGCCGCCCCCGATGCGCTCCTTTATAACCGGGTCCGAATAAACAACACCGTCGAGAACTATTGCAAGCTTGCGCCCAACGTTTTCCCCTGTGATGCGCTCGAATATCCTGGCGCCCTGCGAATCGAAATTGAGCGAGATATGCGCCTCCCCAAACGAGCGTCCCCCTATCTCAACCCTGGCATCCGTAATATACTGTCCGGTCATAACAGTCTTTTCTTCAAGGGGGACCTTGGTTTCCTGCGTGTTTCGGTCCGACGGCCTCATAGGATAGAGCTTTACGCCCGGGGGGAGTTTATTATCGCGGATTTCCTGATCCGCAACGTTTTGCGCTACCAGCTTGAACTCGAGGACCGCTGTCTTCCCGATGAGGTTAATGGCCTCCTGGGGATTCTTTATTCCGGGGAGTTGAACCAGTATCCGGTCGCCGGCCTCGGGCCTGATGTCAGGCTCACTCACCCCGAACTGGTCGATCCTGTTCCGGATAGTCTCGATACCCTGGCCTACCGCCATGCTCCGAAGATCGTTGATCTCCTTCTGGTCCATGGTGAGAAGCACCCTCGTCCCATCAGGCGTAGTCTCGGTGATGGCGGGTTTCAGCCTTGGGAAATCACTTTTTAAAACCTCGTTGAATTCATTCAACTGCTCGTTCGAGGGCAGGATCACTTCGATGTCCCAGGCGCCCGTTCTGGCAATCTTGGTAAATCCGATCTTCTTCATGCGCAGAGCATCCTTGAGCTCCTCGGCAAACCTTTCCGCCGTATTTTCGACCGCCTTGTCCGCCTCAACCTCGAGCACCAGGTGGATGCCGCCCTGGAGATCCAGCCCAAGATGAATCTTATCCGGCAGGATGTTCGACAACCCGGGCAGGCGAGAAGATATTAAAGTCGGTAAAAGGAAAAGAATACCCAAAACGAGAATTACCACAGTTATAAGCGCACGAATTCCTATGCTTTTCATTCTACCTCCAACTAATTGGTTTCCGCCCAGAAAGGGTCCTTTTCCGCCCTTGCGGCGTCAATCTTCGGGTTTGCTTGTGCGGCGTACCCGTGTACGCCTCCGCGCAAACCCTTGATTTCCTAGCCATGACGAAAAATGCCTCCTTTCTGAATTGGAAACTGCAAATGCCTCCATCCGTTGAAGGTTTGACAGCATCAATTTGTACCCATTGTGACATTGCTGCTGCGGCGAGCAAGCAGGAAATAAGCAATGACAAGTATTGCAATCAACGGGCACAAGGCCTTAGTTAGGATCAGCATCCCGTCTCAACGGAGTCAAGGACTCAGTGCTGGAGCCACCGTGCGATGATCGAGAACCTTTACAGGTGGCGCAGGCGCACTGCCGGCTATGAAGACGATCGCCAGCACTTTCGCTTCTTCGTCGGTGTATGACCCTTCGATGACAGCCCTCCCGTTCGGGATGCGCTCCTTTATAACCGGGTCGGAGTAAACCACGCCGTTAAGGAGTATTGCAAGCTTGCGCCCAACATTTTTCGATGTGAGACGCTCAAATATCCTAGCACCAAGCGGATCGAAATTGAGCGTAATAGTCGCGTGGCCCGACGAGCCAATCTGAACCCTGGCGTCCGTAATGTACTGTCCGGATAGAAGGGCTTCATCTTCCAGGGGGATCTTGGTTTCCTGCGTGTTTCGGTCCGAAGGCCTCACCGTATAGAGTCTTACGCCCGGCGGGAGTTTATTATCGCGGATTTCCTGATCCGTAACGTTTTGCGCTACCACCTTGAACTCCAGCGTACACGTCGTTGCGATGATGTTAATAAAGTTGGCTGTTGCTTCTAAGCTCCTTATCCCTGGAACCTGAACCAACATACGGTCACCGCCTTCACGTCTGATATCATACCACCTGCATCCTAACTGGCCGATCCTGTTACCGGTACTCTCAAGCGCCTGCGTTACAGCCTTGTCACGAAGATCGTTGATTTTCTCCTGGTCCAGGGTGAGAAGGACCCTCGTCCCGTCAGGCGCGGTCTCGCTGGTGGCGGGTTTTAGCCATGGGAAATCACCTTTTATCGAGTCGTTGAATTCATTTAGCTGCTCGCTCGAAGGCAGGATCACTTCAATGTCCCATTTTCCGATCCTGGCCACCTTGGTATACGCGATTTTCTTCGCGCGGAGAGTCTCCTTGATTTCCTCCGCAATTCGTCCGGCCCCGTTCTCGACCGCCTTGTCCGCTTGAACCTCGAGCACCAAGCGGAGACCCCCCTCCAGCACGTAGAGTATTTTGGGCAGAATGAGGTATGAGGTACTGAAAATCAGGACTGCCACAATTATGAGCGCACGGACCCGTGTTCTTTTCAATTACGCCTCCACCCGGCCGGGGCCGAGCTAATAGCAAACAATGTCTAGGGCCTCCGGCAAGGGAGGCCCCGTTCCGCGAGACCCTTTCGCCGGGGCACCAGCGTGTCAGGATTCTTTGGCCGATTCTTTTTCCGGGGCCGCTTCGCCCTTCGAGACCAGCCCGCCGACCGCGATCCGGTTGACTTTTACGCGCACTTTGTCGGAAATCTCCATGGTTATCACGTTCTCGTCAAGACCGGTTATCCTTCCACGGAGTCCGCCGGACGTGAAAATGGTGTCGCCCTTCTGAAGGTTGGCCAGCATCTGTTTGTGCTCTTTCTGCCGTTTCTGCTGCGGGCGAATCAGCAGAAAATAGAAGATCGCAAGCATTGCGACCATAAGAAACATGGGATTGCCAAGGTTGAACAATCCGGCCACTCCACCCGCAGTGTCCTGTGCGAACGCGTCGGAGGCATATGCCAGTCCAGCAAAATTCATCGGTTTCCTCCAGGATTTTAATATCTTGACGCTGCTGCTTCCATTCCATCCAGTCAGTGCCGCAAATCCAGCCTGAAACTTAAAGAGGCAGATTTAACGATATTCCCGAATAAATGTCAATCCGTAACCGGAAAAAATGTACCCCCCGCAAGGCAGCTCACTCATTCGGTTATAGATGTGACTGTAAATAGGAGCTTTTATCATTGAAGGCTTTTATTTGTTTGCAGGCTGAAAATATCGAGTGTCAACAAACGACATCCGCATGGTTTTTTGTCCGAAACCGTTGTATTTTCAACTTCTGTATCCACATTTACAATGGAGGGAAGGTGTGCGCCGTATCGCACTGGTACTTGTGGCCCTTTGTTTTGCTCTTCCCTTCGTGCCTTTTCCCGCTCTGGCCGGGCCTCCGTTTCTTACAGACGATCCCGAACCCGTAGAATACAGGAACTGGGAAATATATCTTGCATCCCTGTCCGAGAAAGAGCATGGCGGAGTGAGCATGACGGCCCCACACGTAGAGGTTAACTACGGGATAGCCCCCAACTTTCAGCTTCATGTCATGGCTCCCATGGAATACGTCAAACCCGCCGGGCTGCCCTCTCATTATGGTTATGGCGATACGGAGCTGGGGGTCAAATGGCGTTTTTTTGAAAACGAAGAGGCCAAGTTTATGGCCGGCATCTATCCGCTTCTCGAAGTTCCGACCGGTGCAGAATCAAGGGGGCTGGGGAACGGTGATCCCCAGGTATTTTTACCACTCTGGCTCCAGAAAGGTTGGGGGCCATGGCTGACGTATGGCGGAGGCGGCTACTTGATAAATCCCGGCCATGGGCATGAGGATTTGTGGTTTTTTGGATGGCTGGTTCAACGTGACTTAAATAAGTATCTTAGTCTCGGGGCGGAGCTTTTCTACGGAACCCCACCCGAGACTGGCGATGACCGCCATTTTGGGTTTAATATCGGCTCCATAATCAATATAACCGAAAATCACCACATTCTCCTGTCTGCTGGCACAGATATAATCGGCCCTACCGACTTTTACTCCTATATTGCCTATCAGCTCACCTTCGGGCCTGAAAAGGAAAAGGGTGAGCTTGAGAAGCATTGACGTAAGCCGGTGTAGGATGCCGGAGGCCGGGAAGTCTGGATTCCGGCTTTTTTCTTCATTTCCTACGTTATTTCATGTCCGGATGCTCGGTCCGGCAGGCGCCGGGCAGGCTGGCCGGGTCGATCCTGACCGGCTCGACCCCCCCATTCCCGCTTTTCGAGCAACCGGATTTGGACTGCGAAACCTCGTTACGGACGCTGCCCTGCCGACCCGCTTCTCCTTAGACCCGGAATTTCTCCCGCTGAGACGCGATTTCCTGCATGGTCCGCCCGCTCGCCGCGCTTCGGTCCATGGTTTCGACCGGCTCGGGCTCCGATCCAGAAATGGCCGCATCGTCTCGCTTCTTTATAAGCAGCCAGTTTTTGCCTCCATCTCCCCCCGCTCTTCCTTTCATTCTGGCGAGCACCCAGCTCCCTTTCAGCTTCTCGCCGTGGAGCTTGAATTTGAGGTCGCCTTTGGCGTACCCCTCGCGCGGGTCGCCCTCCGGTTCCCAGACGCCACGGTCCCAGAGCATGACCGTCCCCGCTCCATACTCTCCCTGCGGGATTATTCCCTCAAAAGAACCATATTCTATCGGATGGTCCTCCACGTGAACTGCAAGCCTCTTCTCGGCCGGATTGAGGCTCGGGCCTTTAGGCACTGCCCAGCTCTTGAGAACCCCGTCAAGCTCCAGGCGAAGGTCGTAATGTAGGTGGCTTGCAGCGTGTTTCTGGATTATATAAAGATTGCCCGCCGGACTTGGCTCGACCTTCCCTTGTGGCTCCGGGGTGCGTTCGAAGCTGCGTTTTTCATGATAAGTTTTAAGTCCCATGCGCTGGAGGCCTCCGAGGTGGATTTCATGTAATTTCACTGGGGTATTTCTAAATACCTTAGTAGGCATTACTTGTACTGAAAGCAAAGACCCCGGGGAATTATTCCTACTGAGATAGACTATAAATAAGGTAATTAACCCAAAGAAACCTATAAAAAGCCGCTACGCGCACATTAGTGCGCTACGCGGCACAACCCGCGCCGGCCCACATTGGACTGCGTCTTTCAG
>Ga0074046_10004492_pt1 | contig 11380 bp, 5 predicted proteins | sample BogForMeECP23OM3_FD_94441 | JGI IMG/M metagenome (GOLD analysis project Ga0074046, IMG submission 94441) | Bog forest soil microbial communities from Calvert Island, British Columbia, Canada - Bog Forest MetaG ECP23OM3 | ecosystem: Environmental > Terrestrial > Soil > Wetlands ...
CATAAATCGTGTTAGAGTTCGGCCCTTTCAGCTGAGCCACCGGCTTGAAAGTTACTCCGTCATCCGAAGCCTCGATGACTACCTTCCCCGCCATGTCTATCCAAGTCCAATCCACCAAGTGCGACGTGCCGAAATCCACTTGAATCCAAGGCTTGTCATTGTCGCCGTCGGCCTTCCAAGTGGTGTTGAAATTCCCATCCAGCAGATTCGGCATATCCCCCGGATTGCTGCTCACCGTAACCACGGGTTGGGGGCTGGAAGTTCCTTCGGGGATTGGAAAGGCTTGGACCGACACCTCGGCATAGTTCATTCCCTTGCCGTTCAGCTCAACCAGCTTGCCAGAAAACTTCTGTGGACCCTGAATGACTGTTTCCGAACTGACCACCATCCAGCTTGAATTCTCCGGCGTGATCCACGGTCCGCCACAGGGCCATCCCGGGCAAGTGTTCACGCCCAGCTTCAACCCGATCCGAGCCGCCTCGCGCACCGTGTAGCGGAATAATTCCCGCCATTTGTCGCTCATGTACGGCGCGCCTGGCATGTTGCCAAGGTCAATCGCCATCGCGCCACCCACGCCCTTTGCGTGCAACTCTTCCAAATGCTGGGTGATGTCCGCCGGCGTTATCTTATCAACCCACCACATATTCACCCACGGTTTGGCCGAGTCCGGCGGAGTAACAAATTCGGATGCCAGGTCCGTGGGTCCAGCCCTGGCAGTTCCCATCACGGAGCATAAAGCCAGGGCAACGAGCAGCGTTCTGATCAGTGGCTTCGGCTTATTGTGCCTGACCCCTGACCCACACTCGAGGAGTTGAAAGAAAATTAAACCTGATAAATCAGAGCGGATGACCATGGTCCAACTCCCTTTCAACCAAGCCAACCAACTGCAAAGCCACGACAGTATCCAGTTGGTCCTGCTGCTCAGGAGCCAGCTTCAGGATGAGGGATTTTTCCGTCTGCGAAAAGGCTGGGACGGCCATTGGATTAGTCTGGTTAGCGCATGCAGCAATTGTTGATTTGAGCGCCGGAAGCACCAACCGGTCACCATCCCATTTTTGGATGTGCAAATAAATAGTCTTGCCCTGGTACGTCGAACCGCCCCAGGCTCCATTACGATAAGGACCGCCGCGGGTCCCATAGATGCTGGCGCCAAGACGCTTGAGCCAACCGCCGATTTCGCGCAGCCGTTCGGATTGATCCGCGGGGATCTCACCGAGCGCATTGGGACCGGCATCCAGCAGCAGGTTGCCATCTCCAGTAGTGCAACCCAGAAGGATCTTCAGGCACCCAGCGAACGATTTTACCTTGCCGTCCGAGCGGTAAGACCATCCCCCTCCCGGAGCGTCCACGATGCACATGCACGATTCCCAGGCGCGGCTGTTTTGAAAAGATCCCAGGCGTTGCTCAGGGGTGTCAAAATCACCTTTTAGCGCTTCCAATTCCTGACCGAAAAAGGAGCAACGGTTATTGACAATGATCTGAGGCTGAAGGCGCCTCACGAGCGTCAGGATTTCATCAGCATGCCAGTATTGAATTGAGTCGCCATGGCCGAAGCTGTCGAACCACATCACATCCACCTGCCCGTATTTTGTGAGAAGCTCGGTGAGTTGGGCCTTGAGGTATTGGTGGTACCTTGCATTATCACCTATTCCGTAATCGGGGTGATGCCAATCCCGAGGCGAATAATAGAGTCCGAAATGCATCCCCGACTGATGGCAGGCGTCAGCCAGTTCTTTGACGACATCCCGTTTGAATGGGGAATGCATAATGGAGTAGTCACTAACCTTCGTATCCCACATGCAAAATCCGCCATGATGCTTAGCCGTGAACACGATATAGTTCATACCGGCGTCTTTCGCGAGCTGCACCCACGCGGCCGCGTTAAACTTTTTCGGATTAAACTTTTCGTAGAGGTGATCATAGCGGGGGTCCTCAACATAACCAGCAGGGTCGCCGGTGACGTCCAGGGGCCTGGATCCCTTGCGCGACCAGCTAATTTCCGTGCCGGCTAAGCTGGACATATCCCAATGGATAAACATCCCGAACCGCGCCTCGCGCCACCAGGCCATACGGGCATCATAGTGGTCGGGGCTTTCAACCCCTGCTCGAACAGCAAGCGGAGACGCAATCGCGAGAATATAGAGCCAAGCCGAAATGGTTAGCCATTTGGCCGCTTCTTTCATTCGCGCCTCTTTTGGTTGACTTCGAGATGCATTCTCATTTCTCCAACAGATTGATTAATTCGGCGGCCCGGGACTTTGGTATGACGGTGAGCGACACCGTCTTGCCGTTGCGCAATTCACCTTCGACCGTCGTGTTGCAAGGCGCATGAAGCTTAAATTTCACGTCCCATTGCTTGGACCATGCCGGAAACAGAAACATCTTTTTCCCATCGGCCTGCAACAGCATGGATTGCAGGGTCATCATGGATACACCTCCGTGACACTGGTCTGGCATATAGTCGTGGCCGGGTCCCCAGAAAGCGGGGAACCGACTGCCGCGATGATGCGCCGCGAAGTTGGCCACGATCATCCTGGCCGCCTGGGGAGTTTCCCCAAGATACGCAGCTTGGATGGGTGATTGCCGCCAGGCGCCGACCTTGCCGTCAAAGGGATAAAAATTTCTCACTTGGGCCGGCACGAATCGCTCAAAGGTGCGGCGGCCAACCTCAAAATCCGGACTTCCCAAGGCAAAGAGCCGGTAAGGAAAAACCGCATAGAGTTGAGGCAACTCATCTCTCTGCTGGTCATGGATCCACTCTGCGACAAGGAGAAGCTTGTTCGTCTCCTGTTGACTCATGGGAATCGGCGGCAGATCGGCCAGCGTTCGAGCCCAACCAACGCGCTGCGCGGCGGTGGTTATCTCTGTCGGCAAGGCGATCAACCGAGGCAGAATGTACTTCAAACCAGCAATCTCCGGCATCGGATTTACCGCCTGGTGGACATCCTCCAGTGAACAAGCGGGTTCAAACCGGATCTTGCCCCGCTCATCGCGTTTCCAATGCTGGTCGAAGAACGTCGCCACGCCATCGGCGATTGGCATCAAAGTGTTGAGCAGGAACGCCCTGTCCTGCGTCGCGTCGTAATAGTCCAGCATCATGGCGGTGAGTTCCAAGCCTCCTTGCCAATAGTAGCGAATGTGGACATTGTTTTCCAAAAAGCCAGGAGGCCCTGAATGATGCCATCCGTACTGCTCGTTCGGATAAACGCCCCAAGGATACAGTGTCTCAGGAAAGAAAACACCTTCATGCTGGTAGTAGATTTTTGTCCGTTCTCGAGCCATTGGCAGCATTGCACGATACATGGTGAAGAGCGGCTGCATCAGGTCATAGTCGCCACTGGCCAACATCGGCCAGTAAATTAACCGGGTGTTCTGGAACCAATAATTTGGGCCATGAGATCGATTATCGGCTTCGACGAGGTTTTGGGGATCCCTGGTGTTCACGGTGAAGATGGATCCGTTGAACTTGATCGGATAGGCGCCACGACCGCTGGCGGCCATCAGGAACCGCTGCTGGGCGTATCCGCTCGTGAGCACATGTCCAGCCGGGGCGGTACTGATGCTCAGATCCCGGTCAGGTCGATTGTTCCATCCGTTCTTGCCCATTAATTCCTGGTCGTCGCGGTCTGCCCATCTGGCTGCCTCTGCCTCCGCCGTAACTGGTGCATCGTCCTCAGGGGTATGAACCACAATCCAACTGCGATTCCAAAACTGTTCCCACCATTTGCAGTGCGCTTTCCAGCTTTCAGCCAACGGCAGCTTGCCGCCCTCAGCGATGAGGCGGTCCAATTGTTCCACCCATTGCTGGGCCGTATCGGTTTGCGCTGTGAGCACGTGTATGGAAATGTCCAAATGGCGCGTGGGCATAGCGGTCTTAAGTGTCCTCGTGGCTTCTGTCGCTTCCGACCGAACCAGATTCTTTCCGCTGATGGCCCCCCCAAAAGTGCGATGCAGAATGGGGTCCGCCACCATTCCCATCAATCGCTCCAGCCCTTGAACCTTCATGGTCAGGGGATAAACCGTAAGTTCATTCCGGTGATACCAAACAATATTGTTACCAGCCGACGGCCAAAAGACGTCCGCCTTCTCGATGATCGGCACTCCGCCTCCGGTAACGCCAGCGGCACTGTTGTCGTGCTGCCAATCGCGGTCGGCAGTCCGCCAGATCTGCAAAATGATCTCGGCTTGTATTTGCTGCTTCGAGTCGCCTATTAGGTGAATCACGGGATGATTGGCATCCACCCAAAGGCGCAGTGTCGTGTTGGAACCATCCACACCACTGCTGATAAGAATCTGACCTTGGCGGAGTTGAAGTTCCTGACGGAATGGCCGGGCCGCCAAAACAGGCGTCAGGCGCACCCGAACCAACCCCAGCTTGACCAACCGTCCGGCATCGCTCCACGCATCTGTCTTGGAGATGAAGAACAACAGATCGCCGTTCTCCTCAACCCACACGTTCAGGCCGATATCGCCGTTGCCCAAGGGCATGGAACCCGAGGAGTTTGTGCTTGGGCTGTCCCAGATGACATTGCACGTGTCAAGAGAGTTGAGCGGCATTGCTGACTTGCCTTCGGCTGATAAGCCGAAACCCAGGGAAAGGTTAACTATCAGCGGTAAGCCCTGCACCAACCGACTCATCTTATTGGCTCCGCTTCGTGCTCGTCTTGGCGGTGAAGTGATAATCGAAGCTCCTGGACCTATTTGGCGAGAATGACCGGAATTAGAGCGGGCGGACCCAAATATTGCGAAATCGCACAGGGTTGCCGTGATCCTGCAACACCAGCGGGCCTTTGGTAGCTATGCCTTTGAGCGACGCGGCGGTGGTGGGCGGTCCCTTTACGGGGATATGATCCTGCACCAGCACACCATTGTGCAACACGGTAAAGGAACCTGGCTCAATCGCCCCCCCAGGCGCTTGCTTTGGCGGATGGAATATGATGTCGTAGTTTTGCCATTCGCCAGGCTTGCGGCAAGCGTTGACCAGCGGCGCGTTGTTGCCATAGAACGCGGCGGTCTGGCCGTTGGGATAAGTCTTGTTTTGGTAGCAATCGAGAATCTGGATTTCGTAGCGGCCCATAAGATAGACGCCGCTGTTGCCTCGCCCCTGCCCCTCACCCTTCACTTCAGCCGGCGCAGCCCATTCCACGTGAACTTGGACATCGCCGAATTCCTCCCGGCTGAAAATATAGCCGGTGCCGTTCACTTCCGCATAGCCATTTTCAACGCGCCACTTTGCCGGCTCGCCTTTGGCGGTGCGCCACTTGGACAAATCCTTGCCGTCGAACAGTACAACTGCATCCGAAGGCGGGCCGCCGGATGGGCCTGGGTCAATCACCGGAGGTTCGGTAGACTTGGCCGGTTCTTCAGCCGGCAGCGAGGCTGGGCCTAGCGCCAGAAGGCAGCCGGCAACAACCGTTGTGTTTAAGAGGACTTGTTTGAGCGTGTTCATAATTGGGGTATTACTTGAGGTTAGATAGTTTTGTGACTTTCAATGGAAGGACGATCTGGGTCGTAAACGCCAAGTCCGGGTCGCCCCGCCGCTGCATTGTCTCACAAAGGATACGAAGGTCGGGCTTGAGCCTGACTCTACTGGTCTGGCCGTTCAACTCAAGCCAAATCGGCTTGCTGAAATCAACCAGCCGGCTATCCAGCAGAATTGACCCAGTTAGGTTGGTTGTCGCTTGCACGGTTATACGGTTGTCCCGGCAAGTAGCATCCAGTTCAAGGCCCCGATCCGGGTCGGGAACATGGAGCCAAAAAAAGTCCTGAATAACGCGATCCGTCAGTGGCCAGGTCAGCTCGCGCGGCACCGGGTTACGCACGGCCGGATACATTTCCGCAATCTTTTCACGGTCAGGCAAACCCGAATGCGGATGGTCCGCGATAATACTCACTGTGACAGGATAAATATCTGTCCGGTTACCGCGCAATTCGCCAATCATCCGGTCAAATTCCCGGGCATGACGAATGCGTCCGTAGGCCGTATCCTTCTCGCCAACCATACAGGTAAAAGGAGTGTTGCGGAGCGTCTGCGGTTTCGCCCCGTCAGCGAGCGCCGCCGCGCTGGAATGGATCGCCGCGAAGCGGTCCGCCATTTTTGGCCCTATGGCAAACGCGCCGTATCCTCCGTGCGAGTAACCCATCAGGAAAACTTTGTTGGGATCAACATCACCAAACAGCAAAAACTGCCGAACCAGATTTGCGATCAAAGGATAAACGTAACTGGCATAAAAACCGTTCCATTCATTATTGGGCGCGCGCAGCGCCAGATAACGATAACCGCCCACTTCAGGATGATCCCGATAGTAACGCTGCATCTTCATCCATTGGCTATCGTTGAGTTCCTGCGGGGCGCCACCTCCTCCGTGCATGGCAATGAACAGAGCCCAGCCGCAGGGGGGGCGCTTGCCAACGGTCTTGACCGTGTATGGGCTAACGTGGTCTTCGAAACGAACCTTATTTTCATCGAAGCTCTTCCTCAGATCGCCGTGAATCGGAGCTGAAGTATATGCCTCCCAAACTATTTGACGTGCGGCGCTTTCGTTCTTGAGCACGATGGCGTTGAGTGCCTTGGAAAACTTCCAGTCAGCCTGCCGATCCGCGGGAGCAGAAAAGAATTCCATTACCGCCGTTTGCAGCTTGGCCTTGTCTTTATCCACCAGGGGCTTATTCGAGCTGGGCATGGCGCAAAAGGCCGGCGGGGGCGCCATCACGGATGGTACCCCGCTCAGATGAATGAGGAGTACGTCTTGGTCGTTCGTCCCCGGCGAATAGTATCTGCGGTTTTTCTGATCACCCAGTTCTGCTTCGACAAGGTAGGTACGTTGCTTCGGCAAATAGAAAGTAAGATGGTCATTTATATCCGCAAGTTCGGTTTTGCTGGTTCCTTCGAAATGCAGTTTCGAATCGGCACTGTCCACGATATTCACCTTGGCGGCTACCCGTTTGCCCATCGGCCGGTCCAGAATGTTCACTTGCAAGCGGATCTTCGACGGATCGATTGTGGGAGATTTCGCAGTGTAACGTTCCGTGACATTAACGGCATTGACGTATTCGACTTCCGGCGCCCAATTCAGCGGAAAGCTCAGCCCCGTTTTCCTGAAGCTGGCGGCGTAGATTGCGTGGTCGCGATCGTTCTTTATGGCTTGAGAGGCATTGCCGACAAACCAGCCCCGGTCGAAGCCCTTTGGGTCCGCCTCGGCCGCCCCCGTGAAATGCCAGTCACCGTCCCATACCTCCACCCAGGTATGATTGCCGGTGTTGTTTACCCATAGCGGGGTTCCGACAACGCGAGCTGGCACGCCGACCGAGCGACAGGCATCGACAAGGAGGATGGAAAGGCCGGTGCAGGTCGCCACGCCCGTTTCCATGGTCTCCAGTGGACCTTGGTCTGGTGCCCGGCGCTTCATGGAGTATTTGACCTTAACGAGCTTAAAAAGTTGCCGGTTTATGGCATGGGCTGCTTCGCCAGGCGTCTGGCAATTGCGCACCAGGGGCTGACAGATCTCATGGAGTTTTTCCCGCCAGTTTTCCCTTGCTTCGGTTACGTTCGCGTAAGGCAATATATAATTCAGAAACACTTCCGACGAAATGTTCATGGCCCAGGGCGCTTTCTCCTTCACCTTATAAGCAAGGTCAACGTCCTCGAGCAGAAAGGACGCGGAGAGCGACTGCAAATCGTGCAAGGGCATGTTCACGATGAGGAATTGGATTCCTTCCCGCTCGGAGTCGGGCGCCTGTTGGAGCGCGCGAACCAATTCCTGGCGATTTGTCCCAGCCTGGGCCAAAGCCGATTCCATTTCGGCCCCCCAGAATTTTTCGGGCTGGTCCGCTCGAGCGACCGCAAGTTTATCACCGCCCGGAAGACAAATTAAAATGATAAAAAGAAGGTGGCGACACAGCCAAGCCAAGTTGCGAAGAGAGCTTCCACGGCGCACGTTGGGGCGAGGGTTTGATGCCAGGGAATATCTTGAGGTCATCATTGACTATTGCCCTGAAGGTTGAGGAAACTCGCTTGTTCTCCTGGCCTGGCGCCGAGCTTGACGTTGACTTTCTCAATTTCGCGGTCGTAGGTCAGAAGGCCGTTGCATTCGGTCTCGACATCGGTCAACTGGGTATAAACGGCAGCGCAGAGGCCAGAATCACTCTTGAGTTGCCAGACCTTGCGCCACAAATCGAGGTACTTTTGCGTGAGTTCCTCGGAATTACTCGTTGAACGGTAGCTCCAGGTATTTGTCGTCAGCCAGCAATGCCCTGCAACTCTTAGCCCAAGTCCGCCGAATTCACCCAGGACGGCGGCACGGTCAGCTTCCTGTTTTGGACAGACTGGACCGGGATAACTATGCGCATCCACCACGTCGCCAACCGATTGGTCGTGCCAACCGCTCGTGCTGTTCACCAGGCGCGAACCATCCAGGCTTTTCACCCATTTCGTCAAGCGCAGCACATCGTACTGTCCCCAGCCTTCGTTGAAAATGGTCCACTGGATGATGCAAGGATGATTGTAATGCGTTTCGACCATGGCTTGCAGCTCGGTCTCGAACTCTCGCGCCGCGACGGGGGTATTGACCACGCCGTCATGATCTTTGCTCACCGCCTTGCCCCCATCGCCGTTGGGCATGTCCTGCCAAACCAACAGTCCTAGTTTATCACACCAGTAATACCAGCGCTCCGGCTCGACCTTGAGGTGCTTGCGAACCATGTTAAACCCCAGTCTCTTCATCTCCTCGATATCGAACCGCAGGGCCTGGTCCGTTGGTGCAGTGTAAATACCGTCGGGCCAGTACCCCTGGTCCAAGGGGCCGGATTGGAAAAGGAACTTGCCATTGAGCAACGGGCGCGTGACTCCCTTTTCGTCTTTGCCGATGGCGATCTTGCGCATCGCGAAATAGCCGGACACGACATCATTAGCCAACTTCAATTTGAGCGTATAAAGAAAGGGATTGTCGGGAGTCCAACAGCAGGCGTGCTCAATTGGCATCACCAGGTTCGAGCCGGGCTTGCCGCTGGTCCCCCCAACCAGTTTCTCACCGTCCCAGGCCGAAGCCTCGATCATCGCTGCGGAGGATGCCGTCGGCGCTTTCACCCACAAACGCAGGACGCCCGCATCCACATCCGGCGTAATGTTGAAACTCTCAATGTAATTGGCAGGCACCGCTTCAAGCCAAACCGTTTGCCAGATGCCGGAGCACGGCGTGTAGGCAATGCCTCCGGGCTTAGCGATTTTATTGAAGTTCTGTTTGCCTTTTGGTTGGTAACTGCCAGTGGGGTCAAACACCGCCACCACCAAATCGTTGTCCGCGCCCGACCTGGACGCATCGGTAATATCGAAGGTGAAAGGATCATAGCCCCCCCGGTGCTCGCCTTCAGACCGACCGTTGACGGCAACCTTCGTCTCCCAATCCACCGCCCCAAAGTGCAGGAGCAGGCGCTTGCCTCCCGCCAAATCGGGCGCTTTAAAGGAGCGGTGATACCAGAGCCGCTGAGTTGCGGTGAGCGGCAACTTAAGTCCTGATAACGCCGACTCGATAGGATAGGGAACGAGTATTTTTCCGCTATACTTGGCCGGCGGATCGCTTGCTAGCGGCTCAATGGCGTAGTCCCAGAGGCCATTCAAGTTGATCCAATCCGGACGCACCATCTGGGGACGGGGATATTCCGGAAGTGGGGCCAGCGGGTTCACTTGGGCGGCCCACCGAGTCATGATGTGACCGGGTACCGGCTTCCACGGCTCCGCCCGTAAAGAAAGAGACAACAATCCTAGAATTATCGTCCCCGTCAGTTTCCCGGCCCCCCGTCCCATCTTAAAGAACTTAATCACCTGCTGAATTTAACGGCAGAGGAGCAACCCGGGATATGGCACATAGGAACTATTTGCGCTATTGTTCCAAAACCGTTCTCGTCGGGCGGCTGAGCCCCGTCTTAAAAATAGAGCAGAGCCAGATCGACGAATTGGGTGCCTGTGCTCTGACGCACGTGGACGGCCAAAGTGTTCGAGCCGCGCCGAAGAGCCTTCCGGAGCGCCTCGCTGACGTCGTGCATAACGTAGCGACCCGTGCGCGCCCCCAAGTCACAAATCTTTTGACCGTTGACAAAAATCTCAGTGGGGCCGCTGCAAAAGAGAACAGCCGCCCCGGATTTAATCTCCGCACCATCAAACTGGAGGGACTTTCGCAAATAAAGCTCATTGGCAGCCCACGGGGTGCGGACCTGGCCTTTTTCGTCCTGCCCAAACGGTGTTTTGCCAATCGCCCATCCACTCTCGTCACAATCCGCGCTCGTCCATTCGCCGGTTGGCGCTTGAGTCGTATATCGCCAAGGGGTGCAAAGTTTACCGTCGGTCAAGGCGCCAGTAAGAACTGTCCAATGGTCCGTGGACGGCGCTGGAGGTGGGGCGGTTGGCTCGCCTCGTTCGTAAGCGGCCAAGCGCGAAGTGATGGCGTGAAGCCGCTTTACATCGAATTTGGGGCGCCGGTCATAGTAATACAGGCCGTTATGTTCCTGCTCAATATCCGTCAGTTGCGTATAACAAAAGCCAAACAGGTTTGGATTGTCGAGCAAGGCGTCCAGCGTGCCTTGATAGCGCGCATAAAACTCGTCGAAATCCTTCGGGGCCGCGCCGTAACCCCACCCGCCGACGGTATCCCATCCAATGCCGCCGATTTCACTGATCATGAACGGCACGCCGCAGTCCCCCGAAGGTGCCAGAGATCCATTATAACGACGCGGGAGCTGTGGTTTCGTGGGGGTCCCATTAAAATACTCAGTCCACCGTTGACGAAGCTTTTCTGGGTTGCTCTCATAATCGTGGCTGTCGAGAACTTCGGGATTAGGCAGCGTGTGAGTGTAGCCGCTAGCTTCCAGCAACGGGCGAGTCGGATCAATTGCTTTGGTCACTTTCCAGAGAAGTTGCTGCAATTGCTCGGCCCGCCCGCCAGTTTCATTGAAAGGACACCAGCCGATTACGGCGGGATGATTGCGATCGCGCAAAACCACTTCGGTCCACTCCGTGAGGAAGGGCGCATACCCCTCCGGGCTATAGTTGAATCCCCAATTGGGAAACTCGCCCCAAACCAAGTAGCCCAGTTTGTCGGCCCAATAGAGAAAGCGGGGTTCGAAAACTTTCTGGTGCAATCGAGCGCCGTTATAGCCGGCGGCCATTGACATCTCGATATCGTGCTTCAGCGCGGCGTCGCTCGGGGCCGTCCAAATTCCGTCCGGATAAAAGCCCTGATCCAGGATGAGTCGCTGGAAGATCGGCTTGTCGTTGATGAGGATGCGCCTGCCCTGGACGGTAACTTTCCGCAAGCCAAAATAGCTTTGCAACTCGTCAATCTTCTTCTTGCCACAAAAAAGCGTGAACTTCAGATCGTAGAGAAAA
>Ga0074046_10004493_pt1 | contig 11376 bp, 13 predicted proteins | sample BogForMeECP23OM3_FD_94441 | JGI IMG/M metagenome (GOLD analysis project Ga0074046, IMG submission 94441) | Bog forest soil microbial communities from Calvert Island, British Columbia, Canada - Bog Forest MetaG ECP23OM3 | ecosystem: Environmental > Terrestrial > Soil > Wetlands ...
AAACCGGGGAAATCTGCGCTCGTGTTGGCGCGCCGGAATTATTGACTGGGCGCAGGCGGGCAGTACGGCGGGAGTCGGAACGCAGTATCGCCTTTCAACCCGAATCACAACGCTAGGTGCGAAGCAAGCGATCTCCTGTTTTCAGCAGTGCTCATCCTGTCTACAATCCGTGCCGGAAATGGGTCAGTATTCAGTCTCTGCGCCGAGACGCTGGTCGAGGAATTCTTTCAGTGCGACCGCATTGTTGTGTTCCGTGTGCTGCGCACTGCAAAGCAGTGTGACCGTACCACGGCGCGCGGCCTCAATCAGTGGGCGCCAGACTGCTGGATTCTGTTCGAGTTCGGCAAAATATTGTCGGCGAAATTCATCCCAGCGCGCCAGATCGTGATGGTACCAGTTTCGAAGATCGGTGCTCGGCGCAGCATCCTTCATCCATGCTTTGATGGCGAGGGACTCCTTCTTGATGCCGCGCGGCCACAGGCGATCCACCAGAAACCGATCGCCGTCGGCTTTTTCTGCCGCCTCGTATACGCGCTTGATTCGAATCATGGCGTCTTCTCCCGAGGGAACAAGAATATCTGCTTCGGCAGGCCACGTGTTCTGCATGGAAATTTCATGCATCGTGTTCGAACGCAATTGGTCTCAGGCTTTACTTGCACCAGCACCATTTTGACCGGAGTCTTTGCCGATATGTCACGCAACAGTTCAGGGCCATGAGTACGAGCAACGCTGAGGGGCAGCCCGCGGATTTCCAGTGACAAAAGTCATTTCGGGTGGCGGCGGGTGCAGCCATTCTAGTTCGGGAATAGAGGGATGTCGATTCGCAGATCCAATGCCAGCGGAGCCATACCAACCCAGGAGCCACACGATGATCAAGTTTGACGCGGAGCACGCCGCCGTTCATTATCCCCCGGATCGCCGCCACCGGCTCTGGATTCGTCCTTCGATCCTGATCGGAACCGGCGCCGCAATTGCCGCGCTGGTGGCAGCGGCGTGGATTGAGATGGCCGCAGCCGGCCTGCCCCATATTCCACCCATCCCACAGGTCTATCCCAACAACTTTTCGGGGCCGCACGGCTTCCCGCTCTGGGTCCGCTACTGCCATTTCTTCAACTTCCTCTTCGTCACCATGCTCATCCGCAGCGGGTTTTCCATTCTAGCCGATCATCCACGGCTCTATTTCAACGACGACTGCACGCCGGGCAGCGAGTGGATCCGCTTAACGCCGATCAAGGTTCCGACCGACCGGCTCTGGACGGCCAAGGACGATGCCCGCTATCTCACGCCGCTCGTTGGCACGCCCGGCTACCGGCACACCATCGGCGTGGCACGCGTGTGGCACTTCATCAACGTGCATGGCTTCATCCTTTGCGGCATCTACTTCGTCGCCATGCTCTGCACGACTGAGCAATGGAAGCGCCTGATCCCCACCTCACCAACCGTGATTCTGCAGGCATGGAACACCTGGGTCCACTACGCCACCTTCCATCTGCCGGCCGAGCCCAGTGGCTTTTATGGCTACAATGCGCTGCAGCAGATCGCCTACTTCACGGTAGTCTTCGTCTTCGGCCCGCTGGCGATCCTCACCGGCATCGCCATGTCGCCCGCGGTGGTGAATCACTTCACCTGGTATGCGCGCATCTTCGGCGGTCGGCAATCGGCGCGATCCATTCACTTCCTCACCATGCTCAGCTTTCTGGGGTTCCTCGTCGTGCACATCACGTTGGTGGTCATGACTGGATTCGCACGCAACATGAACCACATCGTGCTTGGCACCAACGACCAAGGCCGACTGGGCATCTGGCTGGGCTTCGTGGGCATTGGCGTGGTGTTTCTTTGCTGGATCGTCGCACACTACCTCTCCTGGCATCAGCCGCGCGCGCTACAGCATGTGCTCAAGTTCGTTACCTATCCCATGCAACTGCTCACCCTGAACCGGCTCGTGCCGCAGCAGATGTATTCGGAGAAGGACATCTCGCCTTACATGTGGCCGAATGGTAAGCTGCCCGTGCGCGACGATTGGAAGCGTCTGGCCGCGAGCGGCTTCCGCGACTTCACGCTGAAGGTCGGCGGGCTGGTCGAGAATCCGGTCGAGCTTTCCCTGGCCGATCTGCGCATGCTGGGCGAAACGGAGCACATCGCCATGCATCACTGCATCCAGGGCTGGAGCGGCATCGCCAAGTGGGGCGGCATCCCCATGGAAAAGCTGATCGCGCTCGTCCGCCCCCTGTCTGAGGCGCACACCGTGGCCTTCTTCTCCTTTGGCGAGGCACTCTACGGCGGACCCTACTACGACACGCAGAGCCTTGAGAACGTGCTCAAGCCGCAGTGCCTGCTCGCGTCCGAAATGAATGGTAAGCCGCTGCCCGAGGTCTATGGCGCTCCGCTGCGGCTGCGGGTCGAAAATCAGCTCGGCTACAAGATGGTGAAATGGATCGAGCGCATCGAGTTTGTCGAATCGGAAAAGAAGCTTGGCATGGGAGAGGGCGGTAAGAATGAAGACGATGAGTACTTCGATCTGTTACCGAATATCTGATGACTTTCATGAATGATAGAAACCCTGCGACCGGCAGTCCTGGCGGCATCGAGCATGTTCCTATGTTGCTGGCTCATCTGCGCCTCGAGTGGCTCTTACAGCACTTTCCAGCGCGTGTCGTGTGGGCGATGTATGTATTCATCAACGGCTTCATCACCATCGGGCTGCTCGCGTTGCTAGCTCTTGTTACGGGCAGCCCCTTTGTCTTTCCGTCGCTCGGCCCAACTGCGTATCTCTTCTTTTTTTCTCCTTTGGCGGAAGCCTCCAGTCCGCGTAATACCATCCTGGGCCACGCCATTGGACTCATCTGCGGTTATGCCGCCTTCGCGCTTACAGTGGCTTCCAGCCCGCCTTTCGGTTTACACCCCGGCGTCCATGGCCCCAGAGTCCTGGCCGCCGCGCTTTCGCTGTCGGCTACCGGAGCGCTCATGGCGCTGTTCCGGGTAAGCCATCCACCTGCCGGAGCTACCACTCTCATCGTGTCGCTCGGCATCATCTCCCAGCCCAAAGAACTCGTCATCATTGAGGTCGCGGTGGTCCTGCTGACGGCGCAGGCTCTCGCAATTAATCGCCTTGCGGGGGTGCCCTATCCCCTGTGGGGAAAGCACAATTCCGCGGAACCCGCTCCCTTGGTTGGGAGTGGGGTTCTGGAGCATGACGAATGACTGAGAATTAAGGCGCCTCGGGAACGGGCGATTGCACTCTTGCCCTTGGCTCTCGTTTCGCCAGAGAGCGCTCCGTCGAACTATTCCCCGCAAATGCAGAACGCCCCAAGAGAAAAGTGAGCGCAATGTTGATCGCGAACACCAACACCCCACTCAACTCCAGCATCCCGGAGATCGGAAGAGTCTTCCATGCGAAGGGCAGCAGCCCTTCGTAGGCCAGAGGCTCGGACAAGACGCGAACGGTGCATCCGGTCTGCAGAAGCATGAGACTCATAAACATCAGTCGCTTGCTGAAGATCGAGCAGATGCCAGCAAAATGCGGCAAAATGCGCGGGCCGATGGCGAACACCATTGTGGCCGCAAAGCCCACCGTAAGCGCGTGGCGGGACGCGCCCCAGATGCCTCCGTGTTGGTCGGCGATTGCGGCCCAAACACTCATTGAGCCCGCGATCACTAGCCATGCATAGGCAAGCCGAATGAACGACGGAAAACTCGGATGAATGCCCTGGATTTTGGCCGGGCCGTGAGGACGCTGCGTTAGATGCAATGCGAGCCCGATTGCGACTGCACTTGAAGCAAGCAAAATCGTCGCCGCGACGGTCCAGCCGGAGACGCCGAAAAGAGCGCCAATCAGGTCCAGGGTCAAAGCGGTACGAAATGTTCGCGCGTTGGGCCGGGAAATCGCCAGGAACGTGGGCAACCAGCGCGCGGAAAATCCCCAGACCACAGGCACAAGGAATCCCCACGCAAGCAGTACCAGGTACCTCTGATCGAGTGCGTGCGGAAAGGCAAGAAGCGTTCCATTGACTGCCAGGCGTACGCATTCAACGAAGTTGAAGATGACCAAAGCCGCGAGCCCAGCGGTTCCCATCAACACCGAGACCATCCACAACTCCATTCGTGGCTTTGCACGCTTTCCTTGCGCCCGCTCTGGCAGCTTGTGTTGTGACGCGGCAAAAATGAATAAAAGAACTGCGATTAATTCAAGGCCGGCAGAGATCGGGAACACCAAGCGCCAATGCCAGCCATAAATGCTTGCGGTCCATCGCATCGCAACGCCTGATGTCCACAGAACGAAGCATGTCAGCGGAATCCTGACAAGCGATCGCCCATGCGATGGCTGCGAATAGAATCCGATTCCGAGAATGAAGCTGCCGATCCAGCCAAATACCTGCGCATGTCCGTGACCCTGGATCCACGCCGCCGGCAGACTGGCGAGTCCGTGATGCGTGCTGATCGCCATCAGGTTTGAAAAGCCGAGCAGTGTACCCGGCAATGCCATGAAGAAAATGCCGGCCAGAATCCACGCCCGAAACATCAGGCTCTTCAATCGTTCGCGAGCAACGATGGCTTGCATCGAATCGGTTGAGTCCGGCTGAAGCGCCGTTTTGATCTGTGCGATGGAAGCCATATTTACCTCCGTTGATTCAACGCGGATTCCGTCTCGATTGCGCGTGGAAACAGAATGTCATCTTCGAGATGCACATGTTGCCGCAGATCGCGCTCAAACTGATTGAGCCTGGCATAGAGCGCGATGTGTGTGGGACATGCCCATGTCGGAGTCTTGAATTCGTTCGTCAGTCTGCGCAACCCAGACACGAGACCTTCGGCCGATTCGTGTTCCCGAACCATCATGGAAACCGGTTGGGCGACCGTCTGGAAGCAGGCGCTTGTCGATGGAGCGAACCCGACGGTCTCTTCTTCCATTTGCGCAATGAAAGGGAACAAAACCTGTTCTTCTTTCTGAAGGTGAGCGAACATTTCGGCGTGAAGCGCGTCCAGCAAGGTCTCGACCTCCTTCAACTCGGGCGAACGTTCTCCATGTTTGCCGGTGAGCTTGTGTGCCATCTCAACCAACCGCGGTAGCTCGCATCGAACGTACTGATGATGGGTGCGGACAATGTGCTGGATCAGGCGGCTCATGGAATAGCTCGTGAGATCCGCGGGCTCGGCCCCAGGTTCATTTGCTGCGGCGTCGGAAAGTTTTTCGAGCACCTGGTCGACCGACAGCTGCAACTCCGCGCAAGCCTGTTTGAGCGATTCGTCGGCGCGCGAACAGAGATCGATGTCAAAACGCTGCAAAACGACCGCTGCGGACGACTGGTTCGAAACAATTTCCCGGATGGACTGTGTCAAGGTTGCCATAAACATTCTCCACCTTTAACGGTAGAGAATGGCGGGGACAGGCACAGTAACTTATGTCACTCCCACCCCATTTGACGAGGACCTGTCATTGGGGGCGCCGGCATCTGGGTGGCAAGATAGTCTATGAATTTGATTCGAGCAGCGCGCTTAAGCCCTTCATATCCTTGACCACAATCTGCCTGGCGTCCACGTCCAATAATCCCTCGGCCTGGAGCCGCATGAGGTTCCGGGAGATCAGTTCGCGGACCGTTCCAAGCTGATTGGCGAGTTCCTGATGGCTCGCAGGCAGTTGAAACTCAATTCCGAGAGAGCTCTGCTTGCCCTCGTTTTGCGCGAGTTTGAGCAGCGCCGCAATCAGGCGCTGGCGGATCGTAGTAAACGACAATTCCTCGATGATCCCAACGAGCCGACGCAAGCGGGCTCCAACCACTTGCAGCACCTTGAGTGCGACTTCAGGGTGTTCCATGCAGAACGCCTGAAAATCGCGCCGCGAGATGAACGCAATTTCTGCATCCTCGATGGCAACCGCGGAAGCTGGAAATGGGCCGCCATCGAATACCGGCAATTCCGCGACTGATTCGCCTGGAACGTTTACCGCAAGAACCTGCTCACGGCCGCTGATGGATGACTTGAAAATGCGGACTTTCCCCTGTGCGATGATGTGCAACCCGTTGCACGGCTCGCCTTCTGAAAAGAGCAACTCTCCGGTGCTGAACAGTTTGCGGACCGTTCGCGCAGCCAGCATTTTCAACTCCGTCGGAGTGAGACTCGACAAGAGTGCGGTCTTCCCGAGTGCCGTAGCGAGATCGGTGCGTTCAGCAGTCACTCAGGAATTCTAGCAGCCTGGGACTTTGGTCACTGCATCTGCCCGTATCAGGCTGTCTCATAGGTTCATGAACCCGCAAATCAACACGACAGACTTCAATGAACGGCCATTCATCGCCATTTGGGAAGTGACCCAAGCATGCGACCTCGCCTGTGTGCACTGCCGCGCATCCGCTCAGCCGGACCGCAGCCCGATGGAGCTTAGCACAGACGAGGGCAAACATCTGATCGATCAGATCGCGGCCTTGAAGGTTCCTGTCTTTGTGTTGACCGGAGGCGACCCCATTAAACGGCCTGATCTTTTTGAACTGATCGCACATGCGCGCTCGGTCGGGATCAGAGTTTCACTGACCCCAAGCGCTACGCCTCTGCTGACGAAGAACGTCATTGTCAGACTCAAAGAGGCTGGTCTCGCCCGGTTAGCCGTGAGCATGGATGGCGCCAGTGCCGAAACTCACGACGCATTTCGCGGGATGAGCGGGTCATTCGCGCGAACGCTCGATGCAGTGCGCTGGGCAAACGGAATCGGATTACCGGTGCAGATCAATACCATTTTCAGCCGTAGGAACATCAACGAGATTGACAGCATCGTTGCCCTGATGGAGAAGCAGAAGATCACGCTTTGGAGTGTTTTCTTCCTCGTTCCTACGGGGCGCGGAAAGCTAAACGATCTACTGAGCGCGGAGGAATTCGAGTCGGTCTTTGCGAAGCTTTACAGTCTCTCGAAGACCGCTACTTTCGACATCAAGACGACCGAGGCGCAGCATTACAGGCGCTATCTTTTGCAGCAACGGGTCGCTGAACGCAAGTTGGGAATCGACGTCGCCTCACAGCATGAGAGAGCCGTCGACGCAATTGGGCGCGCACCGCGCGGTCTCAACGACGGGAAGGGATTTGTCTTCATCTCGCACAAAGGAGAAGTGTTCCCAAGCGGGTTCCTCCCTCTCCCGGCCGACAGTATCCGCGACCAGGAATTGGCCGCGATCTATCGCGACTCGCCCCTGTTCCGCGATTTGCGCGACACGTCAAGGCTCGAGGGAAAGTGCGGCGCCTGCGAGTTTAAAGAAATCTGCGGAGGGTCGCGAGCCCGTGCGTACGCCTTGACCGGAAACCCGCACGCCGAAGAGCCATGCTGCTCCTATATTCCAAAGGGCTACATACAGCCGGCGCCCCAACTGAAGGCTGCAACAACCCTTCATGTTCTCCAAGGCGCATAAGCACAATCGCCGCCGAATGCGCGACAATTATCAAAACGGAAGAAGCAAAAGTAGAGCACCATGGCAATTCAGATTGGCGCAAAGCCCGACAGCGGTTTTAACGACCCGATCGGCATGCTCAAAGACTGTCACAGACGGATAGAGAGCTTCCTCGGCATTCTTTGTGTTGTGGTCGATCGAGCACAAGGCAGGAGTCTTACCGATGCAGAACGCGATGCGGTCAAGGCGGCGCTCGTTTACTTCCGAACCGGCGGACAACGCCACACAGCCGACGAGGAAGAATCCCTCTTTCCGCGACTGCGCAAGTCCGACGCGAAACCCTTCGAGGAAATCGACCGGCTTGAGGACGATCATCACGAGGCGAACGATCTGCACTGTTTGGTCGAGCGGCTGTACACAGTCTGGATTGAGTCGGGCAGCTTAGGCCCGGAAGATGCGCGACTCTTGCATTCCAAAATCGCGCGCCTCAAGCAACTCTATTCCGATCATATCCGAGTCGAGGAATCGATCGTTTTCGCTCGAGCGATCCAGGTGCTGGATAGCCACGCTATCGCGGCGATCGGGACCGAGTTTCGCTTCCGACGGAAATAGCTCTTTGCGGCATAAATGTCATGCCGATCGGTTCCGCGAACTTACGGGCAGTCTCCCGCAGTCCACTTTTCGTTCGTTTGGCTCTTTACATGCCGGGGTGACTGGCCTCCCTTGCATGGGAAACCAGGTCCATATATACGTCGCGTGGCAGATTCGTCTGCCAATGCCCAGTAGCCTTCGCCGCCACGACCAGGCCCAGGAAGATGCAAGCGAGAGCTGCTGAAACGACAACGGGGGAGAGTGCTCGGCGGCGCCATCTCTCCACTGGCGTTGCCGCCTTTCTCGGTACCAGGGAGAATTGCAGAGCGTTCTCGGCCGGGCACGCCGCGACACACGCCATGCACGCGGTGCATTCAACTGAGCGGATTTGCACGAGTTGATCAACGGCCAGACTGGAGGGACAGGCTCGCGCGCATTTTCCGCAATCGATACAAGCCTCGACGTCGCGACGGATCTTTACCGGACTGAACAGCGATATGATTCCCAGCAGCGCTCCATACGGACAGAGATACCGGCACCAGAAGTTTTGGATCAGCAGGGACAGCAGAACCAGCAAACCGATGACGATTGCCGCTGTTTGCCCGATGTCGCGGAAGAAATTCAGCATCTTGACATCGGCGACCAGACCGTACGGTGTGGACATGAAATCGTGGATTGCCTCGGCGGACATAGCGCCGATCACGAAGACAAAGAAGCCAAGGAGCAGGTACTTCAGCCCTCGAAATGGGATATCCAACCATTTTGGCGGATGCAGATTGCGGCCGAATACGCGTCTTCCCAGCTTCCAGAGTTGTTCTGAAAGAGTTCCGACCGGGCAGAGCCAGGAACAGAAGGCTTTCTTGAGCAGCAGGCTCATCAGCATGAAGGCAATAAACAGGACCATGGCAGCGGGGTGGATTGCGGGCACGCGTCCTGTGAGCAAGAAGTATTTCGTATTCATCAAGCCTGCGATGGGCAGCCAGCCTTCGGCCCCTGCGGGCCTTGGCACGCTTAACCCCGTGCCGCCGCGCTCGCAAAAGCGAACCCAGAGAAGAAATTGGATTCCCAGCCAGCCATTCAGAGCTACGAACAGCCACTGAACGATTCGCCTGATCCTTTGGGAACCATCCGAGCTGGATCTTCGGACAAGTTTGTTTTTCTCTTGCTGCTTGTGGATTGACGGGATGGTTGCTGTGCCCATGTCGAGTTGACCTTCCTGCAAAGCGCAAGCCTAGGTGAACAGAACGGAGATCTCAGCGACTTTGGTCACACCGATCCCTTCAACAGTTCTTGGCTTATTGAGCTTCAGAGTGACAAAAGTCGCTGTGACGGACATGGCGATCTCTGTAAGTTGGAGTTCAAGGAGATCGAGATGACCGCAACCACACAAACCGTCCGCGAGATCGCATTGGAACAACCCACTGCAATCCGCGTCTTTGAACAATTTGGAATCGACTACTGCTGCGGGGGCCGCAAGCCTCTGGCAGAGGCATGCGCTGCCGGGAACCTGGAAATTGATTCGGTTCTTGCTGCATTAGAAGCTGCGGAAAAGAAGCCCGGGATTGAGGTCGAAAATTGGGCCGAAAAATCATTGGAGAGCCTGAGCTCGTACATCGTAGCCAAACATCACGCATACGTGAAACGCGAAATGCCCCGGCTGGGCCAGTTAGCTCAGAAGGTCGTGAATCGCCACGGCTCCACGAAGCCGGAGTTGCCGGTGATTGCCAACACGCTTAAGCAATTGGACGAGGAGCTCACCCATCATCTTGCGAAGGAAGAGGCCGTCCTGTTTCCCTACATCGCTGGCCTGGAGCGGTCCGTTTCCATTGGAACCCCGAGGCCCCGTAGTTGCTTTGGCACGGTTGCGAATCCGATCGCGATAATGACGCAGGAACACGATGCTGCGGGCGCCTTGACTTCTGAAATCCGCCGTCTGAGCCGAGATTTCACCACCCCAGAGGATGCCTGCCCCACCTTTCACGCATTCTATGACGGTTTGAGGGAATTCGAGCAGGACCTTCATCAACACATCCATCTTGAGAACAACATCCTTTTCCCTCGTGCTATCGAGTTGGATTTAGTTGCCAAGTCTGCAGAACTCGCGTAGACCCAACACGCCCGCATCTATTTCGGTGAAGCGTCAGCTCTCGCGTGATTTTGTCTCATCGTGGCAGCAAGTTCCTTGATCTCGGTAAGATCCCGCTGCATCTCGCTCCAGCCATACCACATCGCATAGTCGTTGCTCGCATGGAACGCGCCCTGAAAGGTCCTCATGCGATGTTCGAGATACATCACACGAACAGCTTTTGCTCAATGACTGTAGGAGCGTCATGGAACGTGAGCGGGTTCGGAAAGGCGTAGGCATAATTCTTCGGCTTCGGAATCACTCCATCGCGATAGAGTCCGGCAACAATCTGGGTTGCTTCCGCCATCAGGTGGTCGGCATTGCGAATCATGTCATCACCCTGCTGTAGCTGCTGACGGGCGAAATTGTCGGCGTGGCACTGATCGCAGGTCTTGATCATCTTGTCACGCTTTGAAGCTCACGTCTCGCTCAACATCTTGCAGAGACAAGCCCGAGTAGTACATTTCCAAGAGGACGCCAGTCCACCCCCGTAGTCCAGGCTCTCCGCCCGTCCTTCGATAAGAGGAGCTACTTTCTTTCTATTTTGGCGGCTCTTCCAGAGTCACTGCCTCTGAGGCCTGGAGCGTGCCTTGGACAGCGACGAGCTGGTGGGATCCGGGTGTACTGTAAGGCAAGTTGAACTTCCCCAGGAAGATCCCGGTTGCGTTGGGGACGGCGGTGCCGAGCTGTGCGCCCGTGGGGGTGTCGAGGTGCACGCTCACCGTCACACCGGGGGCAAAGCCGTCGCCGCGAATCGAGAGTGTGTTTGGATACTGCAAGACGATCGGCGGCTTGGATGCAGTATGCGTGGTCGAATCCATGACAGCGATGGTGGCAGCGACGCCGGATCCGCCAGCCACGGTGATTTGGGCACTCGCCTCGGGCGTGTTGCCTTTGGTGGCGGCGTTGAGCGTGTGCGTGCCCGCCGCAGTGCCGGCTGGAATCGTCGCCGTGATCACCTCACCGCCCCCGGGGCCGAGCGGGGCAGTGCCGATTGGATGCGCGGTGTCGTCGTCCAACCACAGCCTGACGGTACCGCTTCCGCCGGACTCAGTGGATGTCTCCAGCCAATCGCTCCAGGGCGAGCAGGTAATGCCATCACATTCCTGCACGCGAAATTGATACGTCGTCGCCGGCTTGAGGTTGGTAGCTTTGTAACCGTCCACAACGGCGATAGTAACGGGCTGCATTGTGCCGCCCTTGGGCCCCCATTGCAACTGCGACTTGGCAATTCCAAAGACGGTTTTGTCCCAGCTTATTTCCAATTGGTCGGTATAGGCCAATTGAAAATTG
>Ga0074046_10004494_pt1 | contig 11375 bp, 8 predicted proteins | sample BogForMeECP23OM3_FD_94441 | JGI IMG/M metagenome (GOLD analysis project Ga0074046, IMG submission 94441) | Bog forest soil microbial communities from Calvert Island, British Columbia, Canada - Bog Forest MetaG ECP23OM3 | ecosystem: Environmental > Terrestrial > Soil > Wetlands ...
CCTCCGCGACTTGGTGCGGGACGCAGGCGGATTGTCTTCGTCGGCTTATCTCTATGGCGCACAGTTCAGTCGCGAGTCGGTTCGGGTTGAACAACAGCGCCGCCTTGACCAGATGATCGCCGAGAGCGAGCGCGACCTGAATCGCCGGTCCGCACGAATAGTAACGGCTTCCACTACCCCAGCGGAGATTGCTTCCGCACAAGCCAGCCTGGAGGTCGAGCGCACAAGTCTGGATCTCTTGCGTCGCATTCAGCCCGATGGTCGCATCGTCCTCAATATTCACCCGGACGATACCACGATCGATGCCATACCCGATCTCGCGCTGGAGGATGGCGACCAATTCTATGTTCCCAGCGTGCCGGCGACCGTCACCGTGATCGGCAATGTCTACAATCAGGGATCGTTCATCCGCGAACCCGGTAGAACGGTGAGTTCCTACCTGCGAAACGCAGGCGGTCCTACGCGGGATGCCGATAAGGGAAGAATTTTCGTTGTGCGCGCCAACGGTGGAGTCGTCAACAAAGACGCTTCGTCGACGTTCTGGTCCGGCGGCTTCGATGGCATGGTACTGATGCCCGGCGACGCCATCATTGTCCCAGAACAAACCGACAAGGGCTCGTTTGTAAGGGGATTGAAGGACTGGTCAACAATTTTGTTTAACTTTGGCTTGGCAGCCGCGGCCGTCAAAGTCCTGAGCCCATAAGTGAGCTGGGGTGGAGCATGCCTTGACGGGTTGCTGAAAAACTCGCCTTCAGGCGATGTTTTGAAAGGGCACGACTTTACAGGCTGCGGAAAAACTTGTTTCCAAACAGCTTTGTATCAGGGCACGACTTCAGTCGTGCCGATAAGCCGTTTATTTTTGTCGTTCCGAGCGGGCTTTAGCCCGCGAGGATACGGCAACTCCGAAGCCTCTTTAGTCTACCTGCTGAGGGAAATGACGTAACGGTCTCTGAAATTGTTATTGCAGTCGAATTGCGATGCTTGAATCTCACCCCTTAATGACCGCTTCTCCCGTGAATGGCGAATCCGGCGAACCCCGGCCCCGTTCCGCCGACATGATGGAAATCCTGCTGGTGCTGGCGCGGGAAAAGAAGCCCATCCTGCAGATCACGCTGGCAGCATCCATTCTGGCTGCCATCATTGTCTTCCTCGTCCCCAAGATGTACACGGCGACGGCCACCATCTTGCCCCCGCAGCAGAACCAGTCGGTGGCAAGCGCACTGCTCGGGCAGATGGCAGGCGCGGCGACCTTGGATCTCCGGGATCTGGGACTGAAGAACCCCTCCGACGTGTTCGTTGCCATGCTGAAGAGCCGCACCGTGGAAGACGCGCTCGTCAATCGCTTCGATCTGCGCAAGGTCTACTACGTCAAACGGTATCAGGACGCGCGAAAAATCCTGGAAAAGCGAAGCGAGATCGACCCCGAGAAAGAGGGCCTCATCTCGATCCAGGTCAGCGATCGTGATCCGAAGCGGGCCGCCGACATCGCGAACGCCTGGGTGGACGAATTGCGCACCCTGAATCAGACTCTCGCCGTCACCGAAGCGGCGCAGCGACGGATGTTCTTCGAGCAAAAACTCGCGCAAGAGAGAGACGATCTGGCAAGTGCGGAACTCGACATGAAGCAGATCGAGCAAAAGACAGGTGTGATTCAGCCTGACGTTCAAACCCGCGCCCTGATTGGCGCGGTCGCCGATGTCCGTGCCCAGATCGCAGCCAAGCAAGTGCAACTGCAGTCCCTGCGCACCTACGCCACCGAGAACAACCCTGATGTGAAACGCGTTCAGCGGGAACTCGCGGAACTGCAGGCGCAGTCGTCCAGGATTTCGCAGATGGAGCGGGGTGGCGTCGAAGTTGGCGAGGGCAACTTGCAGGTGCCGACTCGGCGTGTTGCACAGGCCAGCCTCGAGTATCTGCGCGCCGCCCGCGAGATGAAGTACCACGAGACTCTTTACGAATTTCTCGCTCGCCAATTGGAAGCTGCTCGCATCGACGAAGCCAAGAACGCGGCCGTGGTGCAGGTAGTCGATCGGGCCGTAGAGCCCGAGCGAAAATCCAGCCCCAAGCGTCTCCTGATCGTCGCCATCACAGCCGCCGTGTGGTTTCTCGTGATGTGCTTTTGGGTTCTGTTCCGTGCCGCTATTCGACGCAAAGAACAGGACCCGGACGAACGTGCCCGCCTTGCCCAATTGAAACGCTATTTGTGGAGTTCAAAACAGACCTTATGACGGAAACAATTATCATCACTGGCGGATCTGGATTCATTGGCTCCAACTTTGTTCTGCATTGGATGGCCCATGAGTCCGCGCCGTTGGTTAATCTCGATTACCTCACCTATGCAGGCAATCCGGCGAATCTGTCGTCACTAAGCGACCATCCCCGCTACGAATTCGTGCACGGCGACATTAATGATCGTGATCTCGTTGCCAAAGTCCTCCGCCGGCATGAGCCTTGTGGCATCGTTCACTTTGCCGCGGAAAGCCATGTGGACCGCTCTATCCTCGGCCCCGAGGAATTCGTCCGCACCAACATTCACGGCACCTTTTCGCTGCTCGAAGAAGCCAAATCGTACTGGAAGTCCCTGCCGGCTCCCGATCAGCAGCGCTTCCGCTTCCTGCACGTTTCCACCGATGAGGTGTATGGCTCGCTGGGCGAAGACGACCCCGCTTTCTGTGAAACCACGGCCTACGCCCCCAACAGCCCGTACGCCGCATCCAAGGCTGCTTCCGACCATTTGGTGCGCGCCTACTTCCACACCTACGGTCTGCCGACGCTCACCACCAACTGCTCCAACAATTACGGCCCGTTCCAGTTTCCCGAGAAGCTCATCCCGCTCACCATCCACAACGCGCTTCACGGCAAGCGTCTTCCGGTGTACGGTGACGGGAAGAACATTCGCGACTGGCTGTACGTCGAAGACCACTGTTCTGCCCTCCGCTGTGTGCTGCGCGACGGCCGTCCTGGCGAGACCTACAATATCGGAGGCCACAGCGAGCGCCGCAACATTGACGTTGTTCGCACCATCTGTGCGGTACTCGACGAGCTGCGTCCCGAATCGCCACACCGGCCGCACGCAGACCTCATCGAATATGTCACTGACCGTCCTGGCCACGACCGTCGTTATGCGATCAATTCCTCTCGCATCGAGCTCGAGTTGGAATGGAAGCCGCAGGTGACCTTCGAAGCCGGCATTCGCCGTACCGTCGAGTGGTACTTGCAGCACCAGGACTGGGTGAACGATGTGACCACCGGCAGCTATCGCGACTGGATCGAAACTCAATATGCCAAGCGCGGGGGAGGAAACTAGCCATGCCCTCAGCGCTCAAGGGCATCATCCTCGCCGGAGGCTCGGGCACGCGCCTTTATCCCGCCACGCAAAGCGTCTCCAAACAGCTTCTGCCGGTGTATGACAAGCCGATGATCTACTACCCGCTCAGCGTGCTCATGCTGGCGGGCATTCGCGATATGCTCGTTATTTCCACCCCGCAGGACACGCCTCGTTTCGAGCAACTGCTGGGCGATGGCGCACGCTGGGGCCTGAACTTTCGTTACGCCGTACAACCCAGGCCCGAAGGCATCGCGCAGGCATTCCTGGTGGGCGCCGATTTCATCTCCGGACAGCGTTGCGCACTCGTCCTCGGCGACAACATTTTTTATGGCCACAACCTCTCGCACATGATGCAGGCAGCCGCTCAGCGCGAGCACGGCGCCACCGTTTTCGCCTACCCCGTTCACGACCCCGAACGCTACGGCGTAGTCGAGATGGATGCCCACGGTCGCGCCCTCAGCCTCGAAGAGAAGCCACCCCAGCCCAAGTCGCGATACGCCGTCACCGGTCTCTATTTCTACGACAGCCGCGTGGTTGAGTTGACGCGCGGCCTAAAGCCCTCCAAGCGCAACGAACTGGAAATCACCGACCTCAACCGTGTTTATCTTCAACTTGGCGATCTCCACGCTGAGCTCATGGGACGCGGCATGGCCTGGCTCGACACCGGCACCCACGACTCGCTGCTCGAGGCGGCCGCGTTCATTCAGACCATCGAGAAGCGGCAGGGGCTGAAGATTGCCTGTCCGGAGGAAATCGCCTATCGCGCCGGATACATTGACGCCGCCCAGCTCGAACGGCTCGCCGCCGTGCTCGACAACAGCGGTTACGGCAAGTACCTGCGCGGTGTACTCGAGTCTCCGGGAGGCCCATGAGCGCCAGCGCGCCAACCTATCCCGGCGTGGATTTCAGCGTGCTTCGCATACCCGTGGCTGTATTCGAGGTACTCGGATGCCTCATCGTGGTAGGAATCTCCACACTCGCATTCCTGGCCGGATGGCTCACCGTCAACGGGGCCGTAGTCCTCACGGTGCTGCTGCTTACCACGCTCATCGTGCTCTCCTGGGTTCACCTCGGCAAGGGCCGTCACCCGGTTTTCCTGTTCCTGTGCACGCTGATGCTCTTCCAGGGAGGCAGGCTGATTGCCTACTGCTTAGGCAGCATTCCCGACCCGTTCCTGGTGGAAGTAATGGTCGACTCCCCATTCGCGATATCAAGGAATGACGCTGGCGTCGTCATGTTGTGCATTGTCCTGTCGGCGATATGCATCTATGCTCCTTGCCGATGGAACTACCGGCCTATCCCTCCGCCAACAGATGTTAATGTCCGCAAGTACCTGCCGTACTTATACCTTGTTTACTTTTCCAGCATACCGTTCCTGCTCTACAAGAATTACCTTTACTATCGATATATTCAGGCCCATGGCTGGTACACGGTTTTCTTCAATGACTACAGCCGGCTGGCCGCAAGCGTTCCTATGGTTGTCCGGCTCATGGCGTTGTTGACGATTCCTGTTCTCGTGGCGATTTTCGTCTTCGAAACCAGAAAGAAATTACTGTACACAGTGGTGGCCCTGTACCTTTGCACCAGCGTCGTGCTCTTGCTGACGGGTACGCGAATGGCAACCTTCAGCCTGATCCTGACGTTGTGGTATGTTGCCAGAATTAAGTCCACAAGAGATGCCCGCCTCTGGCGGCTGGCGGTTCTGGCTGCCGCACTGGTCGTGGTGGCGAATTTGATAGGCCTTGCGCGTTTTGGGGAAGACGTCGAGGGCCGCTCCGCGATAGACCCGGTGGCGTTTACCGCCACCCAGGGAGTATCGCTTGCAGTCACGGAAGTCGCTGTAGTGCATAGGAGCCTGTTTCAACCCTACGCTATGTCTTACCTGTTGCATGAGCTGGATCTCCAGCTCGTCTCCAGTGATGTTTCGCATTACTTTCGTGGACGGCAGTTCGGCTTTGACGTATCAGCCTTCCTCAATCCATACATGTTTGAGCAAGGTTTCGCCACTTCGGGGGCTTATGTCGCGGAGGCCTACGTAATCGGTGGCGTCTTCGGTGTTGTTATGATTTCGCTCCTGATTGGCGCTGGACTCCGCTTCCTGCATGCTTGTAGCCGCAATGCTACAAAGCTGGTCTTGGTCGCTTTAGTCCTCCCCAACGTCTTGCTAATGCCTAGGGGGTTCCTCTTGGAATGGGGGTCTGCGTTGATTCGAGCAGTCATCCTGTTAGTGCCGCTTGCCCTCGGGTGGAGTTTGTACCAGTTAATGGTCCCCGTCGCTAGGCCTGTGTCGGTGAGGTAATAGTCGCAGCGGTTGAGCCGAACTCCAAGACCGATGACATCTTACTTGCCCGATGGGGAGAATCACGTGGAGTCTGGCGCGCCCAAAGAGTCTTACTTCACCCACCTTCTTCGTAACATCCTTCATCTAGGTTCGGGAGAATTCCTGGCACGCCTGTTTGGTGTCCTCAGCGTCATATTACTGGGACATAAGTTTGGCGTCGTAATTCTCGGCATATATGCGCTCGCCCAAATGATCTCGCAGTGCATGCAACCGCTGATCGACTTCGGCTTGCGTCACGTCGGTGCCCGCCTCATAGCCCGCTTCCCGCGTTCCGCCTCCGAGATCATGCACCGGGTGCAGCGACGCCGGCTCGGCATGGCTGCCGTCGCTGTGCCCTTTTTCCTTCTCTATGCCGCCCTGGCTCGGTTGCCCCTCGACATGAAGGTTTTCCTCGGCTTGTTTGCAGGAATCAGTGCCATGTACGCGTTGTCGCTCGACTGGGCCGCCTGGGGCAGTGAACAGCTTCGCCTCGTCGGTCTCGCTAAGGCGATCGTCCCCGGCAGCGTACTGCTCTGCCTCGTGATCGCAACCCACAGCCAACATGTTCTCGCCTGGCTGCTCGTCGGTAGTCTATTCGGCTATAGCCTGCAGGCGATCGTTTTCTGGATATGGTGGAAACGGCACCAGTTGGCGAGTGGCGAGCAGGAACATGGCGTGGCAGCCATTGGCGAGGCACTGCAGTGGCAGCGCACCAGCATCATGGGGCTGGCCTGGCTGGGCAACCTGGCCTTCGCCACCATCGATATGATGATGCTGGGCATCCTCTCGGGTCCCGACCAGGTCGGACTGTACAGCGCCGCCTATCGCGTTCTCGGCCAGGTGCTGATGACCTACTATCTGTTGACCAATGTGCTGTATCCGCAAATGGCGAGGCAGACCGTGACCGAGCGGGCGCGCATGTTGCGCCCTCGCATTCTCCTGGCGCTGTTTGCAGCGGGCAGCGCAGTAGCCGGGCTGGTGGCAGTGTCTCGCGGACCTGTGCTGACTATTCTATTTGGGCGCGACTTTCTGAAATCGGCTCCGCTGCTGCTGGTGCTGGCTTGCGCCATCCCGCTGGACTTCCTGGTGACTTACCTGAATAGCGCCTACATCGCCTGGTCCATGGAGCGCAAGGTACTGGTGTGCGCCGTAGTTGCCGCCGCCAGCAATGTGGTTCTGAACTGGTTCGGCATTCCTCGCTACGGCGCCATGGCCGCCGCCGTCAACACTGTGCTCTCGTACCTCGTTTATCTCCTGGCTCTAGTCTGGGCCGGAAAGAGCATCACCGCTAGAGTTCCAGAGGCCATCAGCACTGACTAAGAAAACAAATTCGTGTTAGCCTAGTGCCGCACAGTGGGAACGTATTTGAGCCAAAGCAACGCCAACCTCACCATTGACCGTCGCGGCTACGCCGACCTGATCGTCTCCCGGCTGCTCGCTGCGCAAGCGCAGATCACCGCCGAATTTCGCCGGCCGGGCTGCATACCCAGTTGCGTTGTCGATGACCTTTTGCCGCCGCCTTGCGCCCAGGAGATTTTTGATGCCTTCCCCCATCCATCCACCATGATGGAGAAGAAGAGCTTGCGTGAGCACAAGCTGGTTGCAGCGCAGTTGAATCAGTTCAACCCGATCGTAGAGGAAATTGTCTTCGCCTTTCAGGACCATCGGATTGTGAAGCTGGTGGAGGACATTACTGGCATAAACGGAATGTCCCCCGATGACCACCTGTACGCCGGAGGCATAAGCCTGATGGCCTGCGGACATTTTCTCAATCCGCATCTCGACAATTCTCATGACAAGGATCGTAATCTCTATCGCGTCCTGAACCTGCTCTACTACGTCAGTCCCGGCTGGAATCATGAGTCCGGTGGCAACCTCGAACTGTGGGACGAAGGCCCCGGCGGCCAGCCCCGCGAAATCGTGAGTACGTTCAACCGGCTGGTACTGATGGTAACCAGCCAGACATCATGGCACTCAGTGACCCCGGTTACATCCTCTGCCTTGCCACGATGCTGCGTCTCCAATTATTACTTTGCGCCGGCGCCTTTGGAGGCACACCAGTATTTCCATGTCACCACCTTCCGTGGACGGCCCGAACAATCGGTGCGGGACCTGGTGCTTCGCGGTGATGCTGCGTTGCGTATGGGAATTCGCAAATTGTTTCCGCACGGCATCAAGAAACAAAAGCATATTTACGTAAAGGACGAGGATCCGCGGCAGGACTAGGGAAACTCTGATTAAGTATGGTTGTTGAAGGGGACGGTTTTCAGGCCGTCCGCAAGTGCCACAAAATCATTGCGGCTTCTCACCTGCTGAAAAACTCGCTGATGCGCTGTTTTGTGTCAGGGCACGACTTCAGTCGTGCCGATAAGGCCTTTAATCTTGACCCGCCGCGCGGACTTTAGTCCGCGCGGCACACCGTGTCGCGCATTTTTCAACAGCCTCGTTAGCCGCTGGGAGGACGTCGCTCTGACTTGATCAGAACTTCCTTAGGTATCCAAGCCTTGCCCCAAAAGGTTCTCTCCATAGTCTCGACCCTGTTGCGGTGCGGACCTACCAGCGTCCTCGAAGGCATCGTGAGGGGCTACGATCCTGCAAAGTACCAGGCGACCGTGGCGACGCTTTCTCCCGAACGCCGCGACAGCGCCCGGGAGGATTTCCATTCCTTTGGCATTCCCGTCGAGGAGATGAACCTGTCGCGCCCAGGTTCGTTCCTGTTCGGCGTCCGGCTCCTGCGTGACATGGTTCAGGACTTGAAGATTGACCTGGTTCATTGCCACGGTTTTCGCGCCGACGTCCTCTACGGCAAATGCGGGTTGCAAGTTCCCACAGTCTCCACCATCCACGGGGACTATTGGACCGACTATCAATTGTTGTACGGCAAACTCGTAGGCAGACGGATGGCGCGACGCGAATTTGTAGCTCTCCGCGGGTTTGATCGAGTGGTTGCAGTCTCGTAAACGGTAGCCGAGGCGGTGCGATCGCATGGGGTGCCGTGCCAAGCGATTGCAAACGGCATTGATCTGAATACCTACCATCCTCCATTGAGTCTTTCCGAAAAGGTGCTTCTGCGCGAGCGGTTGAGACTGCCGCCGGAGCGAACCGTGGTGCTACACACAGGAGTTCTGATCAACCGCAAGCATCCTGTCGAGGTAGTTGCCGGATTTCTCGAATCAAGGTTGTCAAAGAATGCCGTGCTCCTGGTAGCTGAAGAAGGTCCGCTACGCCGGCAGTGCGAGCAAGTTGCGGCCGGCGCGAAGAACATCTTCTTTCTGGGGAAGAGACAGGACATACCCGACCTGCTGCGCGCCAGCGATGTGCTTATTTCCAACTCCGTCTCCGAGGGCTTGCCGATGGCACTGTTGGAAGGTTGCGCCTGCGGCAGCCGTGTCATCGCTTCCAACATCGCGCCCCACCGCCACATCCGGGACATGTTTCCTCAGCAGGTCTTCATTTACTCCGGACACGGGCCTCAAGCAGTTGCTGCAGCGCTGGACGCGAACGGGCCACCCGAAATGGCCAACATACTGCAGCCTCCCCGAGAGTCGCTGGAGGCGATTTCCGCATCACGTATGTCGCGCGCCTACCAGAGCCTGTACGACAACCTTTGTACGCGAGACGCGCACCCACGGCGTCCAGCAATAACCTAAGCCTAGAGCGGTTTCACAGTTAATGTAGTCTGTCTGTCGCCTTGAAGGGGCACGGCTTCAGCCGTGCCGTAAGTGGCATTCACGACATCGGGCTTTAGCCCCTGAGGGGACTCGGTCTACACCTTCTCTGAAATTGCTCTATTGACTCTGATTCGAATCGGAACTGTGGCGTAGAAGAATCTTCCACAGCTCCGACCAGTTGCGAGCGTAGGGTTCCTCGATAGCCGCTTCCGGCGCTTTGCCGAAGATGGGCTGGGCGGTTGCGGCCTGCTGCATGAGGTCGGCCAATTGCCCGGCATCGCCCGGCTCAAAGAATCGAACCTTGTGGTAGCCTGCAGCGCTCTCGCGTGCATAGGGCAAATCAGCAGCCAGGATCGGCCTGCCGAAGCGTCGGATTTCGGTGATCGGCATGCCCCATGTCTCCAGTCGGGAAGGGAACAGCAGGCAGTCCGCTTCGGCGTAGAGATCGAAGATGCGCTCGCGCGGCAGAACACCGAGCCACCGGACCGACCGGACATCTGCAAATTCGTTTACCACCTGCATCGCGTACTTGTTGACTGACCCGTCGAAGGTTAACCACAGCTCAAACTCATCGAAGCCACGGCTCTCAAGAATCCGCGCCGCTTTCAAGCAGACTTCCGGATTCTTAAAAGTGCGCGGAAACGTGGGGTAGAAGAAGCGGTAAGGCCGGTCCGCCGCTCCACCCGCCACTGTTTCCACCGGGTCCGGGAAGCTCACCACTGGGTGCGCAACGACAACATTTCGCACTCCATAAAGACGCTGAAAGGCTTTGCGCATCCAGTCCTGCTGCACAATCACGGTATCGTTGGCGTGGATATTGATTCCGTACAGAAACCTGTAGAAAAGCGTGAACAGCCCGAACCGCCAATCCAGGAAGTACTCCGAAATCGCAGCGCGGTAAAACGGCGAGGGGTTTTGGCAGTACACCGCGCGAATTTCCGCCGTCACGTTGGGCGTCATGTCATGCATCGACAACCACAGCTTCGGCTTCAATCGCGTGCTGATTTCTCTCGCCGACCAGTACTCAAAGCGCAGGCGGAACAGCCAGGACCGCATGATTCGCGGAAATTCAAAGTAGGTGACCCCGGCAACGTCGAACAGATCCCGGCGCATCACCAGCGCGACGATTTCGTATTTGTCACCGTATTCCTGCGCCAGCGTCGACAGTGCATCGCGGAAAACCGAAAGTCCGCCCACCTCCCGTATATTGACGCCAGACAAAACGATTCTTGGCCTCAAGCTGTGGTCCCTGCGAACCAATGAAATCGGGCGGTTCTCAACCGAAACGCCATGGAAGCCGCGCTTAATTCATGCGCAGCAGTCCTGATCAAGCTGTCATTTGATCGCATAAACGACTGGCGCCGGATGTCCTTGTGAGGGCGCTATGGAAACTTCCTTCATTTCGGCTTTCCCGAAACCTGCCTGCATGACCCGGTTGCAAATGTCACGCACGGAGTGCCGCCAGAATACTGGGGCTGATTTTGCCCCGCCGATTCTTGATTCGTGAAATTCAGGCTCACCGAAGAATACAACTTTGCCATCCTTGAGCTCGGCAGTGTGCACGGTCGACGCGGTGTCATATAACGGCACGCTGAAAATCATGGCTCCGCCGGGTCGCAGAACTCGATAACTCTCCCTGTATCCCGCTGTGTCATCCCCAACGTGCTCGAAAACCTGGTTGGAAGTCACGAGATCGAACGAGCCGTCTGGGAACGTGAGCTTCTGGATGTCCTGATTCAGGACGCCCTCAACGACTGTACCCGTCGGGTGGTCCTGAAAGTATTCGCTCTTCGTTGTCGACCGCATGTGCTTTTCCAGCCATTGCAGCGTAGCGCCATAGGTGGAAAGCTCGTAGGCGTCTTTTCTTGACGCACTGTCGCCTAGATGCTCCTGAATGACGGGTATAAGGGACAGGTTCGTGACAGTGGCAGCGCATGACAGGCAGCGGGTCATCAGCGGGGCAGGGGCCATGGACAAAAACGGCCTGCGGCCGCACAGTGGGCATTCGCCGATGCTAGTGCGCCACTTGTAGACCGGCTCAGCATAGAGACTCAAG
>Ga0074046_10004495_pt1 | contig 11375 bp, 9 predicted proteins | sample BogForMeECP23OM3_FD_94441 | JGI IMG/M metagenome (GOLD analysis project Ga0074046, IMG submission 94441) | Bog forest soil microbial communities from Calvert Island, British Columbia, Canada - Bog Forest MetaG ECP23OM3 | ecosystem: Environmental > Terrestrial > Soil > Wetlands ...
GCCTGCGACATCAAGCGCGCCTGCAGGCCCATGTGGCTGTCCCCCATTTCGCCGTCGAGTTCGGCCTTCGGGACGAGCGCCGCGACCGAGTCCACCACCAGCACGTCAATGGCGTTCGAGCGCACCAGCGCTTCCGTGATCTCCAGCGCCTGCTCGCCATAGTCGGGTTGCGAGACCAGCAGATTGTCGACATCCACACCCAGCTTCTTGGCATAGCCCGGATCGAGCGCATGTTCGGCATCGACGAACGCCGCCATGCCGCCAGCCTTTTGCGCCTCGGCAATCACCTGCAAGGCAATGGTAGTTTTGCCGGAAGACTCCGGGCCGAAAATTTCCACGACGCGCCCGCGCGGCACGCCGCCCACGCCCAGCGCGGCATCGAACGAAATCGCGCCCGTCGAAATCACCGCGATCGGGACAATGGCTTCCTTCGACCCCAGCCGCATAATGGACCCTTTTCCAAACTGCTTTTCAATTTGTGCGAATGCGAGATCAATTGCCTTGACCCGCTCATTGTTGCGGTCATTGTTGCGATCTTCTGCTCGGCTACGCTCTTCGGCCATAATGGCTGCTCCTGATTTCTGAATCTGGAATCCCGAGGGTACGAATCCCCCGTAGCCTACACCCGCGGACTGGAGCGTGAAGTGTTGGCTGTCACATCAGTTTTGGTCAGTTTAGCACGAAGCGAATAAAAGGCGAAGTGAAGAGATGATGAACATGGTTCGGGCTTCACGGCAAGAACCTACCACGGAGGCACTGAGACACGGAGAAAAGCAAAGAATTCTTTCTGTGACTTCCTCTGTGCCTCTGTGTCCCCTGTGGTGAACGGTTTTCTTGCTAGACTCACCTCATGAGCGAAGACAAGCAGAATGGCGGCGACTCCGAACGAGGCACAGTTGGAGGCCCGTCGCTGTATCTCGTGGCCACGCCCATTGGCAACCTCGAAGACATCACGCTGCGCGCCCTGCGCGTACTCAAGGAAGTTGACCTCATCGCCTGCGAAGACACGCGCCAGACCCTGAAGCTTCTCAGCCATTACGCCATCCACACGCGCACCGTCAGCTATCACGAGCACAACGAGATGACCAAAGCCGCCGAACTCGTCGTGGACTTGGAAGGCGGCGCCAAGATCGCTCTGGTCACAGACGCAGGAATGCCCGGCATCTCTGATCCCGGATTCCGCCTGATCACGCTCGCTATTCGGCATCATGTGCCGGTGGTGCCGATTCCTGGTGCGTCGGCGTTCCTCGCGGCGCTCGTGGCCAGCGGCCTGCCCACCGATTCCTTCCGCTTCAGCGGCTTCCTTCCGGCCAAGGCAGGACAGCGCCGCAAGTTGCTGGAAAGCATAAAGGAATCTCCGCGCACGCAGGTGTTCTACGAAGCCCCCCACCGGCTGCTGGAGACGCTGGCGGATGTGGTCAAAGTTCTGGGGGACGACCGCCACGTAGTCGTCGCACGCGAAGTGACCAAGATCCACGAGGAATTCCTGCGCGGCCGCGCGCGAGAAATTCTCGACCAACTCAAAGCCCGCGGCGCCGTCAAAGGCGAAATCACGCTCCTGATCGCGAAAGCCGAAGAGGGAGTAGCCCCGTCCGCATCCGAGACGGTAAGCATCGCCCAGCGCGTGCGCGAAATCATGAGCGAAGAAAAGACAGACGAAAAAACCGCGCTGAAAACAGTTGCCAAAGAGCGCGGGATTGGGAAAAGCGAAGCGTACCGGGAATGGCAGCGGGGGAAGTAGCACCACGAACGTTCGCATCGCCACGAACCGCGTAGGGACGGCCGCCCTCGGCCGTCCAGCCGAGCGAATGCTCGGCTACTTTCCCGCCAACTCTTTCTTCACCGCCTCGCTGACCACCTTCCCGTCCACGCGCATGCCGGCGGCGGCGAAGCGGGCCATGGCGGCCTTCATCACCGTCCCCATGTCTTTCATGGCGGGAGGGGGCGTCATCTCGGCAATAGCGGCGCGGACTCCGGCTGTGATTTCTTCTTCGCCTGCGGCCTTGGGCAAGTAGGTCTCGATCAGCTTGATTTCGGCGGCTTCCTTGTCGGCCATTTCCTGGCGTCCGCCCTTGGTGAACTGCTCGACCGAGTCTTTGCGCTGCTTGATCAGCGTGGAGAGGACCTGCTGCGATTCTTTGTCGTCGAGCGGCGCCATCTTGTCGATCTCTTTGTTCTTGAGCGCGGTCTTGACCATGCGCAGGGTGGAGAGTCGCTGCTCTTCGCGAGCCTTCATGGCCGCGACGATGTCTTTCTGGATCTGGTCGATGAGGGGCATGGGAGAATTATAGAGGTCAGAGGTTAGATTGCAGAGGTCAGAATCGCCGTTGGTTCACCTCTGCAATCTGACCTCTGACCTTTTCTCCCATAACCGCAGGCTTTCGCATATTCTGGTTCCCATGCTCAAGAAGAACAGGCTCTTTACTCCCGGACCGACGCCACTGCTGCCGCAAGCCCAGATGGCGATGGCTTCCTATAGCGCACACCATCGCACCGCCGAATTCCGCGCTCTGTTCACGCGCGTGCTGGCCGACGTGAAGGAGTTCATTGGCACAAAGAATGACGTGCTGGTGCTGACCTCGTCGGGCACGGGTTTCATGGAAGCCTCGGTCTCGAACCTGACTTCTCCCGGCGACCGGGCGCTGGTGTTGACCGCCGGCAAGTTCGGCGAGCGCTGGACCTCGCTGGCAAAGGCGTTTGGCTGCTCCGTGGAGACGGTGACCGCTCCCTATGGCGAGACATTTTCGCTGGAGGAAGTGCGCCGCAAGCTGACGCCCGAGATCCGCTGCGTTTACGTGCAGGCGACCGAAAGTTCCACGGGCGCTCGGCATGACGTCGAGGCGATAGCGAGGCTGGTGCGAACGTCGCCTACCTCACTGGACACTTTGCTCGTCGTCGACGCGATCACTGGGTTCGGCACAACCCATCTCGACGTGGACGCCTGGGGAATCGACATCATCCTTGGCGGCTCGCAAAAGGCGCTGATGATCCCACCCGGATTAGCCTATGGCGCTATCAGCGAGCGGGCTTGGCAGCGTATGGAGACGACGAAGTCTCCGCGATTTTACTTCGATCTGCGGAAGGAACGGAAAGCGGTGGCCAAAGGGGAGACGGCATCCACGCCCGCAACTTCTCTCTTTGCTGGACTGGCCGCAGCGCTCGATTATGTTCGTCAAATGGGGGACGGCAACCTGGCGGCGGGACGCGACGCGCTGATCGCGAACGCGGAGTTGTGTGCGGCGATGACGCGCGCCGGCGTCGAAGCCCTGGGACTGAAGTTATTCGCGCCGAGTTCTCCGGCGGCAGCGCTGACGGCAGTGGCGGCTCCGGCCGGCGCCGATTCGACCGCCATTTGCAAACGCTTCCGCGAGCAGTTTGGCGCGGTCGTGGCCAACGGAAATGCGGAGATGAAGGGACAGCTTTTCCGCATCGCGCACATTGGCTACTACGATTATCTGGACACGGTGGGAGTGCTGGCCGCACTCGAGCATGTAATCGCCGAAGCCACGGGGAAGGCGGTTGAGTTTGGCTGCGCGGTGCGCGCGGCACAGGAAGTCTATGCGAAGGTCAGGTAAGAGGTCAGATTGCAGAGGTTAGAACCCAAGTGCGCACACTGTGTCGTCGAACCTGGGATTTTAACCTCTGCAATCTGACCTCTTACCTCTGACCTTCCTAAGAGTCCAGCGCTTCGCGCCGCAATTTGCGGCTTTCGGCGAGCAGCGACATGGAGTGCATCAGGTTCTGCAGGGTAACGATTCCGACCAGATGCTGATTGTCTACGATGGGGATGATGCTGAGATTGCGGGCGGAGAGCTTGCGGAAGGCGGAGGCGAGCGACTCCTGTTTGGCGGCCACGTCGAAGATGCGGTTCATCACCGCTTGCACGTATCCGTTGCCTTCGGCGCGCAACGCTTCGAGGAGTTTTTGCCTGGAGACAACGCCCACCATGTCGCTGCCGCGTACTACCGGAAAATCGTCCTGCAGCGTGTGCACGGCTTTTTCGAGCGCGTCTTCCAGGGTGTCGGCGGGCGAGAGGGTGGCGAAGTCGGTGAGCATGACTTCTTCCAGACGGACGCTTTGCAGCACGGATTGAAATACCGCCGAGCGCTCTTCGAGTTGTGCGCCGGCAAAAAGAAAGAAGCCGACCATCATCAGCCAATAGCCGTTCCATCGCGTCTCAGGGTGCATGCTGATCAGCATTCCGACCATGATCATCAGGATGGAAAAGACATGGCCGATGCGGACGGCGCGCTGGGTAGCTTGAACCATGTCAACGCGGCGCGAAAAAACGGCGCGCAAAGCGCGCCCGCCATCCATGGGATACGCCGGCAGCAGGTTGAACAAGCCAAGGGAGAGGTTCGCCCAGACGATGCTCCGCAACAGGGCGTTCGGGTCGAGAAGCGGCCTCGCGGTAAGCGAGAAGCCTGGTATGGCCGCGAACAAAACGAGTGCGGATAAACCGGCGATGAAGAGATTTACCAGCGGTCCGGCAACTGCGATACGGATATCGCGCTTCCAGGCGTTGATCGGGTCCGGAATGGCATGCGCTTCGTCGAGGATGGTGATTCCGCCGATCGGCAGCAGAATGATGCCCTTCGCAGGAATGCCCGATCCGCGGGCCACCAGAGCGTGCCCTAATTCGTGCAGCACCACGCTGCCGAAAATGATGCCCACCAAACCCAGTACGCGCAGGACAGCGGTGGCATCCTGAGTAGCGGCTGTGGTGCTCCACAAGAAGACGAGCAGAAACAGGAAGGTCAGATGAATGCGAATTTCGATTCCGAAAAGCCGTCCGACCGGGATGGACCAACTGCGCATTGACATGCCTACCAGTATTCTATCTGTTTAGACACCGGTTGATGCCGCGGAGACGCGAAAAGGGTGAGTCGGAAGGGCTGGGCCGAAAGGATAATTTGCTTCCCCGTAGAGACGCGGCTTGCCGCGTCTCCGGCGGCCGCACAGACTTTCGGCCGGGTAGGTCTGGGAAGGGCACAACTTCAGCCGTGCCGCTCCGAGCCACCAACAATCGGGCTTTAGCCCCTGAGGGCCAAAACCTATGAGAGTGATTGCCGGACAGTACCGGCGCCGCACCTTGCGGTCGCTGCCCGGGCTCGAAATCCGTCCGACGGCCGACCGCCTGCGCGAGACACTGTTCAACGTGCTATGCGCGGGCGATCCGGCGGCGCTGGTGGAGTCGGCGTGGCTCGATTTGTACGCGGGGACCGGCGCGGTGGGCATTGAGGCCCTGAGCCGCGGCGCGCGGATGGTGTCTTTCGTCGAGTCGTCCAAAGCAGCGGCGGAGTTGATTGCCGGGAACTTGAAGTCTTTGGGGATTGCGCGCGGGTTCCAGATTCTGAAGATCGAGGCCGGGAAAGCCTTGCGGCAGTTGGAGGCGGCGGGGAACGTTGCCGATTACGTGTTTCTGGATCCACCCTACTCGATGCAGGATGAGTACGCGAGGACACTGGCGGCGCTGGCGGAATCGAAATTGTTGCGCGAGCGGAGCCTGGTGATCGCCGAGCATGAGAAGAGGTTTGATCCGGGAGAAGGGTTTGGGGATTTGCGGCGATACCGGAAGCTGGTGCAGGGGGACGCGGCGCTGAGCTTCTATCGGCGGGGGTGAGCTACAAGCTTCGATCGGTCGAGCGACGGGCGTCTCGCCCGTCCGCCGGGCGGGGACGCCCGGCTCTCCACTAGCGGGATCGCTATAATCACTTACGACATGGCTAACTTCCCACCGGTTGACGAACAACTGGCATACCTCAAGAAGGGCGCGGCGGAGATTGTCAAGGAATCCGAACTGCGCGCCAAGCTTGAACGCTCGCTCGCTTCGGGCAAGCCTCTGCGGGTGAAAGCGGGCTTCGATCCGACCGCGCCCGATCTGCACCTCGGGCACACGGTCCTGCTGCGCAAGCTGAAACATTTTCAGGATCTTGGACACACGGTCATCTTCCTCATCGGAGATTTCACCGGAATGATTGGCGATCCGACGGGGCGCTCGGCGACGCGGCCTCCGCTGTCGCGCGAGCAAATTGCGGAGAACGCCGAGACCTACAAGGCGCAGGTTTTCAAAATTCTCAGCCCGGAAAAAACCGTGGTGGACTTCAACAGCCGCTGGTTCTCGAAGTTCTCGGCCGAGGATTTCATCCGTTTGACCGCGAAATACACGGTCTCGCAGATGCTGGAGCGCGAGGACTTCCACAAACGCTTCCATGACGAGAAGCCGATTGCCATGCATGAGTTGCTGTATCCGCTGGCACAGGGATATGACTCAGTCGCGCTCGAAGCTGATGTGGAGCTGGGCGGCACCGATCAGAGATTCAATTTGCTGGTAGGGCGCGAGTTGCAGCGAGCTTACGGGCAGGAGTCGCAAGTGGTGCTGACTACGCCGATCCTCGAAGGACTCGACGGCGTGAACAAGATGTCGAAGTCGCTGGGGAACGCGATTGGAATCCACGAGCCGCCGCTGGAGATGTACGGCAAAGTGATGTCGATTTCCGACGAGATGATGTGGCGATATTACGAGCTGCTGACGGATGTGCGGGTAGAGCAGATCGCGACGATGAAAGCGGACGCCGCGAGCGGGAAGGCGCATCCGATGGCGCTGAAGAAAGAGCTGGCGCAGGGGATTGTGGCCGACTTTCACTCGGCGGAGGCGGCGACGAAGGCCGCGGAGGATTGGGCGAGACAGTTTCAGAAAGGCGGTGTGCCGGAAGATGTCGAGGAAGTCGCAGTGCGTTTTATGGAGTTGTTGGCATCCCACCCTGGAGATACGCAAAAGGAAAGAGTGGCGGAGATCATAGAGTCAAAGCAATTCCCGATCAAGCTCGATAAGCTCCTTGTACGCGCTGGTCTCGCAGACTCCGGGACTGACGCGATCCGGAAGCTGAAGCAACGATCCGTCCAGGTTAATGGCGAGGTCCAGACAGGGCACGTCTATTACTGGGCGCCCAGCAAAGAGTTATTCTTGCGCGTCGGAAAAAAGATCAAGAAAGTGAACCGTTTGGACTAATTTCTCTAAGAGCTTGCCAGTGATGGCATCTTATTGTGCCACTCCGTCGCTTGCTCGTAGGCATTTGCTGCTTGCAGGACCACGTCCTCCCGCCAGGGAGCGGCGGCTAGTTGCAGGCCTATCGGCAGGCCATCTTTTGTGAATCCGCAGGGTACAGAGATCGCCGGGATTCCCCATTCATTGAAGGGACGCGTATTGCGCAGCATGAGCAGTTCGGCTGGACGCAACTGGTCGGGGTGCGTTTTCAGGTCGCTGATCGTGGGCGGCGGGATGGGAGCCGTGGGCGTGAGAAGAATGTCTACTTCTTCGAATGTTGCCCGGATCGCATGCCGTCTGGCTTCGAGTTCCCGGCGCGCGCGCAGGGCGACGGCGGCAGACGTGTTCGCTCCCGATTGAATTCGAGCGAGGGTGGCGGGTTGGTAGAGCTCGGGTGATCGGGTCGCAAGGGGTTCATGATAGGCCCACGCCTCAGAAGTCAAAACTGTGCGGTCGGCTGGGACGTCGAGTTTAACTTCGCGAATCTCGGCATGGAACCCGGCGAAAACTTTGATTGCGCCTTCCGTGGCTTGAGCGACGTCGGGATGCAGTTCGTCGAAGAAGAACGGCCGGGGGACGCCGATGCGGAGCTTGCTCGGGAATCGATCCGGATGGCTGGCGAAATCGCCGACCGGCACGTCGATGCTGGACGGATCCCCCGGGTCGTAGCCCGCGAGGACTTGCAGCAGCAAGGCCGCGTCTGCGACGGAGTTCGTCAGCGGGCCGATGTGGTCGAGGGACCAGGACAGGGGAATGACACCGCGGGCGCTCACGCGGCCGTAGGTGGACTTGATTCCGACGACTCCGCAGAAAGAAGCGGGCTCGCGGACGGAGCCACCAGTATCGCTACCGACGGCGGCGAAGCCGAGGCCGGCGGCGACGCTGGCGGCGGAGCCTCCGGAAGAACCTCCGGCTACGCGCGAGGTGTCCCAGGGATTGTGTATTTCGCCAAAGAAACTGATCATCGAGCTGCCGCCGTAGGCGAATTCGTGCAGGTTCTGCTTGCCTAGAATGATTGCGCCCGCGGCTCGCAGGCGGCGGACGACTTCGGCGTCTACGGTGGGGATTCGGTCTTTGAATTGGGCGCTGGCGGCGGTGGTCCGGGTGCCAGCGGTATCGATAAGATCTTTGAGCCCGATTGGGATGCCGTGGATCGGGCCGCGGTAGTTACCGCTGTGGATTTCCTGCTCGGCTCGGCGCGCCTGATCGAGAGCGGAGTCGGCGAGGACGGTGATGAACGCGTTGAGTTTCGGGTTGAGGTCATCGATGCGGGCGAGGCAATCGCGAGTGAGTTCGACGGGAGAGACGGCGCGGTCGCGAATTTGTCGGCTTAGTTGCTGAATTGTAGGACGCACATGATCCTCGACCGATCGAAGAGATTTTACAGGTTGCGGGAAGAATTCATTGCTTCCGAGAGCAAGCAACGCGGGATTGGCGAGCACCGGGCTGAGGACAAGATTCCGCAGAAACTTTCGACGGCTTTCCGACACTGGCTGCTTACCTTGCATTCGCGTTCCTGAGCGCGGCGCGCTTGGCAAACCATTTCACCACAAAATAAACGAACGGGCCGGCGGCCAGGATGCACGGGCCCGAGAGCCTCGCGATCTGAGGGCTGTTAAACAAGGCGACGCAGGTCATCGCCAGCGGCAGGACGATCACATAGAGCAGTCCGAGGTTGCCACCGGGAATGCGGAAAGCTCGCGGCAAATCGGGCTGCTTGCGGCGCAGTCCCCAGGCGGAAAGGACGGTCAGCCCGGTGGTGGCGCCCCGCAGCCACCCATAGATGCTGATCAATTGGCCGATCGATAGCAGCGCCAGGGGTGCGTAGATGGCGGCGGAGATCAGGATCGCGATCCAAGGCGTGCCATAGCGCGGATGCCTGCGCGTGAGGAATGGCGGCAAATATCCGTCTTCGGCGAGCGCGAAGGGCATGGGGGTGGCGGTGAGCATGGTGCTGTTGAGCAGCGCGACAGCGCCGGCCATGGCGGCGACCGCCATCAGATGGCCGAGCCAGGGTCCCCCGATCAGCAGCGCCGCGGTGGAGAAGTACCCGTCGTTCCATTGTTGCCAGTTTCCGAGCGCGGCCAGCCCGGCCAGCACCGGCAGAAAATATGTCGCTATGGAAAGCGGAATGACCACGGCAAGCGCTCTCGGATAAGTGCGCTGCGGGTTCTCAACATCCCCGGCCACGCTTGAGACTTGCTCGTATCCGGCGTAACCCCAAATCGCCAGGGCTAGGCCAACTCCGAATGCTTTGAAAAAAGGCTGATGCGGCGGGACCAACGGCACAAACGGGTTGTGATGCCACTTGGCAAAACCAATGACGACCATGGCGATCACCGGAATGAACATAAACAACTCGAGAACGGTGGCCGCTTTGCCCACCATCTGGATGCCACGGACATTGAGCCAGGTGATGACGACGATCAGCGCGAAAGAAACGAGCCAATGCTTCCACCCGGTGATCCCGGGAAAGTAGTAGCACAGGTAATCGGTAAAGAGCACCCCGTAGGAGGCGCCGAGAAAGAATGAGGCGCACCAGTTCCACCATCCGGCGAGAAATCCCCAGAAGTTCCCGAAGGCGGCGCGGGTCCAGCGATAGAATCCGCCTTCGACGGGCATGGCGGTGGTGAGTTCGGCGGCGACGAACGATACCGGGATGCTCAACAAGAACGGGATGACCAGCAGAAAGATCAGGCCCATGCCCGGGCCGCTCAAGCTGACCATCCCTTCCAGTCCGAACGGGCCTCCGGTGGTGTAGGAAAACATCACGAAGACGAAATAGAAAAGGCTGGCCTTGCGGACGGTGGAACTCGTGGATGAGTCTGGGGCGTTCACGATGAATAGCGGCTAGTGTACAAGAATCGCGCCGAACGTCCACCCGTAGAGACGGGGCAAGCCCCGTCTCTACGGACGCGACGAGAAGCACGCGGCGGGAGACGCCGCTAGCCGCGTCGCTATGGAAAATCAGGCTATGCGCCGATTCCAAGCGGGAGACAAGGTCGAACGTGCTTCTGCTCAAGATCGAGCAACTTGCGCTTGATGTCGAGACCGCCGCCGTACCCGCATAGTGAACCGCTCGACGCGATCACCCGGTGGCAGGGCACGACGATGGCGACTGGATTCCGGTTGTTCGACATGCCGACGGCCCGGTAGGCGTGCGCGTGGCCAATGGCTTGAGCAATGTCGCGGTAGCTGCGGGTCTCGCCGTAAGGGATTTCGAGCAGAGCATGCCAGCAGGCGAGTTGGAACTCGGTTCCGCGAAGATCGAGCGGAAAGGAGAACTCGCGACGCTTACCCGCGAAGTAATCGTTGAGTTCGCGGAGATAGGACGCGAGGGCTGGTTTGGACTCACGCAGCTGCGTCGTATTGGCATTCAGCTTCTGCATGCGAGCTTCGAATTCGAGTCGCACCAAGCCTTTTGTGGAAGCGGCGAGGAAGAGTGGGCCGACGGGCGAAGGCGTGCGAAAGTAGAACAGAGTTTCCATGACGCGTGGAGGATAGCACGATGTTTGGCTGATGTTCGACTCTGGAACTCAGGCGAACTTGCGAAAAAAGCCTCCCGTTTTCACGGGAGACTTCCAGGGGGAGGGTACTGCTGCTACTTCGGCTGCTGTTGATCCTGAGTCGTCGCCGGGGTGGTGTTGGTCGAAGCAAGCTGTTCCAGATTGTTCTTCAGGAGGCTGACTTCAACGCGGCCGCCGGTGGTGCGCTTGGGCTTGGCATCGCTGGCCGAGGCCGGGGTCGGTGCATTACCCATGCCGACGAGGTAAATCCGGTAAACCGGAATGTCGTGGTTCAGCACGAGATAGCGGACGACCGACTCGGCCATCTTCTGCGATTTCGAGATCGCCACTTGTCCATGACCCGACGAAAACCCCTGCACTTCGACGACGTAGCCACGCTGACTCTTCAGCGGGGTGGCCATTTCATCGAGAGCGTTCTTGGCGTTTTGGCTCAGCACCGTCTGTCCGGGCTTGAAAAGGATTTCGGTTTGGGCCGCGGGCTGGTACTGATCGATGTTGGTAACCACCTGCTCGACCGTGTTCAGACGGCTGTGGGCCTGTTGCGCGGTCTGCTGCGCGGCCTGCGCTTTGTTGCCGGCCTCGATGGCATGCTGATCGGCCTCGTTGGCCTTCAAAGAAGCAAGCTGGATTCCCTGCTGCGCGCGCGCATCGGTATCCTTGATCGCCGTGGTGTTGGAGGCGGTCAGCTCATCGAGTTCGTTGAGGCGGTCGCGGATCGGTTGCGTCTGCCGCGCAACGTATTTCTTGCGCGCGAACGGATTCAGGTGACCCCAGAAGCCTTCGCGAGTCTCCGGTTGCAA
>Ga0074046_10004496_pt1 | contig 11375 bp, 10 predicted proteins | sample BogForMeECP23OM3_FD_94441 | JGI IMG/M metagenome (GOLD analysis project Ga0074046, IMG submission 94441) | Bog forest soil microbial communities from Calvert Island, British Columbia, Canada - Bog Forest MetaG ECP23OM3 | ecosystem: Environmental > Terrestrial > Soil > Wetlands ...
CCACCCTGTCCAACTCCCTCTTGCTCATTTCCGTCCGCCCCAATCTGACCTCCTGCCGGAGGCCCTATTAGGGGACATTTCTGTCGAGGACAAAAGGGGACATTATCATCGAGGTACAACATTGCCATTTGCCACACATGCCCCAGCTTAGCGCAGCCCCCTGATTGGAAGCCTCCGCACCTCCTCCCTGTTGCCTACCCGCCCTCCTTTGGAGTGCGGCGGCTCGTTTACCCTGCTTGCCCTGAGCCTCGAAGGGTGCCCCATCCTTCGCTCATTTTGCGAAGGGTGGGCTCTTACGCCCTAACGCCACCCACCTTCCTCTCTTCGCTCTTGGGCTTGCTCTTGTGGCACAGTCACTCCTGACTGTGCTCTTGGGTTTACCTTTGGAGTGCGGCGGCTTGTTTATCCTGAGCTTCGAAGGGCCGCCGCTTTTGCGACTGCAACCCCGCCGAAAAACTACGAATCTTGCGAAAGCGCGAAATTCAACGAAGCCAGCCCCGCGACCACGGCCGTCTCCGTGCGCAGGATCAACTTGCCGAGCGAAGCCTCCTGAAACTGCGCCCCGCGGGCGGCCTCAATTTCCGCATCGGTCCAGCCGCCTTCCGGACCAATCGCCAGAACCGCGGCCCCCTGCCTCTGACCGGCGAGCACCACGCGCAACGGCTTGACCTCCGGCGCCTCCGAAAGCAGCACGCGCAAAGCATCAACCTTTGAGGCAAACGCGGTTTCCGGCTTGGCCAGCGGCTCGAGCAGCGGCACGCTCACGCGTCGCGATTGTTGCGAGGCTTCCAGCAGAATTTTCTTCCAGCGTTCCGCGCGTTTGGGAGCCGCCACCAAGAGCGACTTCTCGCTGCGCGCCGCGGCCAGCGGCACAATGCGCGTCGCGCCCAGTTCCGTGGCCTTTTCCAGCGCCCATTCAAACGCATCGAATTTCACCACAGCCAGTAGCAGCGTACTCTCCAGCGAAGGCTGATGCCTCGGCAACTCTTCCACCAACGCGAATTCGACGCTGTCACGGCCCACCAGCTCGACCCGGCCCAGCCACACCCGCTGGCCATCGCTCAATTCATAAACCTGCCCCGGCTGCGCGCGCAGCACGCGCCCGAGGTGGTGCGCGGCTTCTCCCTCCATCCGCGCGCGCTGCTCCTCAAATCGTTCCACGAAGAATCGGCGTCTCATCTCGCGCCTATCTTCCCACGAATCGAGCGTGCTCTGAATTCGTAATTTGAGATTCAAGGCGGCTTGGCCGCGGCCGATCTCAAGATCGGCCACCACTTCCTGCTGAGAAACCCATCTTGCGGACCTGCTTGCGGCGCAAAAGCGGCGGCAAGCCGCCGCACTCCACCGTGGCGACACCTGTCACGAGTCAAGAAGAAATGGAAGTCGAAGAGAGGACCAGTACCCAAGTTACCGGTTTGCCGACTAATCGGGACTTAACCTCGATAGGGCGTACGAGGGGAACTGGATAAGTCCTGATTAACGCGGTAACTGGAAAGGTGGAGGCTAGTACCCAAGTTACCGGTAAGGCGGGAGTTGGCACCGCCCCAATCGGAGATGTGGGGTCTAGCAGGGCACGCGCTACCCGAAGATGTCTTTCACCTTGTCAAAAATATTGGAATCCCGCTCCGCTGGCTTGTTTTCCACGTTCATCGTGGCATGAAGCTGCTCCATCAACTTGCGCTGCTCCCGCGTCAGCTTCGTCGGCGTCAGCACGCGCACGTGAAAATACAAATCCCCGCGGCCCCCTCCGTGCGGGTCGGGCAGGCCCTTGCCCTTCAGCCGAAAAACCGCGCCGCTTTGCGTGCCTTCGGGAACCTTCAGCGTCTCTTCCCCGTTCAGCCCGGGAACTTGCAACTCCGCGCCCAGCGTCGCCTGCGCGATGCTCAGCGGCACCGTGCAATACAAATCCGCCCCGCGCCGCTCGAAAAACTTGTGCTCCTTCACTTCCAGGACGACATACAGATCCCCCGCGGGACCGCCGTTCGGCCCCGGCTCGCCTTCCCCCTGCACGCGCATCCGCGTTCCCGTATCCACGCCGGGAGGAATGCGCAATTCAATCGTGCGCTCGCGCTCCAGGCGTCCCTGGCCACGGCACTCCGCGCAGTGTTCCTTCACGATTTGCCCCGCGCCCTGGCAAGCCGGACATGTGCGGTTCACCGTGAAAAACCCCTGTTGGTAGACCAATTGGCCGCGCCCGCCGCAAGCCTGGCAATTCACCACGCCTGTACCCTTTTTTGCGCCCGTGCCGTTGCACGCTTCGCAATACTCCATCCGCGGCACGCGAATCTTGGCGCTCACGCCCGCGGCCGCTTCGTCGAAGCTCAACGTCATGTCATATCGCAAGTCAGCGCCACGCTTTGCGCGGCTGCGTCCGCCGCGCCTCCCGCCGGCCACGCCGAAAAGATCCTCGAATCCGAAAAAGTCGCCGAAAATATCGTGGAAGTCCTGGAAGATCGTCCCGGTGAAGTCGGGTTGCGCCCCGGCGCCCGCCAGGCCAGCGTGCCCGTAGGTGTCGTAAATCTGCCGCTTCTGCGCGTCGCACAGAATGCTGTAGGCTTCTGTGCTTTCCCGGAAGCGCAATGCGGCCTCTTCCTTGTGCTGCGGGTTGCGATCGGGGTGCCACTTCAGCGCTGCTTTGCGGTAAGCCGCCTTGATCTCCTCGACCGAAGCCGTCTTCGCCACGCCCAGAATTTCGTAATAGTCTCTTTGCTGTCCGCGGGTCATGCGTTTTCCTTGAATATACTTTTCACGCTACCAGTTTACGGCGATCAGTTATCAGATATCAGCGGTCAAGAACCAGTTGTCAGTGAAGAGTTATCAGATATCAGTTATCAGCGATCAGGAACCTTTGCCTCCGATGAGTACTCCGCTCGCCTATACAGCCGAAAGCAAATCGTTCCATCCATTCCCTACAGCCCAATTTCAGAGGTCTTTCTGATAACTGATCACTGATAACTGATATCTGGCTCTAGCACGCCTCTCCCTTCGATGCCCCTCCCGGATGAACCGCTACGCGCACCATCGCCGGCCGCAAAACCCGGCCGTGAAACTCGTAGCCCGGCTGATACACGGCCAGGATTGTGCCGTCAGGATGCTCGGTGGTCTCCGCGCGATCCATCGCCTGATGCCGGTGCGGGTCAAACACCTTGCCCAGCGGATCAATCCGGTGTACGCCCAGCTTCGTCACGTTGTCCATCAGTTGTTTGTAGATCAGTTCAAAGCCCTTGCGATAGCTCTCATACTCCGCTTCGCGATGCGCCGCCAGGGCATGCTCAAAGCCATCCAGCACCGGGATCAACCCTTCGATAACACGCGCCGTGGCCCGCCGGCTGTCTTCGCTGCGCTCCCGTTCTACCCGCTTGCGGTAATTGTCGAAGTCCGCCTGGCGCCGCAGCAGCGTCTGCCGCAGATCCTCCAGGTCCGCTGCTATCTTGTTGGCTTCCGCTTCTTCGCGCGCGGCATCTTCCGCCACGGCTTTGTCCTCCGCGGCCTGGCCCGCTCCCTCGCTCTCGGACACCTTCAGTTTGTTTTCCTGATCTTTCATAACTCATCCCTCAATTCAGTTTGCTATTCGATCTTGCTCAAGGCTTCGCTGAAAAGCTGCGCCACGTAGGCCACCGCGGTCATCGCCCGCTCGTAGTGCATGCGCGTCGGCCCCAGCACGCCCAGCGAGCCTTGCACCTGGTCGCTCTGCGAATAGGGCGCGCTGATCAGCGCGATATTCTCTCCGCCTGGAGAAAACTCCTTCACGCCGATTTGCACGAACACCGGCTCCGGCGTCTCGATGCACGCGTTCAACACTGCCACCAGCCGGTGCTTCTCCTCAATCGCCGCCAGCAGTTCCCGCAGTTGCGCCTGGTCCGGAAATTCTGGAGAGCCCACGATTTGCGCCGTGCCTTCCACGTGCACCTGCTGCTCAGAGTTTTCCCCCAGAACAGCCGGATCGCACAGCGTCAGCGCGTTGCGCACAATCCCTTCGTACTTCTCCCGCTCGTTCGCCAGCTTCAGCAGCAAGTCTCCGCGGATCGCCTCCAGCGTCCATCCGGAATAGTGGCGGTTCAGGAAATCGGCGGTGGCGTCCAGCTCCTCCTGCGTAAACGGCCGCGCGGGCCGCAGCACTTTGTCCCGCGTGTTGCCTCCCGGCGAAATCAGCACCACCACCACGCGCCCGTCCGGCAGCAGCCACATCCGCGCATGTTCCAGCACTGTCTTGCGCAGCGGCGGCGACACGATGATCCCCACGCCCTTCGATACTTCCGCCAGCACGTGCCCCGCGCGCTCGGTAATCTCTCCGGTAGAAACACCCGCAGCCATCTCCCGCTGTATCCAATCGCGGTCCTCGACGCTCAGCGTCGCCTGCGAAGCAATCTCCTGCGCAAAGAACCGGTACGCCTCGGCGGTCGGCACGCGCCCCGCGGAAGTATGCGGCTGGTAGAGGTACCCGCCATCTTCCAGGTCCGCCATGATGTTGCGGATGGTCGCCGTGCTCAGCGCTTCCTCGAAGCGCTTCGAGATGGCGCGCGAGGACACCGGCTCGCCCGTCTCAATGTACGTGCGGACCAGGTCGGCCAGAACCTGCCGGTTACGCCTTTCCTGTAGTGCGAGGTTCCTCATAGCAGCGCTCGCCACGGGGCGCTACCTACCATTCTAGGAACCCTGTCAAGCCCCGTCAAAGCACATCGTCCAGAAGAACAACCTGAAATTCGCTAAGGCGCCTGAACGCTGCATCGTTCGTAATTAAGCTGGTCGCACTTGAATACACCGCTGTTGCGGCTTGCAGGGCGTCCGGTGTTCGTAGTCGATGTTCAGAGCGAAATCTAGCCGCCAACGCTGCAATCTGCAAGCTTGCGGGCACCCATTCCAAATGCGGATAACGCGTCAAGAGCGCGAAAAACTCCCCTACTCGATTCTCATCTCCCTCACGAATGGGTTGTGCCAAGAGCTCCGTCATGCTGATACAAGAGGTGACAGCACTCGACGATGGCCGTTCCAGCCACGCAAAGATACGATCCGTGGCCGGTAAATAGCGGGGATTGGCCTGCACATGGTAAATGAAAACACTTGTGTCGATCGTTACGCGACGATGCCTTTGGAGAAAGCCGTCAAGCTTCTCTAATCCCAACTCGCACGTTCCTTCTCCAGGTAGTCCGGTGGATACAATCCCCGGCCCAAGCCACGCAAGGCTGCCGCAAAGGATTTCGGCTTCTGGATCACGATTAGCCGATCTCCCATGACGGTAAAAAGCAACTTATCGCCAGGCTTAAGTCCGAGGGCTTTGCGGGCTTCACGCGGGATCACGATTTGGTTCTTGGAAGAAAGAGTAGCTTCAGCCATGCTTTACATTTTAGGATAAAGTAAAGCGCCCGTCAAGCCCTATACACCGCAGCTTCCCCAAAGAAGAGATTGATAAAACGCCGCCAGAAACCTACTGCCTAAGCGTTTGAACTCAACAACGCTGCGGCACTGGTCTGGTTGTTTGTCGGACCGACTGTGCGTGCTGGTCGTCAGCGCGGTTACGAGTTAGCCCTCAGGATTGCGTCGAAGACTTCTTCTGACATGTGGACTTCCCGCCGCCGCCAAATATCGTGCACGCGCCCAGCAGGAACCCGAAGTCGTACCAGCCGCCGTTGTTATGCACTTCATAAAAGTGCACCTTGTCCGAAAACAGCGAAATGACAAAAGTAACCGGGCAAATGAAGCCGTGCCACAAGCCAAGCCAGAACCCGGCAATCCTTCCATTGACTCCTGCGCTGTGCGCGAGCACATTCGGACCTGCCGCACAACTCACCAGGAATAAAGCGGCCACAAATATCATGCCCAGCAAAAACGCCTTTTGAAATCGCATTTGTTTTCTCCTGTTCTATGGTCGCGGCGAGCCTGAAGGGAACCTGCCCCTATCCGTTTTTCCGCTCCAGCGCATCAAGCCTCTCTACAACCTCACGAGTTTTCGCTCAACCGTGTCATTGAAAGATTTCTTTAGGACAGATCCGAATCCAGCAGTGATTCTGTCCCTTAAAGGTAGATACGGCGGCACGCCCCAAAAAGTCTCAAATGGTCTCTTCGCCTGCCCTCCCGCATCGTTTGGAGGGTAAGTCTTAGGGTCTCTTCGATGCAAACTTACAAAATCCAACTCCCATAACTTGTCATCCCGAGCGCAGCGGGCCGACTTTTTCTTCCGCGCCGCATTTTGGCGCGTCGGGCCGCGTAGTCGAGGGATCTGCTTTTCCCCTCTTCGGCCTCTCTCTTTCTCGTGTAGGGCCCGCCTTCCGAGGCGGGCCGCTGGTCTCTGCTTCTCAGCTGAAATCTGGAGGCGCGAGGCGGAATCGAACCGCCGATGAGGGTTTTGCAGACCCATGCCTTGCCACTTGGCTACCGCGCCAAACTCTTATAGACCGCCGTTTCCACCGGCTCACCAGAAACAAAAAACCCACCGGCCAGCTTTCTGGCAGTGGGTCGCTTCCTCGCCTTCGGCTGAATCGTGATTTCTACTCGTTCAGCCTCCCCGCACCAGAAGACATACATGTGCCGCACATACAGCCACAACACATCCGTGTGCTTTTCTGTGCGTTGCTTATCATAAATGCAGGGTAGCGCCGCCGACGTTTCGTGGCCAATGCAAATTTCCAATGCCTTTCATTGGAATTCCCGGATACGCATCCCGACTGGCAATCCGCGCTCAGCGCCCGCCGATCGCCCGCGCCTACTCCGGCTGCTGGTTCTCGTTCTTAATTTCGTCCCGCTGCGCGCTCCGCGAGAGCAACCGGTTCGCCGTAGCATTCGGCGGGGGCGTGGGTGGCGCCACTCCGGCCGTCTCCGAGCCCAGCCCCAATTTCTCCAGCGTCAACGCATCCAGCTTACCCGTGGGGCTCAACCCATGCGCCGCCTGATATTTCCTCAATGCATCGGCAGTGGAAGCGTCCCACTTACCCGTCGGCACGCCATCGTACGAGCCATTCGTCGCCAACTCGGCCTGAATCTCGCCAATGCGATCGGGCGCCGGCGCAGCCTGCCCCTTCACGCGGCGCGATCTTTTCCTCGATGAACTCTTCCCGGATTTGCTGGATTTCTTGGCGGTCGCTCCCGTCGTTTTGGAATGGACCACGCTCAGGCTGCTCGTAGCGCTGTTGTGGCTTATGTTCGACGCAGTATTCTGTGCGGCAACCGCAGGCAAACTTCCACCGCCCGCAGCCATAGCCGCAAGAATCCAACCTGCGAGTGTTTGCTTGCAGAGCAAGGTGCGCATGTCTGGGTATGCGTCCTCGGTCGTCGCCTACTTGCCGTCCGCCGGCACAACGCCCGGCAGAAACACCGTCACCGTCCGGTCGTTGTAGCTGTGGCGGCGCACTTTGAACACCACGTTGTCGCCAGCCTTCAGCTTCCCGATTGCCTTACCGTAGTCGTCCAGGGAATTTACCGCCTGCCCGTTCACCTCGCTGATAACGTCGCCGGGGCTGAACCCCAGGTCGTCGGCGAAGCTGGCGGGTTCGACCTCGCTCACCACCACGCCCTTCTGCCCTTCCATTCCCACGCGCTGCGCGCGCTCCGGCGTAAGCGATTCCACATGCAACCCGAATTCTGCCGGCGCCGGTTCGTCCGGTGTGCCATTAATTCGGTTGGCGGCATTCGGGAAAACCCGCGTGCGATCCTCGACCGTCGCCGAGGTCTCGCGCTGCTGTTTGTCGCGGTAATAGGTGATCTTGACCTTGCTGCCGATCGGCGCCCCAGCAATCGGGTTCACCAGGTCGTTGCCCGTTTTCACGGCCGTGCCGTTGATGGCCGTAATCACGTCGCCATCCTTCAATCCCGCTCTTTCCGCCGGGCTGCCAGGCTCAATGCCCTGAATGACCACGCCGTACGGAGCGCCCAAATACTTCAGTGTCATCTGGTTCGTTCCCTGCTCTTCCTGAAAGCTCACACCGATTGAGCCGCGCGTTACCCGTCCGTTCTTCACAATCTGGTCATACACGTTCAAGGCCGTCGTCGATGGCATGGCAAAACCCACGCCCTCGTACCCGCGCCCGCCGGTAATAATCGCCGTGTTGATGCCGATCACTTGCCCAGCCATGTCCACCAGCGGCCCGCCCGAATTGCCCGGGTTGATCGCCGCATCCGTTTGCAGGAAGCGCTGGAACTGCCGCCCGATGCCACGGTCCTTGGCGCTAATGATTCCCGCCGTCACCGTCGCGTTCAAGCCAAACGGGCTGCCGATCGCCAGCACCCAATCGCCCACCAGCACGCCGTCAGAGTTGCCCAGCTTGGCAAACGGCAGGTCCTTCTGCGTCTCAATCTTGATTACCGCCAGGTCGGTATCCTCGTCCACACCGACCACCTTCGCCGTGTACTTGGTGGAATCGCCGTTCAATTGCACTTGGATCTTGGTGGCCTGTTCCACCACGTGGTTATTCGTAAGAATGTACCCGCGCCGGTCCACGATCACGCCGGAGCCGAGGCTGCGCTCCGCCTGGGGCTGCGCGTCCGGCCGCCCGTCGAAAAAGTGGAAGAAAAAGTCTTCACTGGGATCGTCCGGGTCTATGGGAGAGGAGCGGCGCTTCTTCGACTTGCGGTCGAGCACCTGCGTCGTGGCGATATTCACCACCGCCGGCTCCACGCGCACCACAATCGCGTTAAATGAATTGGACGATGGAATGGGATCTGGCAGCGCCAGCAGCGTCGCATTGGTTCCCGCGAAGGACAGCGCCTTCATTGCGGACACCCTGCCTGAAATCACCGTCCCGATCAGGATGCCGACAATCAGCGTTGCCGCGATCAGTCCTGCCACTACAATTTTTCGACGTCGCGTCCAGTCCACCATTTCTCTTACCTTATCCATCTGGCTTGCTCCTCTTTCGACCGTTTCCCAGTGCGCCTTTCGGAAGTATAACATTTCATCTTGCGTGGCGTTTCTCTTCCCCTGGGTTGCGCCATTTGCATTACTGTCCCTATGGCCGGGTCGCCTCGCATACATTTTTACCCGCCTCCATTAGACGCATCTCACCCCCGCTTTGTTGTCTCTTTCTTCGCCGCACCCCAGTCCTAACACAAAAGCATTACCAGCAGTCGCCAGCGCCCAGAACGATGGTCCGAGCGTCTCACCTCCTACCTTGTCATCCCGAGCGAAGCGAGAGATCTGCTTTTCCTCCTTCCGCGCCCACTTTCATTTTCCCCTTGACATCCTCCCCGAAATCCCGCCTAATCATTCGAAGCCGCTTCGGCGGCCTCACGTGGCGATTTAGGGCGACTTGCTCCACGTAAAAAACTGCTAAAGAGCTGGTGAAGTCACAGACGTTCTGAGACCCTCCACGCACTTTGGCACGGAGGGTTTTTCATTTTTCCCTCCGCGCTGCCCGACATCAATCTCCACGTCATTTCACAGCGGACGCCCGGCCCGCGTTTTGTCCGGTTCAGGCAGTCCACGGCGAGGTGACTTATGAAAGAGCTTTATTTCTTACGATGCAGGGAATGTGGCAAGAAATTTGCCAATGCTCCCCTCTCCTATTGCGAAGAGTGCTTCTCTCCGCTCGAAGTAAGCTACGACTACGAAGCGCTCGCCCACGTGGCGCACCGCGGAGTCTTGCAACACCGCCCCTTCAATATGTGGCGCTATGCTGAGCTCCTGCCCCTGCCGGAGGGCTTCACCCCTTCCGTAGCCATTGGCGGCACGCCGCTGGTCAAGTCCCGCAAGCTGGGAGCGCGCTGGGGCGCCAAAAACGTCTATTTCAAAAATGACGCGGTGTGTTTCCCCACGCTCTCGTTCAAGGACCGCGTTGTGGGCACGGCCCTCGCCGCCGCTCGCCGCTTCGGCTTCACGAAGATCGGTTGTTCTTCCACCGGCAACCTTGCCAACGCCGTCGCTGCGCAAGGCGCGCAACTCGGATTCGACACTTGCGTTTTCGTTCCCGCTGATCTCGAGCCCGCGAAAATCCTGAACACCGCCGTTTATGGCGCGCGCATCATCCGCATCAACGGCAATTACGACCACGTCAACCGCCTGTGTACGCAGATCGCCGACCGCTTCAAGTGGGGCCTGGTCAACGTCAATCTCCGCCCCTACTACGCCGAAGGCTCCAAAACGCACGGCTACGAAATCGCCGAGCAGCTTGGATGGGAACTCCCCGACAACGTCGTTGTGCCCATGGCCGGCGGCTCCCTGATCGGCAAGATTGCCAAGGCCTTCTGCGAGCTGGCCCATCTCGGCTGGGTCGAGCCCAAGCAGGTGAAGTTCTTTGGCGCGCAGGCCACCGGCTGCTCTCCCATTTCCGACGGCGTAAAGCGCAATCTGCCTCGCTTCCAGCCGCAAAAGCCCCACACCATCGCGCGCTCTCTGGCCATCGGCACTCCCGCCGACGGCCCCTTCGCCCTACGCCTCATTCGGGAATCCGGCGGTTGGGCGGAGGACATCTCCGATCCGGAGATCATCGATTCCATCAAGCTGCTCGCGGAAACCGAAGGCATCTTTGCGGAGACCGCTGGCGGCGTCACCACCGGCGTCACCGCCAAGCTCATCCAGCAAGGCCGCATCCGTCCCGATGAGACCACCGTCGTCTGCATCACTGGCAACGGCTTGAAGACCACCGACGCCATTGCCGCGGACTTTCCGCCCTCCGAAGCCATCGAGCCGCGCCTCGAAGCCTTTGAAGCCCTCCTCACTCAGAGCCTCGGCAGCGAGGTCGCCGCCTGACGCGTCTTCCCGAATTTTCGTTGTACACTAAATGACAGGAGCCTCTACCCATGGCCATCACTATCGAAATCCCCACCGCGTTCCGGCGCTTCACCGACGGCATTCCCAAGCTCGATTCCGCCGCCTCCACCGTCGCCGAAGCCCTCAATGACCTGACGGCGCGCTATCCTGCCCTCTCGCGTCACGTCCGCGATGAACAGGGACAAGTCCGCCAATTCCTCAACGTCTACCTCAACGAAGAAGACATCCGCTTCCTCGGCGGCGAATCCTGCTCGCTGAAAGACGGCGACCACGTCCTCCTAGTCCCCTCCATCGCCGGCGGTTGATCCGTGTGGCACAGTCACTCCTGTTTACCCTGAGCTGCGAAGGGCAACCGTTTTACAACTTCAAGCCAATCCGACCAACCGTAACTCTGGCACCCACGCCTCACCCCTCCCCAACATTCCCTTGGACTTCCCCCCAATCTGTGGTACTCTAAATATGCGTTTGTTGCTCTTGTTTCGCCTTTTGTTTTTGAAGGGTCGCAGGCTACAACTTGCGGCCTTTTTTGTTTTCCGCCCGCTTCACCGCGGTGGGGAGAAACAACGGAAGACGCCCGGTATCCGCAAGGGTCCTGGAGAGAGAAGCATCAGATAGCTTATTTGAAAAGAGAAACTGCATTGAGTAAGGAACAAGGAACTGTAAAGTGGTTTAACGC
>Ga0074046_10004498_pt1 | contig 11373 bp, 11 predicted proteins | sample BogForMeECP23OM3_FD_94441 | JGI IMG/M metagenome (GOLD analysis project Ga0074046, IMG submission 94441) | Bog forest soil microbial communities from Calvert Island, British Columbia, Canada - Bog Forest MetaG ECP23OM3 | ecosystem: Environmental > Terrestrial > Soil > Wetlands ...
CTCTTTCCTGCCTCGAAGAGGTTCTTCATTCTGTGCGGGGGCATCTTGGAGGCGGCCGCGAGTTCGTAGAGGCTCTCCGCGAAAACCTCTCTCGCCTTCCGGCTCTGAACCCTGCCCCTCCCTTCTCCTCTAGAGGCGAGGTAGAGGACTATCGCCACCGCATGACCAATGTTCAGGGCCCTGTAGGCCGGGGTCGTGTCTATCGTTGTGGTCACATCGCAAATCCTAATCTCTTCGTTGGTAAGCCCGGTCGTGTCCCTCCCGAAGACGAGGGACGACGTTCGCGATGACGACAACAGGGCATGCAGCCGGTCCGGACTGACCGTCCTCCTAATCACATTCGATTTCTTCGAGGCCCTCACGGCGGTCGTAGCGACGAGGAGCTCGTTCTCTTTCCTCACTTTCTCGAATGTGGTGACTATGGCCCTGTCGAGGACGTCTGAGGCGTGAGACGCATAGACGGCGGCCACTGAGATGTCGACCCTTGGCTTCACTAAATAGAGCTTCTTGACCCCGAAGTTCTTCACCAACCTTGCGGCATGTCCGACGTTAACTGGATAGTTCGGCTCGACGAGCGTCACGGACGCGCCATCTGGGATCAAACGGTGTCCGAAAGACGCCTGACCTCCAGCTGTTCTTAAGTAAGAATCAACCGCTGCAGCGTGCCTTATACCCTCGCCCACGTCTCCCTGGCCGTCTTCCTTTCGGGGTTCGCGCCGCTCTTCTTGCCATTAGCTCCCAAGCCCGTTCGGGACAGGTTCATGGCGTGAAGGTCATGCGCGCGCCCGCCAGCCCATTTGCTTGGCTGCAAATTTGCAAGACTTCCTCCGGCGTAAGCGAGTAGACGCGCCTCTTGCCGAAGTCAGTCTTGGGTCGAGCCATTCCGAGTTTGGTCATCGCGGACACGACCTCCCTTCTCCTCAGAGAGAAGAGCCGTTTAATCCTCGAGATCTCAGCGTCTGTCATCCTCCTCTTCGGCCTCACGGAGACTAGGAGGGAGCTGACCTTGGGCGGCGGCGAGAACGACTTCCTGCCCACCCTCATCAGCACCCGGAACTCGGAAGAGACCTGTGCGATAGCCGAGACCGCCCGGTAGTCTCTCATCCCTGGGGCCGCCAGGATCTTGTTCACGAAGTCCTCCTGGAGGAGCACCACGGCCCTGTCGTATTCGAGCTGGCTAATCCACTCGACGAAGGTCACCGACCTCGAGTAGGGCAGGCTCGAGACTAGGACATCGAAGCGCGGGGTTTCCTTGAAGGCGTCGCCCAGATGGATGACGGCCTGCGCGGTACCGAGTTCCTCGAGCGTGGAGGCGAGGTTTTCCCTGTCGACTTCGTACGCTTCGAGACCCGCGCCCAGATGCGCGAGTTCCCTAGTGAGGACGCCTCTGCCCGTCCCTATCTCCATGACCTGCTCATCAGGTCGGATGTTCGCGCTTGCTATGATCTTGTCTACGACCCGTCGGTCCGTAAGGTAGTGCTGACCTAGTCTCTGTCTGTTCATTTCTTCACGAAGAGAGTGACATGTGATTCGCCCGCGAGTTCCTCCACTACCCTCTTGACAATCATCTTAGCAGGGTCCCTGAGCCCGACTCGTTCCTGTATGTCACTAAAGCTCGTGAAGGGCCGCATTTCCCTCATCTCGACTATCTCCTTCATGAACGTTTTTCCGATGCCTGGAATCAGCTCCAGCCCGTGCAGCCTCGGAGTGAGCGGTTGCAGCTCGTTGAAGTAGGCTACGTACTTAGCTTCGTTTCCTTTCACGACACTCTCTATCACCGCGGGGAGCGAGGCCTTCGCCTCTGGGGTGAGTTCTTCGTACGTCAACTTGCCCAGGACGCTGACTATCTTCTCTCGCCCTTCCTTTCCTATCTTGACCTTTTCTCCCAAGTCGAAGCTCTGGTTCTCCATCGCGAGCAGCTCGAGCAGCGTCAACCTCTCCTCTCCGATTGCCTGGACCATTGGCCCTTCTCTCCCCTTGATCACCTCTGACTGCCCTCGCGGCAGGAAGTCCAGTACCCTAACGAATTCTTCGTATTTCTTGTCGACTGAAAGCATATTCCGGAATAACCACCTCTGCGAGAAGCCTAGTTAGAGCGGGGCCCCTCCACGTGCAGCATTGTATGTGCTTTCAAGCGATGTCCCCTAATCTACCTGACCGTTTTCGGCCTCTGCTTATTATTTAACGCTTGGGCGCCTGCAGTCTACTTGAGTATCTTAAGGATCTTCTCAAGAGTCTCGGTCGGCAGGAGCTTTCTCCATCCCGAGGTGAAGGTCCTCAGCTCTTCAATCGACTTCGGCATCACATTCACGACCTCGACGGCCTCCTCCTCGCTGAGCCCGCACTCGGTCTCCAGCTCCTTGCGCAGCTTCTTGGCACTCTCAGGAGTTGCTTTCGCGAACTTCGCGGTATAGTCGAGCGTCCTCTTCTGAATTTGGTCCGCTTCTGCGATGTCAATCTTCTGTAGAATCTGGTGGGCCTCTGGGATGGTCAGGAGCTTCTTTGCGACGTTTTCCGTCATCATTTCACCTCAAGGCGGACGATGTGCTCCTTCCTGGCCACTAACGTCTTCACCTTGTCACCTACTGGGACCTCCAGCGTGACGGCACGCCTCCCCACTTCCGTCACTGTTCCCACACGACCGTTGAATCTCCTGTGAGGCATTCCCTTGACCTGGGACGGGTCGATCTTGACCACGACTCTGTCATTCGGAGAGCACTCTATGAGCAGGCTACTCAGGCCTTTCTTTGTCTTCGTTGCCTTTAGAAGAGACCTAGTCCTCCTTCTAAATCCGTGCGACTTCGCCAATTTCGAATTTCCCCGTTTCCGTGACTCCGCAGATGTCGAATCTGCGGCACCTCACTTCAGTTTTTAAGACTTCCGACACTGACGGTGAAACGAGTTCGCCGCTGACGAACCTCTTGACCGGCAGCCCTCCGTCCAGCTCGGCCTGTATGACCAGCGTCCTCCCCCTGATTGTGGCATCCGCCCTGTATACAGTCTTCCAAGCCGGTCTGTCGTGAGGCCTCTCGAACCTGACTGTGGTCCTTCTGAAGGCGGAGCGGAGTCCCGCAAGAGCCTCCACGGAGACCTTAGAGGAGGCAGTTGCCAGAATCTCGGTCCTGAACCTGAACGTCGGCAGCCTCACCGGCTTGGCTGGGAGGACCTTACCAGCCGAGACCGACACTTGGCCGCCCCGGTACCTGGCCGCGAACGTACGGAGGAAGACCCTCTTCACCGGGTTCTTCACTTCGACGACGAACGGCCTCCCGGGCGGGAAGACCCTGCTCTCCCTGTCCTCGCTCCCCAACCACGTAAAGGTCATCTTGTCGCTCCCACTAAGACCCGAGAGCTTCCTGCGCAGCAACTCCTCGACACTAGGTTTACGCTCGAACCCCGTCTTCCCGCATTTGCTACATCCAATGCCTGAGCAGCTGGGACAGAGCTCCCTCTTCTGAGACACCCCCCGTGGCTTAGTGTACCTCCCGTAGAAGAAGACCGGTCTTGATGAGGCGGCGACGCCACCCGTGCCAGCGTTGACTAGGAGCGTCAGATCGGGTCTAAGCCTGTCGATGCGCTTGCGGAGCTTCCCGGAGACGTGCGCGGCAATCAGCCTCGCCGTCTGCGTCTTGATCGTCTCGTTCCCCTTAAGCCTGAGGTCTGACCTGAGCTCATCCTCTCTATCTTGGATGCCCTCCGGGAGTGAGACCCCGACCGCGAAGGTCTTGAACTGGTAGCGCCTGACCTTCCGGGCCGCCGCTTCGGCCATCGCTGGCACCCTTTCCATCAGCCCCTCGCAGACGAAGCAGCTGCTCCCTTCCACGACCTCCAGGGGTCCTGACCCGCCCTGCCTCTGGACGCAATAGCCGCAGAGGCGGTAGGCGTGCGCCGCCGTAGACACGCTACTCCGCACCCGCGCGGCGCATCATCTGGCGGAACTCGCGGCCCTTACTCGTCTTTACGAGTGACTTCATCTGCTTGTACTTCGACAACAGCTCCCTCACATCCTTCTCGCTTCGGCCCGAACCCCTCGCGATACGCTTGAGGCGCGACGAGCTAATCTTCTCAGGGTCGGCCTTCTCGGTCCCAGTCATCGACTGGATGATTGACTTGTAGACTTCGACCCTGCCCTCGGCCTTCTCAAGTTCCTTGGGGTTGACCGCACCTGAGAAGCCCGGTATGTGCTCGAGCACCTTCTTCAGGGAGCCGAACTTCTTCATCTGCTCGAACTGGGCGAGCAGGTCGTCCATCGTCAGCTTGCCCGACATCATCCTCTGGGCGGCCTTCTCATCAATCTCGACCTCAGACGTGCGGACCATATCCATCAGAGCCTTCAGGTCTCCCATTCCCAGCAGCCTGCCGACGAACCTCGTCGGGGCGAACTCCTCCAAGTCGTCAATCCTCTCCCCTGTCCCGATGAAGAAGACCTTGGCCCCAGTCGCGGCGGAAGCTGCCAACGCCCCGCCCCCCTTTGCGGCTCCGTCCAGCTTCGTAACCACGATGCCACCGACCGGTGCTGCCTGGTGGAACGCCAGGGCTTGGTTGTAGCACTGCTGGCCGATCGTCCCGTCGATCACTAGGAGGGTGGCGTCCGGCTTCACCTCCCCGACGACCTCCTTCATCTCCTGGAGGAGCCCCTTCTCCTCCTTGTGCCTGCCCGCCGTGTCTACAATCACCAGGTTCTTCGAACCCTCGAAGTACTTCATTCCATCTTTCGCAATCCTGACCGAGTTCTTCTCCCTCTCGTCGCTGTAAACGTCTACCCCCGAACTGGAAGCGAGGGTTTTCAACTGGACGACTGCCCCGGGCCTGAACGTGTCCGCGGCCACTACCCCGACCTTGAACCCCTTCTTTGTGTAGAGACGAGCCAATTTCCCGGTCGTCGTGGTCTTGCCCGAGCCCTGGACTCCCAGCATCACTATGACGCTGGTCTTGTTCTTGTCGAGGTTCAGCCCGCCTTCGCCACCCAGAAGCCGGGCCAGCTCTTCGTACAGCACAGAGACGACTTGGTCCTTCCTCGTCACGCCCGCGGCCGGTTTCTCCTCGAGAACCCGCCTCTCGACCCGCTCAGTGACTTCGAGCGCCATCTTGACGTTGACGTCTGACTGGATGAGGGTACGCTGGAGATCGCGCACGAACTCCTTGACGGACTTCTCGTCGACTGTCGTGGAGCCGACCAGCTTCTTTATCGCAGCCTGCAGCCCCTCCCTGAGCGAATCTAGCATCCGAATTGGCAACCCGACTCCGCGTATTTAATTATCTTGAGGCGGCCTGAGGCGGCAGGTGATGAAAGACGAGGGTTGGCGCTCTCTTCTCGGGAGGCAAGGACTCGACCTACGCCGCCTACCTGGCTTCCAAGAGCGACAGGCTCGTCTGCTTAATCACGGTCTTCCCGAAGTCGGACGCCTCGTACATGTTCCACCTCCCGAACCTGAAGTGGACCCCGCTGCAGGCGGAGGCGATCGGGATTCCTCAGCTCACGCAAGAGACGCCTGGCGTCAAGGAGGAGGAGTTGGAAGACCTTGCGGAGGCGATTCGGAGAGCCAAGGAGGCCTTCGGGCTGGAGGGGGTCTGTACGGGCGCCCTGGCGAGCGTCTACCAGAAGAGCCGCGTCGAGAGGGTCTGCAAGGACCTTGACTTGGAGTGCATCTCACCTCTCTGGGGGACCGACGCGGAACAGTACCTGAGGCAGCTAGTGAAGGACGGCTTCGTCGTGATGGTGGTCAGCGTGTCGGCACTCGGGCTCGACCGGAGGTGGCTCGGGCGCGTCCTCGACGACGCAGCGATTGACGAGCTGGTGGCGCTGAGCAGGAAATTCAGGTTCCATCCAGGCCTAGAAGGCGGCGAAGGTGAGACCTTCGTGCTGGACTGCCCCCTTTTCAGGGCCACGGTCGAAGTGGGGAGGGCGGAGACCCGCTGGAAAGGCGATTCCGGCACTTACGAAATCCTCGACGCAAGGCTGGTGCCGAAGTCTAACCGGAGGGTGGAGGAGGCCTCGTCCCGAGGACGAGATTGACCGTCTCCGTCTGTCCTGACCTTATAATCTGGACGATCAGCATCTGACGGGGGACAGTCTTCTCCTGCAGGTACGAAGAGAGGGCATCCAAGTCCACTATCTTCGTGCCGTTCAACGCAACTATGATGTCTCCTCCTATAATGTACTGGTTCCCCTGCACTTCAAGCGTTTCTATGCCAGCCTTCAGGCCGGCGCTGTCGGCAGGGCCTCCGACGGTCACGTTCTCAATCAGGACTCCATACGTGACGTTGGTTCCTTGGATTTGCGCCAGTTGGTAGGTCATGTCGGTCCCCGCGATTCCCATCAGTGAATGTAGCGTGTAGTGACCGGTGGCCACCAGCGTCGGCAGCTCTCTCGCTATCACATTCGAGGGTATGGCGAAACCCACTCCCTGCGAGCTAGAGATGATAGCGGTGGTGATGCCGAGGACCATTCCATCAGCGTTGAGGAGGGGGCCACCAGAGTTCCCAGGGTTGATGGGCGCGCTGAACTGGATGACATCGGCTATCGCGAAGTTCCCGGCCAGAGACTCGGAAATGGTCCTCCCGAGCTGGCTGACGATCCCGAAGGTCATGGAGCCTGACAGCCCGAAGGGATTCCCGATGGCGACAACAGGCTCGCCGACGACCAACTGAGAAGAGTTCCCGATTTGAAGCGGATGGAATTCAGCCTGCGGGGCTTGAACGGACACGACGACCAGGTCCACGTACGGGTCCGTGCCCACGATACTGGCGGGATACGCGTTCCCATCCGAGAAGGTGACCGTGGGGCCGACCACGTCCTCAACAACGTGATAGTTGGTTATGACGTAGTAGACACCTTGGAGCTCCGTGACAAACCCCGACCCGAGGATTGTCATGCTGCCCGTGGCATTCGTCTGGACGCCCTCGACTGTCACGACGCTCGGGGACGCCTGCCTGTAGATGGCCACCGGGTTTAGGCCGAGCAGGCTCGCGTTGACTGCGAGAGTCGTCGACGTGCCGGAGGCCGTCGTCGTGTTCGTGGAATTCAGGAACTCGGCTGTGGTGGTGCTGACCGTTGTCGGGCTCACGGCCGTTTTCACCGAGGTCGTGATCGTCACGATCGTCGAGGCCTGCCTTCCCGGCGCCAGGTAGTAGGTGGCCGCGGAACCCACAATGATGGACGCCACGAGCAGCGCCCAGTAGGCTCCCGTAACCCCATGCTGTTTGAAGATCATATCATCCCTCTAGGATTCATTATCACAAAAACCTATATTCATAGACAATGCAGAAGTGTTGCTCTAGATGAAGGGATTCGGAAGAGCCGTCTGAGTTCCACGATGAAGATTAAGCCAAAGATAGAGCACCGCAGCATCCCAGCTTCCCGGTTAGACCCGTGACTGCCCTTGGGCCGACCCAAAGGTCTGTCTGCGCCTGCCGGGCGCCATCCTGGAATCAGCTTCGCGTGTTCGTTCCAGAATCTGGTTTCTCAGCTGTCGCATGCCGTCACCCCGAGTCGCCGACGTCCTGACCGAGGCGAGTCCCCCGAGGAGACCTTCCAGTCCCGTAGTCGTTACCCCATGAGGAAGGAGGTCCACCTTGTTGAACACCAGAAGAATCTTCATCGGGTCGACCCCGAGCTGCTCGAGGGTCTCCCTGCAGCTCCCGAGCTTCACCCCGATGCTCTCCGGGCTCTCGCTTGAGTCGACGACTAGGAGTATGAGGTCGGCGTATGTCAGCTCCTCTAGGGTCGACTTGAACGACTCGACCAGGTAGGTCGGGAGCCTCGAGATGAACCCCACAGTGTCTGATATCATCACCCTCCTCTTCGAGCCTGGTAAGGATACGGCGCGGGTCGTTGTGGCGAGCGTAGTGAAGAGTTTCGGGGACTCCTCCTTGGATTCGGAAGCCAGCCTGTTGAAGAGCGTCGTCTTCCCGCTGCTGGTGTAGCCTGCGAGCGACACCAGAGGCGCGCCGAGCTTCATACGCTCCCTTCTCTGGACCGACCTGTTCATCTCGGCCCTGGCTAGCTTCTCTCTGGCCGTCGTCATCCTGCGCTTCAGGGCCTTGAACTTGACGTCCACGGCCAGCTCCCCCGTCCCCATGAACCCGGCCCTCTCGCCCGCAGCCGAGTTGCGAACGACGTCCTTCGTCCTGGGCAGTTCGTAACGCAGCTCTGCGAGTTGGACTTGGAGCTTGGCTTGGGTGGTCGCGGCGCGCAGGGCGAAGATGTTGAGGATTAGCCTTTCTCGGTCGATTACCTCGACGTGCGTCACTTTCGCTAGGTTGTTGGCCTGAGAGGAGGTGATGCTCTCGTCTATGATTAGCGTGTCAGAGTCGTTGCCGCTCACGATTTCGGCAAGTTCCTCCGCCTTGCCCACCCCAACCCCGTACCCTGACTTGACGATCTGCTTGAGGCTGATCACCTCCTCGACCGAGTAGCCGGCGGCCTTAGCCAACTCCTGGACCTCGCGCTTAGCGAATTCATCGGTGTACGTGACTATCGTGGCCTTCGCTGGTGCCTCAACTCCTGTGCGGCAGAGGGTTCATCGCTCCTCGGGGATACGTCATCTGGGACCCTGCCGGGTCTAGCGGAAACCCAGCCCAGAAGAATCCATCCTACTGACGCAGTTCTCGCACTTGAGCCCACGGGGGGTCCTGTAGAGGGGTCCGGGGGCGCCGCACTCAGGGCAGACCTTGGGCGATCTTTGCTGTTGTTGGACGGACTCTGTCATGGCTGTTACCTTCTCCGTGATCTTCGTCGGAGCATCTCTTGGTTGTCGATTTGAACGCAGACTGGGCAGATGAGATTGTCGCCCGTACCTTCGGGCTGAAGCCTGATTCGGTGGGTTACGCACAGCTGTGGTACTGTTTGACTCACGGTGAGCTTGATTATCCGTCCCTAATAAGGGCGTTCTTAGCCCAAACGCCAGACTTACTTGCGTCTCGCTCCGTCGGGACCAGAGAAAACGTCGGTGAGAGCGAGCCAGAAGGGGTTCTCGTCTCATTCAGGGCTCCGCGAACCGAGTGCAGGGGGTGACGCATCGTCTGGCGAGTTCCCTTCCAGGAGAGCATCCGGGCGGAGAGTGGCGTTCCAGCCGAATGCATCTACCTCTACCTCTACCTTATACGTAAGAGTGCCCTCACTGCACCCCGAGCGACCTTGAGAGAATCCTCCAAGACGGAAGAAATGCAGCTTCCGCCCGACACCTACGAAGGGTGGCTGAGAACTCAGCATGTGCATCACCCGGCAGGTGTGCCCGAGGGGACGCCTGTGAAGGACTCATACGAGACCTGGCTAAAAATCCGGGTCGAGAAGCGAAGGGCGAAGGCCGCAGGCAAGAACTAACGCGTCCAGGATTCCTTCTGGCTCCGCCTGGACTTCACCGAGCTACCTGAGACCCTAGAAGAAGACCGCTAGCCGCTGCCCTTTACACGCATGATTTTGGTCTTGCCCAGCATGGTCCAGTATTCAACCTCAGTCCCAGGTCCGAGCGTTCCGTTAAGCTCGGCCATTTCCTCCGCGGACGGCTTCGGCGTCTCGAAGACCTCGAAAGTCTCGAGGTCCATCACCTGCACCGCCTTGTCCATGACCGAGGTTATCTGACCCGAGCGCTTGTCGATCATCGGGATGTCGACTCTCGACTCGGCCGGCGAGACGTAACTTTTCTTCGAACCGGTCGTGATTGATATCGCCACCAGTCTAACCTTCGCGCTCCCGTGCTTTCCTGGCTTGAAGTGCTCGCGGCTGACGACCTTGCACGGCTCTCCCTCCAGGATGATGTAGCTTCCTTCTTTGACGCTTCCCAATTCGGCCGGTCTGCTCAAAACTTGGTCGCCCTTTGCCTCGCGGTGTAAACTAAATAAACGTCTCACTCTCAGACCTGCAAGAACGGAAGAATCAATGAAGTCGTACGATGCATTCGGATTGGCCAGCCGCGTCCTCCAGAAATGATTGGTTGATGGTTCCCCCATTTGTCTGAGCCCGCATACGTTCTCGATTCCACCGCGTTCTACGCGGGGATTCCCTACCAGGGGAGCGGCCGCTACTACACCACCTATCTTGTCCTCGAAGAAGTCAAGCATCACAACGTGGGTTCGTCTTTTCTCCACTCCAGGGTCCACGTGACCGAGCCTTCGCTTGACTCTATCAACAGGGTCAAGACCACTGCCATGAAGACGGGCGACATTGGGGCGCTCTCTCAGACAGACATGTCCCTGCTCGCCCTCGCGCTCGACCTCTCTCAGACCGAAGGAGGCGTCAGCCTCGTCTCGGACGACTTCGCAGTCAGGAACGTGGCAAATGTGCTCTCCATTTCACTGGCACAGACTTCGATCAAGGGCGGCGCGTGGAAGAACATCGCGTGGAAGATCTACTGCCGGGGATGCGGGAAAGAGTACACCAACCCGAAGTTGACCGTCTGTCCTGTCTGCGGGACCCAGTTGGCCCGCAAGGCCTCGAGCGGCTGAGATTCGGCCTGCTGACCAATCGCTCAGATGACTCTGCTAAACTAACTAAATCTGGAATTACTACCATACTTATTAGGGAGGGCAATAGGGAGAATGTACCCAAGTGGTTGTAGAGCTAGATAGAATGACTCCAGTTCGAACGACGATTCTTCAGGTTTCAGGCAGATGCCCCCATTGTGGAAAGCGGACGCTCGTTGATGATGCCTACACGGGAGAGCTTACGTGCCACAACTGCGGTTTCGTGGTCAGCGAGCGTGCCGTCGACCAGGGTCCGGAATGGAGGTCGTTCGGCGACGAAAAAGGGGCGGACAGAGTCAGGACCGGTTCACCGACCTCGATAACCTACAGGGACATGGGCCTCTCTACAATGATTGGCAAGTCCAACAGAGACGCCTCGGGCAGGTCCTTCGCTTCCCCGATGCGCAGCGCGATGGAGAGGCTGAGGAAGTGGGACAACAGGGCCCCTGCCTTCGGTTCCACGGAGAAGAACCTCAGCGTTGCATTGCGCGAGTTGGACAAGATGGGCGACAAGCTCGGGGTCTCACAGGCCGTCAAGGAACGCGCAGCCTACATCTACAGGAAGGCGCTTGGAAGGGGGCTCCTCAGGGGGCGCTCCATTGTCGGAATCGCTGCGGCTTCCCTGTACGCGGCCTTCCGCGACACAGAGACGCCGAGGACGCTCAAAGACATAGCTGCCGTCGAGAACCTGAGCAAGAAGGCCGTCGCCAGAGACTACCGCATCCTCCTCAGGGAGATGGACCTCAGCATGCCGGTGGCGAACGCCACGAAGAACGTCACGAGGATTGCCTCTAGGGTCGGCCTTTCAGAGAAGGCGGCCCGCAAGGCTATCGAGATTGTCAGGATGACCGAGGAGAGGGAGGTCTCGGCAGGCAAGTCGCCGATGGGGCTCGCAGCGAGCGCTCTCTA
>Ga0074046_10004499_pt1 | contig 11371 bp, 12 predicted proteins | sample BogForMeECP23OM3_FD_94441 | JGI IMG/M metagenome (GOLD analysis project Ga0074046, IMG submission 94441) | Bog forest soil microbial communities from Calvert Island, British Columbia, Canada - Bog Forest MetaG ECP23OM3 | ecosystem: Environmental > Terrestrial > Soil > Wetlands ...
GAGTATGCCGAAAAGCTGTTGAACCTGCGCCGGGATGCGCACGAGTCTCTGGCGGAATTGCGTGAACTGCACAAGGGCAAGCTGGAGATTGCGGCCAACGAATTTACCGCTCTCTATTTGCTGCCGGTGCTGGCCGAGTTCCGAAGGCTGCATCCCATGATCAAGATCACGGTGCAGCGCGCTCTGGGCAGCCGGATTCCCGACCAGGTGTTGCAGCACAGCGCCGAACTCGGTGTGCTCTCGTACAAGCCGGAAGAACCGAGGCTGCACTCGGTGGTGGCGTACCTCGACGAATTGGTCCTGGTGGTGCCGCCGAAGCATCCTCTGGCCGGGGCGCGGCAGGTCAGCATCCAGCAACTGGGAGCGGAGTCGTTCGTAGCGCATATCGTTTCCTCTCCCTATCGAGAGAAAGTTCTGCAAACCTTCCAACGGCACAAAACGCCACTGCACATGGATCTCGAGCTTCCTACTTTGCAAGCTATCAAGCAATTTGTTGCCCTGGGCAGCGGAGTCGCGCTGATGCCCGGCATCAGCGTGGAAACCGAAGTCACGCGCGGCGAATTGGTAAGAATTCCTGTCCGCGAGTTGCACGTGCAGCGCAAGCTGCGGTTGGTTTATCGCAAGGAGGCGGGCTTGTCACACGCCGCCCGCGCCTTCCTCAAAGTTGCGGAAGCGGTGTCGCTGGAGCGTGGCGGCCGCTACCGGTTTCAACGGGAGAGTTAAGACGGGCTCAGGGTTTTAGCCCGAAGTGCAGATTAACTGTGACTGACCGCGTTGGATATCCGAGAACACAGTTCCTATGAGCCGAAACCCGTCTGAATCAGCAGTCGGCACAGACCTCTTCCGAATGAAATGCCGCCAGAGCCTCAGTCAAACTGGGGTGAATCTCCAGGACAGAATTCAGGTTCGTAAGATCGAGCAACTCACGCACCAGGGGGCTGGGGCTGGCGCACTTCAGGTCGGCATTCTTCGATCGCGCACAAATGTGCAGCAGAACTAATTCACCGATGCCGGCGCTGTCGATGGAACTAACGCCGCTCAGATCGAGTACCACCTTGCCCTTGTTGTGCAGCGCTTCCTCGACCGCATGCGAAAGCGCGGCTGCCTCGTCGCGATAAACAATGCGGCCCTGGCAATAGACAATCATGACATCGCCACGATTTCGAGTTTCCAAACTTAGCTTCACCTTCAACTCCTTAGACTGTATTACCCTGTGCAGCCGATCATCCGGCTGCGACCTTGTTTGGTGATCTGGTTGGCGAGTGGGATTCGAAGGTCCCATCCTAATAGATAGACGCGTCTGGAGGGGTTTCGGAACCACAAAAAAGAAATTAATTCTCTGTAAAGCAGTGCCAATCCTGCACCTCGCACAAATTTGCCACGCGGGGCATCTTGGCGCTGCATTACACTGCATCTAACGACTTTCACGCATTCAGGTAGAATTTGCTGCTGGCATGATTGCCGGGGAGGAATTATTTTCGTGTCAAAAACCGCAGCGGTGGTTCTGGGGTTCTTAACTTTGACGCTGTTCGCAACCCCATCGAAAGCCCAGCTCATTCCGAGCGGGAATGTTTACGTGGGAGTCTCGGAGGCCGATTCGGTCGACGTCGTCAATCGCTACACCTTCCGAGGATGGAATGCCTCGGTGGAAGCGTTTCCCTTTACTCGCCTGGTTCACGTGGGGGTCGTGCTGGATGGCAGCGGCTTCTACCGCAAAGGAATTCAGCAATACAATCTGTTCCTGGGTCCCCGGCTTTCAATGAATTACGGAAAGTGGCGTCCCTTCGTGCAGGCCATGGGCGGCGCCCAAGACAATCGGTCTGACGGCTCCTCCCACCTTCCGGTGGGCTACGACGTGGGCGGGGGCGTGGATCGCAAGTTTAAGTTGCTCTTCCTCAAGAATTTTTCCTGGCGCCTGCAGTTCGACTACTATCACTTCCACCTGTTCAGCGCTAACCAGAACGATTTTCGCGGCTCCGCCGGACTGGTGTGGCGCTTCTGAACGGCGATCCCGCTAGTTTCAGTTAACGATTCCCAGTTTGCAGGCATCGTGTTGCGCTTTTAGAGAAAGTATTTCGTCCGAAGTAAGAGCAGGATCCAGCCGGTTGGCCGGATCCTGTTTTTTGTGGCTACGAAGAAAATCCGAGGGTTCGTTCGTGCTCTAAGAACTTGGGCCGGCAAGACTATGCCTGGGCGGTGAATCCGGTTCGGTCTGCCAGTATTTGTGATCGCGCAGGAAGAACTTTTCGTTCCAATAGTTCATGGCAGTCCACAGGAACAGCCAGCCCACGCGCAGGTGTCCCATTTTCTGGAAGCGGCGATTGGTGGTGTAGACGCCGCCGCGGACGATCCCGAAGCGGCTGCGCGCCACTTGCTGGCTCAGGAGATAATCCTCGGCAAATGCGACCTGCTCATGGAAGCCGCCCAGCTCGTGAAATTTCCTGGTCTCGAACAGCATGAACATTCCGGTCGCGAAAGGATGGTGCAGACGCGACAGGTACTGAAAGAAATCGTTGCCCGCGTAGAACAGTTTGTCGATCCAGTTGCCGTCGCGGCAGATAATGTTCGTGGTGACGCAGTGAAGATGTTTTCGTTGCGCCAGTTCAACGGCGCGACGCACCACCGAAGCGTGTCCCAGTTCGATATCGGCATCGAGAAACAAAACATAATCGCTGTCGGCCTGCGCCGCACCCAGGTTTCGGCCCACCGAGGGCATGCCGCCACGGATCACGCTCACCCTCAGGCGGTCGCGAAAGCCCAGTGCGATTTCGGGAGTGCCGTCGGTTGAGTTCGCGTCAGCGACTAGCACCCTCGTACTCGACATCTTCGAGTAATCCTGATTCGTCAGCGAGGTCAGCAAACGAGGAATCAGCTTCGCCTCGTTCTTGGCCGGAATCACGATCGTCAACTCGCTGGTCGTATTCGTGTTCGTTGTGTGCATGCTCGTTGAACTCATGTTCGTTGAACTCATGCTCGTTGAACTCATGGATGCGAACCCCCTGTTCGTCAACCGTCAGATAGGTCAGCCGGGAATCGACCCAGCCGCCCGCGTTGTAGTAGTGAATTCCTTCCTGTTCCACATGCATGGCGTGGTGCGTGTGGCCGCAGAAAATGCGGTCGGCGACGTGCTGCCGGGCGTACTGCAAGGCCCCCGCCGAAACCTTCGACGACATGCGCAGCCAGCGCGTATTCAGCCGGTCGATCAGCCGCGCCACCGGCTTGCTCTTGAAATCAAGCTTCTGCAGTTGAAGATATAGCGACGTTCCCAGCCGGTTCAGCCGGACATTGCTCACTTGAAAGCCGTCGAACTGATGGCCGTGGATGGCAGTGTGGCGGAGTCCGTTGTATTCCCAGTCGTAGTGCTGATAGACGCGCACCCCCACCAGGTGCGACATGATGTTGGTAAGACCGTGATCGTGATTGCCTTCCACCCACACCACTTCGACCTGTCGCTTGGGGTTCGATAGTTTGCGGATATACCCGAGGAATTTCCAGTGGTCTTTCGTCAGGCGGGCAAAGTTGAGGTCGGCAAAGATATCGCCAAGCAGGATCAACCGCTGAAAATGAGTTTCCTTGAGCACGCGCGTGGCTTCGCGCGCGTGGCTAGTCTCCGCACCGAGGTGCAGGTCGGAAAGGATCAGCGTGTTGTACACGGGCAGATCCATACTTCAATCGTAGTGAGGGAATGTTACGGAGTGATGAAAGCTGCATCAAAATTAGTGCAGTAGTAACCAAAACGGTAACCGATTGAGAAGAGAGGGGTTAAATCGATGCGAGGGGAATATTTCAACAGCGTGAATGAACCTTCCGTGAATAGCGCTGGTTCATTTTGGTTTTAGCGTCTGCACGTATGCGTAGCTGATATCGAGATATCTCTTCAGTTCCTTGGTGTTTTTCAACAACGCGTCGGGAACGGTCACGTAGTCTTTTTTCACCACGCCGTACGACTTGAACAAAGAGGTCTTATATTTCTTGAGGAAGGCTTCCACCTCCTCTTGAGGCAAGCGCAGGCCCATGTTGCCGCTCTGGTCGAGATAGGTAAACATGTGACCGTTCAGAGAAGTGTAAGGATGAACCGCGCCCTTGCGTTCAATTGCTGGATTGGTAGCGATCAGCTTCTCGTAGAGTTCCAGCTTAGCCGGAGGGATCTTGCTCTTTTTCGCGGTGGCCATGCCTTTTTGAAATGAAGCCGATCGATTTTACCTGGCGAGGATTTCTAGATTATTTCTGAACCGGCGGTGGAACATATTCCTTGGGCGGGGCCGAACCCTCTCCGAAGAAAAACTGATCCATCTGCTTCACGATGACCTCCTGATCCTCGCGGCGCGCTGGATTCAGGCGATATTCGTTGAGCAGCATTTTGCAATGCTCCATCCACATTCGCCACGCTTCCTGGGAGACGTTGTCGTAAACCTTGCGTCCAAGTTCATTGTCAAATGGAGGCTCATCCAGGCCGGGCATATTTCTCTTCAGTTTCACGCAGAAAACCGTGTGCTCCATACGTTACCTTCGGGAAGAAATTGTCTTCGAAAATATTATTACATGGAGGGCGGCCGAAGAACGGGCTTCGGCTTCCCAAAGAAATTCGAGAGGGGTCGTGCGCCTGAAACCGAGAATGGTCAAGGGCTCGGAACCTCCCGCGAGGAATCGGCTAAGAGCGCTGCCAATTGCTCGGCGCTCACTGGAGATTCTTTTCTCGGGTCGGCCACGATCGCAGACAATTTGCCCTTGATGCCGACGTACACCGCGTTGTAAGCCTCATCCCCCAGGTTCTCCACTTTGTGCTTGACGGGAGGAAACCAGCGCGCCTCGCCCGGCTTGGCGTAGGTTTCATGCACCTTACCGTTCGCGTCAGTGAAACGCAAGTGTCCTCCCGTGACCACCACGACCACGCCGCCGGGATGGTCGTGCATCTCTGACTTCTCGTGAGGACCGTAATGCACCGATACAACTTGCACATGATCATTCTCAAAGTCCAGTTTGTAATGCTTGGGCTCTACCTTGGTGGGATCCTGTGCCGCCGCTAAGTTGAATGTCAGAACAACAACTACCGCTGCGCAGCAGATTCTGCACAACATGGACCGCCTCCTGACCTTAAAGTTCAAATGCGCCTTGAGCGAAGCGAACCTGGCTCCACTCGACCGCCGGCGAATTTTAATTGTTCAGCGGATTCTTGATCCCGAATCCTATTTCTTGTCCGGAGTCTTGTCTTTGCTCTTGTCTTCAATGGAGAGCAGCTCGACTTCAAAGATAAGTGTGGAGTCGGGGCCGATATCGGCTCCCGCGCCGCGCTCGCCATACGCCATATCGGAGGGAATGAACAGCTGCCACTTCGAACCGACCGGCATCAACTGCAACGCCTCCGTCCACCCTTTAATCACGCCACCCACCGGAAAGGTCGCGGGCTGGCCGCGTTTGTAGGAGCTGTCAAATTCGGTGCCATTGATGAGCGTGCCGCGATAGTTGCATACCACCGAGTCGCTCGCCGTGGGCTTCGGTCCCGTACCTTCCTTCAGAATCTTGTACTGCAGGCCGCTGGGCAGCGCGACCACGCCTTCTTTTCCCTTGTTCGCGGCCAGAAAAGTTTCGCCTTCTTTCTTGTTCACGGCTCCCGCTGCTTGCATTTGCGCCTGTTGTTTCTCGTGCATTTCCTTCTGCATGTCGGTCATCACGGCTTGGGCTTCCTCGTCGGTAAGCAGAGTCTTGCCCCCTGCCAGAGCGTCTTTCAGCCCGCGCGTGAGAAGAACCGGATCGTAGGGAACCGACTGCTTCTTCAGACCTTCCGCCATCCGCTTCCCGGTGTTCATGCCCAGGGCGTAGCTGAACTTTTCTTTTTGCGTTTTAAGGGTCAGGGGCGCCGCGGTTTTGCTCGCGGTCGCCGGCTTCTTGGCCGTTGGAGCTTTTGCTGCCGTGCCCGAGGGGGGCTCGGTTTGTGAAGTCGTTGCCGCCGGAGTCTGCTGCGCCAGGACATTCCCTGCGAGCAAAACTCCAGCCGCTAAAATGTTTACCGCTGCGTTGAAGGATTTGTGCATTCGGCTATTGTCCCATTGCGGAGAACATCTCGGCAAACCGGACGTGCTTAAGTAAGGACGGCCGCCTCGGCCAAATTTAGAGCGGAGCTCGACCTACCCGAGACGACCACGTTATCTTTCGCCGGCACGGAGTCACGGGATCGTTAACAAGCCCTAATTGTTGACTTGCCGCTTTCCCGGACGTACCATTCGCCACACAGACGGGACGGCCGCCGCTATCGACGGTGGTCATAGACCAGAAAAAGCCTGAGGAGGCGGGATGCAACTGCGCCTGGAAAGCCGCCCGGTCGGCGATGTCTTAGTCATGCAATGTCACGGACGGATCGTGGCCGGCAATGAAGTTTTCACTCTTCACTCTTCCGTGGGAGACTCCATCGAGAAATACGGTGACGTCGTGCTGCAACTCGACAAGGTGGAGTTCGTCGACAGCAGCGGACTGGGAGCGTTGGTGCGACTCACCCAAGCTGCGCGTTCCAAGGGCGGCGACCTGAAGTTGAGCGGCGTACCGGCCAAGATTCAGAAAGTGCTTCAGCTCACGAGCCTGCTTTCGCAATTTGAAATCTACGCTTCCGTCGAAGAAGCCATCACGGCGGCGTACCTGGGCTCAAGATATTCGCGGGGAAAGACCGGTGATGCCAGACCGACGATGCTCTGCATCTATGCCTCGAACGATGTCTGCACTTTCCTGCGCGAAGTGCTCTGCAGCGCCGGCTACAACGCCATCACCACCACTACGGTCGACGACGCTCAAATTCTGCTCAAGGCCACCAAAGCGAAACTCGTGGTCGTGTCTTCGCGGATACAGTCGGTCCACGGCAAGCCAATCCGCCAGGCGCTGCAGGCGATCGCTCCGGACGTAGCTCTCTTCATTCTCGACGAGAACTTCGCCACCGATGATCCGGGAGAAGCCGCCGAGAAACTTCTCGTGGGCGTGGGCAGCCTTCTGCCAGCTCCGAGCTAATCGGATTCTGAGGTTCTGTCCTGCCGAAACTCTCAGGCTGAGATTTGGTGGGCCCGCAAGGATTTGAACCTTGGACCAATGGATTATGAGTCCACTGCTCTAACCGCTGAGCTACGGGCCCCGAATCTGTCGCAGATTCCACATCATAAAGCACTTGGTTCTAAAACAAGAAACCCTCTCCCCGTTATTGGGGAGAGGGCCGTTGCAATCGGAACGCGTTTTAGTCGACCGAGTCGGTGGTGGTTGGTACAGGTCGGTTGAAGTCGCTTGCGGGGCGAACCGCCTTTTCGTCAGGATAGGGCCGCCTAACCTCGGCCGCACCAGCGTCCTCAGCCTAGGCAAGTGCGCTAGAACAAGGTATAAATATCGCCATGAAGCGTTTATTCTGCCTGGTTTCGATTGTCTTTGCGTCCCTGCCCGGCGTTTCCCAAAGCCAAAGTGATTCCGGCAACCCTCCGTATAAGAACTCTGCTTTGCCGGTTGAGCAGCGCGTACAAGATCTCCTGAGCCGTATGACGCTGCAGGAAAAAGTCGCTATGTTGGCCGGCGCCAATTGGATGAGCACCGTCCCCAATGCACGACTCGGCATCCCCTCCATAAAAATGGCCGATGGTCCCCTCGGCATAAGGTCATGGGCTGGTCCCTCCGCCGAAACCGGTCCCATGGCTGCCAAACTGCAGGTCAAGACCACCGCTTTCCCCGCCGGTGTGGCCATGGCCGCGACCTGGGATACCGATCTTGTTCAAAGCCAGGGGCAGGCGATCGGACAGGAAGTAAAAGCTCTTGGCAGAGACATGATCCTGGGCCCGACCGTCAACATTAACCGCACTCCTCTGTGGGGCAGAAACTTCGAGGGATACGGCGAAGATCCATATCTCGCGGGGCGCCTGGCGGTGGCGTACATCAAGGGAGTTCAGAGCGAGGGCGTTATCGCGACCGTAAAACACTTTGCCGCGAACAACCAGGAGTTCGAACGGCATCGCATCAATGCCATCGTTGACGAGCGCGCCTTGCAGGAAATTTATTTTCCCGCCTTCAAAGCGGCTGTGCAGGAAGCTGGTGTCTGGTCTGTGATGTCGGCCTACAACAAGCTCAACGGCGTGTATTGTGCGGAAAACTCTATGCTGTTAAAGGATGTGTTGCAAAAACAGTGGGACTTCAAGGGCTTCGTAGTTTCCGACTGGGGCAGCACCTACAGCACCGTCAATACGGTGAATGCCGGCATGGACGTGGAAATGCCCGGCGGTGATCCGATGAAGAACTGGCTGAAAAAGCCGAAAACGCTGGAGGCTGGCAACGGGGGCGGTTGGCTGGTCCCGGAGAAAGTGCTTCCGGAAGTATCGGCGGGCAAAATATCTCCGGCCACGATTGATGACAACGTAGGCCGTATTCTGCGCGTGATCTTCCTTAGCGGACAATTCGACAAACCCCACACCGCAACCGGCGAGATCGATACGCCAGAGCAGCGGGCTGTGGCGCGCAAAGCCGCGACCGAGGCCATTGTTCTGCTCAAGAACGCCGGTGATGTGCTTCCTCTTGATGCCGCGAAAATTCACTCCATCGTTGTTATCGGACCCAACGCTGCGGTCGCCATTACCGGTGGCGGTGGCAGTTCGAAGGTGACCCCCAAGTATTCAGTCGCTCCCTTGAAAGGGATTCAGGATCGCGCGGGCGAGCGCTTCCAAGTGAGTTATTCGCTGGGCGCCACGATGGAGGGCGACGACCCGGGCAAAGACACTCTGCAGGCTCGAGAGCAACTCAGAAATGAGGCAGTGAAAGCCGCCGCAAAAGCCGATGCCGCTATCGTCGTCGTGGGCAGATCACCCAAACTCGAGTCGGAGGATTTTGACATTAAGTCGCTCGATCTGCCGGCTGGGCAGGACGAACTCATCGAGGCCGTTGCGAAAGTAAATAAGAACACCATTGTGGTTATCAATGCCGGCGGACCGGTCATTATGTCGAAGTGGATCGCGCAGGTTCCCGCCGTTGTCGACATGTGGTATGGCGGACAGGAAGGCGGAAACGCAATCGCCGATGTTTTGTTCGGCGACGCTAACCCCTCAGGAAAGCTGCCGGTTTCTTTTGTGAAGGAATGGAAGGATTCTCCCGCCTACGGACACTATCCTGGCGAGCATTTGCAGGTCGAGTACGCCGAAGGCATTTATGTAGGCTACAGATATTTCGACAGGCAAAAGGTAGAGCCACTCTTTCCCTTTGGGTACGGTCTTTCCTACACCAAATTCGATTACAGCGATCTGAAGGTTTCTCCGGGCGAGGCATCGTCGGGCACGCCCGTAGAAGTCAGTCTTCAGGTGCGCAACAGCGGATCACGCGCAGGCGCGGAGGTCGTCGAGCTTTATGTGCACGACGGACACGCAAGCGTAGATCGTCCTATCCAGGAATTGAAAGGCTTTTCCCGAGTCACTCTGGCGCCCGGGGAAACCAAGACCGTGCATTTGACTCTGGACCGGAGCGCAACTGCTTTCTACAGTACCGCAAAGAAAGACTGGGTGACGGAGCCAGGTCAGTTCGATGTGCTGGTTGGATCATCGTCACGCGACATCCGGATGAAAGGCTCGTTCACTCCGAACTAAGCGCCTGAACTGGCACGCAGTAGTCGCACTGGATGCCGCGATAGCATCCACTCTGTTTTAATTTATGTGTCCACTTGCAACCTGCCGGCGCGCGTTCGCATTCTTACTGTGGTTCACAGACAAATCGGTGCGAAGCATCAGCGGCGCAATCCTATACATTCTTAGGGTGTGGTTCTGCATAAATAGGCGTGCTCAAAGGGAGAATTTGGAAATGGCTCGTTCTGCTGCTGCAACGGTAGCATCGATCATCCTGATCGCTGCGTTTGCCTGTGCTCAAGACTCAACCCCCAAAGAGCAGGTATTCGGCGGATATTCTCTGGTCCACGCGGATACGGGCAAGCTCACGGGGATCAATCTGGATATAACTTTGCGCGAGCCTTCCAACACCTTCGGCGTGCCCACCAACTTTCAGGGATGGAACGTTGAAGGGCAGTACAACTTCGACCGTTGGGTTGGCCTTGTGGCCGATATCAGTGAGCGCTCCGGCCCACCCATCACCTTCACCGGCGACACCAAAGTTTCCGGCCTTCCCAACCTCACAGCGTATTCCTATTTATTTGGCCCGGTAGTCTCCTATCGGACCGGCCACCGGTTCACCCCCTTCGTGCATGCTCTGTTCGGTTACGATCGCGAAAGCCTGAGCGCCAGTACTCCCACGGGCTTGCCGACTCCGCTATCTTCCGCGGCCACCACTTACACCGACTTCGCTCTTGCCCTCGGCGGCGGACTCGATTACAAAGTGTTCCCTCATATTTCTCTTCGCGGGCAATTGGACTGGTTCCATACCAGCGTTAATTTGAGTACCTTCTACGATGACGCCTTTGGCCCCAACTTGCTGCCGAACCTCGCCACTCGCGAGGGGAACCTGCGCTTCTCCACCGGAATCGTCGTAGGGTTTTAAAGGTGGAGCAGGGGAGGTAGAACGATTATGAATCGGCGTTGGAGAAATCTGGGGAAGCAGTTTCTCGCACTCCTTTTGCGATGTCTGGTCGCCCTGACCCTTCTTGCGCTTTTGCTCGTGACAGTAAACTGCGACAACGACACCACCAATGGCACCACCTGGAGTGGTACTTACACAGTTTCAGATGAGTCGGGAGGCGGTTCCGGCACGGTCAGTTTCTTCGTAGAGAGTAACGATACTGTGTATTGCTTTAAGTTCTCCGGAAGTCAGTCAGCTTATTCCACGGCTTGCAACAATCCTGCCACCGACAGTTTCCCCATTAATGGCAGCCAGTTCTCTATCCCTGTGTCCTCGGCGGGCGGCGGAGCCTTCGTACTGGAAGGTCAATTCACATCTTCTGCAACCCACGCGACCGGAGAGATAGTGGCGTCTCCTGCTTCGGACAACACACTTCCCGTACTCAGCTGGACCGCGGCCGAGACAGGAGAGAACGCGATTTGAGGACAGTGCTTCTCCATCGAGCGACTCAGTTTTGGTTTATGTGAAAGTTTCATTTCTCTTTCTCCCCGGCGCCGTAAAGTCCGGGCCGGGTAGTTGCAACTCGCGCAGCTTTCCCGCATCATATGGGCATGGTGAGTCGGCTCGGTTCAAAATTGGTGGCGGTGATTCTGCTGTGCGCAGCAGGGCCCTTGGGGAGCCAGATGCTTCTGCCATCGAGCGCCAGAGCAGCGGCCCCCGCGGGCTGCCACCATCATGGTCAGCCAGTCCGCACGCCGTTAAGTCATCAATGCTGCGTGGCCGGTCACAGTCCCTCGATGGTGCAACCTTATACGGTTGGCCCATTCGCTCTCGGCCTCTCGGCGAAGGTTTTGACCGGAACTCC
>Ga0074046_10004502_pt1 | contig 11366 bp, 8 predicted proteins | sample BogForMeECP23OM3_FD_94441 | JGI IMG/M metagenome (GOLD analysis project Ga0074046, IMG submission 94441) | Bog forest soil microbial communities from Calvert Island, British Columbia, Canada - Bog Forest MetaG ECP23OM3 | ecosystem: Environmental > Terrestrial > Soil > Wetlands ...
ACATTGGGCTGGCCCATATCTCCGTCCCATTTTGGAACTTCATACTCAAGAATGCAGTGATTCCGGAAAGTATTCCATGTGAGTCGGCAGACATGCCGGTGGTCTTGGTGCGCGTCCCGTCTGCGATGAGTGAGGATAAGGTCGGGATCGACCCGTTCTTTGAGCGCCGCGAACCATGATTTGATCGCATCGCCCTGCTCAGGAAAAAAGCTGTCCCTAAAAGACATTACCTCGAACTGCGAGCTTTGCGCCGCCGATAAGAAATCAGCCGCCGAGGCCCTTGCCTCTCTTTCCCGCTCACCGCCGCCGCTCAATACGCACCAATGCACATCGAGGCGAATGCCGCGTTCCTGCATGCTCAGAAGCGTCGCCCCCGCTCCTATTTCAATGTCGTCCGCATGCGCGCCAAGGCAGAGGACCGACAACCGATCTCCGGGAGCCGCGAGCTGCAACGGTTTCACAGAACGGCACTACCATTTTTATTCATCTGGTCATTCCAAGGCGTCTCGCCCCGTTCGACCATCTCCTCAAGGACCTGCCTGTCTCTCAGAGTATCCATGGCCCGCCAGAAACCCTCATATCTGTACGCCATCAAGTTTCCGGTTTCGATCAGCCGATTGAACGGCTCAAGCACCAGCTCTTCGCCGTCCTGGATGTAATCAAAAATTTCTTTGCGAAAGATAAAATAGCCGCCATTGATCCAAATATCAGATTGCTGGCTGGAACGGATTCGTCGCACGATTCCGCTCTCGTCGAATTCCGCCAGATGAAAATTGATTGGTGGATGGATGGCGATGAAGCAACCAATCTTCCCGCTTGCCTTGAACTGATTGATCATCTCCGTAAGAGGCGCATCGGTCAACCCGTCGCTGTAGTTGGCCAAGAAGATCTCTTCATTCTCCACAAAATGCTTAACCGCAAAAAGGCGCGCTCCGATATTCCTCCAAATACCGGTATCAACAAGCGTAACGCGCCATTCCGGTGGTTTTTCACCAATAATCTCAACTTTGGAGCCGAAGTTTGAGATTATGCAATCGCTACTTTCTGCAATCTTGTAGTTCAAGAAGTAATTCTTGACCGCGGTGGCCTTGTGCCCAAGGCAGAGGATGAAGTCTTGGTGCCCGTACTGACTGTAATATTGCATGACATGCCACAAAATCGGATGGTGGCCGATTGGGATCATTGGCTTTGGAATATTCTCGGAGTAGTCGCGAATTCGTGTACCTAACCCGCCGCAAAATAGCACAACTTTCATGACGCCGATTCCCTCGGATCTGACACTTCCACACTGGGGATCGCGACAACGGCCCAGCAACCCCAACCCCAACCGCCGATACGCCGCACGCGCTCAATCAACTCTATTTCAGATTTCGCGGGAGAGAGAGCAAAAATCGGCCTGACAACATCGATAGCCGATAGCAGATTGTAATACCAAAGCTCGTGTTCGGAACCGATCACCCAGCTTCGGCCACACACCCCCGCGCTCGCGCCGCGTGGAATCTGATGAGCGCGAGAGTCGCGCTCATCAAGCTTCGGTATAAGGGTTACTGTCCGCGCCAATCCTGCAGCAGTTGAGCAACGTGTCGCCCTCGCCGAGCGCGCCATACCCGCAAAGCTTCCTCTCCCGCGAACGCGCGCCCGCACTGATACGCGGAATTTACTGAGCGCGACGAGTCGCGCAGAGCGTCCTGCCGAATTGATTAAATCAAACTAGCGCGAGCGTAGGCACAAGTCCATCGTGGTTGAAGGAACGGCTTCGACTCACGTGAGCCGACAAAGCGGCGACCTTGACGACAGCTGGAGGGCCAAAAGAGGCGGATTTTACCGGTGGCCAGCGCGCGCGCCCCTGTCCGGAAAACATCAATCTGCCAAAGTAGTTCTAGAACTGCCAATACAAAAACTCACTTGGGCCGCCTATAGAGACGATTGCGATCGCTGCGAGGGTCGAGACCACAATTGCCCAAGGAAGCGAGGGGGCCCATGCGGGGAGTCTGAATTTTCCGATCACGGGCGCCGTTTGCGGCTTCACGCCCAGTGCTGGTTCATAGGGAGCCAGGATTTGAAGCGTGTTGGGACAGACGAGAGCGATGAACATCAGGACCGAAATCCACGTCGCTGCAATTCGGAAATCATGAACGCTCCAGGAATTGTTGGAAATCACCCCGATGCGGTGAAACGTGCTGGTCAAGGAGGGCCCTAGGCTATCAAGAAGAGTCTGGGGCAGCGCCACGCCGTTCAATCCAATCACGCCTTTCACGAGGTCAACGGCCGAGGCCACCGTCGACGCGCGAAAGAAGACCATCGCGGTCGTGACCGAGACAAAAGTCAATGCCCAACCCGCAGGCTTCATAATACGCTCATAGCTCGCCCTGTCCCGCCACCGGTGCGTGGCGAACACGCGCCAGCCATGATTGATCGTGAGAAAGGCGCCGTGGAGCAAGCCCCAAATGATGAATCCATAACCGGCGCCATGCCAAAGCCCGGATATGAACATCGTCGTGATCAGGGGAACCATCAGCAGCGAAACGAACGCCCCAAGGGTCGGATTCCGCACGCCGAATCCGGGGCGCCCCTTTATCGCCCGGCGTCTTGTCAGCCACAGCACGAGAGGGTTATAAATGTATGCCGTCAGGAAGCGCGTCAAAGTCATATGCCAGCGCAGCCAGAAATCGATGATGCTCGACGCTTTAAGAGGCGAATTGAAGTTCGGCGGCAGCTTGATCCCGAAGAACCGGGCCAACCCGAGCGCCATGTCGGTATAGCCGGAAAAGTCGAAATAGATCTGCAGCGTGAACCCGACCGCCGCCATCCACGCCAGCAGGAAAGACGTTTTGCCTGCGGCGGCAGAGTGCTCGTAGATCGGCGTCACCAGGGGTGCGATGTTGTCGGCCAGCACCCCCTTCTTGAACAATCCAAAAAACAATAAGGTAAGAGCAACGGCGAAGTTCTCCTTGTCAAACCGGCAAGAGGCGGCGGCAAACTGCGGCATCATTTCGCGATAATGGACGATTGGTCCCGCGATGAGCTGCGGGAAGAACAGAACGAAGGTGCAGTATTCCCGAAACGAAAAAGCTTTCACGCGCCCCGCCTGCACGTCGATCAGGAACGCAATCTTTTGAAAGGTGATAAACGATATGCCGAGCGGCAGAATGATGTGCATCAATATAAGCTTGGCGCCAAATACATTGATCGTGCCGTATAGGAAGTCGGCATACTTGAAAAAGCCGAGGAACAACACGTTGAACGCGATCCCCAGCAACAGAACCGCTCTGGACAAGCTACGCGAGCCTTCGTTTTGGTTCAGCCGCAGCAGGATCGATGCCAAGGCGTAGTTGATGATGATCGATGGCCCAATAATCAGGATGTTGAGCGGCCGCCACCACCCGTAAAATACCAAGGATATCAGAATAAGCCACAGGATCGCCCATTGCCGATGCACGGCCCCGAGCAAATAGAATCCAAGAAGAGTCGCCGGCAGAAATACGAAAAGGAATTCTTGCGAATTAAACAGCATTGGCGCCTATCCTGCCGAGGATTTCTCGATAGCAGATGAGTAAACGACGCGGTCTTGGGCAGCCTCGTTCGCCGCCAACCAAGGCGACGCCGTCTTCGTTGTCCAGCTCAAGGTCCCCCTCGCTATCAGCTCCGAGAAGACCGCCTGGGTCTGAACCAACCGCAAACACGTCTATAAGCCCGTGGGGTCCATCTCAAGCCAACATCTTCGTCGTTTCGGTGACGATTGCGCCGACATTCGCGAACGACTCGATGTCGGCGACCTTGAACTTCACCGCGAATTCCATTTCAACGGCTACGATAAAGTTGATATAATTGAAGGAATCCCAATTCGGAACGTCCTCACGCTGGGTTTCCATCGTCAATGTGATCGAGTCGTCGAGCAACAGATCGCGAAGAATGTGGGTGAATTTGGACAGAATCTCTTGGTCGGTCATTCTGCTGCTCTCGGACAACAATGTGGGTATCTCGCTCGACGTAACTCGCGAGATCGAGGAGCCATCGCGTCGCACCGTTGGCGGGCGACGGCTGTTTGACTTCGGTAAAGCCGAGGCTCGGATAGAGCGTCCTGATCACGTCGTTCTTCGCGGTGGCAATATAATCGGCGACAAGCGCCCGCGCGCCGCGCTCTCGAGCTGCATCGACCGCGATATTCATGGCTTCAAATTCGAGCTGCCGGCCGAACACGCGGCAGCTCATGACCCAATTCTCGATCTCGAGCACGTCTTCGTCGTCGGGCGTGGGGCGAAGGATCATCACGCTGACGAGACCATTGTCGCCCACTCGATCGAGGAGACGGAATTGCAAGGTCAAAGCGTCGGGCTGGGCGGCAATATGGGCTATCTCTTCGCCGGCGTATCGACGCGTTGTGGTGTTGAATTGATTGGTCTTGTTGATGAGCTGGACGACGCGGGCGTGATCTACCTCCGTGAACGGCCCGAACAGAAGCGACATGTTGAGCCCGCGGAGGAAGTCGTCCATGCTTTCCGCTGACCCAAGCAGAGCCTCGCGTTCGGCGTTTGCGGCATATTGCTGGGCGCGGTCCCGATCCTCGGCGGTAAAGGCGACCGCTTCGAAATAGCCCGCTTCCGCCAGGCAGCGGACATACTGCGCGGGGTCTTCCGGCAATTCCGGCACCGCGACCATCGGCAGGCTCTGGCGGACGCGCGCCCGCTCGACCGGATTGTCGTCGACGAACACCAGGCTGTCGATCCCGATGTTGAGCCGCGCCGCGATGGCCTTGAGGTTGTGCGCCTTGTCATCCCAATTCGCCTGAAAAGCGGAGATGTCCGAGCGGCCAAGAACCATTTCGGGATGATCGCGAAATGCCGCTTCGGCGATCTTGGCGTCGTTCTTGGAGCAGACGGCGAGAATGACGCCGCGCTCCTTGAGCTGCTTGGCGTAATGCTGCAAGGCAAGGTGCGCTTCGCCGGCCGCACTTCCCTCTCCGAGCACAATGCCGTCGAGCCCGTCGTCGCCGATTACGCCGCCCCAAAGGGTGTTGTCGAGATCGAGGACCAGGCATTTCTTCGACAATCCGCGTTGAGCGGCGAGGATGCGGGCGACGAGATCGCCGTATAGGGGCGCGGCTTGCGGAGCGATTTCCAGCTTGCCCTGAAGCCAGCGCCCGACGTCGAACCACGCATCAATTCCGTCCCGGGCGCTGGCGCGCGCGACGTCGAGAAGCAATACGTCGTCCCGCGCCGCCGCCTCGCACAATTGATCATTGAGCCGCATGATGATCCGCGCCGGGGCTCCAGGAACGATGCGATCGTAGCCGCCGAACACCGGCTCGCTCACATCGAGGAAAGTTTGCTGAATGATCGCCGCGTTACCGATCTCGCGCGCCTTGCGCCAGAGCGACCGCAAATCGCCCACAAATCTCGCGATCGCTTCGTCGACCTCTGCGGCCGTGGCGGTGAGCGGAACGCCGGCGATCGCTTCGCGCGCGGTGAGCGAGAAGAGCACAACCTGCGGAGCGAATTGATGCAACGAAGACCTCGGATCGAGCAGTTCCTGCCGGTACTGTCCGTAGGCGCCGCGATGGACTTCGATTAGCAACTTCCGGCGCAAGCCGGCGATCCGGATTGCGGGCGGCAGATGATCGACGGTCGAGGATGCAAGGAGAGCGAGCCGAATCGCCGGAAAGCCGGGCGCCTCCTTCAGGGTCAAATTGCCGAGGGTGCGATCGAGCTGGACCGTTTCCAAAAAACCAAGCCGATAGGTCGCGAGGGAGGCCAAGCTCTCCAGACGCTCTGTGGGGCCCGGCCTGTCCAGCGCCGCGCGCAAATCTCCGCGGAAATCAACCGCGATCGGCAGCCAGCTCGTCATCGGAGAACGGGGGGCGGTGGTTTGCACCGGCGGAACCTCAAGTGCGCGATCGATTCAGGGGTTGGCCAAGGGGGGCGATGCTTGTTGCCCTTCGAGACAAGACCGAATTTTCGGTCCCGCTGCTTGAAAAAAGGCTTCCGACCATCGCTTCGCACTCGGCTGATCCAGATGAGATCCGTCATCCGTCCGTAGCCCTTCAAGAATTGGTGGCGTCACCAGCTTCATCCCGAGGGCCGTCGCAACCGCGTTTGCGTTGCCAATCTTTGTGCCGGCATAGGGAACCATCGTCAATATCACGCATTTTCCCCGGGTGAAGCGCGATAGGAAATCCCTTGCTGCAACCACATAACGGTCAACCACATCCAGATCAACGGAGTCGTCGTAGGAAACCAGGGCGCCCTTTGGCCCCGCCCATCCGTTCTCCCGGTATGCCCCGGTTTCTCGCGAACGGAAGATAACAAACTTGTTCCCGCATAGCACGGCGAGCACTTTGCAAATTGGCTCGTGCACCCGTTGCCAGAAGCGCTTCGTCTCGTATTGCTTTAGAGCCCCCGGTTCGTGGAAGATCGTCCTTACCGGAGTGGTTTCAAATTGCTCGAAAAAATCGTCAACATTGATCACATATACCTTGGCTCGCGGAATGATTTTCGGGAGAATTTGCTCGGCAAAAACGATATTCTCGTTGTAAGCGAACCCCAATAGATAGTATCGCGCCAAAGCCGCTGAAAACCAATCGGCTGTCGGCGTAGTGGAAAGTGCGACCTGGATGCGACTGCTCCCGAGAACCAAGACATCCGCGCGCGCGGCAAACTTCTCTGCCGAAGGCTCCAGGTCAAACGCGAATGCTCCGTGCTCATACTCCCCATAATTTTCCCCGTTACAATAAGCAACGTATCGATCCGCGCTATACCCGTCGGCTTGGCAGGCAAATATCGTGTGAGTCCGAATCCAGTACGCATAGGAAGCGATAACCGCGACCGAAACTACACATATATAGAACGCGGGGCGTATGGCGGAGACGCTCTTCTGCGCCATGACCCTCGTCTTGGGCCAAGCTTTCGAACTCAAAGCAGTAATGGTCATGAATTTCTGCCCTTCGAAAACGTATGCAGAGTTGTCTTCGAGCTGGACCGCCCGCAAGTTAACGGCGGCGGAGAGGCGCTGGAACTTTGGATCCTTGACAAAACTACTGTAACGGTCCTGGTCCGAACCAACCGCTTGGTTGTCCGGCTTACGATAACCGGACCCTCCACGAGCTTAGGTTCCCTTCGCCGACAGGGCTAAAGCGATAATACGAATAGGGCTCGTCCAGCCGACACGGCGATCACCTGTCGTCCGTCGATCGTGAATGAAATCGGGGCCGATTTGGTGTTACCACCAAGCGGAAGGCGCCAGAGTTCGCATCCGGTGTCTGCGTCCAATGCGAAAAAGACTCCTCCGGACGCTCCGAACACCAATCCCCCTTCGGTCGAAAGCAGGCCGCCGTAGTTCAGATCGCCTCCAGCCGGCGCAGTATACTCCCATTTTCGCCGGCCTGTGGCGGCGTCCAGCGCGACGACTTTGTGTTGGCCTTGCTCCGTTTGGCTAAAGCCGCTGCCGACAAAAGCTCCGCCCTGCGCGCGCACGGCTTCGTTGGGAGAGACCTTCGTGAAGATTGAACTCCTCTCAAGCGCCGGAACGAATATCGTTCCCCGTCGGGGGTCAAACGCCGGGTTCTGCCAGTTCGTCGCGCCCGCGATGCCCGGCTTTGCATGATGCCCAGCCGTCGATAAGTTGTCGCCATTCGCAAGAATCGGCCGCCCCTTCGAGGTAAGGCCCGTCGCCCAGTCAATTTCAACGAAGGGCCCCCCTGTCAAGAACTCTCCCGTAATTCGATCGAGGACGTAATAGAACCCATTCCTGTTCGGCCAGCAGATCACTTTGCGGACCACGCCGTCGATCAAAAGATCCGCGAGAATCGGGGTCTGGGCCGCGTCGCGGTCGCGTTCATCGTGCGGGGTAAATTGGAAATACCATGCCAGCTTGCCGGTGCTCGCGTTCAATGCGATCACGCTGTCGCTGAACAGGTTGTCGCCGGGGCGAGAGCCGCCCGCAAAAGCGGGACTTGGGTTGCCGACGCCCCAATAAAGCAGGTCGGAGGACGGATCATAGCTGCCGGTGACCCACGTACCGCCTCCCCCTGTACGCCAAGCATCATTCTCCCAAGATTGATGCCCCATTTCACTAGGGCCCGGGATGGTGTAAAATTTCCATTGTTGTTGACCCGTCACCATGTCGTAGGCGGCAAGGAACCCGCGCGTCCTGAATTCGCCGCCTGATATTCCGACAATTACGGAATGATTTGCGATTAGAGGCGCCCCAGTAATCGCGTAACCGTCGGAGGGACTCGCCACCAGCGTTTGCCAGACGACTTTCCCGTCGTTCGCGTTGATGGCGACCAAGTGGCCATCCACACTGCCGAAAAAGAGGGTGCTGCCGTAGGCGGCTAATCCTCGGTTCACCGGGCCGAAAGCAAGTGGCAAGTCGAATGTGGCCGGGAGAGGCCTCTTGTATTCCCAAATCACGTTGCCGGTCTTCGCATCCAAAGCCAAAACGTGCTCGGCGTCCGGAGCGGTGAATATCGTCCCGTCGATCACCAGTGGGGTGGCTTCGATGTTCGATCCCTGCATGTCGAATTGCTTGATCCAACGGATGCGGAGCCGAGCGACGTTCGCTGGAGTGATTTCGGCCAGTGATGTGCGACGCCATCCGTTGTACGAGCCGGAATACATCAGCCATTCGTCGGTCTTGGTTCCGGCTGCCTGCAGGCGTTCACTGCTCACCTCCTGAATGGCCAAGCGAGATGTGCCGGATTTTTGATCCTCAGACGCGCGAGCTTGAAGCGCTTTCAAGTTGGCGATGACCTGAAGGAGCGCAACTGGCGGCAGATCGGCGCGCGGCATAGCCGTCCCGGGAACTCCGTCCCGCAACACTCGGTAAATAGCCAAGTCGGTGTCGCCATGATTGTATTCAGATCGGGTCAGAGAGGGCGCGACTGGACCACCCGCCCCATCGCTGCCGTGGCACCTCGCGCATTGTTCGAGAAAAATGTTCGCGCCGGCCCGTCGATCGCCTTCGCTGGCGTACTGGCTGAATTGGATTCTCGCTTCGAGGCTGTTCCCGGCAGCGCAATCAAACCCATGCCCTGGACGTGTCATAGCCCAAAGCTCGGTCCAAGAAAGTTCGGAGATTCCGCCCTCTGCCTTTTTTAAATATAGCGGCGCTCGACACGAAATCCCTTTCAATATTGTCTTAGTCGACGCGACGTCCAATGTTGAACTGGCGGCGACAAGCGCGCCGATAGCAACCGCCGCCACTGAGAAAACAAGTACTAGCTTTCTTACCACATGGCCCCCCATCGTCCCCGACTGCGGCGAGAGTAGCGTCAACGCTGCGGTGAGGAATGCGCCCCCAGCACCTGTTGGCCATGGTCCGCAAATAAGAATTGAGGGGACGGGCTACCGCCTGCCGCTGCCGGGGCGGGCACCTGGAAAACCGAAGCATACCTGATCTCCCAGTCGTCTCGTCCTCGGTCGAGAGGCTCCAGGCCCCAGTACTGCAACGGCCAGTCGCGCCGCAATGATGGATCGCCTTCATGGATCTCGCCAATCAGCTCCGTGACAGGTTTCCAGCCGAGCTCCCGAGCGACTTTGCTTCGCACGGCGAGGTCGACGCCGCAGACGAAGAGATAGCCGCCGCCCTTCACCAGCCGCACGAGAGTGCGCAAGCAGGCTTCCGCCTCGGCGGGGCGCATGTGACACAGGAATCGGTTGGCAACCACAATATTCTGAAGACCAAGTGATTCAACTAAGCCCGCATCACTGGCGTCGCCGACGCGCCAGCTGATCCCGTCCCGGAAGCGTGGTCTGACGCGCACTTGCTCCCCGTCTCGCTCGAACAAAGCCTCCATCTCCTTCGGTGACATACGCTCGAAGATCGACCGATCGCCTTGTTCTCTAGACGTCAGGACAGCCACATGACCGCCTCGACCGAGAGAGACGTGACCTTCACGCCCCGATCCCTCCTCGTGGCGTTCGAGCGAATAAACCCCGGCTTCCGCAAATTCCAGCACATCTTTGCAAATATCCAAAGCGCAAAGGCGCAGGTTCAGGTCCGGTCGTTTGGTTCGGATGGCGTACAAGAAAGAATAGACTTCGGCCCCTTTGCTGCATCCGAGTATTGTTATGTCCACCGTAGCGCCAGAGCGAAATTTATCCAGCAAGTGAATCAGCAACTCCAGCTCTGGGCGGTTTCGGAAAAAGAAGGTGCCAATGTATTGCGTCCTTGGACGGCGTTGGATCAAACTTTGTATATGGCATCCGTACCTACTGATGGAAGGAAAGGACTTCAATGAATTTGGCAGATAATTCCAAATCCAGGTGTTGGTAAGTAGATAAAGACGCCTGATATATTTTCGTGCGATCCTCGATTCAGACAACTTCCAGGGAGCAGTTATACTGGTACGGGCGGGCGGCGACACGGTTACAAGGTGCTCCGAAGGTTTAGCAAGGGTGAACGGTTACTAGATGTTTCGAGAAATTGAAATTACAACGCTCGCTCGGTGTGAGGGTCTGGTTTCAGCTTACATAAAATCCGCGCGAGCAGGCTCGCGACGGTGGCTTCGAAGCCCTAATTCGCGCCTTTACGACGAGCTGCTGTCGAGAATGGTGGGCGCTGGAGTGACCGAACGGTCTTCAGGCGGTTCCTCACGCATAGCGCCGGCGGAACAGCTCGGACAAAAGATCCATGTAGAGATTTTTTTGTCCCATCGCGAGAAGGGCTGAAGCGTAGACGGCGAGGACAAGAGCAAATTCCAGCGCCGCTGTCGCGATCGGCACCGACGCGCCGCCGAATCCGAGTCTTTCAGTCAGACCAACCGAACCCGCCAGCAGGCCCGCAAAAAGCGGCGCCTTGCTCGCTGACCAAAGACCTGACCAGGTAATCCCGGTGCCGTGCTTGGACCAGGCGGCGATCGGAATGATGATAAGCATCATCGCCCCGGAGTACCCCACGGCGACCCCCAGCGGTCCATGGTTGAGACCGAGTACGACGCCCAAAAGGACCACCGGTGTCATCACGGCGGTTATGCTCACGGCGCGGCGCATCCTGCCGGTCGCTATGTTCAGCCAGCTCAGCGGGTTCGCCAACGCGAACACCAGCGAGGTAGGAGCAAGCAGCCTGAAGATCGGGGCGACCTCCATCCATTTTTCCCCCAACAATATGCGGATGATCTCGTCGGCAAAGAGCGGGCAGGTTATGGCGATGGGAACGGTCACCGATAGGAGCAACGAATAGGCCTTGAGGAAGGACCTGGAAAGCCGTTCGGGATCATGTTGCACGGCGGAGAGGCCGGAGAGAGCGACGCCGCTGAGTGTGACCGTCCATTGTTCAACCGGCAGGATCGCGAGCTGGTGTGCCCGGCCGTATACGCCGAGCGCGCGCGCTCCCCAGTACCGACCAAGAAGAATATTCTGGGAGTTCCA
>Ga0074046_10004505_pt1 | contig 11364 bp, 10 predicted proteins | sample BogForMeECP23OM3_FD_94441 | JGI IMG/M metagenome (GOLD analysis project Ga0074046, IMG submission 94441) | Bog forest soil microbial communities from Calvert Island, British Columbia, Canada - Bog Forest MetaG ECP23OM3 | ecosystem: Environmental > Terrestrial > Soil > Wetlands ...
CCGAAGCCAACACCTGTATATCAGCTCAATACCACCACGGGTGTATTGCTCTATTAGAATTTGCAATAAGAAGCTTCAGGAAAAGAGGCGGGCAATGTGCCCGCCTCTTTTTTGTAAAAAAATGATGGAATAGGAGGAAATGAAATTGATACTTAAAAAGGCGGTACTTTGTTTATTTGTATTTATTGCAATCGCTTTTTTTGCGGAAAATGCACGCCCGGAGGAAGTAAAATGGAAGATTATGGGAAAGACCAGGGACAATAATTGGCTCGTATATTACAATCCCTCGAGCGTCAAATATATCAGACCGGATTTTGTGAGCTTTATGTACAAGAGGAAGCTCTCGCCGGAAGGCATAGAGCGCTATAAGAAGGATTTTTATAAGTCTGTCAAGGAGGCTGAGCAAAAGGCAGGCGAAAAAACGAGTGGTCCTGTGGAACCGGTCCTTAACGCCCTTATCGAACGCGAGACAAAGGAATATATCATGGAAATCGATTGTACGAGAAATGAGATAATGGTGCCTCCTGCAGAGACACAGCCGGGGAAAATTGGCGTTGTCGTAGTCGATAATATAGAACCGGGCACATCCATTGCAAGGATAAAGGACGAGGTCTGCACAAAACATTGATTTTTTCTTCCTTGTTGATATATCCTTAAAATCTATGTCGAAGTCAAACGATAAATCAAAGAAAAAAGAAGCCGGAGTTGTTCGGAAACCCGTTGTTTCGGATGGCACAGGACAGATTGTAATTCATGAATACCCGAGCCTCATCGAGTGGTTCAAGACCCTTGCAACGGACATAACGAGCAACCGGCTTACCATAGGGCTTGCCATATTTGCGGGATTCGTGGCATTTTTCTTTTTTTATCCTTCTGTGGGCGGCGATCAGGACATATGGTTCCATATCAGGTACGGGGCGCATTATGTCAAGAACCTTACATGGAAGATAGATCACGGCCAGTTCAATTGGACCCCGATTGACCCCAATTTCAAGTATGTAACATGGATCGGCAGTTCCATACTCTATATCGTCTACTCCCTTGGGTCACATTATGGGCTTTATGTGCTTTTATACACTGTCATAGGCTCTATGATATTCTGCTTGGTTCAGTTCCTCAAGAAAACCGGGTACCGTTTCGATATCACAAGCCTTCTGGCGGTCCTTGGCGTGCTGCTTGTTCTGAACCTCAAATACCTTTATATTAAACCCGACATGTTCAGCGGCCTGTTGTTTGTTGTTGCCTGCATGATCTACTACAAGGCAAAAGAATCAGGAAACTGGAAGCTGTTTTATTTATACCCACCGCTTTTTCTTTTATGGGTGAATACCCACGGAGGCTTCATAGTGGGGCTGTTTCTTATAAGTGCTGCTTTTGGAGGCGAACTGGTAAATGCATTGTTCTTCAGGAAGGCCCGGCTTAACAAGGCGCAGCTTGGACATTTTGCCGTAAGCGTGGTCTTAAGTTACGCGGTACTTGGAATCAATCCTGAGGGCTACGGCTACTTCATAGGCATAATCAGGGACTTCTTCTCTCCCGAGATGAAGACTACGAAGGAAATGATTCTGGAGTATATGAGCATGTGGAATGTGATAGAATTCAAGCCGGTAGGCACCAGGTTTAAATTTGCCGGGTTCACGATGCTCGTGATGCTCGTCGCCTTTCTTGCAATATGCATCTATCTTCTGGTCAAGAAAAGGTTTTTCGATCTGCCGTCTGTTTTTCTCGTTATCTTCTTTTATATCTTCGGCATGTCCGTGGTCCGGGCATCCATGTATTTCCCTCTTGTATGGTTTTTTGCCTTTTTCTATGTTTACAAGCGGTATGATGTAGTAAAAATCAAGGGCGTTATTAATTTCATATCACTGGCAACCATATTTATAATATGTTTTGAAATTGTCCGTTTCGCTTTTGTCGATTATGACTCCATTGCATGGCTCGGCACGAATTGGGAGGAAAGCTACCCGGTAAAGGAAGTCGCTTATATCAAGACGGCAAATCCGCCGGGTAATATCTGGAATGATTACCTGAGCGGCGGCTATATGCTTTGGGCCTTATATCCCAAGTATAAAGTCTTTATCGACCCCAGGTATGGGGGATATATGAAAAACTTCATGCCCACGACTGCGGAAATGAAAGACGCAAAAGGCGTGGATGCCTATACGAAAAGGTTTCCCTTCAGCGCAGCCCTGGTGGCTTACCATGAAACACAGATGATCGACTGGCTTTTGAAAGCTGACTGGAGGATTGCCTTTATAGGCGAGAATGCCCTTGTGATCGTAAATAAAGCCATAGTCCCGTCATTGTCCAAAGAGGCCCTTTCCCAGGATGTGAGCACCTCCAGATTCAAAGATGTCGACAATCCAACCATCCTCAAGACATTGTTCAATTTCTATGTGCACCTGGGGCCATCGTTCGGCGCAGACATTTTCAGGACGTATCAATCAAATGTGCGCGCTCTTTACTATAACAGGCAGGAGGACCTGAATTATATGCAGGCTGCGATTGCTCGCAGAGAGGCTGAGACAAAAGCGAATCAGGCCAAGCCGCTGATACCGGGGAAAAAATGAATCGGCGAATCGGGGAATCGGGGAAAAGCCAAAACATCATGGTGTGTCGTTGCGCCGATTCTCCGATTCTCCGACTCACCGATTCAGGTAGTTCCAAGTGAAGGTAGTCATCCTTGCAGGGGGTCTCGGCACCCGACTCAGCGAAGAGACTGATATAAAACCCAAGCCGATGGTCGAGATAGGCGGAAAGCCGATCCTATGGCACATCATGAAGATATATTCAGGCCATGGCTTCAATGACTTCATAGTCTGCCTGGGCTATAAAGGATATGTCATAAAGGAGTACTTCGCCAACTATTTCCTCCATCAATCGGATGTAACCATGGATCTAAGCAACAATAAGATAGAAGTCCATAACTGTAAGGCAGAGCCATGGAAGATCACCCTGCTCGATACAGGCCTGCACACGATGACCGGGGGGCGGATAAAGAGGGTGCAGAAGTTTGTCGGCAATGGGACCTTTATGCTTACGTATGGTGACGGCGTTGCCGACATAGATATACCGAAGCTTGTGGAGTTCCATCGGAACCACGGCAGACTTGCGACTATTTCATCTGTACAGCCATTGGGCAGGTATGGGGCGCTGGATATAGCTGATGATGACGCGGTGCTTTCTTTCATGGAAAAGCCAAGAGGTGACCGCGCATGGGTAAACGGCGGATTTTTTGTGTTGGAGCCTGAGATATTCGATTATATATCAGGAGATGAAATTACCTGGGAAAAGGAGCCGCTCGAAAATCTCGCTAAAAACGGTCAACTCTCTGCTTACAGACATAATGGGTTCTGGAAATGCATGGATGTTATTCGTGATAAGACAGACCTGGAAAACCTCTGGAGTTCCGGAAACGCGCCGTGGAAGGCGTGGAAAGACTGAATCGTACTGAAAAGGCTGGAGAGATGGAGTGGTGGAGTAATGAAAAATAAGAATCGAGGATATCTCAATCTGGATGTTTGGCAAAAATCTATGGAACTGTTTAAACTTGTATGGAAAACTGTTTATTCAGACGCCCATATTGATTTTAAGCTTCGTTCTCAGGTCGCTGATTCCGCTCAATCAGTTTCTTCAAATATTGCTGAGGGATATAGTCGCCGATCAATTAACGAGTATATTCAATTTTTGTATATATCTCTCGCATCTTTATCTGAAACACTAACAAGAATAACTGGACTTAGAGAAACTAATCAAATAACCGGTCTCCAATTTCAACAAATAGATAAACTTCTTTATGAAGTAGAGAATAAGCTTTTATCTCTTGTTCAAAGTCTTGAACGCAAAAGAGATACAGGTGGATGGATTGATCATATCTCTGAGAAAAGAAGTGTTGGAGTAATTGAGTGAGGCACTCCAACACTCCTTTAGACCATTACTCCTTTTTTTTAATTTCTCGATATTTCGGATAGATTATGTTCGGCGATGTCTATCGTGGCAAACATGTATTAATCACCGGTCACACGGGCTTCAAAGGGTCCTGGCTAGCATTGTGGCTGAGGCAGCTTGGCGCAAATATAATTGGTTATTCCCTTGATCCACCTACAACCCCCAATCATTTTGACTTATTAATCCATCACTCCATTACTCCATTACTCCAACCCTCCAACCCCCTAACCCTCCAGTCGGTTATCGGTGACATCCGTGATCCGAACAAGCTTGTTGAGACTTTCCAGACATATAAGCCTGAAATTGTGTTTCACATGGCTGCCCAGCCCCTGGTCAGATATTCGTACAAAGATCCTGTTGAGACATTTGAGACGAATGTGATGGGGACAATAAATGTCCTTGAAGCCTGCAGACAGACTGAATCCGTAAAGGTGGTAATCAATATTACAAGTGATAAGTGCTATGAAAACAAAGAATGGGTATGGGGCTATCGGGAAAGTGACCCGATGGGCGGTTACGACCCCTACAGCGCATCAAAAGGATGTGCCGAACTTGTAACTAATTCCTACAGACGTTCCTTCTTTTCTTCCTCTCTTTTGTTGGCCAGCGCAAGGGCAGGCAATGTAATCGGCGGCGGCGATTGGGCAGCGGACAGATTGATTCCTGATATTATGCGGGCAGTCAGCCGAAATGAGAGGGTTGTCATTAGAAATCCGAAATCTACCAGGCCCTGGCAGCATGTGCTTGAGCCTTTGTCAGGGTATCTCGCACTTGGGCAGAGGCTTTTGGAGGAGAAATCGGAATTTGCCGAGGGCTGGAATTTTGGGCCTGATGATGAAAGCAATATCGATGTTGAAACGGTTGTTAAGAAAATGAAAGAATACTGGAATAAGATCGACTATTCTATTAGCCAATCCTCCAACCCTCCAACCCTCCAACCCTCTAATTTCCACGAAGCAGGCCTTCTGAAACTCGACTGCTCAAAAGCGCATTCAAAGTTGAACTGGAAACCTGTCTGGGATATTAAGAAAACGCTTGCAATTACGGCCCAATGGTATAAGGAGTTTTACGAAAATGATAGAATAATGAGTCAGAGGGATTTGGAAAGTTATATTACGGATGCCCGGGCAAAACGGCTTGCATGGGCAAGTCCGCCAGAACAATAATATATGGACAGAAGAGAACAACTAAAGCAGGAAATATTTGAGAAAGTAAGAGCATATTATCAGCTTGTGCATAAAACATCTCAGGATGCAGAGTTCGTTGCAGGCAAAAGTCGTATAAACTATGCGGGTCGGGTTTTTGATGAAAAAGAGATGATAAATCTTATTGACAGTTCCCTTGACTTCTGGCTTACAACAGGCAAATATGCTGAAAAGTTTGAAAAGGAATTTGCAGATTTCTTTGGAGTAAAATATTGCTCTCTTGTTAATTCAGGATCATCCGCCAATTTGCTTGCATTTATGGCTTTGACCTCTCCGAAGCTTGGGGAAAGAAGGATTAAGAGGGGCGATGAGGTGATAACCGTGGCAGCAGGCTTTCCGACAACAGTCGCCCCTATTATTCAATACGGCGCTGTCCCGGTGTTCGTGGATATCACCCTGCCCACTTACAATATCGATTGCTCGCAACTTGAAGCAGCCTTGTCGGACAAAACAAAGGCGGTCATGGTGGCCCATACACTGGGGAACCCTTTTAATATAAGTGCCGTCAAAGATTTCTGCGACAAGCACAACCTCTGGCTGATCGAAGATAATTGCGACTCTTTAGGATCAAAATATCCAACCCTCCAACCCTCCAACCCTCCAACCCTCCAGTATACAGGGACTTTCGGGCATATAGGCACTTCCAGTTTTTATCCTCCGCATCATATGACTATGGGGGAGGGTGGGGCCGTTTATACCGATGATGTCGAGCTGAAGAGAATAATTGGATCATTCAGGGATTGGGGAAGGGATTGCTGGTGCCAATCAGGTAAGGACGATACGTGCAAAAAACGTTTTAAATGGCAGTTGGGGGAACTCCCTCACGGATATGATCACAAATATATCTATTCCCATTTCGGGTATAACTTAAAGGTAACCGACATGCAGGCAGCCATAGGCTGCGCTCAATTGGAGAAACTGCCCTCTTTTATTGAGGCGAGGAAGAAAAACTGGAGTTTTTTGCGGGACGGGCTGTCTGATCTATCTGATAAATTAATCCTGCCTGAGCCGACGCAGAATTCTGAGCCCTGCTGGTTTGGTTTCTTACTGACTGTGAGGGAGGGCGCAGGGTTTACAAGGGATGAGATAGTGAACCATCTTGAATCAAACGGCATACAGACTAGGATGCTTTTTGCCGGGAATCTCATCAAGCATCCCTGCTTCGATGCGATGCGCGAGAGTCAAAAGGGCTACCGGGTTGTTGGTTCTTCTGCCGTTAGCTCCGATTCCCCGATTCCCCGATTCCCCGATTCCGCCTTACCGGTTACCGATAGAATCATGCGCGATACTTTCTGGATCGGGGTCTATCCGGGGATGAGGGAAGAAACAATCGGGTACATGATAGACAAAGTGCACGAATTTGCTGATAAATGAATATACTAATTACCGGCGGCAGCGGCTTCATCGGCAGGAACATAAGAGAGTCATGTCTTGCACAGAAATATAATATTCTCGCTCCTTCGCATAAAGATCTCGAACTGCTGGACGAAGACAGCCTGAGAAGCTTTTTCCGGCATAATAATATTGACGTTGTTATACACGCTGCGGCAAAACCTGGCCACAGGAATGCCAGAGAGCCGGGGAAAGTCCTTTATGAAAATACCAGAATGTTTTTTAATCTTGCCCGGAATAGTGACTATTTCCGGAAAATGCTTGTCATCGGGTCCGGTGCAATCTATGATATGCGCTATTATCAGCACAGGATGAAAGAGGAATACTTCGATGAGCACTTGCCCGTAGATGAAATCGGGTTGTGCAAATATGTATGTGGAAAATATATACATAATGGTGATAAAATAATTGATTTGAGGGTATTTGGAATTTTTGGGAAGTATGAGGATTACGCGATACGGTTTATATCCAATATGATATGCAAGACCCTTTTTGATCTGCCGATGACAATGAAACGGAACAGAAGATTCGATTATCTATACATAGATGACCTCATGCCTATTCTGGATTATTTTATTCAGAACGAGAATAGGTATAAAGAATATAATGCGACCCCGGACGAATCTGCAGAGCTTTACGACATAGCGCAAAAAATAAGAGAGTTGTCGGGCAAGGATCTGCCGATCATTGTGGAGAAGGATGGTATGGGCCCCGAATATAGCGGAGACAATTCGCGATTGAAAAAAGAAGTTGAGGGACTGTCCTTTACACCTATAGAAAATGCCATAAGGCAACTCTATTCCTGGTACATTGAGAACAAAGCATTGGTGAACAGAGATGTGCTTCTTGTTGATAAATGAAGAAGATTGATATGATAAAGGTGTCTGATTTTATAGCGCAGAGACTTGTGAACCACGGCATCCGCCACGTCTTTATGATAACCGGCGGTGGGGCAATGCACCTTAATAACTCTTTGGGCCTGCATCCGTCTCTCGAATGTATTTTTAACCATCACGAACAAGCATGTGCTATTGCTGCGGAGGGCTATTCCCGGATAGCCGGAAAAATCGGCGTCGTTGCTGTGACCAGTGGGCCTGGCGGCACAAACACACTCACCGGCGTCATCGGCCAGTGGCTGGATTCAGTCCCCGTTCTTTATCTGTCCGGTCAGGTGCGTTTGGCTACGACTATTGAATCTTGCCGGCATCTTGGCTTGCGGCAGTTAGGAGATCAGGAAATTAATATTATAGATATTGTCCGGCCTGTGACCAAGTATGCCGTGATGGTAACAGACCCGGCCATGATCAACTACCACCTTGAAAAAGCTATATACCTTGCAACACACGGTCGACCTGGACCAGTTTGGTTAGATTTGCCCCTGGATATACAGGCTGCCCTCATTGATGAAAAGAGAGTCCCCAAATATGACCCCAAAGTGGATGGAGACGTATTTGATCGGCGACCTGTCAAGAAGCAGGTCGGAAAGGTTCTCGAAAAACTGTTGACTTCGGAACGCCCGGTTCTGATGGTCGGCCAGGGCATACGGGCAGCGGGTGCCGTCAAAAAGCTGGACCGTCTGATTAATAAATTAAATATCCCGGTCTTGACAGCCATTTCCGGGCATGATCTTATCGGGTCAGATCATCGGTTCTTCTTTGGAAGACCGGGCATCTGCGGAGATCGCTCCGGCAATTTTATTGTTCAGAACAGTGACTTTCTGCTCGTGATTGGGGCCCGATTGGGGATTCGCCAGATCAGCTATGATTTCAAGAATTTTGCCCGTAGCGCTTTTAAGGTTATGGTCGACATAGATTGTGCTGAACTTCAGAAACCAACTCTGAAGATTGACATTCCGGTTCAATCAGATGCGGGATTTTTCATCGATGAGCTGCTCAATCAGTCCAAGGGTATAAAATTCCGCAAGAAAGAAAATTGGTTGGCCTGGTGCAATGAAAGGAAACTGGGGCTCCCCGATATCATCACCGAAAATTCAAGAAACCGACATTATGTTAATTCCTATGTATTTATAGACGCTCTCTTCAAACAACTGCAGCTGGATGCCGTGGTTGTGACCGGAAACGGCACTGCATACACAGGTACTTTCCAGGTTATGAAAATTAAGAAGGGGATGCGGGTTTTTGCGAACCAGGGCTGTGCTTCTATGGGCTATGATCTGCCTGCTGCAATCGGGGCCAGCTTGGCCAAAGTCCGTAATCCTGTGGTCTTGATCACCGGCGACGGCAGCATCCAGATGAATATTCAGGAACTTCAAACTATTGTCGCGTACCGGCTGCCCATTAAAATATTTGTCCTGAATAATGATGGATATCTCTCGATAAGAACGACGCAAGATACGTATTTTTCCGGGAATTACGTCGGATCGAATCCACAAAGCGGCGTTACCTTCCCTGATATAAAGAGGATCGCCAGGGCCTATGGTATCCCCACGATCAGGATTCAGAATGAAAAATCACTAGCTGATAAAATCAGCTTGTCTTTGAACAACCCGGGTCCTTTTATCTGTGAAATCATGATGGATCCTAAACAAACCTTATTCCCAAAGCTTTCATCCGATGTTCGCCCGGACGGGACCATAGTCTCCAAACCGCTCGAAGATATGTTTCCTTTCTTACATAGAGAAGATTTCCGGAAGAATATGATCATTGAAACTCTTGATTGAAGCAAGACTGATAGTGTAAAATCACTCGTGTACCCTCAAGCTTAAGAAGCAGGGCAATCCAGGCACTTGCCTACTAAGTGAACGACCGCGGGACTCGTTGAGAATAAAGCACTGAAGTAAATTTTCAGGAACGCTTCACACTGTCAGGTAGGATTAATTATTTTGGAGGGGTGTTGATGAATACGGTGGAAAAAAGGATGGTAAGCATCTTAAGAGACCTGCGTGAAAACCATGGCGCATACAGCGTGAAAGCTGAGTTTGAAGCAGAGGGGACAAGGCTTGAAGAATTATTAAGACTCAAAGAGATTACATTGACCGCGGAGCTCGGCTTAACTCTGAAAATAGGTGGATGCGAGTCAGTGCGTGATATTCTGGAGATTCAGAGAGTTGGCGTAAATTACCTCGTTGCGCCCATGATTGAATCGGCTTACGCTTTAAGAAAATATCTCCAGGCCGTTGATAAATTCTTTCCTGCCGATGAAAGGGGAAACACTGAAATTTTATGTAATATTGAGACAAAAGATGGATATGAGAGCTTAGATGAAATCTTAAGTGTTCCTGAAATTAATTCCCTCAATGGGGTAATCGTTGAACGCGTTGATCTCTGTCTTTCGTACGGCCGTGATGAGGACAAAATTGACGACGAAGAAACGAATAAGGCAGTTGAGGACATGATTCGTAAAATCCGAGGACGGGGGCTTGCCGCAAGCATCGCCGGTGGCGTATCTGCCAATTCTTTACCTTTTTTCCAAAGATTAGGAAATTTCATGGATCGTTACGAAACAAGGAAAATGTGTTTTAAATACGATCCTGAACAAATCAACCAGTCGGAGAAAGGAATACTTAAGGCGTTGGGGTTTGAAGTTCTATGGTTAAAGAATAAAATAAATTATGAAGAGGGCATTGTCAATAACGATAAGAAGAGAATAATGATGATAGAGCAAAGATACTGGAATGCTATCGAATCACTGATCTAATGGGTTAGGAGGAGCTTTATATGAATTCTCTGGAATTAAAGATGGTGGACACCCTCAAGGAATTGGCGAATGATTTTGCCGTTGTTGGAATAAAGGCAGAGTTTGAGGCCGAAGGTACCAGAACAGAAGAATTAATGAGACTTAAAGAGATATGCCTTCATTCGGGTTTGTCATTGACCCTGAAAATAGGGGGGTGTGAAGCTATTCGAGACATGTATGATGCACGTGCTGTGGGGGTAAACCATTTGGCTGCTCCAATGGTAGAATCATGCTTCGCTCTGCATAAATACCTGCAAGCAGTTGATATAGTATTCCCGGCAGATGAGCAGCAAGAAGTGGAATTTCTTGTGAATATAGAAACAGCAGTTGCGGTTAAAAATTTCGGGAACATGTTGGATATTCCTGAAATCAGCAAATTGGATGGAATTGTGCTGGGCAGGTCAGATATGTGCGGTTCAATGGGGATTGATAAAAAAGATATAAATGGCGCAGAGATGTTTGAAGTGACGAAATCAACATTCATGAAAGCAAAAGAAAAGAATATGACAACAGTTATCGGAGGCACAATTTCTATAGAATCCATCCCATTTTTATCATCGTTAAGCGGTCTTGGTTTGATAGATCGTTTTGAAACGAGGAAAGTCTGTTTCTCTGGTCCTGATGCACTGGTTAAGAACACGTCGGAAGGGATCAGAAAGTCCCTTGAATTTGAACTATTGTGGTTGCAAAACAAGAAGAACCACTACAACAGGATTTCAGGAGAAGATGAAGTTAGACTTTGTTCGTTATCGCAAAGATTCTCCTAAATAGTGATGATTCCGAAGGAAGAGTTTAAAAATATCAAAGCTGTCGGCTTTGATCTGGACGGGGTTATTTATTTTGGAGATGTACCTACGGACGGCGCTGCTGAATCTGTCAGGCAGATCAGGGATCAGGGTAAAAAAGTATTTTTCATTACAAACAATTCTGCCAAGTCTCGCAGTCAAATAGCCAATAAATTAGAGAATATGAATATCCCGTGTGTTATTGGCGACATTATCACATCCGGATATGCTGCAGCTGAATACCTGATAAATGAGGGGGGCGAAAATAAACGTATCTTTGTGCTCGGAACAAACGACTTGAAAATGGAATTGAAAATGACCGGCCTTTCCATTGTTGA
>Ga0074046_10004507_pt1 | contig 11359 bp, 10 predicted proteins | sample BogForMeECP23OM3_FD_94441 | JGI IMG/M metagenome (GOLD analysis project Ga0074046, IMG submission 94441) | Bog forest soil microbial communities from Calvert Island, British Columbia, Canada - Bog Forest MetaG ECP23OM3 | ecosystem: Environmental > Terrestrial > Soil > Wetlands ...
CCGCCCGACCAGAAGTGCTCTTTGTATGATATCGATTCAGATTTCAGCCCGAAACTTTCGGTTGCTAACTGATGGTGGTACCGAATGGTCTGATCCATCCAGTAGATTTCCTTATCCGGAAAATTGAAGGCGTGGGCTCCACCCATCTCAAAGATCAGCTCATGCCGCCCCAACGTAGGGCCGACATTGTCTATGTCCGTAAAACGAATCGAGGGTTGACTGACAACTAACGGGTTCGCCGGAGGCGGAATCATTCCCTCTGTCACGTATGGCTGGAAATCGTAGATCGAAGCACCTACCAAGAACACGTCGTCCCTCCAGCGCGCGACGACGGGGTAAGGTTTGATTCTGGTGTGGCCATTTTTTTCAAAGAATGATAGGAATAGCTCCCTCATCTCGTGAATTGAGTATCGCTTCCTTGCCGGAGGCTTGCCGATGAACGAGTATTGCACGCATGGGCTGTCTCCGCAAAACCTCTCATCACTCTTTTGCGTCCAGAAGTAGCCTTTGCAGCATTCACACTGCCTACGTCCGAATCCGTTCTCTTTGAAGAACGGAACCGCAAATTCCTTCTCACTAATCTCCAATAGCTACTACCTCTAGCCGACAGAGCAGAACGACGCAAACTGGGTTAGTAAGCTATTTGCCTCGTCCTCTGCCAGCGAGGGCGAGCGCGAGGGCCTGAAACAGAAGGCTTGCAGGCATCATTGGCCCAACTCACAGCTGTTTTTCCTCAACCTTTCTGATATAGATTATTCCGATCCTAGACCGTTAGTATCGATTCCTGAATCGGGAAGCATGATGAGCCGACAGGTTTGGAGGATACTTCATTCGGTCTGTCGCGGCACTATCTCGCACTTCATGATATTCTTCTCTTGATCGTAAACGACGTTCTTGTATTCGAGAATCTTGCCCAGAAGCGAGCTTAACACGCCAGCCCACCAAGAGAATAGAAACGCCTTAGCGGCACCCTGGTTGCCTTTCACAGAAGGATTCCAAACCTCCAGCAATATCGGACTGACGGGGTTTTGAGGCATTGTCAACTTTGACGCTCCCACCCCGACCATCCGATCCCATTCCTCAATGTATTTGATTAGTTCGTCAATGGTCAGTTCAGGTTTCTCTTTTCGAAGCGAATCACCGTCTTGCTTTCCTAATCTGAATTCAAGATTGTTGATGATGACTTCTCCGACCTGAACTCCAACGAGCGAGTCGAGGTGGTCGCAAAGAGCTTGAACATCCATAGCGGTGTCCCGGCGGCCAAGGATACGTAGCTCCCCCTTCTCCCTATCCCAGACTGGCCCTTCCACCGTAGAACTCACCTCCTATTTCAGAGTCCGTCGCGTCGTAGATCAAAGAAGGATAAGAACCGATGGTTTCACATCGAGTTTAGGAGGTGTGCAAATTTCAACCTTCAGACTCCCTTTGGAAAACGCTTCAAGCGCCTGACGTAGCGAGGTTGAATGTCACTCTTGGCTTCGTCTGTTGGGGCGCGAAAACCGTCGGGGCTCTGATTCCTGTAACGGGCTTCCTTGCTTCCCACACCAGGGTTGATGAAGCTCGTACAGTCTCCTGCCTTCCTCGTTATTGGTAAATTTGGCACCGCACCTACAGACGGTATACTCCTCGGACAACTCAACGCACCTAGTATTGCTCTCACTGGTAGCTCATCATGGTCATATAGAATTTCCAATACTAACAGCTATGGAGTGAGTCGAGAAGGCCTCGGAAATAGCTTAGAGTAGGATAGGCAGCCTGAGTCTCAGTCGAGCACCACTCGGAAAAGCTCGCGTCCCATTACCTTCACCCACCGGTATCCTCGACCCTCCGCGCCGTCCCCATAACCAGCGCAAGGGGACGCTGGTTCGCGTGCAAGCCCGTTGTTGTCTGCCGCATCGGTGCCATGCCAAGTTCACGTGACAAAATCCAGCAGCAAACTTGGAATAACAATCCCGCAGTTCTCCCAAAGCAATCCGGCAAGGGAGGTTGTCCGGCTAACGGTGGCAAACCAATCAGCCCAAGCAAGCTTCTTGGCGCTAGCGGCACCATGGGTCACAATTCCAACTAGCATCTGCACAAAACTGAACATCGCCTATGGCCAGTCGCTATCGATTCTTGAACTCAAACCAATCCAACCGCATACCCGTCCACCCTTCAAAACTGAGGGAGAGAAGGTGGACATGCTCTCGCTCATCCCACCAACTTCCATCAACGGTTACCCGCTTTACGTCAACGAATACATGAACAACGGAGAAGAGTGGCTCAGGGTTTGGTACCATCATCCAAGGGGAGCTGCACGTCAAATAGAATTGACGCGGTATGTTAATGCTGCAAGGCTTGGTGGCTTGCTAGGACTACTCCAGGCCGAGGGCGATAAGAAATACGCCCGAGTTGGATTCAAGAATTCGGCCATCGCGGAACATGCTGATCTTGTCTCAAGACTTGTGGAATTAGGTGTGCCCTTAACACTTATTCACGGACGCTGCATTTTCAATCCGAATAAGTCAACTCTCGTAACTGCTTACGAATATGCTGAGCGATACAGAAACGCAACTGGGATTACAATTGGACATTTCAGTGTGATCAACTCCATGAAGGGAGCGGTAGCCGCGGATACTCTCGTAAGATCGAGTGTACTAGCAACAATACTTCTTTTCGCCATGAGCGAAGTTCGTCGGGGGGCATTCAGACACGGTTCGCTTCGTCGCAATTTCCTTGCGAAGTTGCTGACTGGTGACGGATCGCTTGATGCAAGAAGAAGACCACAGAGACTTGATGTCCGATTGACCATAGTCGACCAGGACACAGATGCTCTCCGAGATTATGCTGAGCTCCTTTCGCAAGAGGGCTTCAAGGCAAGGGTGTATGCGGATCGAATCACGGTTCGCGCATACTGCACGTGGCTAAATCTTGTCAGACTCTATGAAATAGGTGCTTTCAGGAATGGCAGGAACTGGATCAAATTACTCTGCGCGATAAAGATCACAATCCTGGGGAGGGAGAACCGTGGGTACAGGAGGATTCAAGAGCTATCGAAGTTGCACTCAATAATAAGCGACGATATCTCAGCAAAGTATGGGATTGGAAGACGTTCTTCAAACCTATGGATACGTACAATGCATCGCAAAGGAATGCTGGAAAGACTGCCGACAATTCGAAGCGACGGACGAAAGGAGTACGTGGTGACTGCGAAGGGAAAGTCGCTAGCCGGAATCATCGAAGCGATCGAAAGAGATTACAATGAGATTAGCAAACAGAAAGGAGTAGACGATGCTCAGGTTATTCTGCAACAAATGAAGTATAAGGGAAAACCGACGAAGGCCAAACAATCGCCCGCGAAACCCGTTATTCGGCCGTGTTCAGCCTAAATAAGCTTAATTTATGGCGTTTAGGCGCAAAGGAGCTCAAATTCAACCGAAGAGTGCACCGAGCCCGGCTAATGCTTCTTCACTTTTCTTTTCTTCTTTCTTTTCTTCTTTCTTGCCTTCGGTGGGTGCTGCGGGTGCTGGTGCTGCTGCGACTTGCATTGTTTGTGCTGCTTTGAGGGCGTCTTCGATTTTGATTTCTGATAGTGCGGCGACTAGGGCTTTGATTCTTGGTTCTTCGGTTTTGACTCCTGCTGCTGTTAGGACTTTCTTTACTCCGTCTTCTGTTACTTTACCGCCTGCTGAGTGGAGCAGGAGTGCTGCGTAGACGTATTCCATTTTTTTCACCGAATTTTAGCGGGATTCCTCTGCTTACCCGAAGTCCCTCTTTTCAACCTTTTCCTTGGGCCGGCGGCGTTTCGGCGTTTTGTTGGGGCGCGAGTGCTTCAGGGTTTACCGCTGAAATTGCTGAGGAGAGCGAACTTGCGGTAGCATATGCCCTCCGAATAATGAGGTTGGTAGTTTGTTTCGTAAAGAATCCCGCTTCAACGCTAACTTCGACCGCTTGCCGATACGCCTTGGAGATCATCATGGGCGCTGTCTCGGGTAGCATGATGTTCGCTTCCACCGCGACTCCGAAAGCTAGTCGTGCGGCTGAGGAGATATCGGCTTTCATTTTGTCGAGGTCGAAGGCGAGATCGTTGGGGCCGAGGAGTTGGCCGTTGTCGTATGCGTATGAGAGCGAGAGTCCTGCTTCCATTGGTTTCATTCCGAGTTTCGAAAGTAGGGACGCGGTCTTAACGGGGATTACGTCCCCTTTCGATACAACAATGGTATCTTCAGCGACGAAGATGCTACCACCTTCAATCCGAGTTTTCACCTTCGCTTCATTGAATTCGCTGATGACCGGGCCAGGTTGCAGGCCGGTGTTTCCGCCGGGGATCATTATGTCGCTTGTAGCGATGTCTCCCCCTTTGGCTGGCACCCTAACTTTGTTCTTGTTGAGGAAGATGATTAGTTCGAATGGGTTCATTTGAGTAAAGATCAGAACTTTCGATCCGGTTAGGGAATCTGCGAACTGGTTCACTTTCTCTTTCTGGCCTGATGCTTTTTCAGCGGCTTTCCGCAGAATAGTATTCTTGGCTACTATGAGTTCGGCTTTGCCGCGTAGCTTCTTTCTGATTTCCTGAATCTGAGATGAGCGTACTTTCTGTAGGTCGGCTACGGCGATTACTGAATACTTGTTGAGTAGTTTCGAGAGGTCGTCGAAGATTTCTTTCTTCCAAACGGCGACCTGTTGGGTGAGCATCGTAATCACTTTGTGAGGCTGATCTTTACTGGTTTGCTCATCGTTCCCTTCACGAGGATTTCGCCGATGTTCTTGAAACCTCTCTCAAGCTTCTGCTCGATTCTTGAGACAACCGCCTGAATGTTCTCCACAAGCTTCTCGTCAGGCATGGCCTCCGTTCCCACCCGACACTGCAGGACTGGTTGCTCTCGCATACGCACGCGAACCATCTTGCGGTGGTTTACGATCACTTGATCGATCGGTGCGTTAGGCGGGATGGGTGTGGGCATCTTGCCTCGCGGGCCGAGGAACGATCCTAGCGCCCTTCCGACAAGTGGCATGAGAGGCGCCTCTGCGATGAAGAAGTCGTATTCCTGCGCCAACTTTCGGGCGCCCTTCTTGTCCTTTGCCAGGTTTTCAATCTCCTGCCGACCAACGAGCATATCTGCCCCAGCAGCTTTCGCTCGTGTCGCCAAGTCCCCAGAGGCGATTACACAAACTTTCAGAGCTTTCTCAGGAGGATTGGGTAGTGGGATGGCTTCGTTGATACGATTCTCCGGTTTCTTCAGGTCAACTTCGCGAAGTCGTACGACCAAGTCGATGGATTGAGTGAACTTCTTCTTGGTTAGACTCTTTCGTAACTCACCGAGTGCCCTAGATATCTCGTCCTTAGCAAGTGGCAACGATTAGACCATCTAGACAATTTTCTAAGTCACGATTTCCCCTGACCCATAAAAACGTTTCAGATCACTAAGGAACAAGTCACACCCGTCAGATTCTGAGGGACTTCTTCGATTCTTGACCCGCATTTCAAGACTTGTAGGCAGCCACCCACCGTCCGAGTGTGTATCCCGGTCCACACTTCGGATTGTGAGTGTACTTACAATCTCAGTTTTCCTTGGTGAATTAGCGCTGAAGTTGGGGCTCATTCGGGGGGTATCGTTTTTAGCGCCAGTGAGAGGTCGAGACCCTGGCGTTTGTGGTAGGCCCACGAGGCGAAGTATATGACGAATGCCAAGATGATAACGCTGGCTGTTAGGTAGTATCCGAATTGGGTCGGTACTGCCGCCGCGGGCGTTATGAACCCAAGGTATCCTTCCCAAGCAAACGCTATTGCGGTTATGATTCCTACAATGGACACGACTGGTAGCCCTCCAAGTTTCCACCTCACGAAGCCGGGGGACTGGCTGAAAAGATCTTTCTTGACAAATGGGAAGATAGCTAATGCAAGCCCCGGGACGACGTAGCTAACGTCCCAGATGACGGTTCCCATTGTGAAGGAGCCAGACCAGCCTAACAGGAAGTAGACCACTTCGGACAATATGCCGAGCACGACGACGGCTATGATCGATAGGTGTGGCGTACGGAAACGGTCGCTTATGTCCGCGAACTTAGACGGAATTACCCTGTCAAATGCCCATGCGAACATGTACTTGCTTGCGATCCAAAAGTAAGCGAAGATAGGAGCCAAGGATCCAAGTAGATACGTGATGAACATGAGATAGATCAGCGCGGTGTTCGGATAGGCGGCCACGGCTAACATCAGAGGCTGTGACGGTGGAAACGGAAGAGCAAACTTGCCGTTGTCAAACGCGTAGCCGACTGCGTACATCCAGTTCGCACCGACCGCGTTTAGGGTAAGGGTTGCCGTTATGCTCCAATAGATTATACCGAACAATAGGGACAAGAACAGTGCGATCGGGATTGATTTCTTGACGTTCTTGATTTCTCCTACGAAAGCGTTTGTGTAATTTCCTCCTAAGAGAAAGAGTGATGCGAGTGGAAGCGCCACGACGATAGAAGAGAAACCTGGCGGCGAAAGCGTGAGGCCTGCCGACTGCCCTGCAGATTGGAGTGCTTGGTATGTAGCGTTGTTTCCGAAACTGGGGACTAAGAGAGTGTTCCAGTTGGAGGCGAACGTTTGCGGATTAATGGTTGCGAGGATGTACCACATTAGCAATATTCCGACTACGGCGGCTATCCAGGAACCGTACATGAGGCCTTTGATGAATCTGGATCCGAAGATGGAGAACGCGCCAAATAGTAAGGTAAGCAAGATCGAAAGCTCAATGGTCCCAACCGAGCCGCCAAGGAAGCTACCGAGATTGGTCATTGATGACGAGTTCCCGATTATTCCAAGTGACGTCAAGGAGATTGAAAATGCATATGAAAAGGGCGCTACCCCAGCTCCCACGAAGGCGACGAAAAGGACGATGAACATGTACACTAATCCCCATGCAAAACCAATTGCGGGGTGGAAGATTCTGCCGACCCAGACGTAATCGTTTCCCGTCCTCGGCATCACTATGGCCATGACCCAATACGCAACCATTAGGAAAATGAATGGAACAGCCGCCACTACCAGAGAAAGTGGCAGGTTGGCGCCTCCGGTATTTCCGTAGAACCAAGCAAATTGGACGGTCGTGAAGATAAGTGCGAACACCATTGCGCTAGAAAAGAGCAAAGCATCTAGCGCGCCGAATTCTCTGACGAAACCAGTTGCATTCCTAACGAAAACTTTGGATGATGCCAAACCCGTTCAATGCGTACGGCATGTGTTCTATATATAACATCTACCAGCTTCATGCCTACCTTCTCGTGCCCAGGAGCCTGAAAAACAACAACTTTCGCTTCAATCCCCACCTACTCGGTAAAGCTCACTTGCGTTTTCTGAAAGGATTCTCGCCGCTTTCTCATTAACCTCATCCTCATCGAAAACATTTCCCTCAAGGAATTGGGTGAAACATTTCTCGAGAACCCGTTTACCCAGTTTGGCGCTGAACCAGAATATTTCCGGGACGCCGAAACCATCTGACCCATACATAACCTTCGAACTGGGGGCGATCTCCAAGATTTCCATCAATCGATGATTGCTGACGGGGTTTAGGAATGGAATGGTTAGGGAGAAGTCGAGGAAGACGTTCGGAAGGACTGAGGCCATGTAGGCGGCGTTCTGGTTGTTTGGGAAACCGGAGTGGACAAGTACAACCGTGGCGTGCCGGAGCTTATCGTCGCTAAGAAGCTCGAACAGCAGCCCCGGATCGCATTGGTCCAGCAATATCTCGTAGTCTCCCACACCAGTGTGAATCTGCATCGGAACGTCCAGGTCGATCGAGAGCTCTAACGCTCGAACAATCAGAAAGTCGCGGAGCATTTTCACTTTGGGGCCAAACCACGCCTGCTCTGCATTGCCCCGTCGTGCTGCTTGAAAATCACTCTTGGCAGATTTCTCTTCTACTCGTCGTATCTTTAGGCCAGTTCGATAGGCGATTATGGTCTTTAGCCCCACAAATCCCTCGCCCTCGACCGCCTTGCGGATTCCCGAATCGAATCGTGAGCAAAAGTCCTCAAATGAATCATGTTTTGCCAACAATTCGTTGATTAGAGGTTCGAGCCGAAATATCTTCACAACGTTAGCTGGAAAATGCTGCAAATCTTCGTCGGTCAGTGGAGGATAAGCTCCGTCCATGACGAGGCCCTCAAGCCCAACGTTCTGGAATAGCTCCCGCACGTATGAGTCAAAGTCTTGGGCTCTGGCGCTTCGGGCATTGGCGACTACCTCTAGGTCAGCTTTGCAGTGGAAGAATTCAGAAAGCCACCGAAACATCAGATTGGAGTATGGCTGCTGCTCATCCATTGCAGAAAGTCTACTCTTAGATCTTTGGAGTTGATCGAGAGATGGTTTGAATTTTCCGTCTAGAAAATTTGGAGGCGCCGCGAGAATGTTCGAGTAGCGTGCAAACTCGTTCCGACCCATAACCTTTGGTGAGCTTAGGTACGAATGACAATGTGCATCCACGACCGGTAGCTTGGAGAAATCAAGCAAAGCGCAAATCACTTCCGAGTTGAAACTGCATCAACTTCTAATAACACCGACGGAAGGTCCCGAAATGAGAGCATTGCGTAAGTTCACTTCAGGCTTGGTTGTCTCAGCGAACCCTGTAGCATCAAAGTCCGGCTTGAGTGTTCTAAAGAACGGAGGCAATGCTGTAGATGCAGCCGTAACGGCCGCACACACTCTCGGCGTGGCATCGCCTGCTTTCTCTGGAATCGGTGGAGGCGGATTTGCGTTAATTTGGCTCGCGCGGGAAGAGAAAGCCGTCTTCGTTGATTTTCGCGAAAAGGCTCCATCAACGGCCACGGAAGGGATGTTCAAGCTAACGAGTTCGGGGAGGGTCGTCCGTGAGGAGAATGCAGTTGGCTACAAGTCCGTGGCGGTTCCCGGAACAATCGCAGGCCATGCCTTGATGCTAGAGAAATATGGGACGGTAAGGTTGAGAGACACGCTCGAGCCAGCCATCAGATGTGCCAGAAGAGGATTTCGCGTGGGTAGGGCGCTTGGTTTCACGTGGACACTAAGCGTAAACAAACTCAAGAGGTTCGAGGAGTCGAAGAAAACGTACCTCAATAGAAGTCAACCTTACCACCAAGGTGAGAAGGTTGCACTCCCTTCTCTCGCGAAAGACCTGGAGACAATAGGGCGTGGGGATGTGGGAGAATTCTACAACGGGACTATCGCGAAGAAGATCTGTGATGACATGACGTCAAACGGCGGCCTCGTAACTTCCACCGATCTGGAACGGTACAAGCCCACGCTACGGGAAACGCTTCGTGGATCATACGAGGACTATGAAATTATCACCGCACCCCCGCCAAGTTCTGGTGGAGCAATAATCCTGCAATCGCTCAATATACTAGAGAACCATACTTTGAAGCGTTTCGGGCATAACTCCACCAAATCATTGCACATACTCGCAGAGGCCTTAGCAAGAAGCAATCTGAGTTGTAGAGCGAGGATTTCCGATCCTGATTTCACTGAACCCCCTATGAATACGTTGATTTCGAAGGAATTCGCGAAAGAACTCGGGTCGACGATTAATCCGAACAGAGCCTCAATTCCAACCGAGCGGACCGGCTACCCTTTAATGCCCGCGTCGAATACATCACACTTAGTGGCAATTGATTCTGAGCACAATGTGGTATCGATGACGGAGAGCGTGGAATGCTATTTTGGCTCAGGAATCACTGTTCCTGGTACTGGCATGATTTTGAATGACACGATGCATGATTTTGAGCCTAGGCCTGGGATGGCAAATTCCGTGGCTCCTGAGAAGATACCTATGAGCAGTATGAGCCCCACCATCATCCTGAAAGACGGCCAGCCAATCGTGGCGGTTGGATCAGCTGGGGGCCCGAGAATCGTCTCGTCGACTTTGCAAGTGCTTTTGAATATGCTAGAGTTCGGAATGAGGTTGCAAGATGCTGTGGCGGCGCCAAGAATCCATGTCCACGGAAACCTCGTACAACTGGAAAACACCCTAACCGGCAAGACCGCGACCGAACTCCGTAAGATGGGCCACTCGATTGAAGTTAGGAAATTGACGGGAAGTGGGGATCCAGGGTTGTATTTCGGCGGTGTCCACGCGGCACAACTCTCACAAGAAAATGGCCTAAGCGGCGCGGCAGATCCAAGAAGAGATGGCCTCGCGATCGGCATACCTTGACCAGTCGATCTGACTGCAACCTCAGGAAACCTTCAGATTAATAGCGGGCGCCGCAGCCATAGGGCGAGGTAGCTAGTCCTTGTCAGAAGTGAAAAAGTTCAGAATAACAGGTGAAATAAAGAAAGGCCTCTCAAAGTTCCCTTTCTCAGTGGAATTCAGCGCTCTCAAGAAGGAACATGCCCTCCAACGGCTTTACGCAGAGATGGGAAGCAGGCACAGAGCGCGCCAATTCGAGATTAAGGTAAAGGACATTCAGGAAACGAAACCAGCGGCCGAAGCCAAGGCATAGAGAAATGGCATCGTCACAGGTCAAGGAAGAGGACGTCGTACGACAACTCGCGTCAGAGATACGTATCCTTGAAGGATCTATAGGTGTCCTGCAATCCCGGCTCGATATCGTTCGCGCCGCGATCAACGAAGTCACCCTAGCCTATAACACCCTTGAAGGAATGAAGAAACTCCAGAATGGAGAAGATACGCTCATTCCGGTTGGTGCGGGCTCATACATTAGAATGCAAGTGACTGATTCGAAGAAACTTGTTATGGGCATAGGAGCTGGCGTTGCGATTGAAAAAGATGTGGAGAGTTCCGTGGAAGAATTGAAAGGCAGACTTCAAGATCTGGACAAGGCGAGGACATCCATCCAGCAACAACTCGACCAGACAGCCTCTCGGTACCAGCAGGATCGAGAAGCTATCGAAGAGCTACTTAGGCGACAGCCCCAACAGCCACGAAGCGCTAGTTGAAGCCACAACAGATTAAGACATAATCCAACAGAGTCCTCGCTTGTGCCGTGAGACTTGTTCGAGAAGCTGAGATCAGGCGTTAGCAGCCTAGTTCAAAAAATATCACAACGGGAATTAACCGACAAAGACATCGGACAAGTGCTCGACGAATTCCTCCTAGTTTTAGTCCAGAACGACGTCGCCTATGAGGTTGCGCAGAAGATTTGTGATGGCTTACGACAGAAGCTTGAGACTACTCAGGTACGACGCTTTGCGGACGCTTCCGTCCCGGCGAAAACCGTGCTCCACGACGTGCTGCTTGATCTCTTGAAAGGGAGTGGGGGAGAGTCGTTTTTCAAGGTGCTCGACGAGGGCAAAGCTCAGCATAAACCCGTCATAATACTATTCGTAGGAGTCAACGGGACTGGGAAGACGAGCACCGTCGCTAAGATAGGTTACCTACTCCAGCGCAAGGGA
>Ga0074046_10004509_pt1 | contig 11357 bp, 8 predicted proteins | sample BogForMeECP23OM3_FD_94441 | JGI IMG/M metagenome (GOLD analysis project Ga0074046, IMG submission 94441) | Bog forest soil microbial communities from Calvert Island, British Columbia, Canada - Bog Forest MetaG ECP23OM3 | ecosystem: Environmental > Terrestrial > Soil > Wetlands ...
AGCTTGAATCACGACGTCCCGGCGCAGTCAATAACCAAATTACATGCCTACAAATTCGCCGCAAATCCCCGCAACCCCGCACAAACCCGCACCTTCCCGCGAAACGCAACTCGGAAGTTCGGTTTAGGGGGCGATGGGGAGCTGCGCCTGCCGCTAAGCGCCGGCGTCGATCCGTTTCAGGCCGGCGGCGTAACGGCACCAGTTCTCGACATAGTGCGCCGCCGATTGGCGCAGCGCCTTCACTGCGTCGGCGTCGAGCGTCTTCGTCGCTTTCGCCGGCGACCCGATGATCAGCGAGTGGTCGGGAAATTCCTTGTGCTCGGTGATCAGCGCCCGCGCGCCGACAAGGCAGCCGCGGCCGATCTTGGCGCCGTTGAGGACCACGGCGCCCATGCCGATCAGCGAGCCGTCGCCGATCGTGCACCCGTGCAGCGTCGCGTTGTGTCCGACCGTGCAGTCTTCCCCGACCGTCAAGGGGAAGCCCATATCGGTATGCAGGATGCAAAGGTCCTGAATGTTTGAGCGCGCGCCGATAACGATCGGCTCATTGTCGCCGCGCAGCACCGCCCCGAACCACACGCCTGCGTCCTCGCTGAGCCGGATATCGCCGATGATGTCCGCGTCGGGCGCAATCCAGTAGCGGCCCTCCGCCGGCAGCGTGGGCTTCACGCCATGAAGCGAATAGAGCGGCATAAGGGTCTCCGGGATCAAGGGATCGAAGGCGGGCGCGCGCTCACTCTTCGTCGAGATCAATGTCGAGAATAGCCATTTGCAGCGTGAAGCTCGAGCCCTGCGGATCGTCCGCTGAAATGACGCCCAAAAACTCCGAACCGTTGTTGAGCTCGACCGAATCCGTCTTCTTGTGCCGGGCGATGATGGTCAGCTTGTCATTCTCGAACAGCTTCCTCAGGTAGTCCTGCAGCACGGCGCGCCCGACCGGCAGCTTCATCTCGAAGGCGAACGACCGGTCGCCGTCCTCGTCGTCGACCGTGATCGACCCGATCTTGCGCTCGCCGAGCAGGACGTCGGCGGCTTCCGCCGATTGCGAACTCGGCGTCACCTGCAAAGCCTGCGCGCCGAACGACTTGCGCAGGAATTCGCGCAGTTTGACGATCTCAGCTTTATCCACGACCCTGCCCTCGCGTGTTCCTAGGGCGCAGGCTTTGCCAGATGCGCGGGCCGCGGGCAAGACGCTGAAGCGGCGGCGGCCGCTAGCGTTCATGGTCCGACGCTTGACCGCCCGAGCCTGTCGCGAAAAGGTCGACCCCAATGGCCCCGGTCCTTCACTCCCGGTGAGGAAGGGCGGATTGTGATTTCTCGAAAGCCGCCGCTGGGGACAGACGCGACGCCCAATGAGCGGTCGTTCCCGGACGGCCCCGCAGCCGTCCGAACCTAAGCGCGCGTTCCTTGTCCGCTTCGCTCCCGCAAGGCGGTCGGCTATCGCACCTGCTCCATGAGCGAGAGCAGTGTGGGCGGCGCGTGCACCGGTGCGCACGACTTGTCGCCGTCGACGAAGAACAACAGACCATCGAGGTCGCCGCGATCTTGCGCAAGCACCGCGCTGTCACCGTGCGGCAGGCCAGATGGCGCCTCGGGGTTCATTGCGTAGACCCCGCGAAGGAACCGCCACTGATCCGGGGTGATCTCGATCAGTTTGCCATCTTGACCATTGATCGCAGCGCTTAACTTCGCGAGTCCGACGCAGCGATCGACGAATTCGGCCCCGAGAGCGACTTTCGGCGCGAGCATGCGAGCGCCAATGACGAACAAGAAATGTCTAGTCGACATGACCGCCTCCACCTGTCTTGGGGCAGAGGCTGGCGTTCAACGACGCATCGACGCATCCGACGGTCGCTCTCACCCCAAGCCTTTCCTTACCGCCCTTTGCCCCTGCGAAAATCTCGGCGCCTTCGTCGGAGCCATTCCTTGGGAAGTTGGCGCTGGACAGAGACGACGTCTGAGTTCCGAGCGCTTCGTCGTAGCCATGATCAGGTGAACTTGGATCGAGCGGCCGGATCTCCGACACGAACCCGATGAACGTGGCGTAGAGCATGCCCACGAAGGCGAGCACAAACGACCGTATCCGGACTTCCGATCGATCGGACGACGGCTCGGACGGAAGTTTCGCCGGACGCTCTTGTCGACGAAACCGGACCAGCGCTCCATCCTGGCGGGCTATCTCTGCCGGAAGCTCATCCACTGCAAGCCTGGGTGACGCGCCCGCACAATCCGCCGCCGGCAAATGTCCATCGCCCCAGGCCGAGGCGTCCGATTGGGTCCCCTGTTTGGAGGGAATGCGCACTGCGAAAGTTTCGATCTTTGCAATGTTCATTGCCGGTCTTCCGTTCGAAGGACAATCGCGGCGCCTCGTCCGCTCCGGGCGGGTGAGCGAAGAACAGGATCCCGGCGCTCGCGCACCGCTCCGCGGACAAGAACGCTGCGTCTTTAGGTAACGGCGGAACGATCGACGTTCTCTCCGTATTGGCGTTGCTGTTGCTGTAAGACGGAAATGATAAAATCAGGAGCGCGAAGCGCAATCTATTGCACAATGGTGTCGCCGATACTTTGGTATCTGCTCGTGCATCGTGCTCGGCGGACGCATTGGCTCGCCGGCGTCAAGCGTTTCCGAACGCGCGGCTCCGAGGACCGGCTCGTCGCGCGGTGACGGCGGCGCCGTGCGCTTACGGCGCGAATTCGTCTCGCTCCATCCGCGCGAGCGGCAAGGTGAAGCTGAATTTCGCTCCGCCGCCGGGGTTTGTCTCCGCCCAGATCGTCCCGTAATGGGCCTCGATGATCGAGCGGGAAATCGACAGTCCGACGCCAAGCCCGCTCGATTTCGTCGACGTGAACGGCACAAAGAGGTCGGCGTTGGCCTGCTCCAGAATGCCATGCCCGGTGTCCATGACCTCGGTTCGGATCATGCCGTCCAAGAGCGCCGTCGAGATGGTGACCTTCCTTTCCTTCGATCGCTCCATCGCCTCCATGGCGTTCCGGATCAGGTTAAGCAGCGCCTGCTCGATATGGATGCTGTCCGCGAAAACCTCGTCCTCGGCCGCGTTGAGGAGGAGAACGATCTCGACGCCGGCCTCGCGCGCGGTCGGCGCGGCGAGGTCGCAGGCGCGCCGGATCAGCGCATGCAGGCTATGCTCGACCCGGTTCGGTTCGCCCCGCGCCATGAATTCGCGCAGGTGGGCGATGATCTGCCCCGCCCGCATAAGCTGGGACGAAGCCTTGTCCAGCGCCTCGGCGAGCGCAGGCCTTGGAGGATGCGACGCGTCGGCGACGAGCTGCCGGGCGAGGGAAAAGTAGTTCGACGCCGCCGCGAGCGGCTGGTTCAGCTCGTGGGCGAGCGAGGTCGCCATGCCAGCCATCGAGTCGAGGCGATTGGCGTGGAGCCTGTTGAGGCGCGCCTCGAACCGCCGCCGCTCGCTGAGGTCGCGGATGAAGCCGATGAACAGGCGCTCCTTTCCGTGCCGGGTCTCCGACACGGCCAGCTCCGCCGGGAACTGCGAACCGTCCTTGCGGCGGCCCTCAACCTCGCGGTTTGAGCCGATAATCCTGGCTTCGCCGGTTCTGAGGTAGCGCTCGATATAGCCGTCGTGCTGCGAACGCTGCGGCTCGGGGGCGAGCGTGTTCACGTTCCGCCCGATGAGTTCCTCCTCGGCGTAGCCGAACATTCGGGTCGTGGCCGTATTCGCCGATTGGATGGACCCGCGCTCGTCGATGGTGATGATCGCGTCGGCGACGCCGTCGATGACGGCGCGCAGGCGCGCCTCGTTCTCGCTCACGACCTCCCGTGCGCGGCGGCGTTCGCCGATGTCGACGAAGGTGACGACCACGCCGTCGATTCTGTCCTCGACCGTCCGGTACGGACGCAGCCGCATCAGATACCAACTGCCGGCGCGGCTGCGCAGCTCGCGCTCGCTCGAGACGAGATCGCGCAGGACCTTGCGCGCGTCGTCGCCGAACTCGTCGTAGTCGAGGCGGTGGGTGAAGTCCGTGATCGACCGGCCCTCGTCGCCGGGCTCGATGTTGAAGATCTGCGTGATCGGCGGGGTGAAGCGATTGATCTTGAGTTGGGTGTCGAGAAAGAGGATGCCGACGTCCGTCGCCGCCATCAGATTCTGGATGTCGCTGTGAGCGCGCGAGACGCTGTCGAGCTTGGCTTTCAGTTCGCTGTTGACCGTCTGAAGCTCCTCGTTGATCGATTGCAGCTCCTCCTTGCTGGTCTCCAGCTCTTCGGCGGTCGAGCGGTATTCCTCGTTGATCGACTGGAGCTCCTCGTTGGCGGCCCGCAGCTCCTCGTTCGCCCCCTCGTATTGCTCGCGGGAGCTCCGAAGCTGCGCCTGGGTGAACCGCAGCTCCTGCTGGAGCTGATGAAGCTGCTCGGGCTGCGCACGCTCGAGGCCCGCCGCAGTGGTCACGTCGCCCAGCGTCTCGCCTTCGAAAAAGAAGACGATCGCCGTGCGTCCGGCGCCCGCTTCGTTGCTCAGGGGCTTCGCCTGCAGGTAGACCCTCCGCGCGGCGCCGTTCAAGCGGACGGCGATCGGGGCGCTCAGACTCGGCCCGTTGCCGGCGAACGCATCATGGAGCGCGGCGCGCAGGTCGAACCGAAGCTCCTCGCGGGCCAGCTCCGTGATGTCGTTGACCAGCGTCCCGGCCGAGGGTTGCAGGTACCGTCCCGCCTGCTCCGAGAGATGCACGACGCGATAGGACTCGTCGACGACCGCGCTCGGCGGCGCGAGCCGCTCAAGCGCCTCCTTGTGAACTCCGGCCTCGCTTTGTCTGCGGAAAGGCTGAGGCGATCGCGGCGGGAGCGTCTCGACGCCGAAGACCGGAGGCCCGATCCGCGGCGTCACCCGCATGTCGGCCGCAATCGGCGTACGCTGGTAGATTCGCGCCTCGCGGTCGATCGCGCGGAACATGCCGAGGGGGCTCTCGGCGGTTTCGGACGATCCCAGGAAGAGGTAGCCGTCCGGCCTCAGGGCGAAATGAAAGGTTGCGCAGACTTGGTGCTGCAACTCGCGGTCGAGGTAGATGAGCACGTTGCGGCAGGAGATAAGATCGGCGCGTGAGAAGGGCGGGTCCTTCAAGAGGCTGTGGCGCGCGAACAGGACGACTTCGCGGAGGTCCCGTGTGACGCGGTAATGGTCGTTCTCGCGGGTGAAGAAGCGCCTCAGCCGCTCCTCGGTGACGTCGGCTTCGACAGCCAGGGGATAGCGGCCCTCGCGGGCGATCAAGAGAGCGGCCTCGTCAAGGTCGGAGGCGAACACCTGGATCTCGCAGCGGATGTCGCGCCTGGCCTGCTCCTCGAGGAGCAGGATGGCGACCGAATAGGCTTCCTCGCCGGTGGCGCATCCTGGAATCCAGGCCCGCACCGAATCGCCCGCGCCCTTGTCCTCGAACAGGCTCGGGATCACGGCGGCCGCCAGCCTCTCGAAAGCGGCCGGGTCGCGGAAGAACGTCGTCACCGAAATGAGAAGATCGGCGAACAGCGCCTGCGCCTCGGCCCCGTTCTCGCGCAGGATCGTGAGGTAGTTGTCCATCGTCGCCGCCTGCTGCACCTGAATGCGCCGCGCGATTCGGCGGCGGACGGTCGATTTCTTGTAGCTCGAGAAGTCGTGTCCCGTCCGCACGCGCAGGTGCGAGAGGATCCGTCGCATCGTTTCGCCGGCGCCCTCGTCCGTCACCTCGGCCCGCAGCCGGGGACGCTCGCCGATGAGTTCCGGCAGCTTCATCGCGATCTGGCGGACCGGAAGGACGAAATCGGCGAGGCCGGTCGCCACGGCGCTCCGCGGCATCGAGCTGTATTCGGCCTCCTCGGGATCCTGGACCAGAATGATGCTGCCTGCCTCTTTCGCCGCCTTGATCCCGAGGGCGCCGTCCGATCCGGCGCCCGAAAGGACGATGACGAAATCGTCGCCCCGCTGCGCCGCGAGCGAGCGGAAGAAGAGGTCGATCGGCGCGCGCTGCCAGCGCGGCTCGTCGAAGTCGGCGAGCGCAAGATGCTGGTCTGTGGCGAGAAGCTGCCGGTTCGGAGGGATGATGTAGACGCGCCCCGCTTCGAGCCGCGTGAGGCCGGTGACTTGGGTGACCGGCATCCGCGTCCGCGCCGAAAGGATGTTCGGCAGTTCGCTGTCGTGGGTCGGGTCGAGATGCACGACGACCACGAAGGCCGCGTTCACTTCGTTGGGCAGGCTTTCAAAGAATTGCTGCAGCGCGCGGACGCCGCCCGCCGAGGCGCCAATGCCTACGGTCGGAAACCGCTTCGCCGGCGCTTCGCCGCCTTGCTCGGGGCTCGCGGCCGCATGATCGTTTCCGGGCATCGTGAGGGCCTCTTCGAGGTTGCCGAGAATAATCAACAATCATTCCCGACGGACCGGCGTTCCGCCTCCCGTTCCGGACGGTAAAGTAGATAGTTTTCAGAACGACCGAAAGGCGAAAAGGCGTAGCGGTGACGGCGAAATCGGCCGTACGACCGGGCAAACGACAGTCGGCTCGACCGGTCCGCGCCCTCTTCCGGCCATAAGGTCGCCAGGAATGCTCGTCAGACGGACGTCTACCGATCCTGTGGCTTCGCCACGTTTCGACCACGCTATCGCCGCGAAGCCCCATTAGCCACGGCTCCGGCGGGACTGGAGCGGCAGATTGCGGACAACGTTCGCATCGACGGGCGCACGCAGGACGTCGCGTGAGGACGAGTTCGACGACGGTCGTCGGATCGCCCTGTTTCTCGACGTCGACGGCACATTGCTCGACCTCGCCGAGCGCCCCGACGAGGTGACGGTTCCGCGCGGACTTCTTGCCTCCGTCGCAGGCGCGCAAGCGAAGACGGGCGGCGCGCTGGCGCTCGTCAGCGGCCGCACGATCGCCGATCTCGACCGGTTTTTCGCCCCTTTGCGGCTGCCCGCGGCCGGGGTGCACGGCGCCGAATTGCGGCTCGATCCGGGCGAGGGCGTCATTTCGCCGCCGGGGACAAACCCTCTGCCGCCCTCCCTCTGGACCGCGCTGACCGACCTTCTTCAGGGCTTCCCGGGAACGATCGCCGAAAATAAGCGTTTTAGCTATGCGGTCCATTACCGCCTGGCGCCGGCCGTCGGCGACGTCCTGCGGAGGCGACTGGCGACCCTCCTCAAGACCGCGCCGTATTCGGGAATCACGATGCTTGAAGCCCATTGCGCGTTTGAACTGAAGACCCGGGAATTCGACAAAGGGCGCGCCATCGCCACATTTCTGTCTGCGCCCCCTTTCCTGGGGCGCACGCCAATCTTCATCGGCGACGACGACACCGACGAAGCGGGATTCGCGGTCGTCTCGGCGCGCGGCGGACGCGCCTTTTCCGTCGGCCGTCCCCGGCCGGGCGCCACCGCCACCTTCGGGAGCCCGAGCGAGGTTCGCGGCTGGCTCGCCGGTTTTGCAGGTGTTGGCGCGTCCGTATGACCGCTCCCGACGCGTCGCGGCGTCAGCCGCTCGATCTCGCCCTGATCGGAAACAGCTCCGTGGCCGCGCTGGTCGACCGGGATGCGCGCATCGTCTGGTGGTGCTTTCCGCGGTTCGACGGCGACCCGGTGTTCTCGCGCCTTCTGGCGGGCGAGGAGGAGAAGGGATTTTGCGACGTCATCCTCCACGGTCAGACGTCGATCGAATCGCGTTACGTGCGGAACACGGCGATCGTCGAGTCGATCCTCACCGCCGCCGATGGCGCGACCCTCCGCATCACCGACTTCGCGCCGCGCTTCGACCGTTTCGAGCGTTCCTTCCGGCCGCCGCAGATCGTTCGGAGGCTCGAGCCGCTCTCCGGCATGCCGAGGATCGCCATTCGCGTGCGGCCGACCCACAATTATGGCCGCCCCACCGCGAATCCCGTGCTCGGCTCCAACCACATCCGCTACGTCGGCGGCCCGCATGTCATGCGGCTGACGAGCGACGCGCCGCTCTCCTACATCGCCAACGAGATCACTTTCCCGCTCACCCACCCGGTGAGCCTGATCTTCGGTCAGGACGAGCCGTTCCTGACCGCCATCGACGCGACGAGCCGGGAGTTCCTCGAGCACACGCGCGATCATTGGCTCGACTGGTCGCGAAATCTCGCTGTGCCGTTCGAGTGGCAGGAAGCCGTGGTGCGCTCGGCGATCACGCTGAAGCTTTGCTCCTTCATGGAGACCGGCGCGATCGTCGCCGCGCACACAACATCGATCCCGGAAGCGCCGGGCACCACCCGCAACTGGGATTACCGCTTCTGCTGGCTGCGCGACGCGTATTTCGTGGTCGACGCGCTCAACCGGCTCGGCGCCACGCAGACGATGGAGTCCTATATCCACTACATCACGACCATCGCCATCGACCGCGGGGCGATGCAACCCCTGCACGGCATCATCCCGTTCACGCCGCTTGAGGAGCATATTGCGCCTGATCTTGCCGGCTATCTCGGGCACGGCCCGGTCCGGGTGGGAAATCAGGCGGTGAGCCAGACGCAAAACGACGTGTACGGCAGCGTGGTCCTGGCGGCGGCGCAGATGTTCGTCGACGAGCGCATTCCGGCGATGGGCGACGAATCCTTGTTCCGCATGCTGGAAACGCTGGGCGCAAAGGCGCTGGCGTCGGCTTTCGAGCCCGACGCGGGCCTTTGGGAATACCGCACCCGCGAGCGCCCACACACCTATTCGGCGACTTTGTGCTGGGTCGCCTGCGACCGGCTCGCCCGGATCGCGCGCCGGCTCGGCCTCATCGACCGCGCCGTCTACTGGAGGTCCAACGCCTTCGCCTTGCGTGAGAAGATCCTCACCGAGGCCTGGGACGAGAGCCAAGGCGCGCTGACCGGCGCCTTCGGCGAGCCGGCGCTCGACGCCAGCGTGTTGCTTGTCGCCAAGCTCGGGCTCCTTCCCGCAAACGACCCGCGGTTCGTGCGGACCTGCGAGGCGATCGGGCGGACCCTTGTGCGCAAAGGCCGGATCATGCGGTACACCGCGCCGGACGATTTCGGTCCGCCCGAGACGGCCTTTCTCGCCTGCAACTTCTGGTATGCTGACGCCCTCGCCTCGATCGGCCGCCCTGACGAAGCGCGGCAACTGTTCGAGGCGATTCTCGCGTGCCGGAACGCCTATGGGCTCTTGTCCGAGGACATTCACCCGGACAGCGGCGAGCTCTGGGGCAACCTGCCGCAGACGTATTCGATGGCGGGTATCATCAATACGGCGACGCGTCTGTCGTCGAGTTGGGAGGAAGCATGGGCTCGCGCTTGATCATCGTCTCCAATCGCGTCGCGGCGCCGGATCCGAAGGGAACCCCGGCCGCGGGCGGTATGGCGGTGGCGGTGAAGGCCGCCCTCAAAAACCGCAACGGCATCTGGTTCGGGTGGAGCGGCGAGGTCACGGAGGAGCCGAACGTCGAGCCGAAGGCCGTCGAGGTCAAGAAAGTGACCTACGTCCTCATGGACCTGTCGAAGAACGACGTGCAGGAATACTACAACGGCCTCGCCAACAGCGTCCTGTGGCCGATCCTGCACTATCGCGGCGACCTTCAGGAATACTCGCAGGTGGACGCGACCGGGTATATTCGCGTCAACCGCATGTTCGCCGACCAGCTCAGTCCGCTCTTAAGGGAGGACGACGTCGTCTGGGTGCACGACTATCATCTGATGCTGCTCGGCCGCGAGTTGCGCGCCCGCGGCCATCGCAACCGGATCGGATTCTTCCTGCACACGCCGTGCGCGCCGCCGGACATTCTTCAGACTCTTCCGCTGCATCACATCATCTTCGGCAGCCTCGTCGAATACGACCTGGTCGGCTTCCAGACCACGAACGACCGCGACAATTTCGCCCGCTATCTGGAGACGCTCGGCGCGGCCAAGCGCGGCGACTCCTACCAGATGAACAGCCGGCAGGTGCGGCTGGGAACCTTCCCGGTCAGCATCGAGACGAAGGCCTACATGCGTCTTGCGCGCAACGCGGGCCGCTCGGCCATGATCTCCCTCGTCAAGGAAAGCCTGGCGGACAACCGTCTGATTCTCGGCGTCGACCGGCTCGACTACTCGAAAGGCATTCCCGACCGCATCAAGGCGTTCGAGCGCTTTCTCGAGAACTTCCCCGAGTGGCGAGGGAACGTGACGCTTCTGCAGATCACCCCCAAGAGCCGGACCGAGGTCAGGGAATACGGCGAGATCGAAGCGGAGGTGACGGGCCTCATCGGCAGAGTCAACGGCCGCTTCGGCGACGCCGCCTGGACGCCGATCCGCTATGTCAACCGCTCCTATTCGCGCACCGTCCTCGCCGGCATGTACCGCGCCGCCGACGTCGCGCTGGTGACACCTCTCCGCGACGGCATGAATCTCGTGGCCAAGGAGTATCTCGCAGCGCAGGACCCGGACAATCCGGGCGTGCTCGTCCTCTCCCAGTTCGCCGGCGCGGCGCGCGAGCTCGATCAGGCGCTGCTCATCAACCCGCACGAGATCGACGCGGTGGCGGCGGCGATCAAGCGCGCGCTGGAAATGCCGCTCGAGGAGCGGCGCGAACGGCACGCGCCGATGCTCGAGCATCTGAAGAGCCACGACATCACCCAATGGGCGGAGGACTACCTCACCAACCTCGCCGACGAGCGCTCGGCTCGCCGTCTGCTCAACAGCCTGCGCACGTTTTTCGGGACGCAGCAGGGCCGCGAGCCGATGGCCACGCTGTAGCGCCTCGACGCCGCCGGCGCGAGACATTTGGATTTCCTCAGGCCTCCGCAGGGACAGGCGCGGGCTCCGCGATCTGCGGATTCGGCATGTTGGATTTTCTTGGAATTCCTTGGATTCTCTCGACCGAAATGAGCCTTTTCAATGGGTTACGCGCGACCTCGCGCCATTTTTTTTCGTCGTGCGGCCCATCCCCGGGTAAAAGTCCGCGTCCCGTCCGGAACGGTGTCGATCCGCTTGCGCTTGTTCTGAGGTTCGCATGAAGGGATCATACCAATTTTTCTGCTTTTCCGCAACAAAAAGTCGCGCCGTCGCCATTCCCGCGCGTGGAGAGCGCCGGCGCCGTTCTCCGCATGAAGACAAGGGACCGGCGAACGCCAAGCTTGCCGCGGCGCCCCGATCGCTTTGACGCTCTCGAGGGCGAGGGCGCGGCGCCATTGCGGCCAGGATCCAGGCGAAAACGGCCAAGTCCGGGCGGCGCTGGCGATGATTCTCGTCGCGGCGCGCGAAGACCGGATCAATAGTCCGTGCTGACCGTGTCCCAATGCGTGGTGTAGCTCTTTGAGCATCGTCGTTCACCGTCATGGCCGGGGTGATCATCCGGCCACGGCGGGCAGGATGACGATGGGATTATCGCTGACGGGGGCGATGGTTTCCAGCGTCATGTATCGGGCGCGCTGGACGG
>Ga0074046_10004510_pt1 | contig 11356 bp, 7 predicted proteins | sample BogForMeECP23OM3_FD_94441 | JGI IMG/M metagenome (GOLD analysis project Ga0074046, IMG submission 94441) | Bog forest soil microbial communities from Calvert Island, British Columbia, Canada - Bog Forest MetaG ECP23OM3 | ecosystem: Environmental > Terrestrial > Soil > Wetlands ...
AACGTGCTGAGAACCCGCAAAAGCAAGGATTCGCTGCGCATGCGCCGCAAAGTCGCCGCATGGGACGAAAACGCCCTCGCCGCCTACATCGCCGCATAAAACGTTCAGTCGATTCCCCTGCGTTCGTTGTCCGGAACGGCGAGGTCGCCCCGGCTAAAACCGACTGTGACCGTCGCAAAAGCGTCTTGTTCCGCGATTGCGCTCAATCCACCCGCACCAACCCCATATGGAACCCACCCCGCTCTCGCTCCCGTTCGCCGTTTGACCCTCCGAGCAAATCGTGGTTTGTCCCGCCGCACACCAAAAAGAGACGATCCGGCCATGCGTCCCGAACGCTACAACGCGCGCGAATCCGAGCCCAAATGGCGCAAGGCCTGGGCGGACGCGCAGGTTTTCAGGACCCTGAACGACGATCCGCGGCCAAAATATTACGTGCTCGAGATGTTCCCCTATCCGTCGGGGCGCATTCATATGGGCCACGTGCGCAACTATGCGATGGGCGACGTGGTCGCGCGCTACCGGCGCGCGCGCGGCTACAACGTCCTTCATCCGATGGGATGGGACGCGTTCGGCATGCCGGCGGAAAACGCCGCGATGCAGAACGACACGCACCCGGCGATATGGACCTACGCCAACATCGAGACGATGCGGGCGCAGCTAAAATCGATGGGGCTGTCGCTGGACTGGTCGCGCGAAATCGCGACTTGCGACCCGAGCTACTACAAGCATCAGCAGAAGCTGTTTCTCGATTTTCTCGCCGCCGGCCTCGTCGCGCGCCGGAAGTCGAAGGTCAACTGGGACCCGGTCGACCAGACCGTGCTCGCCAACGAGCAGGTGATCGACGGCCTCGGCTGGCGCTCGGGCGCCGTCGTCGAGCAGCGCGAGCTCACCCAATGGTTCCTCAAGATCACGGACTATTCCGACGATCTGCTGGCGAGCCTCAACCGTCTCGACCGCTGGCCGGAAAAGGTGCGCCTGATGCAGCGCAACTGGATCGGGCGCTCGGAAGGCTTGATGATCCGCTTCGTCGTCGACCCTCCGACGGTGGGGGGGCTGGCCGGCGAACCGGGGGTGAGCGAGCTCGAAATCTATACGACCCGTCCCGACACGCTGTTCGGCGCGAAATTCATGGCGATCGCGCCCGATCATCCGCTCGCCGCCGCGGCGGCACGGCATGATCCGAAGCTCGCCGCCTTCATCGAGGAAAGCCGGAAGGTCGGCACCTCGGTCGCCGCGATCGAGACGGCCGAGAAGAAGGGTTATGACACCGGCCTAAGAGTCTTTCATCCGTTCGACCCGGACTGGCGCCTGCCGGTCTATGTCGCGAATTTCATCCTGATGGAATACGGCACCGGGGCGATTTTCGGCTGTCCGGCGCATGATCAGCGCGACCTCGATTTCGTCAATGTCTACGGACTCGGCGCGACGCCGGTCGTCTGCCCGCCCGACATCGATCCCGCGACCTTCACCGTCGACAAAGTCGCGTATGTCGGCGACGGCGTCATGATCAACTCCCGCTTCCTCGACGGGATGACGATCGACGAGGCCAAGGAGGAGGTGGCGCGGCGTCTGGAGGCGGTGACGATCGGCGGTTCTCCGCAGGCCAAGCGGCAGGTCAACTACAAGCTGCGCGACTGGGGCATTTCCCGTCAGCGGTACTGGGGCTGCCCGATACCGATGATCCATTGCGAGAATTGCGGCGTCGTCCCCGTCCCCGAAAAGGATCTGCCGGTCAAGCTGCCCGATGACGTGACCTTCGACCAGCCCGGCAATCCGCTCGATCGCCATCCGACCTGGAAGCATGTCGCTTGCCCGCAATGCGGCGGGCCGGCGCGGCGCGAGACGGATACGATGGACACGTTCGTCGACTCGTCGTGGTACTTCGTCCGCTTCACCGATCCGGCCAACGAATCGGCCCCCGACGATCCGACGGTCGCCGATCACTGGCTCGCGGTCGACCAGTACATCGGCGGCATCGAGCATGCGATCCTGCATCTGCTCTATTCGCGCTTCTTCACCAGAGCGATGCGCAAGTGCGGCCATCTCGATCTCGACGAGCCGTTCGCCGGCCTTTTCACCCAGGGCATGGTCGTCCACGAGACCTATCGCGACGCGTCCGGCCAATGGGTCGCGCCGTCCGAGGTTCAAGTGGAGACGGACGGCGGCGGGCGGCGGGCGGTCAGGATCGATAGCGGCGAGCCGGTCGAAATCGGCCCGGTCGAGAAGATGTCGAAGTCGAAGCGCAACACGGTCGACCCCGACGACATCATCGCGACCTACGGCGCCGACACGGCCCGCTGGTTCATGCTGTCGGATTCGCCGCCCGAGCGCGACGTGATCTGGACCGAGGCCGGCGTCCAGGGCGCCTTCAAGCAGACGCAGCGCCTGTGGCGCCTCGTCTGCGAGATCGAGCGCGTCGTCGGGGCGGAGCGTCCGGAGCCGCCGGCGGCATTCGGCGACGCGGCCCAGCGCATCCGCCGGACCGCGCACGGCGTGCTCGCCAAGGTCGAAGACGACATCGAGCGCCTGCGCTTCAACGTCTGCATCGCCACGATCTACGAATTCGCCAATGCTCTCAGCGCCGCGATCGGCGCGGTCGACGCGGCGCCGGCGGCCGACGATCTTCGCTGGGCGTTCGCGGAGGCGGGCGACATCCTCGTCTATTGTTTCGCGCCGATGATGCCGCATCTCGCCGAGGAATGCTGGGAAGCGCTGGGCCATGAGACCTTCGTCGCCCAGAGTCCGTGGCCCGCCGTCGACCGCAGCCTGATCGTCTCGACCCACGTGACCTATGTCGCGCAGGTGAACGGAAAGAAGCGCGGCGAGCTCTCGATCGAACGGGACGCCGACGCCAAACAGATCGAGGAGGCCGCGCTCGCCCTCGACGGCGTGATCCGGGCGATGCATAATAAGCGCGCTCGCAAGGTGATCATTGTTCCCAACAGGATCGTCAATGTCGTGGTTTAGCGTGTGTTGCAGTTTGGTGGAATCGGCGCCGGCGCCGCTGCGCACCCGCCCCCCTTGTGGGGGCGGGCAGGGGTGGGCGGTCGCGCGGACGGAACAACACAATGGTCGGGGTAGCGGAAGCAAGCGAAATCGGCATGGCGCGACCCCGCTCCCGGCCTCCCCCGCAAGGGGGGAGGAGGCGCGGCAGCGGCGACGGACGGACCTGATTGCAATCTGGTCTAGAGTTTTTGGCGGCGCCGGCGCCCTCGCGCTCGCCGCCGGGCTGTCGGGCTGTTTCCAGCCCCTTTACGGCGAGGCGGCGCACCCCGGTCTGGTCGAGGACCTGCGCGCGATCGAAGTCGCGCCCATCCCGAACCGCGTCGGACACTACCTCGCGGACGACTTGCTCACCGATCTCAACGGCACCGGCCAGACGGCTTCGCCGCCCAAATATCGTCTCGTCGTGTCGATCACGCTCGGGACGCAGACGCCGACCGTCAATTCCGAGACCAACGTTGCGAGCTCAGCGACGCTGACCGGCGACGCCACCTACACGCTGATCAAAGTCGACGGGGGCAAGGAGGTTCTGAAGGGAACCGCGACCGAGGCGGCGGCCTACGACCGCACGACGCAACGCTACGCCGATTTGCGCGCGGCGCGAGACGCCGAGATTCGCATCGCGCGCGCGCTTTCGGCGCAGATCTCGCAGCGCCTCGCGACCGCGCTTGCCGCGAAACCATCCTGAAGGGCTTGTCTCGACTTCGCTGGACGCCTTAGCTGGCGCACTATGCTTCTTTACCTCCTGCAACGGCTGGCGGTTCTCGCGGCGACGCTTCTCGCCGCGTCCTTGATCGTGTTCGGCGTCATGAATGTGCTGCCCGGCAACGCGGCCGAGACCATATTGGGGCCGACCGCGACGCCCGAGGCGGTGGCGGCCCTGGCGCACAAGCTCGGTCTCGATCAGCCCGCCTATCTGCGCTACGCGCACTGGATCGGCGGGGCGCTGCTCGGCGATTTTGGCGTCTCCTACGCCTACGCCTCTCCGATCGCTCCGTTGATCGCCTCGAGTCTGTCGGTCAGCGCGCCCCTGGCGATCCTCGCCATGGCGCTTGCGGCCTTCATCGCTCTTACGGCCGGCGTGTACGCGGCGGATCGGCGACGCCGTCCGGGCGACGCGATCGTGATGGGGGCGAGCCAGGTCGGCCTCGCCGTGCCGAACTTCTGGCTGGCGATTCTGCTGGTGATCGTGTTCGCGGTCCAGCTTCGCGTGGTTCCGGCGGGCGGTTTCCCGGGCTGGGAACAGCCGATGCGGGCCTTGCGCGCGCTCGTCCTTCCCGCCGTTGCGCTTGGCGTCGTTCAGGCGGCGATCCTGACTCGCGTCACGCGCTCGGCGTTGCTCGAGGCGCTGAACGAGGATTTCATGCGCACCGCCCGCGCCAAGGGCTTATCGCGGCGCGCAGCGCTGTGGAGGCACGCCCTGCCCAATGCGCTTGTTCCGATCCTGACCATCATGGGCCTGCAGTTCGCCAATCTCATCGCGGGCGCGATCGTGGTGGAGAACGTCTTCGTCCTTCCCGGAATCGGCCGTCTGATTCTGCAATCGATCTCCAATCGCGACACGCTCGTGGTCGAGGACTGCGTGATGATCATCGCGATCATCGTGATCGGCTTGAACTTCGTGGTCGACGTCGCCTGCGCCGCCATTGACCCGCGGCTCAGGAATCCCGTCGCATGAGGCCTGGTTCGCGCGTTGACGTCAGCCTGTGGCTGGGCGCCGTGCTGGTGGCCCTTCTGCTCGCCGCCGCGGCGATCTCTTTCGTGTGGACGCCCTATCCGCCCGCCGCGATCGACATCCCGCACAGGCTCGCTCCGCCGTCGCCGGCGCATTGGTTCGGCACGGACAGCCTCGGGCGCGACGTCTCCTCGGAGTTGCTTGCCGGCTCGAGGATCTCGATCCTGGTCGGCGTCGTGGCGGTCGGCATCGGCCTCGTGTTCGGCGTCGCGCTGGGACTGGCGGCGGCGCTCTCGAAGGGATTCGTCGAGGACGCGATCATGAAGGCCTGCGACTTCGTCTTCGCCTTCCCCGCGCTTCTGTCGGCGATCATGCTGACTTCGACCTACGGGCCCGGCGTCGTCAATGCGATCGGCGCGATCGGCGTGTACAACGTGCCGATCATCGCCAAGCTGACGCGCGCGACCGGCAACGGCGTGCTCGGGCGCGAATATGCGCTGGCCGCGCGCGCAGCCGGGCGCGGCCCCTTGTCGATCGCCTTCGATCACGTATTGCCGAACATCGCGCCGGCGCTGATCGTCCAGGCGACGATCCAGTTCGCCCTCGCGATCCTCGCCGAGGCAGCGCTGTCCTATCTCGGCCTCGGCGCGCAGCCGCCGCAAACGTCCTGGGGCAGGATGCTCGCCGAGGCTCAGAATGTCCTGTTCAACGCGCCGATGCTGGCGGTCTATCCCGGCGTCGCGATCGCGCTCAGCGTCCTCGGACTCAATCTTGTCGGCGACGGACTGCGCGACGCCCTCGACCCGAAACTGAAGGGGCGGACCTGAGATGCTGCTCGAGGTCGCGAACCTCGTCATCGACATCGCGACGCCGCTGGGCGCCGAACGGGTCGTCAACGGCGCGACGTTTTCGCTCGACGACGGCGAGAGCCTCGGCGTCGTCGGGGAATCGGGCTCCGGCAAGACGATGACCGCCCTGGCCCTGATGGGCCTCACTCCGGAATCGGCCCGCGTCGCAGGCTCGATCCGCTTCGAGGGCCGCGAGCTCGTCGGGCTCGACGAGGACGCAATGCGCGTCCTGCGCGGGGATCGGATCGCGATGATCTTCCAGGAGCCGATGACGGCCCTCAATCCCCTGCATCGGGTCGGGCGGCAGGTCGCCGAACCGTTGATCCTGCATCGCGGGATGACGAGATCGGCCGCATTCGCGCGCGCCGTGAAACTGCTCGAACACGTGCGGCTCGCCGATCCGCAGCGCGCCGCCCACGCCTATCCGTTCGCGCTGTCGGGCGGCGAGCGGCAGCGGGCGATGATCGCCATGGCGATCGGCTGCTCTCCGCGACTGGTCATCGCGGACGAACCGACGACCGCTCTCGACGTCACCGTTCAGGCGAGAATCCTCGAGCTGATCGACGGCCTTCGGGCGGATTCGAGAATGGCGCTCCTGCTCGTCAGTCACGATCTCGCGGTGGTCGCCGGCCATTGTGACCGCGTCATCGTCATGTACGCCGGTCTGATCATGGAAAGCGGCCCGGTGGACGCGATCCTGCGCGATTCGAAGAACCCCTATACGCGGGCGCTGCTCGAGGCCCGGCCGCAGCCCGGAGCGCGGCCCGGCGCAAGGCTGAAGGCCATTCCCGGTTCGCCTCCCGTCCGCCACGAATTCGGGGCCGGCTGCCCGTTCGCCGGCCGCTGCGCGCTGACGATCGACGTCTGCCGCACGACGGCGCCGCCGGGGATCGCGTTCGGCTCGGCGCGCATCTCGCGCTGCCATCGCGCGCGCGAAGTGGGGCGCAGCGCATGAGGGAGCGGCCGCTGCTCGAGGTCGTCGACCTCTTCAAGAGTTACCGGTTGCCGCGGCCCGGCCCGTTCGCGCCCCATCCGCTCCGTCCGGCGCTGTCGGGCGTCACCTTCTCGGTTTTCGCGGGGCGATCGTTTGGCGTCGTCGGCGAGTCGGGGTCCGGCAAATCCACTCTGGGCAGGATCGCGCTTGCGCTCGACAAGCCCGATTCCGGCGATGTGCGGCTCGACGGGCGTTCGCTGTTCGATATTTCGCATCGCGAATTGCGCGCCCTTCGCGAGCACATGCAGATGATTTTCCAGGATCCGTACGGTTCGCTGGACCCGCGGCAGCGGGTCGAAAGAATTGTCGCCGAGCCGCTCGCCGCGCTGGGACGCGCCCCGCGCGGCGAACGCCGCGCCCGGGTCGCCGCTTCGCTCGAGGCGGTCGGACTGCGCGCCGCCGACGCGCGAAAATATCCGCACGAATTCTCCGGGGGGCAGCGCCAGCGCATCGCCATCGCCCGCGCGCTGATCACCAGGCCGAAGCTCGTGGTCGCGGACGAGCCGGTCTCCGCCCTCGACGTCTCGGTGCAGGCGCAGGCCTTGAACGTGATGAGCGATCTGCAGCGTGATGCGGGCGTGACTTTCCTGCTGATCAGCCACGACCTCGGCGTGGTCGCGCATATTTGCGAGACGACCGCGGTGATGTTTCGCGGACGCATCGTCGAGATGGGCCCGACCGACGCGCTGTTCACGGCGCCGGCGCATCCTTATACGCGCGAACTCGTCGACGCGACGCCGCGGCTCGACCGGGCGGCCCACGTCCCGCCTCCGGCGTCGGCCGACCCCGCCAAGGGATCGTCGGACGGTTGCCCTTACGCGGCGCGATGCGCTTTTGCGCGTCCCCGTTGCCTCGAGGAGGCGCCGGGACTGACCAGACTCGGGGGACGGGAGCGAAGCGTGGCCTGTTATTTTCCGCTTGCTTACTAAGTTGTTTGACACAACTCAAGCGTCTCGGGATGGGGCGGCTGACAGTCGCCGGCGCTGATGGAGTTGTCAGATGTTACAGTGATCGGACAACTGACATCGTCCTGCGTGGCGACTTGCGTCTAAGTCAGCCTAGTTTTTTCGGGTGCGTAGACGAGCTCGGTGAACCTCACGGGGCCGCTGCCAGAAGCTTGTCGAAACAGGGGCGCGCTTGCCGGATCGCGCCGGCGGCCGTTTGCTCCTCGAAGATAAAACGAGATTCAATCCAGATCTTGATTGGGAGTCCCGTGCTACCCAAACTCAACTGGCACCGTGATCGCTTCCAAGATAGCCGTTGATTGTGCTTGTGCGACGGCTAGAGTTGCGGGATCGCCTCGTTGATCATGGGCCGAAAGCGTCAATTCCTCCGGGCCACGTTCCCGCAGACGACGATGAAGCGTTCGGAGCCGAGCCTAGCGTTTGATCTACATCATCCTCTGACTCAAAGCGTTTGGCGACGAGTGGACCATCCGAATGGGTACGGACGACCAAAAGACACCAAGGGAAAGTCCGACTCCGGTCGACGTCGCGGTTGCTCGGCGCGAGGCGGATGAAGCCGCTGCGCCTTCGCAAGCTGCGGCGCCGTCCAATCGAGAGAGGGACCTTCCGCCAACCCCTCGAAACGTCGCGCGAGCGCCCGCCATCATCGTAGCGCTCATCGTCGCGGTGATTGTCGGCCTCTCGCTCTGGTACCTTGTCCAGCCGCAGCCGCTCATCGTCCAGGGCGAGGCCGACGCCACCCGCATCGATATTGCGGCGCGGGTCGACGGCAGGGTCGGCGAGCGCCCGGTTTCGCGCGGCGACAATGTCGCAGCCGGGCAATTGTTGTTCGCGATCAACAATCCGGAACTCGTGACCAAGCTCAATGAAGCGGAGGCCGCGTTGGCGGTCGCGGCCGCCCAGCTGGCCCATATCGAGGCCGGCACGCGCGCCGAGGTGATCGCGCAACGCAAGGCCGCGATCGACAGCGCCTCCGCCAATCTGACGCTCGCGCAGAAGACTTACGATCGCGTCAAGGAGCTGGCGGGATCCGGATTTGCGCCGATCCAGCGCCTTGACGAAGCGACGGATTCGCTTCGCGTCGCGCAACATAGCCTTGATCAGGCAAAGCTCGCCTATCAGGAAGCCGTCGCCGGCCCCACCTCGGAAGAGCGCGGCATCGCGCGGGCCGACGTCGCGAAGGCGCAAGCATCCATCGACACCATCAAAGCGCAGGTCGACGAACTCGTCGTGAAGGCGCCGATCGCCGCCCAGGTGTACCAGATCGGCGCCGAGCTTGGGGAATATGTCTCGCCCGGCGTGCCGCTCCTCTCCCTCGTCGATTTGAGCGACGTGTGGTTGCGCTTCGACATGCGCGAAGACCTCGTCGAGGGATTGAAGCCGGGGGACCAGTTCCAGATGCATGTCCCCGCGCTTGGCGACCGGCGCATCACGGCCGCAATCAAGGTGATCGCGACCAAAGGCGAATATGCGGGGTGGCGCTCCACGCGCGCGACCGGCGACTTCGACCTGCGCACCTTCGAAATTCGCGCCTATCCCATCGCGCCGATCCCGGAGCTCCGGCCGGGAATGAGCGTCTACGCCGAATGGCCGGGCGGCGAGCGATGAGGGCGCCGCCGCGGCCGGGATTCCTTGTTGTCGCGACCCGCGAATTGCGCTGGATGCGTCGCGACCGCGTGGCGCTGTTCCTGGCGATCGGCGTGCCGATCTTCGCCTTCGCGATTCTGGCGGCGACCTTCAGCAACGCCGTCATCCGCAATCTCAAGGTGAGCGTCGTGGACGCCGATCGCTCCCCGACCTCGCTGATCTACGTGCAGGCGATCGCTTCCGCGCCGGGCGTCAGCGTCGCGGAGCGTTCCGGCGATATGACGAGCGCCATGCAGGCCATCCGCTCAGGCGATGGCATCGCCGCCATCTACATCCCTGAGAATTTCGAGCGCGATCTGGTGGCGCGGCAACGTCCCAAGATCGTCGTTCTCTACAATCGGCAGTATTTCACACCGGGCAACAGCGCCTCGGCTGCGATCTCCAATGCCGTCGCGGCCGCCACGGCGACGCTGCCTCACGCATCGCCAGCGAACAACGGCACGTTCGCCCCGGGGTCGTTGGTGGTGGAGCAATATGTTCTGACCAATCCGGCGCTGAACTACGCTCAGTTTTTGCTGCGCGCCGTCTTGCCCACAGTCCTTCATGTCGTCACCGCAATCGCGGCCGGCTATGCGGTCGGTTCCGAGTTCTCACGCCGCAGCCTGCGCGCCTGGCTGAAGGCCGCGGGCGGCAGCGCGCTCACAGCCCTCATCGGAAAATTGGCGCCGCTCTTCGCCATCTTCGTGATGATGATGGTCGCCGACGCTGGCATCATCCATGGCCTCTACGACGTTCCCTTTCGAGGCGACTCTGTGTTGATGGGAGCGGCGGCGTGCCTTCTGGTCATCGCCTATCTCTCGCTCGGGAGCCTCTTGCAGCTCCTGACGCGCAATCTCGCGCTCGGGATGAGCCTCACCGCCATCATCTGCAATCCAGCCTTCGGCTTTGCCGGCGTCGGCTTCCCGGTCCTGGCGATGAACGGCTTCGCGCGCTTCTGGGGGGCGCTGCTGCCGTTGCGGTGGTACATCCAGATCCTGTTCGACCAGGCGGTTCGCGGATTGCCGCCATCGAGCTCCGCTGAGCCGTTCATGATCCTGGGCGCGCTCGCGACCGGGTTGTTCGGGCTCGCTTCGTGGCGCCTCAGCGGCATAGCTGCGACCTTAACGCGACGCGTTCCCGAGCCCGCGGTGGCCGAGCTGGCGGCGGCGGAGCCAGCCTTCGCGGGCCTCGGCGTCGGGGACGCAATGGTCGCCGAATTGCGTCGTATCCTCAACGATCGCGGCGTCTTCAGCCTGATCGTGATGGCGCCGATCCTCTACGGCCTCCTTTATCCGCAACCCTATCTTGACCAGCTATTGCGCGAGATACCGATCGCGGTCGTCGATCAGGATCACACCGAGCTCAGCCGCGATCTCGTTCAGACCCTGAACGCCGATGAGGCCGTCACGGTGGCTGTTCGCGCCGATACGCTGGCCGCCGCGCAGGCGGCGCTCGCGCGACGCCAAGTCTACGGGATCGTCGGCATTCCTGAAGGCACGGAACGGGAGGTATTGAAAGGCAACAAGGCCCGACTGGCGGCTTATGTCGATTCGGCTTATTTCCTTTTGTTCAATCGCATGCTGCAGGGCATCTCCGAAGCGAGCGGCGCCGTCAGCGCGACAATTGCCGAGCACGGAGCGCGAACCGATGGCAGCCTTGCGCACGCCGCTCTAACCCGCGGCTCTCCGGTCGAGCTGTTGTCGCAGCCGCTGTTCAACCCGACCGGCGGCTATGCGAGCTATGTCGTTCCCGCGGCCTTCGTGCTGATCCTGCAGCAGACACTGTTCCTGGGCGCCGCCACCGTGGGAGGCGTCGCGTTCGAGCAGGGCGGAGGCCTGGGCCGGCGGCGGCGGGCAGGCGCGCGCGCCATCCTCGGGCAGGCGCTGGCGCATCTCTGCCTCGCGACGCCCGGGATCGCTCTGTATTTGATTATTCTCCCGCGCGTATACGGCTTCTCGACCCTTGGACAACTCATCGACCTCTTCCTGATGGCGGTTCCTTTTGTCCTTTCGGTAAGCTTTCTCGCCCAGTTCGTCAGCGTTTGGTTCAAACGGCGGGAGACGGCGGTGGTCCTGTTCATCGGTGTCAGTCTTCCGCTGTTTTTCATGGTCGGCGTATCGTGGCCAGTCGAGGCGATTCCTGACGCGATCCGCTCGGCCAGCCGGGTCTTTCCCAGCACATCGGCGATCGACGGGCTGGTGCGCATCAACCAGATGGGCGCGACTCACCATGACGTTCGGCGCGA
>Ga0074046_10004511_pt1 | contig 11355 bp, 11 predicted proteins | sample BogForMeECP23OM3_FD_94441 | JGI IMG/M metagenome (GOLD analysis project Ga0074046, IMG submission 94441) | Bog forest soil microbial communities from Calvert Island, British Columbia, Canada - Bog Forest MetaG ECP23OM3 | ecosystem: Environmental > Terrestrial > Soil > Wetlands ...
ATCGGCTACTCCGGCGTCGCGATCGATCCCGACCGCTTCGATATTGATTTTGGTGAACTGCCCATCTGCCGCGACGGCGGCCGCGCGCCCGGGTTCGACGAAGGCGCGGCCCACGCCTATATCAGCCAGCGCGAGTTCTCCATTTCGATTGAACTGCACCAGGGTTCCGGCTCCTGCGTCTTCTGGACCACCGACCTCACGCACGAATACATCCACATCAACGCGGATTACTCGACCTGATGTGCCGCGAAGTTGCCGGTTTCAATTCAACAAGCCGCGAATCCGAGTGCCTTGTTCAGTACTCGGCAAAGAGCTCGGCAATCAAGGATAGAACGGCGCTGACAGTCGCTGGTGGGAGGACTCCCACGCGCTTCGTGAGGCGGCCTTTATCGATGGCGCGAATCTGGTCGAGGAGGATGATCCTATCTCTTCCTCCATGCCGGATGGATATGCGATAGGGCGCAGAAAATCCCTTGCTTGTCAGGGGTGCGATGATGGCGGTGCGCAGATGATCGTGTATTTCGGCCGGAGACACAATGACGCAGGGCCGTGTCTTGCGAATCTCGCTGCCAACGGTAGGATCGAGCTTGACGAACCAGATTTCACCGCGTTTTACCGATCGCCGGCTTACCATTTCCAATCCGCGTCGGCTTCATTGGCAAAATCTCCAAGTACCAGACGGTCCTCGCCGCGTGCCGCAATTTCCTTGCTGGCTTCTGCCCAGCCCTGACGCGGGACCTTTCTGGGCCGGCGCAGTATCAACGTGTTGCCCTCCACCAGGATCTCCGCCTCATCCTCGAGCCCTGCCTGCTTGAGCAGCGGCTTCGGAATTAAAATGCCCCGCGAGTTTCCCAAGCGCCGTATGGTTGTCAGCATCGCGGCCCTCCATGTAATAACAATGTTAACACGGAAGGGGATAATTCGGAAAACAGGATGGCGCCTCCAGATTCCGGCTTATTTACTTTGCCCGCGGATGCGTCTTGTCGTAGACAGCGGTCAACTGCGCGGTGGTCAGCTGCGTGTAGCGCTGCGTGGTGGATAACCGCTCGTGGCCGAGCAGCTCCTGAATGGCGCGCAAGTCGGCGCCTTCTTCGAGAAGATGCGTGCCGAACGCGTGGCGCAAGGTGTGCGGATGCACGTCGGAAGGAAGTCCGCGCAGGATCGCGATGCGCTTCACGATGCGGCCGACACTGCGCGTAGTCAGCCGCGCCTGCCCGCCCCTGGCAATGCCGCGCAATCGCATATTCACAAAGAGCGCCTGAGTTCGCACCGGCTTTTCTTCACTGGCCGCGGCCAAGCGCGCGCCGCGTTCCGACAAGTACGCGCGCAGCGCAGCGGCGGCCGCGTCGCCCAGCGGCACGTAGCGCTGCTTTTGTCCTTTGCCACGCACCAGGACGGCTTCATTAGCCCAGTGAATGTCGTCCAGATTCAGTCCCGTCAACTCGGCGTTGCGGATGCCGCACCCATAAAGCATTTCCAGAATCGCCCGGTCACGCGCCGGCCAACTGGCCGCATCGGCGCGCACCGAATCCACCACCCGGTTCATCTGCTCAATGGAAGGCACGCGCGGCAGATGTTTCGGCAGCCGCGGCGTCGAGACCAGCGATGCCGCATTCTGCTCGATGAAATTGTTGCGTGCCAGCCATTTGAACCAGCTCCGGATGGCGGCCAGCGCCCGCGCCGCCGAAGCCTTCGACAATCCGCGCGCATAAAGTGTTCCCAGGAATGCGCGAATCTGCGTGTGCTCGATCTGTGCGATTTCCGGAGCTCCGCCGTGCTCAGCCAGCCACGCTGCAAATCCGTGAAGCTCGCGCTCGTAGGCGCGCAAGGTGTGCGCGGAGGCGCCGCGCTCGTTGGCCAGCATCCGCAGATAGGCGTCCACGAGTGCGCCGATTGAGGAGGCGATTGGAGGCGCCGCCGCGGCCGTCATGGCTTTTCCTCGTTCGAAACTTCGGGGCTCGAGATTGGGGGGCGCGAAGCTTTCTGCTGGACAAGACGCGGGCCGGGGCGCGTGACCTCATCCGTCTCAACCTCAGCCGGTCGCCGCGAGCCGCGCGGATGATGCATGCGATGCACGGCCTTCAATCGTCCCAGAGCCAGGTGCGTGTACACCTGCGTCGTCGAGATGTCGGCATGCCCCAGCATCATTTGCACGCTGCGCAGGTCCGCGCCGTGCTCCACCATGTGCGTGGCGCAACTGTGGCGCAGCCCGTGAGGGCTCGTAGAGTGGTTCGCCGTTTTCACCAGGCGCCAAATCCATTGCCGCGTGAGCGGCATGCCGCGCAGCGACAGAAACATCCGCGCGCGTTCGTGCCGCGGCAGATTCGGCCGCGTCCGGCCCCTGCGCGCCGAGCTGATCCGCTCCAGATGCGGTCTCCCTTCGCGCAAATACTCTTCCAACGCTAAAACCGCGGAGCGGCCAAGCGGCACGATCCGTTCCTTGTCGCCCTTGCCGCGCACCAATGCGCGTCCGGCATCGAGCGCCAGATCGCTGACGTTGAGCGCCACCGCCTCTGACACGCGCAGGCCGCCCGCGTACAGCAGTTCCAGAATCGCGCGGTCGCGCAACGCAGTGGCCTTGGCCTGCGGATGCGATGCCGCCAGCGCGGCGCGCTCCAGCATCTCCACCACCTCCGGCTCGGCCAGTGATTTGGGCAGTACTTTCCACGCCTTGGGCGACTCAATGTTGACGGTGGGATCGTGATGAATGCGCCGGTCGAGCAGCAGCCATTTGTAAAATCCGCGCAGGCAGCTCAACTTGCGCGCCGCCGAGCGTCCATCGATGCCGTGATTGCGCAAATGCTCGAGCAATCCCGCCACGTCGGCCTCGCGCGCCGTCATCAGCAGGGCATTGCGGCTCTCAAGAAACTCGGCAAAGACACGCAGGTCGCTCAGGTAGGCTTCGCAGGTGAGGGGGCGAAGTCCTTTCTCCACACGAAGATAGTCGCCATAATCCTTCAAAAGCGCAAGTTGGTTTCCACCGTTCACATCACCGATTATCGGCGTGCCGAACTGGCGCGCGGCATGGTTCAGCCGGTTACCGTACCACGTTCAATACGGCATCAGCATCGTCAATACAAGTTAGGTAACGGTGGAATGGGGGCGGATTGCGGTTGGTGCGATCCCGGGTCCCCAAACGCGAGGGACCCGGGCAACCAAGTTCGGTGGTGGGTTGGAAGAATCAGCCGCGTGCCACCCAATACTGCTCAATCTCTTCGAGCGGTTTGTTCTTCGTTTCCGGCACGAAACGCCACGTAAACCACGCTTGCGTCAGCGCCATCAGCGCCAGAAATCCCAGCGTAACGGCCTTGCCGATGACGTGAAACGCGTAAGGGAAGAGAAGCACGACCATGGCATTCGCCACCCACTGCAGCAGCACGGGAACCGTCATGGCCGCGCCGCGCACGTCGCTGGGAAAAATCTCGGGCACCAGCGTCCAGAACACCGGCCCCACGCACGAGGAAAAAAACGCCAGATACAGCAGGATGAGAACCAGTACCAGCACGCCGTGAAAGTGCCCGGCCAGCACTGCCGCCAGCAGCCCGGCGAGGGCAAGCGTCATGCCCAGCGAGCCGGTGATATATAGCGGTTTGCGCCCGTAGCGATCGATCACCCAGAAGGCCACCAAGGTCGACAGCACGTTGACCACGCCCACCAGAAACGTGGAAACCAGCGCCCCATCGACCTTCCATCCCGCCGAAATAAAAATCGAGGGCGCGTAATCGATGATGGTGTTGATTCCCGAGACGTGAATCAGAATGGCCAGGCACGCGCTTGCGATCAAAGCCCGGCGCACGCCCGGCCGCATCAGATTCTCGAGCGTCGGCCGCGTTTCTTTGAGCGCTTCCGTGATGGCGGCGATCTCCTTGCGCGCCGTCTCATCATTCTCAATGCGCTCCAGCAGATCGAAGGCCTCGCGGGTTTTGCCGATGCGGACGAGAAAGCGCGGCGTTTCCGGCGCCAGCGCAATCAGTACCAGAAACAGCAGCGACGGCACCGCTCCCGTCAAAAACATCCAGCGCCAATTGGCCTCACCAGTGTTGCGCAGCAGATAGTTGCAGCAATAGGAGATCAGAATGCCGGTAACAATCGACATCTGATAGAACGTGCCCATGCGCCCGCGTATGGAGGGCGGCGAAACTTCCGACACGTACATGGGCGAGAGTAACGAGACCCCGCCAACGGCGATGCCGCCCAGAAACCGCGCGCAGATGAACAGCGTAAAGCTCGGCGCCACGGCCGTCGCCACCGAGGTGAGCGCAAACAGCACTGCAACCCACACCAGCATGCGCTTGCGGCCGAGGCGATCCGTGAGCCGGCCCGCAGCAAACGAGCCCAGCACGCAGCCGAACAGCAGCGAGCTGAACGCCCATCCCAAACTGATGTCGCTGAGCGCGAAGTGCCGAGTGAGAAATGGACCTGCTCCGGTAATGATGGCAACATCGAACCCGAAAAGCAGGCCCCCCAGCGCGGCTGTGCACGCCAGAAAAATCACATAGCGCAGGTTCATGGTTTTCGACATGAGCTTCCCATCAAGGTCAAGGAAAACTCAATCTTCTCATGAACCCCCGCGCGTCATTTCTCAGTAGCCGGGCCCCGGTCCGCCACGAAACGTCTGTTCGTAGCCGGCGCGGAACTCGTGCCGGTACTCCTCGAATGCCTGCGGCGGCGCCGGAGGATTGCGGAACTTGGGATGGCGCTCGACGTCGGGCGCAAAGCCCTTGCGGAGATCGTTGCGGGCGGCGAGAGAGCCGTCATAATAGCCCCGCTGCGCGAGGGCGCTCAGCCCAGGCGGCGGAGGCGCGTAAACCACGGGTTGCGGATGCGAGCACCCGGCCACGGCCAATGGCAAAAACAAGGCAGTCATCACTGCAAACGTCTTGAGCTTCGTCATCGAAGAACCTCGGAGATTTAAATGAAATGCCGCGCCGCCGATGCGGGCCGGCGCCTCTCCCCTTGAACCCGGATTCGGGAAAAGTGTTGCACGTTCCGAGGCCGGCGCCGGGCTTTCGTCCAGAGACTGACGCTACGGCTCCGGTCTTCACGGCTGAAATATAATATTGCCAGTCAGCATGACGATATTGGTCCATATGTCAACCGCTGTGCGGCGCGGCAGAGCTGGGCCTCATCGCGTGCGGCGGCAGGAGGTAAGTTCATGGCGGAGAAAACCAAGAAGCACCATAAGCACACAGAAGGAGATGCTCACAACAGCGAGCCCCTCCTCAATAACTCTTCCACCGGCGTTCTGCTGGGCCAAGACTGCAAGTACGAGAAGGAGCTGAGCCGTCTGCAGGTGGAGCTGGTCAAGCTGCAGGAGTGGATCCGCCATAAAGGCCTTCGTGTCGTGGTTCTCTTCGAAGGCCGCGACGCCGCCGGCAAGGGCGGCGCCATCAAGCGCATCTCCGAGTCGCTTAACCCGCGCGTTTGCCGCATCGTCGCTCTCGGCACTCCCACCGAACGCGAGAAGACGCAATGGTACTTCCAGCGTTACGTGCCGCATCTGCCCGCGGCCGGCGAAATGGTGCTCTTCGATCGCAGTTGGTACAACCGTGCCGGCGTAGAACATGTGATGGGCTTCTGCACCGAGCGCGAGTATCTGGAGTTCATGCAGAGCTGTCCGGAATTCGAGCGCATGCTCGTCCGCTCCGGCATCATCCTCATCAAGTACTGGTTCAGCGTGAGCGACGAGGAGCAGGAGCGGCGCTTCCAGGACCGCATGGACAAGCCCACCAAGCGCTGGAAGCTGAGCCCCATGGATCTGGAATCGCGCAAGCACTGGGCCGACTACTCGCGCGCCAAAGACGAAATGTTTGCCGTCACCGACACTAAGCAGGTCCCCTGGTACGTGGTCAATGCCGAAGATAAAAAGTGCGCCCGGCTTAACGTCATCCGCCACCTGCTCTCCCTCATACCCTACAAGGACCTCACGTCCGAGCCGCTGAAGCTGCCGGCCCTCGGCAAATCCAAATATGTTCGCCCACCCATCCAGGAGCAGAACTTCATTCCCGAAATTTACAGGCAAGGCCGGGGCTAGGGAGCAAGGGAGCGGATTCACTTCGACAAACTTCATTTCAACCGCAGCGCAAGGTGACGATCTCCGGTTGGAAGGCGCCGTCTTTGCCGATTGTCAGCACTCCCACGGTCACCGGCAGCTCGAACCGCCGCGGCCCGCACGACCCCGGATTGAAGTACAGCACGCCTTTCTTGGTGTAGAAGTTCGGCACATGGGTGTGGCCGTGCAGCACCGCCGCGAACTTGGCCGCCGCGGGATCGAGGTGCAGGGTCTTCAGGTCGTGCAGCATATAGATGTAGCGGCCGCCGTGGACCGAATCCTCGACGAGGACGACCTCGGTCTCCGGCAGCTTGCCGCACGCGCCCTCGCGGTCCACGTTGCCGCGGACAGCAGTGACCGGTGCGATCTTCGCGAGTTCATCGAGGATGGAGATCTTGCCCACGTCGCCCACGTGGAGGATTTGATCGACACCTTTTAACGCGGGAAGAACTTCGGGGCGGAGAAGTCCGTGGGTGTCGCTGACGATGCCGAGTTTCATGGTTTCAGAATAAGCGGCATGAGCGGAGCTTGGGGAGTTAGGCTGAAGTACAGTGCCCTAAAACTGAGATGACGGAATCATCCCCAATCCACGGCGCACCCGCTCGAACCAACTGGCGGCAAGCGGTCGCAGCCTATACCGACCCGCGCGTGCTGCAGGTTCTTGCCCTGGGATTTTCCAGCGGCTTGCCGTTCCTGCTCACTTACTCGACTCTTTCGGCATGGCTTGCCACAAACGGCGTGCGGCGCGCAGCCATCGGCACTTTCGCTCTGGTTGCCACACCCTACGCATTCAAGTTTCTGTGGGCACCGCTGATGGATCGGGTGCCTCCGCCACTGCCTTTGGGACGGCGCCGCGGCTGGGGAATCACCATCCAGATTCTTTTGATGGGCGCAATTCTCGGCCTGGGATTGTGCAATCCAAAGCACAGCCTGTCTCAGATGGCCGCCTTTGCGGTGCTGGTCGCAACTCTATCCGCGAGCCAGGATATCGTGATCGACGCCTGGCGCGTGGAGATCCTGAACAGGGATCAGCAGGGCCACGGCGCCGCGATGATTCAGGCCGGCTACCGGATCGGCATGCTGGTTTCCGGGGCAGGCGGCCTGCTGATCGCAGCCTACGCGGGGTGGTTCGCGGCCTATGCCACAATGGCCGCGCTGCTCGGTGTGGGACTGCTGGTGTTTTTGCTGGGTCCCGAACCGAAGGTCTCGGCGCAAATCGAAAACCCCGCAGGATCGGGATGGCATGCGATCAGCCAGGCATTTGCCACCGCCGTGATTGGTCCATTTCGCGATTTCATGCGCCGGCCGCTTTGGCCGGTCATCCTGATTGCCATTTTCGGTTACAAGCTGGGCGAGGCGATGGCGGGCGTGATGTCAACGCCACTCTATATATCGTTGGGATTTTCGCTTCCTGAGATCGCCGCCGCTTCAAAAGTATTTGGATTTTTTTCGATCGTGGCAGGAGCTTTGTTAGGCGGTGTTGTAACCACCAGGTTCGGAATCCGTCGCTCCCTGATTCTTTGCGGAATTTTGCAGTCACTCGGGAACCTGTTTTTTGTTCTGCAGGCTGTCGGCGGCCATCGAATCGGCTACCTGGTTTTATGTGTAACCGCCGAAAATCTTACGGGTGCCATGGCCGGGACCGCATTGGTGACCTATCTTTCCAGCCTGTGCTCGCCCGCTTTTACGGCCACTCAGTACGCGCTGCTGGCCGCGCTGGCTTCTGTTGGCCGCACCGTGGTGGCCTCCCGGGGAGGAATACTGTCCGAGAGAATCGGCTGGGTACCGTTCTTCGCATTCACCAGCGTGGTCGCGCTGCCGACCATCATTCTTTTCTTTTGGATCGGGCCGCGCGACGATTTCAGCAATAACCAACGCAATCCAAACCTCGAAGCTACGGAGGTCGAGTAACACCACGCCCGCCACTGTCAGCGGCTGCCGCTGCGGGCGAACCTGTGCTTGACCCAGTACTCTTGGGAGAGAAGAAACCATGCGCAACGCCAGAACACAGCGACATGCGCGCTCATTCGGGGTTCAATCGTCCATGAAAGTTTTTTCTCTGGTTCTGGTGGGGACGTTTGCGATGGCCTTCATGGTCGAGCCCCGCCCGCTCGTGGCCGTGCCGCCGCAAAACCAGGAATACCAGCAATACCCGCAAGATGGGACCGGCGGGCCCGATCTGCGCGCTGCGGAGGAACAGATTTTCGCGCTGGGTAACCGGGCGCGCGTGCAAGCGGGGCTTGCGAGCCTCGCGTGGGATCCGGCGCTGGCCGCGGCGGCCCTGCAGCATTGCCGCATCATGGCTGCGGCGGGTCCCATCGCTCACCAGTATCGCGGCGAGCCCGACCTGGGCTCCCGCGCGGCAAAGGCGGGCGCGCACTTCGGCTTGATTGAGGAGAACGTGGGCCTGGCCCCCTCGGCCGCCGCCGTTCACCAGGGTTGGATGCAATCGCCGGGCCATCGCAAGAATTTGCTGAGTCCCGAAGTCGACCATGTGGGCATAGCCGTGGTGTACGCGCGCGGCGTGCTCTACGCGGTGGCCGATTACAGCGCCGCGGTCGAGAATTTGAGTCCGGCACAGGTGGAAACGCGTGTGGCCACGTTGGTTCGCGCGAGCGGCGTGTCGATCCTCGCCGACCATGCGCTGGCGCGATCGGCCTGCGCCGGCGATGACGATCTGCCGCGTTCCGCGGCGGCTCGTCCGGCGTGGATGATTCGCTGGCAGAACTCCGACCTCGCGCATCTGCCGCAGGATCTGGTGAAACAGTTGGCCTCGGGCAACTACCGCAAGGCCGCAATCGGCACTTGCCCGGCGCAGAATGGCCGCGGCGCGTTTACGTCATATCGCGTGGCAGTGCTGCTTTACTGATCAGCCGCTGGCGGATTCACGGAACTGCTTGCGATGCCACGGCAGAGCGATGAGTCCACAATAAAATTGGGATCATTTACGAGGCTCGGTGCGGAACAGAGCTCCCGCTCCCACGCTCGCGCTTTGGCGCCGGTCAGCTTCTCGATTACATCTTTGCCTGTAGCTGGATCGATCGAATAGCGTGCGACATAGTCATTAATCCCCCCCGACGGCAAAGATCTGATGTGGCACCAATTGCCGGCCGCAAAACCGGGTGGTTCGACACGGACCACGGCAAAGAGCGAGGCGTAGGTTTCGCCGCCTTCAGGCTCTCCGCACCCCACCTGCCCGCCCGGCGGGTGGCCGTCATTGATGGACCTGCTTCCAAAATAATTGTCGCTGCTAGGCCAACGCGCGCGCCATCCTACGCCGGGCACGAGGTGCAGCGTTGTAAAGAGGATGTCTTCCTCGCAATCCCCCGCATCCTCAAAGCAAGGGGTGTAACTGATCGCAAGTTCGCCTGAATCTTTTCCGATCCATTTGTACGTCTGAACGTAGATGCCCTCGATGAGCGGCTCAGTCTTGCCCGTCGTTAATGAGACGCTGTACAGAACGATCCAAAGATCGGTGTCGGGAGTTGCTGGGTCAACGGCAACCCCTCCATGAGAAACAGCCATTACCAGAGCGAAGCCGTCTTTGACTCCAATCTTACGCATGACATTGAAGGTGTAGCCTTTGACAGCAAAAGCACTGTCCTTGAGCGCATGGCGCACAGTCGCGACGGTAGCGCTGTCCGATTTCAAATCGATCCATCGGAATCCGTCCGGAGCTTGGGCCCGGACAACTGGCAAGAGCGCAAATAGTCCCGCAAGCAAGATGCGTCCTCTCATACAGAGCCTCCTGTTGATTTCGGGAATACCGGCGATTATAGACCCGTCTCGCCGTTCAGAAGCTCGTCGGCGTTCCGGCGATGTAAGTTTGCGGAGTACTTCACCCAAACCACTGATGTTCCTTCCACAACTCCTCCCACGGCATGCGCGGCGGTCCGCAAAGAAAGATGTCGGGGTGGAACTGGCTCTCCTCGTTACGAACGCCTTCTGAGTTCCCGTTGTGGCCAGCCAGGCGGCAGCCGGTGAAGATCGCGTTGGCTTCCTGCGCGCCGAGACCGAGGACGATCAGCGTGGTGGGCGGCGGCGTGGGATAGCCGCGCAGCCATTCGGAGTTGGTAGTGCCGATGGGGATGGGGAGTCCGTACGCGCTGCCGAGGATTTCAATAGCTCCGTACTCGCCGTAGTTGCCGGTAGTGATTGCGAGATGCGCCTGCTCGTCGGCGGGCAACGAATCGCGGATCCCGGCGACGGTGCGCACCAGCTGGTTCCAGCCGAACTCCTCGCGCAGGTCGCCGTTGCGCGCAAGAGCAAACTGTTTAAGCGGTCCGCTCGATGCGACCGGCAAAATGATGGCGCAGACGTAGACCGAAACCAGCGCGAAGGCCGCGAAGTAGACCATCTCGACGGTCCGTCGGCCCCAGCGGGGCAGGGAAGCGAGCCAACTCCCTGCCATCGCCGCGCCCATGGCGAACAGCATGGGGTACGCGCCCGCCATGTAGTAGTGGCGGCCTTGGCCCATGGCGAACAGCGCCAACGGAACCAGGTACATCAGCGCCAGCATGCGGTAGCGCCCCTCGCGCAGGAAGCCGATGAGCCCCGCAATCCATAGCGGCGCGGTGGCCAGGTTGGTGCAGATCAAGAACTGGCCCTTCCAGAATCCCTTGGCACGACCTTCGCCCACATCGCGCGCGTGAATGTGCTGGAGGAAGTGGTAGGAGATGAAGTCGTGGCGTACGAGCCAGACGAGATTGGGCAGAAAAATCAGCAGCGCCAGCGCAACACCGGCCCAGAACCAGCGGCTCGCGAAGTAGCGGCGCGCGGGCGTGAAGACGAGCCCGGCCAGAATTCCCGCAATGTAAAAGGCGATCGCGTACTTGGTCAGCAGGCCCATGCCAATTGCCGCGCCGATGGCAAGCCACCACCGCGGATCGCCGGACTTGAGCAGGCGCATCGTGAAATACGCAATCAGCACCCACCACAGGAAATCGAACGACGAGTACTGAAACTCCGTGCCCTCAAAAAGCGGCAGGGGAGAAAACGCCACGGCAAGCGCCGCCGTCGTCTGCGCCAGACGCGCCCCACCCAGCTCCTTGGCCATCAGCCCGGCGATGACAATGGCCGCGGCCTGCGCCAGCACCGAGAACAGCCGCAGCCCCACCATGGAAAGGCCGAAGAGGCCGAGCCCGATGCGCTCAACAAACGGCGTGAACGGAGGGTAGGCAACGAATCCCCAATCGAGATGGCGCGCGTCGCTCAGGAATTGCAACTCGTCGCGATGAAAGCCGTAGCGCGTGTTGGTGAGTACATGCAGCAGCGCGACGGAGGCCGCGATGGCCAAAAGGATC
>Ga0074046_10004512_pt1 | contig 11353 bp, 11 predicted proteins | sample BogForMeECP23OM3_FD_94441 | JGI IMG/M metagenome (GOLD analysis project Ga0074046, IMG submission 94441) | Bog forest soil microbial communities from Calvert Island, British Columbia, Canada - Bog Forest MetaG ECP23OM3 | ecosystem: Environmental > Terrestrial > Soil > Wetlands ...
AGCAACGATTCGGCCGGTCTCCCTGCGGGCCCTCGCACACGCCTGCTCGGCCACTTCGGGCCCGCAGCCGATCACGGCTGCCATCGCGCCGCGCCCTTCGGCCACGGCCTCCTGCATGAAGCGTCCCCGCGCGTGGACAAGACGCACGGCATCATCAAGCGCCAGGGCTCCGCTCGCTACGAGCGCGCTGTACTCGCCAAGGCTGTGCCCGGCGACAAACGCCGGGCGCAGCGCCACCCGTTCCTCGAGCGCACGGAGGAGCGCCACGCTCGTGGCGAGGATGGCGGGCTGTTGGAGCTCGGTGCGGCGCAGGTCTTCTTCGGGGCCCTCAAAGCACAGGCGGGAAAGTGGAAAGGAGAGTACTTCGTCCGCGAGGTCAAAGACGGCCCGGGCGCCCGGCGATGCCTGGTAGGCGTCGCGGCCCATACCGACCTCTTGAGAACCCTGTCCGGGGAATAGGAGCGCCAGCATGATTGCGCTTATTCCTCTTCCGTCTGGACCACCTCGCGACCGCGGTAGGTGCCACAGTTCGGGCAAACGCGGTGCGGTGCCTTGGGGGTTCCGCACTGCGCGCACTTTGAACGTGCCGGAGCGCGCAGCGCATCGTGGGTGCGGCGCTTGTACTTCTTCATGCGCGAGGTCTTGCCCTTGGGAACTGCCATCAGCCTTCTCCTTCGGTCTTTGTGCCGCGCAACCCGCGGAGCACAGCGAAGGGAGAGCTAGGGCTCACCTCTTCGCAGCCGCACGATTCGACGTTGCGATCCGCACCGCAGCGCGGACATAGCCCCCGGCAATCCTCCCGGCACAGCGGCTGCACGGGAATCGCGAGCGTGATCCATTCCAAGAAGAACGCCCCGAGGTCGATCTCCCGCCCGCGAAACCATCCCGTCTCGAGCTCGTCCACCAGACACAGTCCGTCCCGCGCCAGGGCTGCCGCTGCCTGCGGATCTGCCGGAACCCGTTCTCCGGCGGGCTCGAGGATCAGACGAAACAACTCACGGAGCGGCTGACAATAGCGCGCGAGGCAGCGGCTGCACCCAAGAGCAAGGTCCCCAAAAATGGTGCCCTCCAGGTAGACGTCGGCGCCCATGCGATGGGCTGCCACCTCGAACTGGAAGGACTTGGGGCTCGCCTGCTCGAGCTCAGGGAGAGTTGCCTGTGCCTGGCGCCACCACGCCGGCTCGGCGTCGAACCGGTGGTGGGTCGGGCTCTCGCTCAGGCGATCGAGCAGGATCTTCATCGCGGGCCCGCCACGACCCCCCCGAATCTCTCATGCGGGCGCAAGGTGCAGAAATCTCTTGCAAAGACGAATGGTTGCCGCGAGAGTCGAGTAGCAGAGGCCGCCCCCAAGCGCTAGCGGCTACATTGGCGCGCCATGACCCCGCCGCGCACCCGCTTCGCCCCGAGCCCGACCGGGTTTTTGCATATCGGCGGAGCCAGGACGGCGCTGTTCAACTGGGCCTTTACCCGGCGTTACGGGGGCCGCTTCATTCTGCGCATCGAGGACACGGACCGCGAACGCTCGACCGAGGAGTCGGAGGCGGCCATCTACGATGGTCTGCGCTGGCTCGACATCGACTGGGACGAGGGACCCTTCCGCCAAAGTGAACGCACTCCACGCTACCAAGCCGCGATCGACGAGCTCCTCGCGAAAGGAAGGGCCTACCGCTGCGTGTGCACGCGAGAGGACCTCGAAGCGCGCAAACAGGCCACGATCGCAGCCGGGCGCAAGTGGGTGTACGACGGCCGATGCCGGGACGCCGGCTACACCGCCGATTGCGGTCCCCACACGGTGCGCCTGCGCCTCCCCGACGAGGGCCGCTTGGCCTGGGACGACCTTGTCTACGGCCCAAGCGGGCAGGAGACGCGGGAGATCGGCGACATGATCCTACGCCGCACCGACGGCGGACCGCTCTACAATCTCGCCGTCGTTGTCGACGACGTGGACATGGGGATCTCGCACGTGATCCGCGGGGCAGATCACCACAGCAATACCCCCCTACAGATCGCGATCTACAACGCCCTCGGGCACGCGCAACCCTTGTTCGCCCACGTCCCGCTGATCGTGGGTCGCGACGGCAAGAAGCTGAGCAAGCGCCGTGATCCGGTCTCGCTGCAGCAGTTCCGCGAGGAGGGCGTGCTGCCCGACGCAATGCGCAACTGGCTGGTGCGGATCGGGTGGTCGCACGGGGATCAGGAGATCTTCTCTCGCGACGAAATCGCTGCCCTTTTCGAGTTATCTTCGGTGCAACGGGCGAGCGCGCAGGCCGATCCCGCGAAGCTCTCATGGCTGAACCAGCACTACATCAAAACTCTGCCGCAGGGCGATTTGCTCGCAGCCCTCATGCCCTTCCTCGAGCGTGCGGCAGGTCACCCGGTGACGTGGTCAGCGGCGCTCGAGCAGCTGGTCGAGCTCTTGCGAGAGCGCAGCAAAACCCTCGTGGAGATGGCGCAGCTGGCGCGCTTTCTCGTCGTCGACGAGATCGCGTACGACCAGAAGGTGGCCGCCAAACACCTTCGACCAGAGATCTTGGCGCCGCTTGCGGATCTGCACGATCGGCTTGCCGCCCTCGATGAATGGGCCCCCGCGCGTCTTGAGGCGGTGTTCCAGGAGGTGCGCTCCCGGCATGGCGAGCTCGCGATGGGTAAACTCGCCCAGCCCGTGCGGGTAGCGATCACAGGGGGGGAGGTCTCACCCCCCATTTTTGACACGCTGGGCGTGCTGGGAAAGACCCGCTCCCTCGCCCGGATCGCCGAGGCCATCCACACGATCCGACACGGTTGAGACGGCGCGAGGCCTCGGGTATAGAAGGGCCGCGCAACCGCGGCTCGCAGCGCCGTTCCCCGGTCGTCTAACGGCAGGACAGCAGGCTCTGAACCTGCGAATGGTGGTTCGAATCCATCCCGGGGAACCAAACCAGATACACGGACCGCCAGGCGGGCCGGTCACAAAGCCGGTTCACGCTTTGGACGCGCTGTTCGACCCTTCGCAAACGTCTGCACGAAGATCACGGCCGGCTCGAGGACGAGGGACCGGGAACCGGAACCCTTCGGTTTGATCTTCTGACAACCCTCGACTTCGGTGGAGCGGCCCTCCGAGGGCACACTCTTGCCAGTCGAAGTCGAAGACTGAGGGTAAGGCCGCACCTCTCTCGCTCAAATTCGACAGGATGGACCGCCAGTTCCCCACGCTACCTAGAAGCGCTGTCGAGCGAAGAAGGGCAAGCGCAAACGGAACTTAGCCCCGAACAATCCGCCGGATGCCCTCTGCGATCGCGGCAGCGCGGTGCTCAAGGCAGTTTGGCACCGAACCGATGCCATGGAGGAGGCTGTACCGCGCCGCGAGGGGAACGCTTGACGTGGGACCCGTCTCCGCCCGCCGCAAGACCGTCTATGCCTGTCTCGGACTCGCCGGGCTAAGTTTCGCGCTCTACGCCGGAGCGCTGCGCTTCGGCTTTGTCAACTTCGACGACCACACAGTCCTGCTCGCCCATCCCGAGCTTTACAACGCGAGTTCATTCCTCTCGAGTCTCCGCCAGATTTTTACGGCTGGCTCTCCCCGGGAAGAGCCGCTCCTGGTACGCGACATCAGCTGGGCCCTCGATGCGTGGCTCTTTGGCTTTGCAAACCCTCTCGGATACCACCTTGGGAACGTGGTGTTGAACGCCGCGAATAGCGTACTCGTCTTTTTCTTCCTGCTGCGCGCAACACGCCGCTTCGAACTCGCGCTCGCGGTGGGGGCCAGCTTCGCGGTGCTGACGGTACACGTCGAGCCGGTTTGCTGGGTGATGGGTCGAAAGGACCTCCTGTCGAGTTTCTTTGTGCTTACGGCGCTGCTCGCGCAGTCTTTCGAGCTGGAGCAGACCTCTCCGCCACGCCGCTGGCTCTGCTATGGCATCGCACTCACGGCCACGGTGCTCGCCCTCTTCTCCAAGATCGCGGCAATGAGTTGCGTCCTGCTTCTCGCGATGCATTGGGCCTTGCATCCCTATCTCGCAGGGCATCGCGATCCCAGGACGCCACTCCGCTGGAGCCGCATCGCGCGAGAGGCAGTCCCGCGTTATGCACCCCACGCCCTCCTGACGACGGCGATCGTCGTGTGGTATCAGCACGCGATTGCCCAGTTCGGCGTGATCGGCTGGCGAGGCCGGGGGCCGCTCGACCCCGTGCATCTCGTCAACGTGGCGAGCTTCACTCCGCTCGTGATCGGCCAGTACCTGCAGTCGATCGTCTGGCCCGCGCAACTCTCGATTCTCTATCGCTGGCCCCATGTCGAGATCCCACTCACCAACTTGCAGCAGCTCGGGGCCCTTGCGATGGGCCTCGCTGTGCTTTCGGGGGTCACCTATTGCTGCCTGCGCAGGCGCGACCTCGCCTTCTACTCCTTGGGCTTCCTTGCTCTCCTAGTCCCCTACATGAGCTTCGTCTTTGTCGATATCTGGAGAGCCGATCGCTACCTCTATCTGGCCTCGTTCTGCGCGCTGGCCATCCCCGCAACGCTGCTCTGCGAGCTCTACGCACGCGCCCGCCGTGCGTTGCGCTTTGCGATCCTCCTCTTGGCGGCAGGATTCGGCGTAGGCTCGGCCGCCGCGACGCTTCAGCATGAGGCCGTTTGGCAGGACGACGACGCACTCTGGTCCTACGAAGCGTATCTCAAGGAACCCTCTCTGCAGGCGATCCAGGGCCTTGCCAAGTTGTACGTGGAGCGAGCCGAGAGGGAGACGAACGCGGCGCGCCGCCACGAGCTCACGGATTCGGCCCGCGCAGAGATCACGCGCGGTCTCGAACGCGACCGCGCGCTCGACCGTCGACCGAGCGGCTATGCGACGAACGAGCAGCTCCAGCTCTCGCATCTCTACGTGCTGCAGGGGCGCGTCGCCGCGTTGGAGGGGGCCCCGCTCGAAGAGCAGCTCGCGGCCTACTCGACCGCCCACAAGATCGCGCCCAATCGTGCCAGCGCCTTCATGCTCGCCAAGATCTACCTCGAGCTCGCAGAGACCGCTCCTTTCGAGGAACGCGAGCGCTTGGTCCGCACGTCCTTCGATTACTTTCTCGAGTACATCGCACAATCGACTGCGGATCCCATCCAGCGCGAGCGAAGCGCATCGATGCTCGCGACCTTGTACGAACAGCCGTACCCCTTCCTGAGCGACGCGATCCACGCTGCGCGTCGCAGCTACTTTCAATGAACCCGACCAATCCCTACATCGGCGCCTATCCCTTCCTGAAGGGTCGACGCCGGGTTTGGCGCGAGATCGTTCGCTTCGTGCAGAAGGACGCACCCACGGCGCGCACCGTCGTGGAGCTCGGCGCCGGCTACTGCGACTTCATCAACCAATTCCCGGCTCCCCGCAAGATCGCCTTCGATCTCAATCCAGAGATGGCGGCATTCGCGGCTCCGGAAGTGGAGCTGCGAACCGGTGAGGCCACGACGCTCTCGGGGATCAAAGCAGAGAGCATCGATCTCGTCTTCGCGAGCAACTTTCTCGAGCACCTAAGGCAGGAACAGCTTGCCGCACTGCTTCCGCGTATTCGGAGCGTGCTCGCACCAGGTGGTCGACTCATCCTGATCCAACCCAACTATCGACTCTGCGCGGACCGCTATTTCGAAGACCCCACCCACCAGACGATCTTTGACGACGCGAGCATCGTGGAACTGCTCACGATGCACGCATTCCATGTGATCCGTCTCGAACCCGGCGTGCTGCCGTTCTCGATGAAAAGCCGCCTACCCCAATGGGGATGCTTAACCCGCCTCTACCTGCGCTCGCCCATAAAGCCGATGGCAGCCCAGATGTACGTCGTCGCGGAGCGAGCCTAACGATGTGGTGCGGAAAGCGCGTATCGGTGGTGTTGCCCACCTACAACGAACGCGCCTCGATCCGGCGGTGCATTGAGGAGTTCCAACGAACGGGCGTGGTGGACGAGATCATCGTAGTCAACAACAACGCGGCCCCGGGAACCAGCGAAGAAGTGGCACACACCTGCGCTCGCGAGGTGCACGAGCCGCGGCAGGGCTACGGCGCGGCGATCCAGCGCGGCTTCCGGGAAGCAAGCGGGGATCTCATCATCGTCTCCGAGCCCGACGGCACGTTCTACGCCCGCGACGTACGGAAGATGCTCGCATATGCCGAGGACTTCGAGGTCGTGTACGGCAGCCGAACGGTGAAGGAACTGATTTGGAAGGGGGCCAACATGGGCCTCTTCCTTAAGTGGGGCAACTACAGCGTCGCAAAGCTGATGGAGTTCCTGTTCAACACCACCTCGCTCACCGACGTCGGTTGTACCTTGCGCTGCGTGCGCCGCGACGCGCTGCGTCGCATCGAGCCCTTCTTCAGCGTTGCGGGTAGCTTCTTCGGTCCTCAAATGATGATCCTAAGCATCCTGATGAAGCAGAAGATGATCCAGATCCCGGTGAACTACAGCAAACGCGTAGGGACCTCGTCCGTCACCGGAAATCGCTGGGTGGCCTTCCGTCTAGGCGTACGGATGATTCTTTTGATTCTCGAATACCGCATGGCGGGCTGGTTCTTGCGGTCGCGCTTCCGCCTGTCTCTCCCCTTGCCGGAGGTCTCTCCGGAAGACCCCATCTTGCGGTTGCCGACCGCAGACCTCGTCGCTGAAGTCGACGACGAGGACGAGGAAAAGATGCGGCGACGCTGAGCGCTCTTCGCATGACACCCCCGAGAGCGAGTCCCAGCGTCGGGGGACGCAGGATCGCTAGCGCCGCGCCGCCGTTCTTCTACACACGACGCGCGTGCACAAGCCAGATCGAGGCCGGCATGCGGAGCACTCCCTCTTGAATGAAGGGCCCGAACGCTTCGCGAACGCTGTCGGCGGCCAGCGCGCGGAGTTCCGGACCTGCGCCCGCAGCGCGAAGCGCAGCGGCCCCGGGCCCAATCTCGAGTGCAAACTCCGCTGCGCGATCCGGGTCACCGCCGCCTGGGGCGAGCGACAACTCCACACCGTCGATTGCGACCTCACTGAAGTTCGCGCGGGACAGGATGCTGCGGACACGCTCGGGGTCGGCGAAGGCAAAGGGGCCAGGCAGATTGGGATCCGGGGACGACATGGGCGCGTGACGGGCGATGGCAATTGTGGGCACGAGCATCCACGGATTGCACTGGAAGGGCTGCCAACAAACGAAGGCCAGGCGCCCACCGGCACGGAGTGCGCGGCGCAGGTTTGCGAAGGCCGCCGTCGGGTCGGCGAAGAACATGACTCCGAAGCGAGAGAACACGAGGTCGAAGTCTTCTCGTCCGAGGTCCGCGGTTTGCGCGTCGGCGAGCAAAAAGTTCGTGTGGGGGCCGCGCGCTTTGGCTCGCACAAGGGCGCGTCCCAGCATGGGGCGCGACACATCGACGCCGAGCACGGCGCCTTTGAGCCCAACCTGGCGTGCAAGCTCGAGGGTCGTGGCGCCGCAGCCGCAACCCACGTCGACCACCTTCTCGCCCGGCGCCGCGGCGGCGAGCGCCAGCACCCGTTCGCCGATCGGGGCGATCATTTGATCGAGGGTGTCTTCGCGGGCCGCCCAAGTCTCCCCTGCGGCTTCGTTCCAGTATTGAATCTGTTGCGCATTGGGTCCGGTAAAAGACGGCATCTCGATTTGGGCCACCCGTCCTCCCTCGCGGCCGAAGCCTAGGGGAGAACCCACCGTGTTGCCGCGAGCGGCCTCTACGGAAGCAAAGACGGATGGGGAACGAGGACAACCAAGAGAGCCCCCACCGCGAGCGCGGGTCCGAAGCCAAAGGGCGAGTTCCAGCGGCGCGTAACGAGAGCGCTCGCAACACCGAGCGCAAGCCCCACAATCGATGCAGCGAGAAGAGTCTCGATCACGCCGCCCGGGCCCACGAAGGCTCCGATCATCGCGAGGAGCTTCACATCGCCAAACCCCAGGCCTGGAAACCACGTCCAGTAGTCGAGGCTCCCCGGGCCAGGGTACGCGGCGCCGTCTCCAGGCCAATGCTCGAAGCTCCGGCCCAAAGCCACCGAGAGGCGGGCGTGGGTAAAACCCACGCTCCACAAAAGCCCGCCACCGAGCAAAGCGCCGAAACATGAGCGCGAGAGCGCAGAGAGATAAGGATCCCCGTGGAGGGCTTCGAGGATCGGAACGAGGAGCAGGCCTGCGGCGAGCCCTCCCACAGAGATTTCATCGGGGATGATGCGATGCTCCGCGTCGATTGCGGCCGCTGCCACAAGCATGGCGGCGAATGCACACCACAGCGCAGTGTCGACTCGAGGCCCCGTCTCGAGCGCAATCACCGCGAAAAGCACTGCCGTGAGCAACTCGAGCGCCGGATACCGCAGCGAGATGGGCGCGGCGCAACCCCGACATCTCCCGCCCAAGAAGAGATAAGAGACAAGCGGGATGTTCTCGTAAGGACGGATCGCCCGCGAACACGCAGGACAGCGTGATCCCGGCCAGACGATCGATTCGCCGCGGGGCAGGCGGTACACGACGACGTTCAGGAAGGAGCCGACCAGCAAACCAAAGGCAAACGCGATCGCGCCCACGACCATGGCGGACGGTGCGACCGCTGCGAGATTCATAGCCGTACCCTAGCGCGGAGCGTGCAGCCTCGTGAACCGCGCCTCACCGGAAATCGCGGCGCTCGAAGATCAGCGAAGCCGCGTACAGCACGAGAACGACATAGCCGGTGCCGTAGACGAGCGGGAGCCAGACGTCCGAGGCCGCGACGGGGAGGCTGTGGACGGCCTGGATCGACAGATTGAAACTCTCGAGGTCCGGCAGTACGCGGTGCAAGAGCGCGGTGATCGCGCGTATTGCGGCCACCTGCGAATGCTGGCCGAGGTCCCTCAGATTCCGCGTCAGGTGCCCAATCAGATAAAGCCCGACGGTGAAGAGCGATGCCAGCGTGGGGGTTGTAAACACGGAGAAGAGGGTCGCGAGCGCCACAAGAAGCGCGATCTCCATCGCAGCAAGGACGAGCGCGGCGCCATGCGCGACGGTGAGGGGTGCCCCCATCAAGAGGGAACACGTAGCAAACGCCGCTCCCATGATCGTGAGCTGAAGCAGGAGCGTTGCCAGGAGTCCGAAGTACTTGCCGAGCAAGAACTCCGTGCGCGACAGCGGCTTCGAAAGGATGGTGTAGATCGTCCGGCGATCAACCTCATTGTGGATGAGCCCGATCCCCACAAAGATCGCGATCGCGGCTCCAAAGATTCGAATCGCCGCAAGCCCCACGTCCTGTAGAATCCGCTCCTGTTCCACGTAGGAGAGAGTGGAGAGCAAGACGCCGGTTCCGATCAGGAGCACCGCGAAAAAGACCAGCGTGTAGAGCACGCGGTTACGAACCGCTTCACGGACAGTATTGGCGGCAAGCGTCGCGATGCGGACGAGCGACCTCATCGGGCGTCCTCTGCTGCCTGCGGAAGACCCACTGCCGAGAGGAAGATCGTTTCGAGCGAGGCGCGGTGCGGGGTGACTGTCACAACCTCGGCACCCGCGTCCAGCGCTTCGCGCAGCACTCCGGAAGCCTCCTTCTCGGCGACACGCACCTCGAGCCGGTCTCCGACTCCTCGCAGCAGCGCACCGCGTTCCTCGAAGCGGCCCGCAAGCTCAGCCGGGAGGTTTACGAAGAGGATGTCGGTTTCGCGTCTGCCCGCTCCGAGGAACTGCTGTGTGATCCCCTCGTAACGGATCTTGCCTTTCACGATGATCGCAACCCGATCGCACAGCATTTCCACATCCGTCAGGATGTGGGTATTCATGAAAACCGTCTTCCCCTCCTCGCGAAGGCGCAAGATCAGATCACGGATCTCCTTGCGGCCAATTGGATCGAGGCCGCTCATGGGCTCATCGAGAAACACGACCTGCGGATCGTGCACCAATGCCTGCGCAATCCCGATGCGCTGGAGCATCCCCTTCGAGTAGGTCCGGAGCCGCGAATCGGCGGCGTGCACGAGGCCGACCCACTCAAGAAGCGTGTCGACCCGCTTCCCAATGAGCCCACGGGAAACTCCAGAGAGCCGCGCATAGAAACGCAGGATCTCGCGGCCGGTCAGATAGTCGTAGAAGTACGGATTTTCGGGTAGGAAGCCGACGTGCTCGCGGAACTCGGTTTCCCGCACGTCGTGCCCGACGATCGCGGCGCGGCCTTCTGTGGCAAAGATAAGGCCCATCAGGATCTTGAGCGTTGTGGTCTTCCCGGCGCCGTTCGGCCCGACAAAGCCAAAGATCTCGCCTTCGCGCACGGTGAACGAGATTCCGTCCAGCACACGCTTTCGACGTACGCCGAGCCCCACACGGAAGTCCTTGACCAAGCCCTCGACGCGCACGACCTCGGCGCGCGACCCTCGCGACGCGCTCACTTCGCAGTCGCCTCCGACTCGCGCTCGGCGCGCCAGCGCGCACGGCGCTCTTCATCGAATGCGGCTCTGTGCACGACGTACCGACTGCCGTAGTAGGTGGAGACGACCTGCCCCGCCTCGTTAAGCTTCCACTCCCTCCCATTCGGCTCGGAGGGGATCTGCCTTAACACTGGGCTTGGGCCAGCAAGGAGATCCTCTAGAGCGGTGATGTCCCGGCCGCCGCGCCGCTTGTACTCTGCGCGCGCCGCGTCGAGGAAGCGCGCTCGGCGCTCGGTCTCGATCTCGTCGAGGGCCTTCTCGTATTCTGCCCGCTTGGTGTCATCTGGCGCACGTTGAGCGAGCTCTTCCAAGAAGATCGCTGCGGAGTCGAGCCCATCGCTCTGCGAGCGAAGCCTCGCCACGAGGCGGGGGAGGTACTGCGGAGCACCTGTGAGGTGCGTGGCCGGTTCTAGCGTTTCGGCAGCGGCTTCATTCTCGTCGAGGTAAAAGAACTGGTTAAAGCCAAGATAAAACCGGTCGCGCCAATCCTCGGGGTGGTAGGCAATGCCCCGCCGGAGAAGCGCGTTTGCGTGCCGAACGTTTCTTTCGCAGTCGATCATCCAGACCGCGCCGAAGCGGTAGGGATGATCGACCCAAGGATCGAGTTCGGTCACGACGTCAAGGAGCTTCCCGATGTACGCGGAATGCCGGGAAACGTCGCCGGCATTCCCGGCCAGCTGCACGGCTTGGAGCCAGTAGTAGTCGGCAGCAAGGGCAGTGAAGCCGAACGAGGCATTGCGCACGAGCTCCGGCTGCGGGACGAAGCCCTCATCTTGCTCTGCTTCGCTGGGGGTACTGATGCGCACGTGGGCCCAGCCGGTGGTCGCCACGAGGAGAGCGACGCAAAAGATACGGAGGATCTTGGAAAGCTGTGCGCGCAATGAGCCCCATCCTTCCCGTCGCGCTCTACCTCAGAACGGAGCGCTCGGGGGGATGAGGTTGGTGTAGGTTGCGGGCTGATCGTACATCGTCGGGATGGGAA
>Ga0074046_10004514_pt1 | contig 11350 bp, 7 predicted proteins | sample BogForMeECP23OM3_FD_94441 | JGI IMG/M metagenome (GOLD analysis project Ga0074046, IMG submission 94441) | Bog forest soil microbial communities from Calvert Island, British Columbia, Canada - Bog Forest MetaG ECP23OM3 | ecosystem: Environmental > Terrestrial > Soil > Wetlands ...
AACCGCCGCTGGGTGCGGGCAAACACCTCTTCGAACTTGCGGCGGACCGCGCGCTCGCTCGGGGTGTAGCCTTTGCGCTCGACGTTAGTCGAATCCTGCAGCAACAACAGCACTCCTTCTTTGCCGTACTCGGCGAAACCGTGCAGGTCGAAGAGGCGATTGTCGGTCGGCGTCGGATCAACCTTGAAGTCTCCGGTATGCAGCACGACGCCGAGCGGCGTGTGGATGGCAAGCGCCACACAATCGACCAGGCTGTGCGTTACCTGCAGCGGGTGAATGGTGAACGGTCCAACCTTGAAACGTTCTCCGGGACGAATTTCGCGCAGGTCGGAGTCGTCGAGGAGTTGGTGCTCGTCGAGCTTATCTTCAACGTAAGCCAGCGTAAACTCGGTGCCCCAGACAGGAACATTCAGTTCGCTGAGAATCCAGGGCAGAGCGCCGATGTGGTCTTCGTGGCCGTGGGTAAGCACGATGCCGCGCACCTGCTTGCGATTCTCCAGCAGATAAGAAATGTCGGGGACGACGATGTCGACGCCCAGCAACTCGGCCTCGGGGAACATGAGGCCGGCATCAACCACGATGATGTCATCGCCAAAGCGGATGGCCATGCAGTTCATACCGAACTCGCCCAGCCCGCCCAGCGGAACGATGTGCAGTTTTCCTTTTGACATTCGACGAATTGATGCTAGCACAGGGTGGGCCGGCGTTGACGTGGTACTACCCCGGCGTCGGTGTAGAGACGGGGCTTGCCCCGTCTCCCTCGGACGCGGCGGGAGAGGCGGCAAGCCGCGTCTCTACGGGAACGCGGGGGCGGCGCCAGACTGGCTGGTAAACTCAATGCAGATGTCCGATGAGAAGAAATCGTGGATGCGGCGGCGTGTCGAAGCTGCGATCCGTGGCGGCCTGACTCGTGCCTACGAGACCATCAAGGTCGATCCCGGACGTTTCCTGATGCAACTGCGCGTGGCGCACGATCTACCGCTGGCCACCTTTCATGGCGTGTACACGCTGCCGGTGGAGCGCCTCGACGAGGTGGCGGAGTCGGTGATCCGCGGCGGCATGAAACTGGCGGCGGCGGAGGGCGCCGGGTTTGGTCTGGGCGGAATCCTCACCATAGTGCCCGACCTCGGTATCCTTTCTGCGATTACGATGCGCACCATTCAGAAACTCAGCCTGATTTATGGCTTCGAGTTGAACACCGACGACGAAATTGCCGAACTCTGGATTGCAGCGGCCAGTGCCGCCGGCGTCGACATCAGCCGCGAATTACTGGAAAAGGAAGTGATCAACCGCTTTGTGCCGAAGGTAATCCAGCGGATCGCGGTCAAGGCTGGCGCTGAAGTGGTGGAAAAGTGGGCTGGACGCCTGATTCCCGTCGTGAGTTCGGCCATCGGTTGCGCACTGAACTATTACTTTGTGCGGGCCTGGGGCCAGCGGGCGCAGGCCCATTTCCGCGCCAAGCACCTCGAGGTGCGGCAAGGGTTCCTGGACGAGCAAGCGAAGCTGCCGGGTCCTTCCGAGATGCGGACACTCTCCTAAAACCTGACCCGAACTCAGCTGGAAGTCGCCGGGGAGCGCATACGCCGGAACTACAGGATGATTTCTGGAGAGCAGCGGAAGAGCCACACAGTCCGATCCGATCGTAACAACACGGTCGTTATCGGGCTGAAGGTCTGATCCCGGTCTTCCACATTGTGAACAAAAATTAACCGACCCGAAACAAAGCCGAAACAAATGCGCAACGTCGTGGGACTACAACGAGTACGTTCCCAGCTTGTCCCAGGAGGTGTGTGTGCGAAACAAATCGATGGTTTGCTCGCCAGTTACCGTACTGCTTTGCGCATCATTGGCTCTCTTGCTGGTTAACCTAGCCGCAGCTGACAGCAGCGGAGTTTTCGTGCCTACGGGCATGCGTATTACTCCAACAGCGGCCAAAGGCGCGACTTTCCAGGGTCTGAATCCTGGCTTGGCCAACTACCCGAACTTTTTGGCTGGACAAGCGGTGGCCACCACAGTCAGTCCAGACGGGAAGACACTTCTCGTTCTCACCAGTGGATACAACCTTAACAACGATGCCAACGGGAACTATGACCCTGCGGCCTCTAACGAGTATGTCTTTGTATACGACATCAGCTCCAACACGCCGCAACAGAAGCAGGCTCTGGAGGTCCCTAACACTTTTAACGGAATTGCCTGGAATCCAAACGGCACCGAATTTTATGTGACCGGCGGTGTCAACGATAACGTCCACGTCTTCGACTACGCCGGTGGTACCTGGGCAGAATCGGGTTCTCCCATCCCGCTGAACCACAGTATCGTTACTCCATTCGGCTTAGGAGGCGGGTTAGGCATTCTCATCCAACCTGCGGCGGCCGGAATCGCGGTGAACGCAGCTGGTACACAACTGTTGGTAGCAAACTATGAAAACGATTCGGTCAGCTTGGTTGACCTCGGGCTGCGAGCCGTCGTGAGCGAACTGGATCTTCGACCGGGTAAGAGTGATCCCAGCCAAACCGGAGTCCCGGGCGGAGCGTATCCGTTTGCGGTAGCGTTTAAGGGCAACAACAAGGCATACGTCTCCAGTATTCGAGATCGTGAACTCGTGGCGCTGAGTGTAGATGGCGGGCTGGCGGTCACGAGCCGCATGCAGTTCAGCGGCCGTCCGAACAAGATGGTGCTCAACGGCGCGCAGAGTCTGCTTTACCTGGTGCTCGATAATTCCGATCAGGTCGCGGTGATCGACACCAACGCTGACCAGGTGTTGAACACGATTTCCAGCGCCGGCCCTGCAGCCATCTTTTTTCCCGGCCCGGTCATTGGTGGCAGCACCAGCAACGGCGTGGCGTTGTCCCCGGACGAGAAGACTCTGTACGTCACAAACGGCGGAACGAATTCCGTGGCGGTGATTCAACTGGAAAGCGATCACGTGCACGGCACTCCTACAGGCCTCATCCCCACGGGCTGGTACCCAAATTCGGTGAGCGTAAGCAAAGATGGCTCGACCCTCTATGTGGTGAACGGCAAGAGCAATGCTGGTCCTAACCCAAACGCTTGCAGCCCGGGCGGGGACGTACCCAACTGCGGAGCCTCGAACGAATATGTCTGGCAGTTAACCAAGGCGGGGTTCCTCACTTTGCCGGTTCCTAAAGCTCCACAGTTGTTGGGATTGACCTTACAAGTTGCGATCAACAACCGCTTCTCGACCAGCGAACCCAACGAGAACATCATGCAGTTCCTTCGCCAGAAGATCCAGCACGTGATCTACATCGTCAAGGAGAATCGCACCTATGATCAGGTTCTCGGTGATCTGGAAAAGGGCAACGGCGATCCCAGCCTGGCGTTCCTGGGCGGATCCCTGACGCCGAACTTCCATCAACTCGCCCGCCAGTTTGTCGATCTCGATAACTTCTACGACAGCGGCGAGGTCAGCGGCGACGGCTGGAATTGGTCGACACAGGCACGGACCACTGATGACATCGAGAAGGAAATTCCTGTCAACTATGCCGGCCGCGGGGTCAACTACGAAACGGAGGGAACCAATCGCAACATCAACGTGGCCCTGCCGAGCCTGCCGCAGCGGCTGGGCGCGAACCCGGCCCAGTACGTTCTCGGTCTGTACTATCCGCAGGTGTGCAACGGATGCCTGGATCCCGATCTTCTTCCCGGTACGGACGACGTCGATGCCGGAACCGGCTTTCTCTGGGAATCGGCGCTCAACGCCGGGGTCTCGGTGCGGAACTACGGGTTCTTCCTGGACCTCACCCGCTACAACGTGCCCGACTTTGTCCCAGGGTTCATCGCTCCGCAGCGAAATGCGTTTGCCACCAATACACAGATGGCATTCCCGGCGAACCCGAGCTTAATGAATGTCACCGATCCTTATTTCCCCGGCTTCGACAATCGCCTGCCCGATTACTGGCGGGTGCAGGAGTGGAACCGTGAGTTCAGCCAGTATGTGGCGAACGGGAACCTGCCCGCGCTGACCATGCTGCGAGTAATGCACGACCACTTCGGCTCGTTCACTGATCCCTACACACTGGACGGCGTGAATACGGTCGAGACAGAAATCGCAGACAACGATTATGCCGTGGGACTGGTCGCGCAAATCGTTTCCCACAGCCCTTACAAGGACAATACATTGATCTTCGTAATCGAAGATGATGCGCAGGATGGCCCCGACCACGTGGACTCCCATCGCAGCACTGCCTTCGTGGTAGGACCGTACGTGAAACAGGGAGCCGTGGTGTCGTACCGCTACAACACCGTCCGGATGCTGCGCACGATCGAAGACATCCTGGGCATCCCCCACCTGAATGTGAACGACGAATGGGCCAAGCCGATGGCGGCGGTGTTTACTCAGAAAAAGCAACCGTGGGCATATACAGCGTTGGTCCCCCCGGTCCTGTGCAGCACGCAACTACCAGTGACCTGTCCAGCAACAGCAGCGAAAGGGGCAATCACCAAGCCCCTGCACCCGGCCGATTACTGGGGAGAAAAGACCAAAGGAATGGATTTCTCCAAAGAAGACAAGCTGGATGCCGGGCAATTCAATCGCCTGCTCTGGCACGCTTTCAAAGGAGAGAACACGCCGTATCCCGCCCATCGCAACGGGCGTAACTTACGGGAGAACCGCCAGACCCTGCTAACGCAATCCGAACCCAGATAGGGTTGGGATCGGGACTCGATGTCGGTGGATGAAGAGGACTGGGTGCAGTATCACCGCAGCCAGTCTTCTAGTTCCACACCGCGATCAGTTTTCTCGTCACGGTACTTGACGATCACGGGCGTATACAGGGAAAGGTTCCACGCTGTACCTTTGCCCTTGGTCACTGCCCGCGAGCCGGGGACGACCACGGCGTTTTCCGGAACTTCCAGCGGCTGCTCCGCTGTCGCCCGGTAGATTTCGCCGCGCACCAGATCATAGAGCGGCGTGGACCGGGTCAGAATCGTTCCCGCCCCTAAAACTGCGCGGGCGCGCACCAGAGTGCCTTCGTAAATTCCGCAATTGCCGCCAATCAGCACATCGTCTTCGATGACCACCGGAGCTGCGTTGACGGGTTCCAGTACGCCTCCGACTTGCGCCGCGGCGCTCAGGTGCACACGCTTGCCGATCTGCGCGCAGGAGCCGACCAGAGCGTGCGAGTCGATCATCGAGCCTTCATCCACGTAGGCGCCGACGTTGATGAACATGGGAGGCATGCAGATGACCGACGGGGCAAGGTAGGCTCCTTCGCGGATGGAAGATCCCCCCGGCACCAGGCGAACGCGATCGGCGAGAGTCAGGCGGCGCGCAGGGAAGGTGTCTTTATCGACAAAAGAGAGCACATCGCCGTCCGACATTTGTTGCAATTCACCGAGGCGGAAGCCGAGCAGGATGCCTTGCTTAACCCAGGTATTGACTACCCAGCGTCCGGCTACTTTTTCTGCAGCGCGAACCTGGCCACGAGTCAGAGCGGCGCGGAAATCGAGGAAGGTGCGACGGGCTTCGACGGCGTTGCTGATCGTTTCGCCCGTAGATAAGCGTTCAATGGCCGATTTCAAAAGGGACAGCGAATCTGATGTAGGCAAGAAGCAGATCCTTCGCTTCGCTCAGGATGACAAGCCGTAATTGGACTAAGCTAAATGCTAAGTGCTAAATGCAGCCCTTACGCCACGCACTTGCATTCGCTGCGGATCAGCACCCCCGGCATATGGTGGCTCGCCTCGCGCGCTTCGGCGAGATTGCCGTACGGTCCGTGCCAGCGCGAATGATTGGGATCGTGCCCGCTGGGGCGTCCTTTGCCGGAACTGCACTGTCCACAGGATGCGCGGTGCAGAATCGCTTTATGCGGGCCGGCCGCCCAATTCTCGTAAACATAAAATTCGGCGGCAACGGCCGGCGGAGCTGCGGGCCGGGTAATCAATCCAGCGTCGGTTGCGATCTTCTGCAGCTTCGATCGCGTGTCGCGGCGCATGGGAAGCAAGGGCAGGCGATAGACTTCCTCGATCTTGCCCATCATCGCCAGAACGGCTTTCACCGGCAGCGGACTCGACTCGATAAAGTTGGCCAGCATCAGCGGCAGATATTTGCGGTGGAGGGTGCGTGCTGTGTGCCAGTCGTTGTTCAGAGCGGCGCGAGTCATCTCCGCCATTTCGCGCGGAATTTCATTGGACGTAACCGAGATGACGCCCACACCGCCCAGCGCGATTACCGGTAAAGTAACGGCGTCGTCGCCCGAGAGCACAAGAAAGTTTTCGGGCACCGCGTTCAGCACCTCGGCGATCTGCGTCATGTTGCCGCTGGCTTCCTTAACGCCCGCGATATTCGGAACCTCGGTCAACCTTGCCAGCGTTGCGGGTTCGAGATTGGCGCTCGTGCGGCCCGGCACGTTGTAGAGGATGACGGGCTTGTCGACTGCTTCGGCGATGGCGCGGAAGTGCCGATATTGGCCCTCCTGCGTCGGCTTGTTGTAGTACGGCGAAGCGGTGAGGATGGCGTTGACACCAGGGCGCGCCGCCACTTCTTTCGCTTTGGCCACAGCCTCCTGCGTCGAGTTGGAGGTGGCGCCGGCGACGATCGGCACGCACCCGGCGACGACTTCGATGGTGACGTCGATAACGCGCAGCCACTCATCGTGGGTGAGCGTCGGAGTCTCTCCTGTGGTGCCGCAGGGAATCAGGAAATCGATGCCCGATTCCACCTGCCAGGCAACCAGATTGCGGAGTGCGTTTTCGTCAACCGCACCGTCCTGAGAGAACGGTGTGACCAGAGCGGTACCACAGCCTCGCAGTTGCATGCGCTAAGGATAACTCTTCTCGCACGCGCTTGCATGTGCAGAGGGTTTGCTCGTGTGGATGCTCGTGTGGGGACGGGGCTTTGCCCCGTCCAGGCCGATCGAAGCTCGGCAACTGCCTGCGGCCGTAATGATTCTGGGGCTGACTCTAGAGTTCTCGCCAAACGTTGCGGAACTCGAAAAACCCCGTTTTTCCCGCCAGCCACTCGGCGGCGCGCACCGCACCTTCAGCGAATCCGAGGCGCGATTTCGCGTCGTGGCAAAGATAGATGCGATCGCCCGCAGAGTTGAAGACCACCTCATGCATGCCGACCGCGTCACCTTCGCGAAAGGAGACGATCTCAACTTCCTGACCTCCGGTTTCGCGCACAATCTTCTGCAGCGTAAGGGCGGTGCCCGAAGGAGCGTCCTTCTTGGTCACATGATGGCGTTCAAAAATCTGGCCCGAGTAATCGTATTGCAGGGCAGTTCCAGCGGTCGCGGCAATCTCGAAGAACAGGTTCACGCCGATGGAAAAATTCGATCCATAGAGGAAGCCCGTCTTTGCCGTCAGCACCATTTCGCGCAAGCGCGGCAATTGCTCATACCAGCCGGTAGTCCCGACCACGATGTTCTTCTTTGCGCGGATGCAGGCCTCAGCGTTGGCGATGACGGCAGAGGGCGTGGTGAAGTCGATGGCCACGTCGAAGGGGGTAAGGAAAACAGGAGTGAGGGCGGAGGCATCAGCGTTTTCGTCGACGTCCAAGGTGCGGACGTGGTGTCGGCGCTCGTGCGCCACTTCCGCCACCAGCGATCCCGTTTTGCCGCAGCCGAGAACTAGAAGATTCATGCTGAAATCCTGAACCGCAGAGTTCGCTGAGCACGCAGAGAAAATCCCGCACAAACCTTTGTTTTACCGCCCTTGCTTTCCTCCGCGCGCTCGGCGTTCTCTGCGGTTAAATGCCCTAGGCGAATACTTCCGGATCCGCCTCGGCGAAAAACGCGTGGTGCAGGCGCCGGACCACCTGGGCCGCGTCGTCTTCTTCAATCACGAAAGTCAGATTAATTTCGGACGCGCCCTGCGAGATCATGCGAATCTTTACATCTTCAAGGATGCCGAAAACCTTGGCGGCGATTCCCGGAGTGTCGCGCAAATTCTCTCCCACCAGACAGACGATCGCCTTGCGCCCTTCGTATTTCACATCCGCAAGCTTCGCCAGATCGGCGGCCAGTGCCGGAATAGCTTCGTTGGTCTCAGCCGTTACCGAGACGCTGACTTCGGAGGTGGAAACCACGTCCACCGCTATGTTGTGGTGATCGAAGGCCTCAAAAATGGACTTCAAATATCCGTGTACCAGCAGACGGCGCGGCGCGGCAACCTCCACCAGAGTGATCTTTTTCTTGAGTGCGATGGCCTTAAAAATATTCGCACAGCGCGGGGCCCGCGCAGTGATCTTTGTACCTTCGCAGGTCGGGTTCAGAGAGTTCAGAACGTAGACCGGAATATTCTGCTGAATCGCGGGCAGCACAGTCGCCGGATGCAGAACCTTGGCCCCGAAGTAGGCGAGTTCGGCGGCTTCGTCAAAGCTGATGACTTTGATGCGCCGCGCTTCGGGAGTCAGGCGCGGGTCGGTAGTCATCATGCCGTCGACGTCGGTCCAGATTTCGATGCGCTCGGCCTTGAGGCCAGCGCCAAAAATCGCGGCCGAAAAATCCGAGCCACCGCGGCCGATGGTGGTGGTGATGCCGACACGATTCGAACCAATGAATCCGCCCATGACCGGAACCTTGCGCGCCTCGAGCAGGGGCTGCACTTTCTTGCGCAGACGCTCGTTGGTTTCCTCCATCTGAGGAACCGCGTGGGTGTAAGCGCTGTCGGTCAGCAGACATTGGCGCGAATCCACGTGCGCGCCCGGCAGTCCACGGGCGACGAAAGCGGCCGCCACAATCTTGCTGGAAAGCACCTCGCCGAACGAGGCGACGTAATCATAGGTGCGGGGAGTAATCTCACCGACTGCGCCAATGCCGCGCAGCAATTCGTCCAGATCTTCGAAGTCGGAGCCCAGGTCGCCGTGAAATTCCGTGAACAGGGCAGTGCCGAGCAATTCTCCGGCAGTTTCATAGTGGCGTTCGCGCAAGGCGCGCGCCATCTTGAGAGCGGTCTTGCGATCGCCGCCGCCGGCAGCCTTTCCCATGGCGAGCAGGGAATCGGTAACCTTGGCCATGGCGCTGACCACCACCACGGGACGGTCCGCCAACCGGCCCTGGACGATGTGCGCTACGCGATCGATGGCTTTTGCGTCTTGTACGGAGGTCCCGCCGAACTTCATGACGATCATGGGCGGAATTCCTCGCTGCCCACAGAGAATCCATCACGGAGGCACGGAGACACGGAGAAGAACAACAAAAGGTTTTCTCCGTGTCTCCGTGCCTCCGTGGTGGATGTTCTTTTCACCCGAGACACCCCTTCGCCTTGAGAAGTTCAGCATTCAGCAGGGCCGCGCCGGCGGCGCCGCGAATCGTGTTGTGCGAAAGGACGGTGAACTTCCAGTCGAGCACGTTGCACTTGCGCAAGCGGCCGACCGCCGTGGTCATACCTGCGCCGAGGTCACAGTCGAAGCGCGGTTGCGGACGGTCCAAGGCCGTCATATATACGACAGGTTGATCGGGCGCGCTCGGCAGGCGCAGTTGCTGTGGCTCGGCGCGAAAATCGTTCCAGGCGGCGATGATTTCTTCGACTGACGCTTTCTTCTTCAGTTTGACGGCGACCGACTCGGTGTGGCCATCCTCCACGGCGACACGATTGCATTGCGCGCTCATGGCAAAGGGAGCCGGGTCGATGTGCGAACCCTTCAGCGTTCCCAGCAATTTTTGCGTCTCCTCTTCCATCTTTTCTTCTTCGTTTGCGATGTAGGGAATCACGTTGCCGAGAATGTCCAGCGAAGCTACTCCGGGATATCCTGCGCCGCTGATCGCTTGCATGGTGACCGCCATCACCGTCTCAAGCGTGAAAGCGCGATGTAACGGGGCCAGTGCCAGTACCAGGCCGATCGCCGAGCAATTGGGATTGGTGACCACATAACCGCCCGACTTGGAGTACCACGATTGCTTGGCGATGAGCTGAATATGATCGCCATTGACCTCCGGAATCACCAGCGGAACGTCGGCTTGCATGCGCAAGGCGCTGGAGTTGGAGACAACCGCGCAGCCGGCGTCGGCAAATTGCGGCTCCAGTTCGCGGGCAATGCCAGCATCCAGAGCGGCAAAAATAATCTTGGGCGCGCCTTCGGGTTTCGCCGGAGCCATCGTCATCTTGGCGATGTTGGCGGAGATGGCGGTTTTCAGGCGCCAGCGAGCGGCTTCGGCATAGGTCCGTCCTTCCGAGCGGTCGGACGCCGCCAGCCATGCCACCTCAAACCACGGGTGATGTTCGAGCATCTGGATAAATCTCTGACCGACGATACCCGTGGCACCGAGAATTCCTACAGGAAGTTTGTTCGACATATTTTGATAAACAAGACAAGTTGTGATTTTATACCAGCGAAATTTCTTACGGGAATGCCGCCGCTGATCCGCCGGCGAACTTGGTGCGCCAGACGCGGTGATTCTGGTGTGGTGACGGGGCTTGGCCCCGTCCAGCGGGGCAAAGTCCCGCTTCCACACAATACGACCCTCGGTGACTGTTCGACTCTCGCGAACGGATGTACGCTTTGTTGAGGAGCGACCAATGTCAGAACTGCGCCAGAATTTTGCTACGAAGGAATGGGTTGTCATCGCCACCGAACGGGCCCGGCGTCCTGAAGAAATGGCGCAACGCCGCGAGCGGAAACCGCTGGCATCATTTGTCGCGAACTGCCCTTTTTGCCCGGGAAACGAGAAACTGACTCCGCCGGAAGTGCTGCGGGTACCCACCTCGATGGATGTTCCGTGGCACGCACGCGTGATCCCGAACAAGTTTGCCGCGCTTTCCCGCGATGTGCAGCCGACCCGCACCGTACACCGCTCGCGCCGGACGGTAAACGGCTTCGGGATTCACGATGTGATCATTGAGACGCCCGACCACTCTCAGGTTATGGCCCTGATGCCCGATTCCTACGTGGCGGAAATCCTGCGCATCTACAAGACTCGCTACGACGAACTCAGCCTCGACCCGCGTGTCGCGCTGATTACGATCTTCAAGAATCACGGGATCGACGCGGGCACCAGCCTGGAGCACCCGCACTCGCAGATGATCGCGACCCCGGTGACCTCTCTGCAGGTGCGCGAGCGTTTTCAGCACGCGTTGCGGCATTTTGATGACTACGGCGAGTGCATGTTCTGCCAGATGCTGGAAGAGGAATTGCACGATCAAACACGCATCGTCCTGGTCTCCGAGCACTTCGTCGCGCTCGAACTGTACGCCTCGCCGGCTCCCTTCTCTACGCACATTTATCCGCGGCGGCACATGGCCAGTTTCGGCGATGTCAGCGCGGCGGAGATGAACGATCTGGCGCGCATGCTGCGCTTGCTGCTGGCCAAGCTCTACCACGGGCTGGCCGACCCCGACTTCAACTTTACGATTCGCAGTGCTCCCGCCGAGAGCGTCGGGGTGAAATACT
>Ga0074046_10004518_pt1 | contig 11340 bp, 9 predicted proteins | sample BogForMeECP23OM3_FD_94441 | JGI IMG/M metagenome (GOLD analysis project Ga0074046, IMG submission 94441) | Bog forest soil microbial communities from Calvert Island, British Columbia, Canada - Bog Forest MetaG ECP23OM3 | ecosystem: Environmental > Terrestrial > Soil > Wetlands ...
TCTATTGCTTCGCCAACTTTCTTCTGTAGATCAGGGCTCTTCTCGAAGTTGTTCTTCACGTCAACGGGAGGATACAATTCTACCAGAAATTTCATGCGCCATATCTCACTATACGAGCTATAATAATCTTCCAGATGCGTAATGCAGGTTGAGTCTGACGGTGTTCGTATCCTTTTACGCGAGTGCCCTAACTGAGGCTACTTTGGCGCCAGCGGGTTTTCGTGTACTTAGCTCATTGTTAGCGCGTTTTTCCATTCATCGTTCTATTTGTCGCCAGAGTGCAACTATTACGAGATAGCTAACGTTTGGCACACCGTGAGCGATGTCCATGGAGATCTTTTCAACCGATGTAGGGATGTCATCGTGGCATTCTATGCGGATTTCAGGAAGCTGCGAGTCGTGCTTGATTCGTTATGTTAGTCTTCGTCAAGTTGAGGCTTGTTTCCGAGAGACGCATCGACGCGTTCCATTACGTTCGCATCAAGCTTTTCGGCAATCTCGATGGCCTTCATGTTCTCGGTTACCTGTTCTGGGCGGCTTGCTCCGGTGATGACTGTGCTTACGTAGGGGTTCTTGAGGCACCATGCAATTGCGAACTGAGCCATTGTGCAACCCAAGTCAGCAGCAATAGGTTGAAGTTGCTTTACTTTTTCGATATTCTGCGGCGTAATAACATGCTCTCTTAGCCATTCGTATCCTTTCAAGGTGGCTCGTGTACCCGGCGGGATTCCTGCGTTATATTTGCCAGTGAGTACGCCCGACGCGAGGGGGCTCCAGATCGTCGTGCCCAGTCCAATTTCCCGATATAGTGGCAGATACTCCTTCTCTACGCGGTCGCGGTGGAGCATATTGTACTGGGGTTGTTCCATTTGAGGGGGAGTCATACAATATTCTCTGGCAATCGAATGTGCCCGCATAATATCGGCTGCTGACCATTCGGATGTTCCCCAGTAGAGTATCTTTCCTTGATGGGTCAAGTCGTCCATGGCTCGCACAGTCTCTTCGATTGGCGTGTTGGGGTCGGGGCGATGGCAGTAGAACAGGTCCAGATAGTCAAGTTGCAGACGGTTCAGGGAATTCTTGCACGCCTCATAGATGTGTTTGCGGGAGAGACCGCTGTCGTTGGGTCCTTCTCCTCCCCAGAAGGCTTTACTCGAGACAACTATGCTTTCTCTGCGTAATCCTAATTTCTTAATCACGTTTCCCATGACGATCTCGGCGTTTCCGTGTGCATAGACTTCTGCATTGTCGAAGAAGTTGACGCCTGCGTCGTACGCGGTGGACATGCATTTGAGGGCTACGTCTTCGCCGACTTGACCTCCGTATGTTACCCATGCTCCGAGTGATAATTCGCTGACTTTTAGTCCAGCACTGCCTAGTCTTCTATACTTCAATCTTCAGCCCTAGTTTGCAGAATCAACCATGACTATTAAAGAGTGAATTCGTAGATTGCCGCACGCTCACTTCATCTCCTTTCGGATTCTCTGAGCTACTCCTTCTCCGTCAAGTCCATAATGCTTGTAGAGGTAGTAAGGTGGTCCGATTATTGCGTATTCATCAGAGGGTAGGCCGATTCGCACGAGGTGAACATCGTTTAGTCGAGCATCAACAATGGTGTCAGCAATTATCGTGGCTACTCCTCCCAGCGTGTTGTGTTCCTCTGCGACGAAGACTTTCCGATGCTCTCTGATAAGGGGAAGTAGCCCTTGAGTGTCGAGGGGTTGGAGAGTGTGCAAGTCCACAACGGTCATTTCGATCCCGTCTTTAGCTAATTTATCTGCGGCTTCACATGAAGCGGGAACCATGATTCCGTTCGATAACAGGAGCCCGTCTTTTCCCTTGCGGAGGACGTTGATCTTGCCGAACTCCCACTTGTCCCCTGGTTGGTAGACGTCGGGGTCTCTTCCTCGTCCAAGCCTGAAGTAGATTGGCCCGTCAAGGTTCACTGTCTGTCGTAGAGCCTGCTCGAGACTGTACGCGTCTGATGGACACACGATCTTCATGTTTGCCATTGATCGCATGATTCCGATGTCCTCGGTTGCGTGATGAGATGTCCCGTAATAGCCGAGTGATATTCCCGCATGGTGCGATAGTAGGCGGACTTGCAGATTCGGGTAGGCTAGGTCGGTTCGGATCTGTTCGCAGCACATTAGCGCTAAGAAGGATGCGAATGTGCCTGCATAAGGTACGGCACCGCACGCTGCGAGGCCGGCTGCGACGCTAACCATGTTGTGTTCAGCAATCCCCAGGTCAAAGAATCGGTCAGGGTGGCGTTTAGCGAATTCTATTGTTCGATTACTGAATCCTAGGTCAGCTGTTAAGACAACGATCCGATCATCACTGTCTGCGAGATCAGCCAGTACTCTGCCTGCTATGAACGCGGGTGCTTGCTTCGGAATCATGCCAAGGTGCCATGATTCCTTTTCGTGCAGTATCACATCAGTTGTCATGAGCAAGGATCTCCTTCCGAACGGCTTCCGCGTCGATTCCATGTAGGTAGCCGAGGTGCCAGACTCTCGAATCTTCCATGTACTTGAAACCCTTTCCTTTCACTGTGTGAGCGATGACAACTTGTGGTCGACCGCCATTTCTGGGGACGTTGTCAAATGTTTTGACTAGCGCTTCAACTGAGTGGCCGTCGCACTCATGAACTTGCCACCCAAAAGCGCGCCATTTGTCGGCTAATGGTTCGACGTCCATTATTTCCTCGGTACGTCCGTCAAGTCCCATATGATTGCGGTCTACAATTCCGATCAGGTTATCGGTGTGATAGTGTGCCGCTGCTTGTGCCGCTTGCCATACTTGCCCTTCATTCAACTCGGCGTCTCCTAAGAGCACGAAGACCCGCGCCGGAGACTTCCTAAGTCGCAACCAGAGAGCCATTCCTAGCCCGATTGAGAGGCCGTGACCCAAGGAGCCTGAGCTGAAGTCGGCACCTGGCACCTTTCGCATGTCAGGATGGTCTCCTAGGAGCGATCCAAGGTTGGCGTATGTTTCAAGCCATTCTTTAGGAAAATAGCCAAGATCAACGAGAATAGGGTAGACACCAATGGCCACGTGCCCCTTTGAGAGAACTAGGCGGTCTCGATCAGGCCATTTGGGGTTTGAAGAAAGATGCATAGTGTGATAGTAGAGAGTGGCGAGAATTTCGGCTGATGAGAAGACAGAAGAGTAATGTCCACTTTTCGCTATCTGGATTAGGCGAACTGTCTCCGTACGGATAAACTGAGCTCGTTCACGGAGTTTGTTCAGATCCGGTTTTTCTAGGTTGGGTGTTTCCAAGGGTAGGTCTCTTCGTCGTACGCGTTGAGACGTTTAAGCGTTATTTGGCTGACTTCAACCTGTTCGAGCAAGAAAACGAACCGGGACGGGTACATTCACAGGTTTCGACTGGGGGTGAATGTTAGTGTCATGGTTATGATTTGGGTTGAGGTTTTCTTTCGCGGAGTCTCCAAAGGCCGAATTCCCCTACGGTTTGTGCAGTTTCAACGGGGCTGTACCATTTCTTCTTCGTTCCCATCATGGAACGCATCTTCCAGCCTGAGGTTTTCGGGGTGCTCTCAATGGCGGTTAGTAGAGCATCAATCTTCGCAGTAACATCTTTCTTATCAGATTCATCGATCAGCTCGAACTCGGCTACGTACCCCTTCAAACCGTTCAAGTTAGTCGTGACGGTGTACCAAAATCCCCAATCAGAGGCGAGTTTCTCAGAGACAAATTTGGCGTTGATACGGTTATTCTCCTCGCTTTGAGAGATTTCGTGGGCGCGGAGCATGAGGATTGAGTCTTTAACATCTTTCTCACTAGGAAAGACGATTTGTAATTTCTCAAACAGGAGGTCGGCTAGGGTTATGGTTGGAGAATCAAGCTCCAAGCGGTCCCTAAAGTCGAGCGGGTGGTTTGCGGCGAGTAGTTTGTCGAAGAAGACGTCGACCGTGAACCACCCCTTGGGGTGGAAGTATATTTGCCGTTGGGTGGCTGCGCTGGACATGGTAGTAGGCCTCTTCTCATATCCCATCTCGTTGAAGAATTCCTTCATCTTGTTCCTGTACTTGGCGTATGACATGAAATCGAGATCCGTGTACTCTTGCTGGCCTTCTCCTAATCGCTGGAGTTTCTTCGCAAAATCCAAGAATTCCGCGCAGTGGACTCGAATTGCCACCCCTCCAAGCAGCCTCAACGGGATAGCTCTTTTGGTGGCTTCTTCGACAAGTCGTTTTCCTTCATCCACGAAAATCTCAGCTGGAATGATCCCTTTCCATTCGTCCGGCATCTCGATTACTCGATCTTCCAAAGGAGAACGTCCAGCAGATGATAACTGAGATTGTGGAGATAACATTTCCTCTGGATGGAAAATCTTAACGCCCGTCGAGGAGTTAGGTGACTTAAGGTTAAGAGGCATGAAACCGGATCAGGTCAAGATTAGTCGCGTCCGGGAAGCGATGCGTCGGGAAGGTCTCGTTGCGCTTGTTTTGAGATTGCCGGAGAATGTTACTTACCTATCGGGCGCGTGGTGTGGAAGGGGACTAACTTACCTGATCTTTCCCCTTGAGAAGGACCCCGCTCTCATCCACCCCGCGGGAGAGCCTCTTCCCCCAACATGGATAGGTGATGTCAAATTCTACAAGTGGGAAACATACGAGCACTTAGGAAGCTCACTCGAACTCGGAACTGAATATGTTCACAAAACCTTGTCCGAGATGGGCATCCACTCAGGCATGATCGGCGTCGAACAAGGCTGGGAGCTCGTTCTCGGTAGTACGTTGCGGTATGAAATGAACGTTGTCGGCGAGAGAACCGTGAATATGCTTAGACAGAAGCTGCCATCATTTACGCTAAAGGACACGTCACGCCTGCTCGTCCTAGCTAGGTCGATAAAGACTGATGTTGAGGTTGAGGCGCTTAGGAAAGCGAACCGAATAGCCCGAGTCGGTCTAGGTATTTTTCACGATAACTTAACACCTGGATTATCAGAGGTTGAGCTCTCTACTAAGATTGAACAACGGATAGTGATTGAAGGGGTTCTGAAGCATAAGGCGAATAGAGTGATTGCCTGCGCTTTCCTCGCCTCGGGAAGCGATACGGCCTACGCGTACAAGTATGTGCCTGGCAGGGCGCGAAGGAAGCTGCGGCGCGGCGACCTGGTTATGCTAGAGCTTGATGTCGTTGCGGATGGGTATTGCTCTGATACAACTAGGACGTTCGTTGTTGGTAAACCCAATAAGAAACAGAAGGCGCTGCTTGCGGCAGTTCTCGAATCTGAAACGACAGCAATCTCCTCCATTAAGCCAGGAATCAACGCGTCTGAAATCGCTAGAATTTCAATCGAAGTGATTCGACATCACGGCTTATCGAAGTATCTGGTACATCGTCTCGGTCATGGTATTGGAGTGGGAGTTCATGAACCGATCCCAGCCCTCCATATTGAGTCTAAGGACGTTCTTCTGCCAGGCATGGTCCATAGCGTGGAGCCTGGAATCTACGGGCCACGCTTCGGTATCAGAATAGAGGATGACGTATTGGATACTGAGAAAGGTGCTGAGTATCTTTCAGATTACCTGAGGCTCCAACAATAGGAGAACTACATTATGGATAGACTGTTTGATTCCGTTCTTGCCCGAACATCATCGACGTGATGAGGGAGTTATGTGCCTCTGCTCCTCCATTTACAACATCCTCTGTCGGCGATTGTGTCGCTACCAATGCTCATAATGAACGATTTCCTTCACCGCTCGTCTTCCTCTCTTCAATGAAGGCGATCTGACGTCTCTTTCTGGATAGCCCAGTGAGATTACGCCTACAGGGTGAAACTTTGGAGGAATCCCGAGCAGTTGCCTCATTTCGTCCGTGCGGAAGACACCTGTGAACGCGGTAGCTAACCCTTCGTTTACGGCGGCGAGGAAGATTAGCATACAGGCGCAGCCTATGTCAAAATACCAATATGGAACTGGCCAGTAAATCTCTGTTCCATCATCCTTCAGTTTGTCAGGTTCACGGTACCGCTCATGATAGAGCTGTTCGCTTGTGCAGGCCACGATTAAAGCAGGAGCTTCTGAAACAAACTTGTGAAAACGTTTTGCTGCGTAGAAATCGTCCTCGCCTTGAATTTGCCCGACCTTCTTCCTCAAGGTGGAGTCAGTTATCACCACATACGCCCAACCTTGGCTGAAGCCTGCACTCGGTGAATGTTGAGCAATCTCAAGAATTCGAATTAGCGTATCATGGCTTACTGGTTTAGGTTGGAAATTACGAACCATTCTTCTCTTTCTAACGATCTGATCGAATTCCATCTTAACCACGGAAAAAGGAAGATAAAATGGGAAATAGAGGGTAATATGGAGTTAGACTACCGAAACTTAGTATCGTCTATGTTTCTGGTAGCAGCTCCGACAATAGACTGGGCGACCTTGCGTAGGCTTGAACGGCACCTCAGTTTCAGCGCCGCATTCAGAACACGTTACTTTGTACATAGTTCGACCGCCCATTCCTTCTTGACTCATACTCTAACACCACTCTTACGTTTAGTTACGCGCCAGATAGTACTCAGAAGTAGAATCCGCAGCGTACCAAGCTGCTGACATATCGGTTTGCGTAATTAAAGGTATACTCTGCCCCTCGCGTCTACCAATCCTTAACTCCAAACCGAGAAGATTACATAACACTACGCCGATTCTGTCAGACTAAACCGGTTCTGCGGAGAACAACTTCCCATATAACCTTGAATGGGTGATTGAGACGCGAATAGACGAGATACGCAACGGGATGAGAAACATCCACATTGTAGGTAAAATTGTTGACATGAACCAGTTCATGCTTGTTATCGATGATGAATCGGGTCGAACCTTTGTTAGGTATAATTACAGAAATCTAGCTAAGCCCGTTCAGAAAGGCGACTACGTCAGGATAGATAACGGGGAAGCGGTGAATTATTCCGGAATCCTCCAGGTGAAGCTCCCGCGAAACGGTTCAATCACACCGACAAATCTCGACAATCCTAGTCCATCTCCTAATTCATCACCATAGACTAAGCAACGCAGCAACCCCTCGTTCGTAATCGAACTGCAGTAACTGTCCTGTGCCTCATCGATTTCCGCACAGGAGACCCATGCGCGCTTGTTATCTCTGGGTAGTTGCCGAGGACGCTTGAAAAGTGCGCATCCATGGGTACTATTGAGAAAATGTTAAGTCCAAAAACGGTTGCAGCAATAGGCGCGTCTGAAGCAGAGGGCTCTGTTGGTCAAGCACTCATGAAGAACCTCTTGCTTGGAAAGGAAAAGAGGACAATATACCCTGTAAATCCGAATCGAACTACGATTATGGGTTTAAAGTGCTACCCGGATATTACGAAAATTCCAAGCCATGTGGATCTTGCGGTTATTGCGACCCCTGCAAAAACCGTTCCTGGAATAATCGAGGAATGCGCAAAAGCCGGCGTTGATGGAGCAGTAATACTTTCGGCAGGGTTCAAGGAGATTGGAGCAGAAGGGGCAAAGCTAGAGGAAGCAATTAAGGCGATACAATCGAAACACCAGATTCGTATTCTGGGTCCCAATTGCGTTGGTATCCTGCGACCTCAGATCGCTCTTAACGCAACCTTCCTACGTGACAACCCTGTTCCAGGTCAAATAGCATTCATCTCGCAGAGTGGCGCACTTGGTTCAGCGATTCTCAACTGGGCAGTGAGCAACCGTATCGGCTTCAGCATGTTTGCGTCTTTAGGTTCGACCCTTGATATCGGATACGGAGACATGATCGATTACCTCGGAGAAGATCCTAACACTCGCAGTATCATAATCTACATGGAAGACGTGCATTTTGCAAGAAAATTCATGAGCGCAGCGAAGGGTTTCGCGAGAACGAAACCGATTATTGTGCTAAAGGCAGGTAAACACGCGGCGGGAGCGAAAGCCGCGTCCTCCCACACCGGCGCCCTTGCGGGTGATTTTCTAGTTTACGACGCGGCATTCAGACGCGCAGGCGTAGTGCGAGTTGATGAGATTGCTGACCTCTTCAACTGTGCAGAGGTTCTGGAATCAAGACTGCTACCTGCAGGACCAAGACTAGGCGTAGTCACTAACGCGGGAGGCCCAGCAGTCCTGGCAGCAGATGCAATAATTGATCACCACGGGCAGCTCGCCGAACTGTCTGACAAATCCATACAAGTTCTGAATGCCAACTTGCCTCCATACTGGAGCCACGGCAATCCTGTAGATGTGCTCGGAGACGCTGACGTGAAAAAATACGAGTTAGCAGCTTCAACAGTTATGGCTGATCCGAATGTTGACGGACTCTTGGTCATTTATACGCCGCAAGGAGTGACTCCGCCGACGGAAGTGGCTCAAGCAATCACTAAACTGGCAGAGAATAGACGAAAACCATTACTAACTGTCTGGATGGGTGAAGACAGCGTCAGAGAGGCCAGGCAAATCTTCCGTTCGAATGGCATACCAACTTATGCGACGCCTGAGGATGCACTAAGAACTTACATGTACATGTACCAGTACCGGCGGAGTCTTGACCTCCTGTATCAAACTCCTCAGGAACTCCCCGTAGATCTTGCGCCTCCAAAGAACCATCTCAAGATAATAATTCGGAAAACGAAAGATAGCGGAAGGAATGCGTTAACACAGGCTGATGTGGATCGATTCCTCGATGCCTACAATATTCCAAGAGTCAAAGGGAAACTCGCCAAAGACGCGGACCAAGCAGTTATGATAGCTTCTGAAGTCGGTTATCCGGTAGTTTTGAAAATTTCTTCTCAAGATATACTTCACAAGACAGATTTTGGTGGCGTAGTACCGGGAATAGAAAACTCGGACAGCCTCAGAGAACAGTACAAATCGCTGTTGGAAAAGATAAAGAAGGCAAAGCCCGAAGCAAAAATCGATGGAGTCTACGTTCAGAAGATGCTCAAAAAGATCGATTACGAATTGATCTTGGGATCAAAGAAGGACCGGGACTTCGGCGCAGTCATACTTTTCGGCTCAGGGGGAATTGGAGTCGAACTGTTCAAAGATTTCTCAGTGGGTCTTCCACCGCTAAATCAAACCCTGTCCAGACGCATCCTCGAGGAGACGATAATTTATCAGGCACTTTCGAAGGGCCTCAGAAATAAGCCTCCCATTGACTTGAGATCGCTTGAGGAGATCATGGTTCGATTCTCGAACATGATCGTGGATTTGCCTGAAATTGCTGAGATGGACATTAATCCATTAGCCGTTTCTGAAGGCAAGCTCTGGGCGATTGACGCCAGGATAATCATCGATCCAACAGTGACAGGTAGAAAGTCTGAGAGTTATCCTCATCTTGTGACAATGCCCTATCCCTCAAAGTATGTGACGCCGTGGAGGTTGAAGGACGGCAATGAAGTCATTCTGCGTCCGATTAGGCCTGAAGATGAACCCATGGAGCTGGAATTCATAAAGGGATTATCAACCGAAACGAGTCGCTACCGCTTTTTTCAAATCATCAAAGATCTACCGCATGATGCACTCGTTAGGTTCTGCAACATTGACTACGATAGAGAGATGGCGTTCATTGCTGAAACGACAGACACGGACGGCGAACGAGCGCGAAGAATCGAAATCGGAGTAAGCCGACTAATTTTGGACCCCAACAAGAAACGTGGCGAGTTCGCCGTAGTAATCGCCGACAAGTACCAGGGGAAGGGACTAGGAACCAAGTTGGTTGACATGCTGATTGAATTTGCAAGAGATAAAGACGTGGAAGGCATTTACGGCGTCATAATGTCCGGCAATATGGCTATGATACGCCTCTGTGAGAAACTTGGCTTTACGACCCGAAGAGAACAGGACAGCGTGATGTCAGAGCTGAAATTGAACTACTAAGAATCTAGCTAACTTGCTTGGCCAAGCTATTACGCTGCGTCACGGCGTAGCGTCCTAAACTGAGCCATAACAAACTCGATGCTGCTGCTTCAGGTTTATCAAATGCAGAGTGGGTATTAGGCTTGGTTCAGAGCATGCCCGATCCGAAAGTAACGCAACAGTTGGCTGACGCTGCCTACATGGGAGCCGTAGACGAGCTGAATGAATATGCAATATACAAGAAATTCTCGGAACTTAGAGTAGGTAAGCTAGAATTCAAGAATACCCTCTCGCGCCTTGCTGAAATGGAGCTGAAACACTACCAGTTTTGGATAAAGTTCTGTCCAGATCGTAAGGTGACGGTTAACAAAATCAAGCTCTATCTAATGGTGTTCATCCGCGTCCTCTTGGGAGTAACTTTCTCCTTCAAATTCCTAGAAAGGACCGAAGCAGACGTGATCAGAAAATACAAAGAAGCCGCTCATCTTGTGCCCCCTGAAGATCAGGCAATGCTCCAGGAGATTATAGCAGATGAAGAGGAACATGAGAAAGAATTTGCAGACCAGTTTGACGAACCACACATAAAATACATTTCATTCATAGTCCTCGGGCTCGCCGATGCACTCGTGGAGATTGCGGGTATACACGCAGGATCCTTAGGAATTTACAATTCTACTGAACTTGCTGGATTAGCAGGGATTATTGCTGGAGCTGCAGCTTCGATTGCAATGGCGTCGGCAGCCTACGCTCAAGCCAAGACTGGATTCAAAGGATCGGCCGGTTTATCCGCCGTCTATACTGGCATCTCATATTTCCTAACTGCCGTAGTTCTTGCGACTCCTTACTTCTTGACGAAGGTTATGCTAACTGCTCTGTTCTCTTCCTTGATTGCGGGAATATGCCTAGTCGCGTTCATAAGCTTCTATGGGTCCATTATTCAAGGAACAGGATTCCGCAAGGATTTTGCTGAAGTCACGAGCATTATGCTCGGCGCCACTGTTGCGCTTTATCTGCTCGGCACATTGATTCGGCATTTGACCGGAATGACAATTTAGGAAGTCATTCGAGGACGTGTATGTCTTTTCTCGTACATATCTCCTTGAGAATCTTCGGCCATACAGTAACACTAACTTCTCCGAGGTGCGCCTTTTTCAACAGTAACATTTGTACACGCGATTGACCGATTCCGCCACCTATGCTTAGTGGTAGGTCACCGTTCAGGATGCCCTGATGATATGGAAAGTTCAAGAAGTCAAGTTGATGCGTGATTTCCAATTGCCTTCTAAGGGTTTCAGCGTTAACGCGTATGCCCATTGATGATAATTCATGTCGCCGTTTCGTGATCGGGTTCCAGACGAGAATATCTCCGTTCAGACCATGCATAGGACGCCCGTCCTCTGACCTGGTCTCAGTAACCCAATCATCATAGTCCGCTGCTCTAAGCTCGTGCGGATACCCGTCCTTTAGCGTCCAGCCAATTCCTATAATGAAGACCGCAGGGTATTCTTGGAGA
>Ga0074046_10004519_pt1 | contig 11340 bp, 9 predicted proteins | sample BogForMeECP23OM3_FD_94441 | JGI IMG/M metagenome (GOLD analysis project Ga0074046, IMG submission 94441) | Bog forest soil microbial communities from Calvert Island, British Columbia, Canada - Bog Forest MetaG ECP23OM3 | ecosystem: Environmental > Terrestrial > Soil > Wetlands ...
GCTCCGAAGGTGAAATCCGCGAGCGCACCGGTTTTGGTGATCGTGATCTCATTCATGGGCAGAGCCCTTTCTCTTGTCCTGTTCGACGAACGCTTTGAGCACCGTCTCAACCAGGTTCGACAGCGTGCGGTTTTCTCGGGCTGCGATCCGTTCGAGTTCGGCGCGAAGTTCGGGCTCAAACCGGAATGAAATAGCGTTCGTTTTTGCCATGGCTACAATGTAGTGCAACGTCGCCTTTGAGGCAAGATTTGACCCTCAGAAACCCCACAGTTTTCCTTGCTTAAATGACACTTTAAACAAGCAATCTTGGAGCACGGTCAGCGCGCCGATTAGCTCGAACCGCAGACTTGATTGCCGTGTTAAGTTGTTAAATGGATCGAGCGACGTTGGAGCAGATGTTGGTTCAAGCCGAGCGGCACGTAACTCTCGGCGAACACCACATTGCAAGGCAGCGCGAAATCATCGCTAAACTTGAGCGCAATGGCCATGACAGTACCAAGGCAAAACAGCTGCTCGCTGTCTTCCTGGCAACCCAAGTGTCACATGTCATTGGTCGCGACCGGCTCTTGAAAGAACTCAAACTCAGCTAATGGCGTACGCCATCCCGCCCACGGAACAACCGCCGCCGCATCGCGTTCTGCGCTCACTCCCGTGTGCGTCGAGCCGCCCCAGAGTCGCCAGCTGGGGCGGCTTTTACTTCGCCCTTGCTCTCTGCAAAGCCTGCGTTCGCCGCTTGTCGCCGAACCGAAACTCGTTGCCGCGACGGAATGGCCGACCGCGGGGAGCGCTGCGCCTTAAAGCAAGGTTTCCCGGCTTCCCCAACACTTCGACGCGTTTTCCTGGTCTGAACCCAACAGGGCCGATTGCGGAAGAGGCGGGTCTCGAAAAATGCTTATGCAGCCATGCCTGCTTTCGGATCTTAGAGCAGGTAATTCCATCTCGTGTCGCCTCGTGTGAAATAAGCTGTCCTACGATGCGTTGAATTGCGTGGAACGTTACCGCCGCATGGTTGATGGGATCCGGAAAAGCTTCTATCGATAAAAACTTACTTGGCTATTCAAAGTGCTCCCTAAACGAAGCTCAGGTGCCTTCGTCTCTTTCATCCCTTGAATTGTATGGCCAAGATTGCATTGCTTTTAAAACTCAGAGGAACACATGACAGATAATTACGAGCAACAGCCATTCGATGCGGTTCCACTCATAGATAACCCCTCCCAGCGGTGCCCTTGCCTCCTGTTGCTCGATGTCTCGGGCTCGATGAGCGGCCGCCCAATCGAGGAACTGAACGCCGGCCTTGTGCTACTGAAGGATGAACTCAGCGCTGATCCGCTTGCGTCAAAACGGGTTCAAGTCGGCATCGTTACCTTCGGCCCCGTCGAGACAGTGACGGACTTCATTGACGCCGGGCAGTGGAATGCACCTGTGCTAAGGACGAAAGGCGATACCCCCATGGGTGCCGCCATTGAGCGCGGTTTGCAGATGCTCGAAACTCAAAAGTCGATCTACAAAAATTACGGCATAACCCACTACCGTCCTTGGGTATTCCTTATCACCGATGGCGGTCCGACCGATGCCTGGCAGAATGCCGCTCGTCTCGTCCACGAAGGCGAGGCGAACAAGAAGTTCAAGTTTTTCGCGGTTGGCGTTGAAACTGCGAATTTCGACGTATTGAAACAGATCTCCGTTGGTGACCCCATCGCTCTCAAGGGGCTGCGCTTCCGCGACCTCTTCGCTTGGCTGTCAAGCTCTCTCAGTTCCGTGTCTCATTCAAACGTGGGCGAAGAAGTGAAACTTGAAAATCCAGTCGCGCCCAACGGTTGGGGTAGCATTGCATGACTTCGGCTTGGCGTTGGGCTGGCGCCTGCGCGATCGGGACTTCACACGTTAGAGCCAACCTTGAGTGCCAGGACCGGGCAACCTGTCTAATCGTAGAGACGGGCCCTGGTCCTGTCGCCGTTGCCGTAGTCTCAGATGGTGCCGGAAGCGCCCGTGCGGCTGCCCAAGGTGCGTCGATTGCCTGTATGGAATTCCATCGCAGGGCGGCTTTATATCTCCGAAGCGGCGGAGCGTTGGGGAAAATTGATGACGAGCTTACAGCCGACTGGATAGACCTCATCCGAGAAAGGATTTACGTCGCAGCAAATTTTGCTGGGCTGAAGCCCCGTGACTACGCCGCCACACTGGTCGCTCTCCTCGCGAATAATGAACATTGCACCGTGGTCCACATCGGCGACGGCGCCGCTGTCGTTCGCAAGCACCAAACGCAGGAATGGTCGGTGCCGTCATGGCCGTTCCACGGTGAATATGCCTCGACAACGCGCTTCGTCACTGATGATCCCGTTGCCCGGTTCAACCTTGTTCATCTCGAATCAGCGATCGACCGTTTCGCTATCTTCAGCGACGGCATGGAAAATCTTGTGCTTGACCACCGCGAGAAGTCTGCGCCGGCTGCGCTATTCGAACGACTTTTACAGCCCTTGGTGATCTGGGAAGGAGTTGGCAGGAACCGAACCCTCTCTAGGCATTTGCGTGACTATCTCGGCAGCGAGAAGGTTTGCAATGCAACTGACGATGTCTGTGAATCTCAACGCTGCCTTCATTACGTCTTCGGGCCGGCGCCTGAAGTTAGCGAAGGTCCTCGGGAAGGGAGGGGAAGGCACAATCTACCATGTCGAGGGTGACAGTTCGATTCAGTCAAGCTCTACACCGACGGAAAGGGGCTGGAGCGGCGTGAAAAACTAAATGCGATGATCGCCGACCGGCTTTATGAGCGCGCGCGTTTTGTTGCCTTTCCAATCGAGACAGTGACTGCCAACGACACCTTCGCGGGCTTCACGATGCGGAAAGCCGTTGGCGCCAAGCCTTTGCACCAGCTCTTTACGCCTATAGATCGGAAAACCGAGTTTCCAGACGCCAATTTTCGCTTCATGGTGCGGGCGGCACTGAATCTCGCGGGAGAAATTTCCAACATCAACAAACTGGACGCCATCGTTGGCGACATCAACGAGTCGGGAGCGCTCGTCGACCAGAAAGGCCGCATCACCGTCATCGACAGCGACTCATTTCAGTATCGGAGCAGCGGTCGTGTGTTTCGATGCCTCGTTGGTAAGGCAGAATACACGCCCCCCGAATTGCAGGGTCACTCCTTCAAGCAGGTTGTTCGAACTGTAAATCACGACGCCTTTGGGTTGGCCACCCTGATCTTTGAGATTCTTTTCATGGGTAGGCATCCTTTCTCCGGGACCTACAAAGGCGCGGGAGAGCAGCTGTCGATCTCGAAGGCGATCCAAGAAGGAAGGTTCGTTTATTCGCCGCATAAAGCGTTAACCCAAATGGAGCCGCCGCCGCATGTTCCGGTGCTGGCGGATATTCCGGTGGAAATCGCGGTCGCGTTCGAAAGAGCGTTCGGATCACCGTCATCGAAAGTTCAAATCAGGCCGACTCCTGCGGAGTGGGTGCCGCTCCTCGAAAAAATGGATAAAGGCATCATAGAGTGCAAAGCGAACCCGGCACATTTCTACTCCAAGACTGCGACTAGGTGCCCCTGGTGCCGTTATGAGGCCGGTTCCCGAACCGTGCTCTTTGTTCTCCAGCAACCGATCAGTTTCAGCAGCACGTTTGACCTGGATGGTGTGTTGGCCAGGATCAACCAAATTCAGTCTCCAGGTACAGCCCCTGACCTGACCTCCGTACTGACCATTGCGAACCTGAAGCCCAGCGAGACCGCGAAAAAGCTCAAGCTACAGATCTGGGCGCGGAAAGCCGCCGGGCTCGCCGTCGCCGGTGTCGGGATATTTTTGATGTTCGTTGGCATGGGATGGGGCTTCCTCGCCCTGCTCCCTGCCAGCATCTTGTTTATTGCCGAACCTTCGGGTCCTGCCGCGGTTCATCGGGAGCGCTCCCGAGCCGAAAGCGCCTGGAAAAGCTCTATCGAGAACTGGAACCGCAACGCCGGCTCGGCGAAGTTCGACGAAAAAAAGGATGGTTTGCTACGGACGGCGGCAACTTATCGTGCCTTGCCTGACACTGAACGCACCATGCTTCAGGCGCTTGAGACCAAGAAAAGAGACTTGCAAATGCGAAAGCACCTGGAAGCTCACAGAATCAGTAGCGCCAATATCGACAGCATTGGGGACGGGCGAAAGATGACGCTTCGCTCCTTTGGTATCGAAACCGCCTGGGACGTTAGCGCTCACTCTGTCAGAGCGGTTCCGAGGTTCGGCCCGGTGCTTACGAAAAACCTTACAAACTGGCGGCGATCTGTCGAAGCGCGGTTCTCGTTCAACCCCAACATTCCCACAGATCCTGCTGAGATAGTCAAAGTACGCGCCGAGATCGCCAAGCGGAGAAGCTCGATAGAGGCGGAGCTCCTCAAGGGCGCCCCAAGCCTTGAAACCATCAAAGCCGAGACCATGGTTAGGCGAGCGGACGCCAAACAGTATCGAGCGACTTATATGGCTTATGCTCAAGCGGAGTTGGACCACAAATACCTGAAGGATCGCTTCACGTTTTGAAGATATCGTGTGAAACGGCTTCTCCTGCAGCTATCGGAAGCCACTTCACCTGATCCCACCTTTGATAGTGGGCCACGCCACGACGCCGATTCACAGGCGATGGTCCGACACACACACTCTTGTGGGTCACGGCTTTTTGGAGAAGACCGCATTAGGATCCCGAAGCCGCCTCGGCGCGCATGGGATCGCGAGAAAACCGGCACGACCGCTCTGACCCGGAGCAGATAAATGGGACGCCGCGTAAGGCGGTGGGATGCCCCCCATTCGTTGGCGGAGCCACGAAAGCCTGCTTAGCACCGTGAACGCCGAGACGGGTCCGGGCTCTCGATTCCTCTTCGAGCAAATCCATCAGCGCAAGCAGGCGAGCGGGCGGGTTGACATCATTGTCGAGCCAATGGTCGAATGTGCCTCGCGGCTTTCTGATGACGGCCGCCATCTCATCGCGCGTCAGGTCGTATCGCTTCATGAACTCGCGCAATCGCACACTCAAGGTGAGTATGCTCTGCGCGTTGCCGCTCACATTCTCGCGCGGGGATTTCACCGTTTTCGCTCCATTCGGCGGCTCAAAATGACGGTTTGCCCCCTTTTTTGGCTGATTTAACCCCATTGTGAGCATCAGTAGCGCCGGATCGCTCGCACCTCGCGCGCAGCGTCATCATTCGGCAGCCTTCATTTTCTCGCGTTCCGCCTGCTTATTTGCAAGCCATCGCTGATAGCCCTGCCTTCGAGCCTCAAGCCCAGCCGGAGTCCAGGGACCGGTTCCAGCGCCCCCATGCAGCGGGCAGCGCAGGCTCGGCAACATTCCTTTCGCACGGCACGGCGCACCCGTCGTTTTAGTCTTGGCACCGCAGCGCAGGGCCGACTCAGCTACAGCCAGAGCCGTTTGCCGATCTGAGACAACGCCCTTGTCGATAAGCGCTCGCGCCAACTTGGTCGCGAAGATTTTCAGTTTCGGGCGCATCGGTGTTCAAACTCACGCCGCGCGCGCATGCGTAATGCGGCGCGTGAAAAATGGGGTCCAGATCGATCACATTGGGCGCGATCGCCCCGCCATGGTCGTTCAAGAACCCGCGCTCCGAGATTACGTGGCCAGATGGCCGACGTCCGGCGTTATATCGCTGCGTTTTCAGCAGCTTCCTCATATCGGAACTGTACGGCGTCAACACCCGTCTATTATCTGCCTTGGGCGTCGGGCTCCTCGACATCCACCACACATGGGTGAAAGAGTCTTTCAACCTAACTCTTTTCACATTCACCCATGCCGCCGGTCCGGGCAGCCGGGCTGGATTGTGGCAAATGATCTGCTGGCAAAGATGCAGGTCCGCAGCTTTCTTGAAGGTTAGAAGCGCCTCCAGGGGCAGGGTCGACATTACTGGAAGCGACTTCACCCAAGCGTTGCCGATTTCAAGAACTATCGAACCATCTTCAGCGAGAAGTTCGACAAGGCGCGGCGCTAGGGAGGCTAGCCAATTTATGTAGGTTTCACCAGTCTCATTGCCGTACTGCTTTTTCGTCACCAACGGGAACGGCGGAGATGTGAGGATCAAGTTGACCTTGCCGCGCAGCTGAGTCAGCGCCGGAGCCTCAAGCGCTTCCTCAACCTTCCCTACGAACATAGTTCCCAAGCGCGTCTCGTACGCTTGGCTAATTGCTCCGTTTGTATGCTGTGGCTGAGTCTTCGCGGTTGACGCTCCCGCCTTCATGCCATCGCTCCCATTGTCCCCAGAATCGAAGCTACACGGCACACAGGGAGGCCGCTATCCCCTTGGGGCAGTTTTCCAAACCTCATTCCGCATGGAATTGGTGCCGCGAGACGGCAACCTCGCCCGTTTCGATCTTAACCGCCGGAAAATTCCCTCGCGACCATCCCAAAGCTCTTTTGGTCCGCTGCCTCGATCGCCCGTATAGCCGGGAGCGATGAATAGACACTATCCGGCCTGCGAGATTCGGCAAACGTGATAGAACCCCAGCTTCGTGGGTTTCTGCGCAAGAAACATCGCTCGCAAATCGAGTGCCTTGGACAGTTAGAGCCTTATGTCCGGTGTCAGAGGAAAAGCCGCCGACATAGGCTCACTCTGAGACTTACCGCTCTCGACCCCGAGCTGAGATCGGTATATCTAAGTAGATAGTTTATCGACGAACCGTTCGCAGTAAGCGGCTGGTTTTGTCTCAGTGAGCCGAGTGCGGACATAGCAGTGACGCCGCTGAAATTTAGGTTTCGGCAGCAAACCGGGTTTTATGCGCTGGGATGATGCTTATCTTGACGAAATCGTAACGCCTGATGCCGCGATGAATGGATAAGAACTTCCACCGAAGTTCACGCTTTCTCTCGAGACCGCATGAAATCTGCTTCAGCAACTCCTGGAAATTGCCGCTGACCATCGTTTCGCCGAGCGCATATTTGACTTCACCATCTTCGACATAAAAGGAATTCTTCGCGACTCCAGAGAAATCGAGATTGCTGTTCGGTCGGCCGCCTGAAAAACGCGAAAAGACGATGCCACGGCGCGTTTTGGCAACGATTTCATCAATGGGAGTATCCCCCGGTGGCACGACAAAATTCTCAGCGCCGGCCGTCTGGGGCGCATCGAGCTTTCTCGCCATGAAGAAACTGATAAGAAACTCGTTCAGGACGCCATCCTTGACAACATCGAGATCCTTCGTCGGGATGCCGTATCCGTCAAAATCGGAACCGCGAGGGAATTCGGGTGATCGCGGACGATTGAGAAGGCTGAATTTTTCGCTGGCGATTTGCTCGCCCTTCCGTCCCTTGTAAGGCGTCGTGCCAGCAAACAAGGCTGATCCCGACAACGCGTTCGTGATGCTTCCCATCAGCGACCGGAGGCAATCCGGGGTGATGATGACATCGCCAACAAATTTTCCAGGGACCGGCTTGCGCTCGAACGATCTCAGGGTCTCGTCAATGAGCCGCTGAACAGTGCCAACGCCAAGGAAGCGTTCGAAAGGTTCGAAAGATGCCGCACCCGAATAATTGGCCGATGTCGTCCGGCGCCCGTCCTTCCCACAAAAACCGGCTCCAAATCCGTATTTGCCGCGCCTCTCGCTTTGCCGGACCCCAAGCGAATTGGCGAAGGATTTTTCGAAGTCACTGAACGAGTAGATCGAATTGCGAGTCCGGATTGCCGGATAGCGCTGGCTCAGTTCCTGGATGAAGCCTTCGGCTGAGGCAATCATGGCGTCGCGTTGCGGCTCTTTGTGCCCATACTCTCCTTTGGGGAGCAAGGGTGCGTCCGCGATGCCGTTCGCCGGGTCCTTTATGCCTGCATCCGCGGCAGTTTGCGCAGCCGAGAGCGCCGCGTCGATATCATCGGCTTTGCAGCCGTTCACGCTTGCAGAACCGCGCTTGCCATCACGAAAGATCGTGATGGAGGCGCTGCTGTTTGTAATACTCCTCAAGAGATCGATGCCGCGTTCGCTGAAGTCGATCTCAAAATAGGTCCCGCGAGTGGCTGTGACTTGTGCTGCATCCGCACCGGCGCAAATTGCCCGCGAGACAAGGTCTTCCGCAAATTCCGCCGTTGCTGCATCGAGGCTCCCGCTCATCCCTGGCCTCCCACATTCAGGCGGCATTTGATGGCTGGTCCGCCCATGCCCACGGAAATAGGCTGCTTTTTCCCGCACCAGCCGCCAACGCTCCATTCAAGCTTCTCGCCGACGTGCGTCACGGTTTTCAGCATGTCGAAGGCAACGCCGGAGATCGTCGTGTCGCGGATGGCGCGGCCGAGTTTGCCGTTGCGGATCTCATAGCCGCAATTGATGCCAAACATGAACTCGCTCGTCCAATCGGCCTGCCCATTGGTCGCGCGCTTGAGATAGTAGCCCCGCTCTACGGCTCCGATCATGTCCTCCAGCTTGTCTTCGCCAGGTAGAATGGCTGTATTGCGCATGCGCACCAGAGGCTCGTCGGAGAACGAGTAGGCACGCGCATTGCCGGTAGGCTCCTTGCCGAGGCGCCGTGCCGTTTCCTTGTTGTGCAGAAAATTCTTCAGCACTCCTTTTTCGATGATCGTAACATCCTGACAGGGCGTCCCCTCGTCATCGACATGAATGGCGAACGAAGAGCTGCCATCCGGTCCCCGGCCGGGGCGACTGCGGAATCGAGCACCACATCATGGAAGCCCGCTTCGCATTGTGTGCCTTGGGCCTTTTCACGCAGGTTCTGGTAAAGCTGCTCGACCCTCAACAAAATCGGATCGAGATCGAGAAACTGATCTTCGATTTCGCCGAACCCGCCAAGCACATCGTAGAGTTCCACGATGCCATCGTTGGCCTGCATGCTGAGAGTGACGCCAAGCGCCGCGCGCGGGATATAGGAATAGGTCTCCGCGCCTTCCGAATTTGCGACCGCCTTCTCGCTCACAAAACCCGAGAGTCCCAGATCGCGGTTAATCAGGCCCGGATATCTGGCTTCAATAGCGGCATCGAGTTGCCGCAATAGGCCGATGCGTTCGGCCACCGGCAGGGGAATACGCCGGCTGCGATAATCGTAAACGCCCTTGCCCGGCGAGGGCACGGGCAGGACGCCCGGTTCGGCCGTCTGCCGCAAGAGTCCGGCATTGTCAGCAGCCTGGGCGAGGACTGCCGAAATCGTATCGTCATCGTCGCCTGGCAGCGCCGCAAAGCCGAAGCCTGCGTTGCGATAGATCCTTGCGGAAAGACCCCTGCTTTGCGAGCGGGTGTTTGCCATAAGGGTGCCCTTACGCATGGACATCTGGACACTGTAATTGCCGTGCCAGCGCAATTCCGTGTAGGAGCTGGCGCTTTGAGCTCTGGCAGTGAGTTTGTTGAGCATGAACAGTTTCCGAAAGTACGCCACGAGCGGAAAAGAATAACCGCCGTGGCCAACGATCACGTTTTTTGATCTCGAACGTTCCTGCCTACCTGTTTATACAAGGTCGAATCTCGCAGCAGGCCGAAAGCTGCTGTTCGAGTTTGCGGAACCATAGAGCGCAATTGAAGGTATAGCGGACGTAGCAGCACGGTTCGGTGTTTCCATCTTCGCACGATCCAGGTCCTGCAAGCAGCTAGCACAGCTTGCCGAGCTGCCGGTGTGACTCCTTAGGCTGCTTGGCAAAGAGCCTAAATGCTCGCGATGAGGACGCAGATATTCGCCGGCGCGCTGAGCGGGGCAATGCTTCGCGCAGGCACCACCAGCGCTGCCATCTTGATTATTCCCGGCTCCGGTTCCACTGAACGTCGACGGCAACAATCGGCTCGGTGTAAAGGGCTCTCCTTACAAGCTCCGTGCCGAAGGCCTTGCCCGCAGAGGCGTTACCTCGCCTTCATCCTTAGCCGAAAAAAAGGAACGCTAAGCACCGCGCTCCCGAAGCGGACACCGCCGACGCCAAAGCTGGAGAGACGACTTATTCCACCCAACTCGCGGTCAAGGCGCTCATCTTGAGCGTTGCGCCGCCCTGAAGCTCAGGACAGGGCTCCTGCCATCTTGCTGAAAAACTGTCTTCAGGGAATGTGCCAGCCCAGCTAAGGTCCACGGGAAGCTGGCGCCGGCAGCGCTCCACGGATTGGACAGGCGAGAAACAGCCCGTAAACTTGGTCCCCCATCCTTAAGGAGCCGGTGTGATTACCTTTTTAGGCGGTTTCACGATGGTCAAGGCGATGATGATGCCAAGCAATGCCAGCCCGCCGGTGACATAAAAGGCATAGATATAGCTTCCGAACACGTCCTTCGCTTGACCTGCTATGAGCCCAGCCGCTATCGCGCCGATTCCATAGGCTGAAAAGATCACGCCATAATTTGCGGCGGAGTTCTTAATGCCGAAAAAGGTCGCGGTGGCGGTCGGGGCGATAGCCAGCCAGGACCCTAAAGCCGCCCAAAGGCAGGCGAAACAAAACATGAACAGGACCAGTGTGCCTTCGCCGGCGAAGAGCACCATCAACGCAGAAGCCAACACCACCAGAGCACAAGACAGGGCTGCTGCTCTGCCCGGGCCAACGGCGTCCGTCAAAAAGCCAAAGACAGGCCGGCCACCGCCATTAAACATGGCGAAGAACGCAACTAGGCCTGCCGCAGTCTTGGCATCCACCTTAATAATTTCCTGCCCGACGCCACTGGAGATGCCGATGGCCATCAATCCAGCCAGAGAACCGATGACAAAACATAGCCATAAGCCCCAGGCGGACAACGTCCCTACCATCTCGCCAAGTGTATAATCGACAGTACCGCCCGTGCCGGCAGCAGGCTGCCATCCCGCCGGCTTCCAGCCGAGGGGCGGAAACTTCAGAAGCAGCGACAGCAGGACCAGGGCTACCAGGAAGAAGAGCCCCAGGGAAAAGAAGGCTTGAAGAATACCTTGAGTTGCAATCAAATTGCTCGCCACATAAGCGGTGACGAGCGCCGATGCCCCAAAACCGAGGACCGTAATGCCGACAGCGACGCCCTTCATATCCGGGAACCATCTCGTCGCTACGGCAATTGGGATGCCGTAAACGATGCCCACGCCTGCGCCGGCAATCACACCATAAGTCAGATAGAGGAAGTTTATATCCGACGCATATCGCGACAGTATCCAGCCCGCAGCCACAAGCACACTACCGATAATGCTGAGTACCCTGGGATGTATCCCCCGTTGGAGCAGCCGCCCGCTAATAGGCATCAGCACCGTAAAAGTCGCTAGAAACAGCATAAACGGCAACAGTGTCTGAGTGGCCGTGATTTTTAACTCAGGGGTGGAAAAGAACTCTTGCAGGGGTTTTCTAAACACGCTCCAGGCATAGACAGTACCTAGACACAGGTTCATGATCATGCCAGCGAGCACGAACACCCATCGTCCGGTTTCCGCCGGCA
>Ga0074046_10004521_pt1 | contig 11337 bp, 11 predicted proteins | sample BogForMeECP23OM3_FD_94441 | JGI IMG/M metagenome (GOLD analysis project Ga0074046, IMG submission 94441) | Bog forest soil microbial communities from Calvert Island, British Columbia, Canada - Bog Forest MetaG ECP23OM3 | ecosystem: Environmental > Terrestrial > Soil > Wetlands ...
CCAATGCAGGCTGTGTGCCGATGTTTGCCCAGCGGTTTCAGCATCGAGGGACGGGATGGTCTCTGCACTTTCCCGCATGAAGGGCCTCAAGGAGGTCTTGAAGAGCCGCACTGCGCTCTTCCGGAGGCTTTTCGGGAAAAGAGGCCCCTCTGAGGAGGAGTGGAAAAAGTTCAGCAGCAACGTCTTCCGGTGCACTCTTTGCGGCAGTTGCCAGCAAGTCTGTCCCGTGGGCATCGGCCTCAGGAATCTCTGGCTTTCCATTCGCCGGGACATGGTACATTCCGGCAGTTATCCCAAGAAAATAGAAACGATTCGCGATAACCTCGAGCAAAGTCATAATGTCTTTGCTGAAGACAACCAGGAGCGGGCCGACTGGGTCGATGACATGCGCGATGCCCCGCAGGACCGCTATGTAAGGGACAAAGCCGAGACAGTCTATTTCACCGGCTGCGTCTCGGCCTACTACCCGCTGGCGCAGAGGATTCCCATGGCGCTGGCGCAAATTCTGGATGTAAGCGGCGTGGATTTCACGCTGCTGGGCGAAGATGAGTGGTGTTGTGGCTTCCCGCTGCTTGGAGCAGGCCTAGGGGAAATGCTCCAGAAGTTTATTACGCACAACCTCGAAGCGGTGCGCCGGAAAGGGGCGAACAGGGTGGTGTTCGCGTGCCCGTCCTGTTACCAGATGTGGCGTGAATATTATCCCCACCAGTTCGAACTCCTTCACGCGTCCGAGTTCCTGACCCGGCTGCTCAAGGAAAACCGGGTTCCTATGAAGGAGCTGCCGGTGACCGTCACGTATCACGACCCGTGTGATCTTGGCCGAGGGGCCAGGGTCTTTGATGAACCAAGGGAGGTGATTCGATCCATCCCCGGTGTGAAGCTCGTTGAGCTGCCCAGGAATCGGGAGAAGTGCCAGTGTTGCGGCGGCGGCGGCAACATGGAGATGATCGATGCTGATCTCTCCTCGGCCATTGCCGCTCGGAAGATGGAAGAAGTTCTTAGCACCGGCGCCCGGATAGTGGTCACCGCTTGCCAGCAGTGTGTCCGGACCATGACCACCTATGCCAAGAGAAAGGGGGTGCCCATCGAGGTTATGGATCTCGTTCAACTCGTGCGGAAAGCACTTGTCAGCCAAGATGCTTAAACCACTTTGGGAAAAGGGAGAAAAGCTATGGAACTTGTGAGCCCGGCCAAGGTCAAATGCAAAGGGATCAATCAAATCGCCATCGTGGTTGAGAACCTGGAGTTAGTGGCGGAAAACTACTGGAACATACTGGGCATTGGACCATGGGCTATTTTCAAGTGGGAAGCGCCTCTGGTCTATGACCGCAAATATCACGGCAAAACGGTCTGGGCCAGGGAAAAAATCGCCTTGACTCAGGTCGGCAACGTCCAGCTTGAACTGGTCCAACCAGTTGACGGGGCGTCCATTTATGGGGATTGGCTCAAAGAACGAGGCGAAGGAATCCACCACATGAATTTCCTGGTCGGCGATGTGGATGAGACGGTAGAAATCCTGGAGAAGGAGGGGTTCCCCAGTCTTCAGAGCGGCAAGTTCGGCCCCAGGGAGAAGAGAGGCGCTTACAACTACATTGACATCAAGCCTCTTCGCGCGATCTGGGAACCGGTACACTATGAGGAGATAGGCGCCGAACCGACTATGCTTCCATAGGAGCCTGAAAAGAACTGAATTTTCGATCGGAGAGTTAAACCAACAAAAGGGAACTTTGAGGTAAGATGATGGAAACCTGGCGGCTTTTGGACACACCGCCCATGCGTGCGGCTGAAAATATGGCGCTCGACGATGTCATGGTGGAATTGAAAGGGCGTGGCGCCACCCCGAACACCATCCATTTCTTGCAGTTTCGTCCGAAAGCGGTGCTGGTCGGATTTCATCAGTCGGTACAGGAAGAGATCCGCACTGAATACTGCAGGGATAATGGGATAGAGGTCAACCGACGCATCACCGGAGGAGGGGCGATCCTCTTTGACGAGACTCAGCTCGGCTGGGAGGTCATCTGCGACAAGTCCTTCTTTGGCCTGAAGCTCCCGACCGGAAGGCTCTTTAAGTCGCTCTGCGATCCGGTAGTCACGGCGCTTCGGATTCTTGGGGTTAAATCCGGGTTCCGCCCGCGAAACGACATCGAGGTAAACGGGCGCAAGATATCCGGGACCGGCGGGACCGAGAGCGATGGGGCATTCCTTTTCCAGGGTACGATGCTCATCGATTTCGACGTCGATACGATGCTCAGGAGCTTGAGGATACCCATCGAGAAGCTCAGGGCCAAGGAAATCGACTCGGTAAAGGAAAGAGTCACGTGCCTCAAATGGGAGCTGGGCCATACGCCGCCGCTGCAAACGATCAAGAAAGCCATCCGGACCGGGTTTGAAGAGCACCTGGGGATCAGGCTCGAGCCGGGAGATCTCACAGCCGCCGAGCGGCGGCTGTTTAGAGAAAAGCTAAAATACTATGAGTCTTCCGAGTGGGTCGACCTCGTGAAGCCCGTTTATGAAAAGAGCGAAGTGGTTCAGGCGGCGCACAAGACGGATGCCGGTCTGGTACGATTCACCCTGGTGGTAAATCTGCCGCGCAAGAGGTTGAAGGATGTATACATCACCGGAGATTTCCTCTCGTTTCCAACCCGGGCTCTGTTCGATCTCGAAGCGGAGCTGAGGGGCGCCCCGCTGGATCGCAACCATATCCGTCGAATCATCACTGATTTCTTTGGTGCGGGACGGATTATCGTCCCCGGCATGTCGTTCGAAGATTTCTGCAGGCCCATCGACCATGCGCTTGAGAAGATCGCCATGTCCGAGTGCAGTATCCCTCTGGAGTACTGCAACTTGATCTCCGTGACGAACGGTTCGTTCGCTGAGATCATGCGCAAGAAGCCGTCCGTTCTGCTCCTGCCCTACTGCGCCAAGTTGCCGGATTGCGAATGGCGGTATCGAAAAGGGTGCAGCGTATGCGGAGAGTGCTCTGTGGGGATCGCATGGAACATGGGTCTCGAGAAGAGCATGAAGAACATCTGCATCACCAGTTTCGAGGACCTCGCGATTGAACTGGAGCGTCTGAAGGCATCCGGGACGCAAGCCTTCATCGGCTGTTGCTGTCAACCCTTTTTTATCAAACATGCGGACGATTTTGAACGGGCAGGAGTGCCTGGGGTCCTTTTGGATATCGATAACACGACCTGCTACGAACTGGATCAGGCGAAGGAGGCCTATGCGGGTCAGTTCACGAGCCGGACGGATGTGAATCTGGATCTGCTTCGCGCCGTACTGAATGTCCAGCCGGACTGAAGCTGCATGAAAACCCTCACGTGCGACATACTCGTCGTCGGGGCCGGCCCGGCGGGAACATCGGTTGCCCGGGAAGCGGCCTCAAGGGGAGCATGCGTCATTGTCGTGGAACGTCGCCCCGTGATCGGTGTTCCGGTCCAGTGCGCCGAGTACATACCCGCGCCCCTTCTCGGGGAGATTTGCCTCCGCCCCGACTTTGTGGTCCAGCCCCTCCGGGGAATGAAGACCGTTCTGAACGGGCGCCCCATTCAAGAAATCGTTGCCCCCGGTTACACCATCCGCAGGGACGTTTTCGACCAGTCACTGGCCGCAGAGGCGAAAAAAGCCGGGGCCACCATTTTGCTGTCAACCGGGGCCGTATCCAGAGAAGGCAATGAGGTGCTCATAGGGAGGAAGGGATCTTCGCCGTCGAGGGTCAGGGCCAAAGTGATCATTGGCGCCGACGGACCTCGTTCTACGGTCGGCAGATGGATCGCGTCGGAAAACAGGAACTTGATACCTGCAGTCCAGGTGAAAGTGCGTTTGGACCATCCCATGGAATTCACCGAGGTCTTCTTCGACGATCGGATCTACGGTGGGTACGGCTGGCTTTTTCCCAAAGGCGATGAGGCCAATGTTGGTCTCGGGATGAAGAATCGCCGCGAGGGGAGCCATGAAATCGGCAGGGTGCTCCTCGATCTTCTGTCCTGGCTTGTCAGAGAGGGAAAAATCAAAGGAAAACCGTTTGACATTATGTCCGGACGGATTCCAGCAGAAGCGCCAAGAGTTATAAGTGGTGGAAACATACTGCTGGCGGGGGATGCAGCCGGACACACCCACCCCATAACAGGCGCAGGAATCCTGCAGGCTGTGATCGGCGGCCGCATGGCAGGCAAGTGGGCTGCTCGCGCCGTTGAATCGGGGGATATGAGTAATTTGACCAATTATGAATCCGAATGGCTGGATCTGTTCGGGGAAACACTCGAACGAGGCTTTTCCCGCCGCCGGTTACTGGAACGCAAATGGGACCAGCTCGAAGATATCATCAAGTACTGCTGGAGCACATTCAAAGAATACCATGAAGCATATGAATGAAATAATGGAACTGGCTAGAGAGACAACATGGAATAGATACGGGAGGCGGATAACCTTCTATCTTCCAGGCATGTTCTCCTGCAACGGGATTTCAGGGAAATACCCAGCTATATCGATTACTGGTTCGGAGTGCAGGCTTCAGTGCGAACACTGCCGGGCGAAGATCCTCTCCCCCATGATCCATGCACCGGAACCGGACCTGCTGGTTGAGAAATGCCTCCAACTTGAAAAAAGCGGGAATTTGGGAGTTCTCATTAGCGGCGGTTGCGATGAGGAAGGTCGCCTGCCCTGGAGGAAATTCATCCAAGCCATAGGTGAGGTGAAAACACAGACCGGACTCAGGGTGTCGATACACAGCGGCTTTGTTGACCACCCGACAGCGCTCCGGCTCAAAAGTGCAGGGGTTGATCAGGTACTCATCGACGCTATTGGCGACGATGCGACCTATCGGAAGATATGTCACCTGGAGTCCGGCGTAGCGCGCCTCCTCGCTTCTTTGGATGCCTTTGAAAAGGTTCGGCTGCCAATTGTTCCCCACCTCGTCTGCGGGATCTATGATGGAAAGATCAGGGCAGAGAGGAAAGCAATCGAAATAGTCTCAAGGTTCAATGTTGGGCTTCTGGTAATCATTTCTCTCATGAGAATCCCGGGTACACCCATGTGGAGCGTCGCTTCACCACCGGCTGGAGCTGTGGCCCGATTAGCGGCGGAAGCTCGGCTCAGGATGCCTGAAACGGAGATCAGCCTGGGGTGTGCCAGGCAGAGAGGAAACACTATTCTTGAAACCTTGGCGATTGATGCCGGAGTAAACCGCCTGGCCCTGCCTTCGGAAGCGGCACTGAACCGGGCCAGGTACTACGGACTGGAGATAAACTATCAGACGACCTGCTGTTCGGTATATGACAGCATTCATGAAAGTGAGTGGAGGGTCTCTTGACGACACTATTCGACTCCTGCAAGGGCTGTGCAGAACGTCGAGACCGGAATGAACCAGGGGGAAGCATGGAACCAATAGAGAGTCCTCAATACATGAGAATGAGCCTGGCTGCTGCAATGACCCTTGGCTTCCAGCCAGGTCTCTTTTACCGGAATGCCAGGCTCTATTGCATCAATCTGCTGCTGACGCACACAACAGGATGCGCTGCCAGATGCTCCTACTGCGGCCTCTCCAAGATCCGCCCTGGTACTCCTTCAGACAAGAGCTTCATCAGGGTCGCCTGGCCTGCGTACTCTCTGGAAAACATCATTCAAAGAATAGCCGAGCGGCGCAACGGCGTTAAGAGAATCTGCATCTCTATGCTGACTAACAATCGCTCGGTGGAGGATACAAGAAAGGTCTGTGCGCGTTTGCGATCCAGTTTTGACATCCCGGTCTCTCTGCTCGTTTCCCCGACCGTTATGGTACCTGAGGACCTGGCGGCTTTCAGGTCCGCGGGAGCGGATAAGATCGGCGTCGCCATTGACCTTGCTACGCCTGGACTGTTTGATCGCTGTCGCGGGAGCAATGCAGGGGGCCCTCATAGGTGGGAGACGTACTGGAGATGTTTGTCCGATGCTGTCGAACTCTTTGGAGACGGCAATGCAGGGGCTCATTTCATGGTGGGAATGGGGGAAACCGAAAAAGAGATGTGTGAGCCGATCCAGAGAGTCAGAGACATGGGAGGGAGAACACACCTTTTTTCGTTCTTTCCTGAAGCCTATTCTGTAATGTCAGATCACCCTCAACCGCCAATGGACCAGTACCGTCGCATTCAGTTGGCCCGATTCTTAATTGACGGGAAGGTGAGTCGGGCAGAGAAATTTGCATTTACTGCCAACGGGCAGATTGTTGACTTTGATCTCTCCGGGGATATGCTGGAAGAAATCATTGACTCCGGGGAGCCTTTTCGCACGAGTGGTTGTGCTGGTTACGACGGGGAAGTCGCCTGTAATCGGCCTTATGCGAACTCCCGGCCGGGACCCGGCATCCGGAACTTCCCCTTTCACCCCAACAAAACGGATATATTGCGGATTCGCAAACAAATGACTCGGTCGGGCCATAAGAGGTTAAAAAGGTGAAAAGTAGATTGACAGCCGCATGAATCATGGTACCCCGGAGGAAAACATGGGAGATGACATTATACCCATAATTCACAAATTAGGCGGAATTCACGAGGTCATTGCGGTGGGAACGCTCTTTCCCGATGAGAAATGGCATCCTGAGCTGCACATGCACGCCGTGACGGGCCGGGAAGGCACGGCGACCGTTGGCTGTACCAGGGCAGGGGTTGATGTGTGGCTGATCGGCGAAGTGATTCTGCTGGGAATCTGCGGAATTGGAGGCTTTCGAAAAAAAGACCCGAAAACCGGTATTCAGATACTGCAGTTTTCAGATACTGCATCTAAATGAAAATGAGAGAGATCTCGAAAAGGGCGGGGCCTACTTGCAGGATTGATCCGAATGGCAGAGATTTTCGATGAATGGCCGGAAAAATACGATATGTGGTTCGAGACCCCCATAGGCAGGCTGGTCAGAGAGTATGAGAGCCGACTTCTGCTCGGTATGGCTCGCCCGGGGCAAGGGGAAAAGATTCTAGATGTGGGATGCGGAACCGGTGTCTTCACCGCCGATCTGCTGGCAGCCGGATCAAAGGTCACAGGGCTCGAGCTCTCTTTGCTTATGCTGCGGCATGCTGGCAGGAAGGCGTCCGGGCTCCCTTTCCACATGGTCCGGGGCGATATGCGCCGACTCCCATTTGCCACGGGCTCTTTCGACAAAGCCGTGTCGGTTACTGCCATCGAGTTTCTTGATGAGGATGCCCCGAGTGCCGTCGCCGAGATGTTCCGGGTAACCCGGCCCGGGGGTCTGGTTGTGGTTGCCTCCTTGAACAGTCTTAGCCCCTGGGCTGTCCGAAGAAGGGCCGCAGCATTACAGGGACATCCGATTTTCGCGCACGCCCGCTTCAGGTCCCCATCTGAGATGAAGGACCTTGCGCCGCTCCCGGCTTCGATCAGGACGGCTGTTCACTTTCAGAAGCATGATGATCCCTCGCGAGCGGTGGATATAGAAAGGGACGGAGACGCCCGAGGGCTGGATACAGGGGCCTTTCTGGTCACGTGTTGGGAAAAACCGGCAGTTTGATAAAGCATCCATGTTGGCCCCTGCCAACATTCCTTAGTGCTGATATCTTAGCTAATATCATCTCTGAACTGATTTAGGCGTTCCATATGAGGCAAAAGGAGATCTCATGCAAAAGAGAAACGGTAATTAAATTAGCACTACTAAGTTAAGTGCTTGGCACTGTCTGTGATGCTGCCCTATAGTACAAACCGGGAGGGGAGACTGTGGACAGCAACGAACTGAAATCATGTATGGAGCGGCTCGATGCTTTCCTCGGAGAGCTTCTGGAGCCATTTGGGCGACTTGAAAGACGTCGCTGGGGAAACGTCTACGTCCACGGGCTTGTTTTAGATGGCGAACGCAAATCTACTGAACCTATGGCTGGTCACTTGCCGGGCGGAAATGTCCAAGCGACAATGGCTACGTCACCTCTCGCCGCCTCCGCCAACTATTCCATACCCTCTATTTCCTCAGCCTTTTTCTACCACGAGTTTACCGGCATTCCTTTGTGAATAGTTGACGTGTAAACTGCAAAACCAACTCAGCGTGGTCTATCCCAATTAGCACGCCCATGGACCCTGCACAGCGGCACTCCCCTGAGGATGGAGTTCCTCATTGGCTCCGGGGAGATACCGGAAGGCACTGCCCAGCAGTTCATCATCTCCCTGATCCGCTAATGTTTTGGAGTCTTTGTAAATGCTACAAATTGAATCACTTGAAGGTACTCCAGGAGGTGAACCGTGAGGACATTTAGTATGATGCTCTCGCAGAGACGATCAGTCGTGACGTCTCCTTGAGCTATAAGCTCCTAAACTATATCAACGGAATCTATGCCTCGGGGGATATCAGGCACAAGTACGCCAAGCAACTTGCGGTCGCCGTTGCCGATGGCTGCTGCAAATTACATCGACATGAAAAAAGAGGAAAAGAGGGTTTGTGAGCTCTATCACCCTGCTGCATAAATGATGTCGGCCGAAGCCGAGGGTAATTCCACCGTCTGTTCACCCAGGAAGCATTCATCGGCCGCATCGGGCTTGATCTATTGCGGACCGGAGCGCCCGCGCCGCAGCCCCTGGATTCGGACTGGCAATTATGGCCGATACGACCGCTAGGCCATCCGCGCCGGCACGTATGACATCAACGGCATTGGTGGAAGTTATGCCACCTATTCCGACCAGGGGAATGCGAACGGCCTGGCGGATAGTTCGCAAAACACCTAGCCCCGTGGCTGGCAGCGCATCGGCTTTGGTCGGTGTTGCAAACAGGGGCCCTACCCCCAGGTAGTCCGCCCCATCGGCCTCGGCCTCCAGGGCTTCATCGGCAGTACTGACGGAAACCCCGATGATCATATCTTTGCCGGCAATCCGGCGCGCAAGGGCGCAATGCATATCCTCCTGCCCCAGATGAACTCCATCGGCGCGGCAGGCCAGGGCGATGTCCACCCTGTCGTTGATTATGAGCGGGATGGCCAGGTCCGAAGCCGCTTGCCTGAGCGTAAAGGCTTGCTCGAGAAACTCCCTTGCCCCGGCATCCTTTTCGCGAAGTTGGACCACGGTCACACCGCCCGCGGCGCTCTCGCGAACGATTTGCTCAAGAGGGCGGCCGCCAGACAGGATCCGGTCGGTGACCAGGTACAGTCTAAAATCAATTCCGGATTTGCAGGCTTTCATGAAAAGGCTACCCGGGCGCGCGCTCTGATGATTGAGCTGTCTATCGTGTCGAGTGCGTCGAGCAGGCCCACCTGAAAGCTGCCCGGCCCGGGGTTGGGGAGGGCTGCAAGTTCTCCAGCAATCCCAAAGATGACGAGCGCCCCAATTGCAGCGGCGAAAGCATCCGTTTTTTCGACGGCACAAAAGGCGCCCGTGATTGCGCTTGCCGCGCAGCCTGTCCCTGTAACTCTGCCCATGAGTGGATGACCGTTTGAGATCCTGGCCATCCGCAGGCTGTCGGTCACAAAATCCTCCGCGCCTGTGACCGCCACAAAGGTCCCGTAGGTTTTTGCTAAATTGGAGGCTACCAGCCGCGCATCCTCCGTACCGTGAACGGACTCCACGCCTCGGGTGATCCCCTTCTGACCCGCAACCGCCAGGATTTCGGAGGCATTCCCGCGCAGAACCGCCACCGGCGCCTCATCGATTAGCCGCCGGGCAGCCTCTGTCCTGAACCGGGTTGCACCCGCTCCCACCGGATCAAGCACAATTGGAATTGAGCGGTCCCGCGCGGCCCGGGCGGCCTTGGCCATGGAATCGATCCAGGGCTGTGACAACGTTCCGATATTGATGACAAGGGCATTAGCCAGCCCGACCATCTCCTCGACTTCTTCGACAGCATGGGCCATTACCGGCGATGCGCCTAATGCCAGCAGCGCATTGGCGGTAAAGTTCATGACTACATAGTTGGTGATGTTGTGAACCAGGGGATGTTCCCTTCTGATCTTTTCGAGAATATCAGAGGACTTTTCAACCGTCTCCTGAACAAGATTATCTTCCATATGCCTCCCTCAACACGAAAAATGAGTCAATATCCGATCCGGTTCGGTGCGGAAACACTGCCGCCGCGGACCCCTTACGCATTACAGATATTACACGTTTTGCCTTATATACGCACTGCCTCGAAAAGTTCTGGTGGGCTGCGCTCCGCTTAGCCCACCCTACGGGTCTCTTCATGGTTTCAGGGTGTCCCGAAGGGACGCGAAAAGCTGTTACGGGCATTCAGGCGTCAAGGACCACGATTGGCAGCCCTGAATTTATATGACCGCAAAGCTCTTCCTTTTCTTCCTTTGCCGGCACGAATACAAATCCCCCATGAGATTCTATTTTATCCAGCGCCAGGCCGCCCCGGACACGCCACTCGCGCTCGTGTCTCCATGAGCCGGACGGGGCGGTACGGCTCAACTGGAAACGATATCTTTCGGACTCCGCGATCCGGGAATAGACCCGCTCACCGCCATATATGGCGGGCTTTGCTCCGAGCGAGCGCAATATATCCCGCCGGACCGCAATCCCGTACGGTTCGACAGTCCACCTGGCGAGTCCCCGGTTCCACTTCCCCATCTCAAACAGCTCACCCGGTCGATGAGAACTCCACGAGCTGACCTCCGCCTGAGAACGAACCATCTTCGAACCAGCCCGAACGAGCCCTTCCTGCAGTATCCGAATGAGCGTGTCCAGGGCGGAATGGCCCGACAGGGGACGTTCGTCGAGCAGATTAAGAAGGTACTCCCGGTAAGTCTCACCCGGCCATGGACCGGCGCTTGCCCTGGTATAGTGGTAGAGGTAGTTACCCCAGATTATTTGGTCGAGCCGGGAGGAGTAGAAAAGGCCCCGCGGCCGTGACCTCCATTTAGAAGACCGGGGCGCATTTTTATTTGCCGGGCCGTAAGTTTGGACAGGATTTGGCGAGGGCAAATCCTGGGACCCGGGGAGCTTGAATCCGTGTGCATGCTCCGAGAATTTTGTTAGAAGGCTACGATTCCCAGCGTTCGAAGAGTTGGTCTCCTCGGGATCGAAAACGAACTGCAGCCGGGGTGATTTCGCCTGAATTTCTTCAAGGACAGCCGAGAGGTTTCCGCGGGAGCGGATTTCGAGCACCAGGTGAATATGTGCCAGTGCGCCGAGAATCCGGTCGCGGCATACCTGCGCTTGCCTTTTGGAACATGGTTCGGAGTCGAGCATACACGAAAGTAAAGGGATGTGGTCTGCGCTTTCATCCCCATATCTTTTCAACAGATCCCGGTCCGCGTTCAGGAGAGGACCCGGGGCGACAAGGAGTTGAGATAATCCGGAACGCCGGGCATGTGCGCAGGCCAAATCGTAGGTGAGGGTTCCGGTGCTGCCGGCAAGGGCAATTTCTCGTGAGTC
>Ga0074046_10004523_pt1 | contig 11335 bp, 10 predicted proteins | sample BogForMeECP23OM3_FD_94441 | JGI IMG/M metagenome (GOLD analysis project Ga0074046, IMG submission 94441) | Bog forest soil microbial communities from Calvert Island, British Columbia, Canada - Bog Forest MetaG ECP23OM3 | ecosystem: Environmental > Terrestrial > Soil > Wetlands ...
ACGCCTGGTTCGACCGCATCGCCCTCTCGGTCCACGCCTTCGGCGGCGAAGTGCTGAAATTCATCGGCGACGGCGTGCTGGCGATCTTTCCAGTCGCCGGAGGGTCGCCTCGCGCCGCCTGCGACGCCGCGCTCCGCGCGGTCTCCGCCGCCCGGGCCGGAATGGCGCATCTCGACGAGGCGCGGCGTCAGCAGGGCTTGGCGCCCCTCCCCTTCGGCGTCGCGCTGCATCTCGGCGAGATTCTTTGGGGCAATATCGGCTCGGCCGACCGGCTGGATTTCACCGCGATCGGCCCCGCCGTCAATCTGGTCAGCCGGTTGGAAGGGCTATGCCGGCCGTTGGAAAAGGCCGTCCTCGTCTCGGGCGCATTCGCCGCGGAGACCGCAACGCCGCTCGTTCCGCTGGGCGAGCATGCGCTGCGCGGCATCGCGGCTCCGTGCGCCGTATTCACGATGGCGGAGATCTCGGCCACTTGGCGAAGCGCGTGATCTCTTGGAAATCATCGAGGATCGAGACGGGAGAACCGACGATCCTCAGCGCGGCTCCGCCAACTGATCTACGTCTCGACTAATTATGTGAGATAATGGCACAGTAAGTTCGAGCGGGTGAACCTCAGATACCTTATTGCCGCCGAGCGATTCCGTGAGCGTTTTCCATTCGTAAAAGTTGGATATTCCTGCCGCTAGTTGCAGTGAATAATCCAATGATGTTGTTCCCGGCGAAAATGTTTGACTTGAGCCTTTAATATTGCGAAACCACTTCATCCATTCAACAGAGTCGGGGGAGATTCCCCGAGGCGGAACCAGCGGAGCGTTTGCTGGCCACTGCGCGGTTCCATGGCACGAAAGGCACGAAGAGATTTGGTTATCTACAGGGCCATTTAGTCGCCCGGCCCATCCAAGATGTTGAAACGGCACGTCTAAACTTGGATTTATCCAGTCCTGGTGCGGTGACATGCCCTTGCGGGTTGCCGCAACGGTTAGATCGGGATCGTTGCCCCACATTGCTCCGACCGGGACCAAACGGTCTTTCCAATCGCTACCTGGCAGCTTACCGTTATAAACAAACGTTCCAAAGACCCAACCGGTTTCCACCGATCTACTGTCTTTGACCGCTAAATCAACTTGCAGCAAGCGCAGTCGTTGCACAACCCTAGTATTGAATGGGTTCGTTGGAATCGAAACGTTAGAATAGATATTCGCATCCCATTCCTTGCTACCGACCAAATACGGCACTTGGTCTACGGGTGCCTGTGTATATAGTAATTTGATGCTTACTGACCCCTCCAAGAAAGTAGCCGCTGCTGGATTTGGACTGGCTGAAACCCGCCATACTTGACCAATCGCGTAGGCTCCTCTTGCGTTGTAGTAACCGATCGCCCAATTTTGGAACGCTTGTGTCTGCAGTGTCGATAGTTCCCCCGGTTGAGATACCCGTTCGTAAGTCAATCCGTGTATGAACTCACGGCCGTTTCGCCCCCAATGCAGCCAAGGCGCATTGTACCAAGTGCGAACCTTATTTGACGCCACGTTCCAATCAACATCTTCGTTACCTTCGAAAGCGTAAGCGAGCACGGCACGAAGATAGTCCTCCGTTTGCGTATGAGGGTCCACGTGCTTCCAAGGGTAGTCCTCATCTGGCGGCACCGTCGTCGGATATTGCTGACTAAGCCGAAATATGTTTCCCCTCCAGCCAACCGGTGGAGCCTCCCGAGAGTCTGGAAAGCCGGCGAACGGTATCGGTACCTGTGCACGGCCCAGAGCGGGGACCAAGATTAGCACCAATGCTACTGTGGCTCGGCGCACGCGCGCAGGCCTTGCAAGAAAGCGCGTCTGCATGGCTCAAGACCCCGCTACTTTGATTATTGCATTAACGTAGTCCGAGATATCACTATCCGAATATCCCTCGTGGAGGGGCAGTGAAATGCCTGTCGCCACGGCCAGCTCCGCGCCAGGTAAGCTAACCTGACCGTAATCATACGTTCGGCCGGAGACCACTTCTGCAGGCCAAATGCCCGCCGGAAAAAAGCTCTTGTTCTTGAAATACGGCGTTTTATAGAATGGCACTGCCACGTAAGCTCCGGATGCGGGAATTCCCTCGGACCGAAGTTGCGTGATAAAAGCGTCTCTGGAGATAAGGATCTTTTGGGGGTCGATACGAAATAGGTAAAAAAAGTAACTTTCGTCAACATCAGAAGGTTGTTTTTGTGGAATTATTCCGGGGATAAGTCTGAGTTGATTGGTAAGCAATCTTCCTAACGCTCTTCGTTTAGATATTATTGCTCCAAGCTTCGGAAATTGTGCCAAAAACATCGCGCCATCAATTTCACTCATTCGATAGTTCGGAGCGAGAGCCTGAAGAAAAACGCCACGTTTGTGTCGGTCATGATATTTGTCAGCATAATTATGACATAAGTAAAACAACGATTCGGTTTCCACTAAGACAAAGCCGCCTTCTCCGCTAGTAACATGCTTTTTGGTCATTCAGACTATAGCACCCAAAATCACCAAAAGTCCCGACATGTTGACCCTTATATGTGGCGCCTAAAGCTTGAGCGCAATCCTCTATCAAAGTTATATTGTGCGCCTTGCAGAAGACCGCAATAGGTCCAATGTCGACCGGACATCCCGTGAGATGAACTACGACAACAGCCCGAGTCCGCTCAGTCATCACAGCTCTGATTGTGTCCACAGTCAGCAATGCGCTATCTGGATCGACATCGGCAAAGACGGGAATTAGGTTCTGGTAAAGGATCGCATTTATAGTTCCCATATCAGTAATTGGCGTCGTTATCACTTCGGACCCGGGCCGGACTTGACTCGCAGCAATTGCGACGTGGATGCTAGCAGTTCCAGATGACGTCGCGACCACAAAACTTGCGCCGAACGACTTCGCGACTTCGCGGCAGCGTCCACAGATTGCTGGACAACGGAATTTGGCTGCCAGTACCAAACCGTATTCTTCGCCAGTGCAGCCTTTATCGCGTTGAGTTCTTCATCTCCAAACCTTGGAGGTCGAGAAGGGAACGGGGTCGTACGTATGGGCATTGTTTTCTTCCCTACAGGCCAGAAATAGTCGATCCGAGAATGCGGTGACAAATAAAGAGGTTATGAAACCTCCAACGACCTCAATGGACTTCTTGCCAGCTCGTCGATTAACGGCAATCGCCGAAGCGTGCTAACTGGGTAGGTCTTATCCAAAAGAGACGCCAATTCAAATGAAGGCTCTATAAGTTGCATCCTGCGTATAGTCTTGGAAAGGCCCACGCGATCATCAGCGACCGCTCTTAAAGCAACCAAATATCGCCGCGGTGACGCAAATTTAAAAGAAAGTAAGCTAGATGTTGTCGCATATTCGATAGCCTTACGATAGTCTCGAAGACCTGTTGCGGCCATGCATCTATAGAACTCAAAATAATATGTTGATCCACTTCCAAAGCTCGTGTCAACAGCCTTCGTGGCTGAATGAAGGCCGGAGGAGTAATCGGCGTGGGCCGTCTGCAGATTTGAAAGCCCAGCCCATGCGACACAGTTTAGGGGATCAGCGCGTATCGCTAGCTCGGCGAGCCGAAGAGCTGAACGCGGAGAATCGCCAAATAGATATTCAGCCTGTGAGCAGACCGATAACGCCGTCGAGTCGTTGGGAGATTGTCCCAATGTTGGGAGATTGTCCCAATGCTTCGGCGGAAAGGGTTACCGGGTCCTGTTTGTCAGGCAAGAAGGCGTCAGTTCTGTGTTGAAAAACAGCTATGATTCGGATTAGAGCTCGCCAAGCCAAATAACAACCACGAGGGTCGATATTAAAGGCCAAGGCACATTGCTGATCAGCCTGGATAAGTTTTTCCTTGTCGAGCATGGAGGTTAACATACGGACACTATTGAATAGCCCCCAAGTGGATACGCCTTTACCCGAAGCTGCTCTTATTGCAAGGGCACTTACGGCTGCCTCCACAGTTTGCGATGCAAGCGCAATAAACGAGGGCGATGCAATTATTGGTTGACGTTCCACAGTAAAGCCGGAAGTCCAATATAGGCGACCGGTGTCGGCATCTTCCACCGTCGCGGAGAGGTGTATCTTCTCATGCACAACCACAATGGACAACGATAGGATTATGCCGCACGGGATTTCAGCATTGTCAGTTGACAATGAACTGTCCAAGCAGGCACCATCAATGATTAGCACGTCCGCTCTATGAAGAAGCGAGGTGGCAACAGACTCAAGAAATATCCGTTCTAGCGTGGAATCAGATTTGATAGGAGAAGTAACACGAAAAAGGACGGCACCGCTGAATCTTTTAATTGGCAATGGGGTTGATGTTATAGAGTCCGGAGGCGCTGGCGGCCACTCTCTACTACAATGCTCAAACTCGGGATCTTTTCGCTCCAAGTTCTCCAAAGGGTCGACTTGATCATTTCCCAGTGCGGGCAGTTTATTCCCGGCCGGCGATTCACGGGGCTCCTTCGGGCTTACGACCGCGATAGGCCAGCGCTTCTCAGCCGACTTGGCTCCGTTATTTTCAGGATATGGGGTGGTCTCCGCCCTCAACGAAGTGCGTTGGATTCGAAGCCAATCTTCGAATGGCTCCTCGCCGTTCAGATCGATTCCTTCCAGGAACTCCTCACAACTATTCGCTCTTTCTGCGCCCCAGTTTACAACGTCGATCGTGCAGCGTTGCAAGTTCAACCGAACACGGTCGCCCTCACACGAAATCAGCTCAGAAGCGTAGGGGGCCAAGCACTTACGCAAGTTTGCTAACTCGCGCCGCAGGTTAGTTTGCGCTTCAACCCTCTGACATCGGCTCCACAACGTATCCTGCAGCCACCCGCGGCTGCGCGCACCGCGGGACGACATCGCTAAGAGGGCGATCAGTGCGCGCCCCTTTTTGCTTGAAATGCGCAACTCTCGACCATTCGGCGTGAGCAGTTGAAACGGCCCCGACAACTCAAGCGCAAATTTCTGATCGTGCTGCATGGACGCCGGCCCTCTGACCGCGCGACGCGACACCCCAGACAATCACAGAAGGGGCACCTAGTAAAGAAGGCACGCATTTTTCACGACTTTTTCACGGTTCCAGTTTGCGGCCCGAGCGGAATCACGTCGGTACGTTCGTATTCTCGACCCGCTGCAAATCTTAGCGCCTTCCAAGAGAACCCGTCGTCAGTGTGAAGTAGGAGGCGTCAAGGTCTTGTAGTCCAAAACGAAAGCCGAAGCAGGAGAATGGATATGAGGTGTCAGATTGCACTTGTCACGTTTCTGGTGGGGCTTGCTGGTTCGGCAGCGCTTGCACAGGACGACAATTCGGACATACCGGGTGCTACAGGTGTTTACACCGATAGCGACGGCAATCAGACGACTGTTGAGTTGCCGGATGTGCGAGATCGGACACCTCAACCTATGGACGAAAAAACCCAGGACTTCATGAACGGGAACTTCCCGTCTGACAATACTGGGGAAAATGGTGGCGAATAATTTGTCGGTGAGCTTAGAAAGTCGACTATCAGTTGAAACGCAATGTGGAGCAATGCGATGAAGAGGATTTCGATTGGCACACTGACTGCCGTGGCGTTAATCATGGCGGTCCACTCAGCCTTCGCGGGCTGGTACGACGCGTACGGCTATTATCATTGCGTATGGGGGTACGGTCCATACGGATACGCTTGTTATTAAGCACGAGTTTGGGGTCGGCAATGCAAGCCGGCCCCTCACCGGAATACCTAGCATGACTTAATTAGCACCAATCGGGCGCGAGAATAGGGGCTTCACCCCTTGGTCAAGGTTGCATTGAGGTTTTGCGAACGTCTCGGGCGCGGTCATGTCTTCGGCCTGTTGCGGCGGGAAAGGTCGCCCCGCCGGCCCTGATGAATCGTCCGCTTGAGCTCTTCGCAGTGGCTTGACCGCGAGCGTCTCAGCTTCAAAGCACGACGACGCGCGTTCCCTTGGCGACACGCCCATAGAGATCGATCACGTCGGAGTCCATCATCCGGATGCATCCGGACGATACGGCTTTGCCGATCGACTTGGGCTCGTTGGTCCCGTGGATGCGAAACAAAGTGTCCTTCTTTCCCTGAAACAAGTAGAGGGCGCGGGCTCCGAGCGGGTTCTCCATGCCGCCGTCCAGATGCTCCGGCAGGCTTGGCTGACGAGCCAACATTTCCGGGGGCGGGGTCCATCCAGGCCAGAACGCCTTTCGGCCAACCTCGGCCACTCCCTTCCAGGCGAAACCCTGGCGGCCGACGCCGATGCCATATTCGATCGCACGTCCATCGCCCAACGAGAGAAACAGCTTGCGCAACCGCGTATTGATCGTGACCGTGCCGCGCGGCTCCCCCGTCGGATCATTGACGTCCCGGCGGGTCGACAGGCTCATGTCGACATCTTTGTCGAAGCCTCCCGGAGTCGAATAGTTCGGATCGGCGTCAGGCGGCAGGTAGTTCGGATCGACATCGGTCGGCAGGCGGAGCGGCGCCCCCGGCGATGGCGAAGCGGCGCTCGGAAAAGGAACGCTCGGAAAAGGAAACTGGAATTGCGCCACTCCCCTGTCCGTCGAGATCGCAAGGCTCGCCAGGCTGATCAGGAGAAGACTTCGCGCGCCAAGCATGGTTGCCCCGTCCTTGTAGGCCCTGCGTGTTTCTCGAAAACAAAAACGGCGAAAGCGGGACACTCTCCATTCCTCGCCGGAGATATCGCCGAAGTTTGGGATCACGGATTACGGTGTCAAACCCGCACTCCAACGAGATCGCCGCGCCCATCCGCAGGTCTTCGGCCACGGCCTTGCGCGAAGTAGGGCAGCGGATCAACCGAAGTCGTCATCGCGAGCGCAGCGACGCGATCCAGCGACGAAGAACAGAGGCGCGACTCTGGATCGCCACGTCGCTTCGCTCCTCGCGATGTCGATTCGGCGAGAACGGAAGATGTTTCAAGGGTGCCCGGTGGGCCCGTGAGGCGTGTGACGCCTGCGCTCAGCGTGGTCTCCGCCGCAGGGGCCGGAATGGCGCACCGCGATTCCGGCTCTCCGCGCTCTTGATTCGACAATGCGACAAGGGCCAACGAGGCTTGTATTCGGCGCCAAACGAAGGCACCGTGTCTTTCTCGATTCTCGCACAGCGATGCTCAGCGTCAACGCAAGGGATTAAACATGGCCCGTTCGCCGTTGATGAGAGCCCTTCAACGCCTCGCTCGCGAGCACGCGGAAGCTTCCTGGCGCGGCGTCGATGTGGCCAGAGTGCGAGAGGAACGGGCTGCCGCCTTCGCGGATCGCCGACGATTCCTTCAGGGCGTTGGGGCGGTCGGCGGCGCTGCGCTTGTCTCGAGAACCCGAGCGGCGAACGCGGCCAAACAGAAGCCGAGGATCGTCATTGTCGGAGCGGGCATCGCCGGGCTCAACGCGGCGCTCACGCTGCAGGATGCGGGCTTCGCCTCCACGATTTATGAATCGTCAAGCCGCATCGGCGGCCGTATGCACTCGGACGCGACGACATGGGACAATCAACAAAAAAGCGAATGGTGCGGAGAGTTTATCGATTCGGACCACACCACAATGATGAGTTTGGCGAGTCGGTTCAAACTCAAACTTATTGACGAGATCGCCGCGCAGCCGGCGGGCAGTTTCGACACCCTCTATTTTGACGGACGTTATTACTCTCAAGCTCAGGCGGATCAGGATTTTGTGCCGGTGAACGCCGCCCTTCAACAACAGGTCAACGAGGCGCCCTCCACCACCTACAATTCCTTTAACAAAACTGGTTACTTTCTCGACCACCTCAGCGTTTACGAATGGATGGAGAAATACGTGCCCGGCGGTCACAAGTCACAGCTCGGACGGTATCTCGATAGCGCATACAACCAGGAATACGGGCTCGATACGCCAGTTCAAAGCAGTCTCAATCTCGTCTACTTGCTCGGCTATCAGCCGCCGTCGGGACCCTGGCAAATTTACGGCCTGTCCGATCAACGCTACAGCATCCTCGGCGGCAATCAGCTGTTGCCCGAAGCGATCGCCGCAAGCCTGCCGAACGGCAGCGTGATGACCCAGTCGGCGCTCACGAGTATCCGACTGACTGGCAGGGGCGGCTACTACCTCATGTTCAAGACCCTGGCCGGCTCGACCACGGTGGAAGCCGACGAGGTGATCCTGACGCTTCCTTTCAGCGTCCTCAGAGGGTTAGACTATTCGTCGGCGGGGTTTGACAGGCTTAAACAGGTCGCGATTCAACAGCTCGGATACGGCACAAACACGAAGCTGGTCCTGCAATTCAGTCAGCGGTATTGGAACACCACCGGCGCCTGGGGGACGGGCGATGGCAACATCTATACGGATCTCTTCTTTCAGAATACTTGGGACTCGTCGCGGGGGCTCACCGGCGCCACGGGCGTGCTAACGGGGTACATGGGCGGGAGCAACGGAGCCTCATTCACGGGGGCGAGTTCCCCCTATACCTCGGCCGCAACCGACCCGGTTGTCGGCAAATATGCGAAAACCTTTCTCTCGCAGCTTGACCGTGCCTGGCCGGGCGTCAGCAAATACTGGAACCGACTGGCGACGTTGAGCACGCCCTGGACCGACCCTAATCTGCTCGGAAGCTATTCATGTTGGAAGGTCGGGCAGTACACGACGTTCGCCGGCTACGAGGGCGTACGCCAGGGGAACTGTCATTTCGCGGGGGAGCACTGCTCGATCAACTTTCAAGGCTATATGGAGGGCGGCGCCGAGGAAGGAAGCCGCGCCGCACGAGAAATCATTGGCGATTACTCGTGAGTTGTGGCGGAGATCGCGCCCGGATCAGTGGCTGACGATGCTGTCGACATAGAGCGCCAGCAGCCTTCTCGCCTCGTCGACCAGCGACAGACGGCTGTCCTCTTCCGCCGCGGCCAGCGCGGGGACAGTCTTCAAAATCTGTCCGATCATCAATGAGGCCGCCGTCGCCTCGTCCTCGCTCAGGGACGGATTGGCGGAACGGAGGATTTTGGCGATCCGGGCGCGCAAAGCGTCGCCGAGCGGCTTCCGCCGCTCCATGATGCCGGCGATGGCGCCGGAAAGGGCGATCGCGGCGTCCCGCTCCGAGCGGAGGGCGAGCTTGTGGTCGACGAGCAGGTCCGCGAGCTCGGCCGACGACAGTCCGGGCGCCCGTTCCTCGACATCAGCGAAAGACGCCGCCGACCGCTCCGCGTAGCGACTGAACAAAGCCTCCGCCAGCGCTTCCTTCGAGGGAAAGAACTGGTAGAGCGACCCGATCGCCGCGCCCGAGCGCTGGGCGATCTCGGTCATGGTGGTCGCGTGATAGCCTTTCTCGGCGAACAAAGCCGCGCCCGCGTCGAGCAGGGCCGCGACCCGCTGCCTTCCCCGCTCCCGCTTCGGCTCCCGAGCCACCTGATGCGCTTCGATTGACATATGTGAGGAATGCTCATAAAAAAGATTTGCGAGTATCCCTCATATAATCAACTTACACAAGCCGTCATCACCCTGCCCTAGGAGCCGCCGCCATGATCGACCTCGACCCGCAATCGACCGCGCTCGTCCTCATCGACCTGCAGAACGGCATCCTCGGCCGCAAGCTCGAACCCGTCTCCGCCGAGACGCTCATCGAACGCGGCAAGGCGCTGGCCGAGCGGTTTCGCGCTGCGGGCGCGCCCGTCGTGCTCGTCAATGTCGCGCCGCGCTCCGAGGAAACGCGTCGGGTCGACGAACAGTCGCCTATTCCCAGAATCCTGCCCGAGGGTTTTACCGATCTCGCGCCCGGCCTTGCGAAGCCCGGCGATCTCCTGATCACCAAGCACGGCTGGGGCGCGTTTTTCCGCACGGATCTCGACGCTGAGCTCAAGGACCGCGGCGTCCGGACGATCGTGCTCGGCGGCGTCGCCACGCAATTCGGCGTCGAGTCGACGGCGCGGCAGGCGTGGGAGCTCGGCTACGAACTGGTCATCGCCAAGGACGTGACGACAAGCATGGGGGCCGAGCCGCACGACAGGACGATGCGGCATATCTTTCCGAGGATCGCCCGCGTGACGGATATGAGCGCCGTGTCCTTCTCCGGCGCCTGAACGACAACGTGTTCCGTCTCACCCTTCGCCACAGGCCGGCCGCCCTGCAATGGGGCGCGCTGCTGATCGCGTCGCTCGTCCTCGTCTCACTCCTCGAGCTGACGCGCCTGCCCGCGGCATTGCTGCTCGGCTCGATGGCGGCGGCGATCCTGCTCGCATGGTTCGAGGGGCGCGTGAAGATTCCGGCCTGGTCCTTTGTCATTGCGCAGGGAATTGTCGGTTGCCTGGTGGCAAGAACCATCAGTCCCGACATCCTGATCGAGATGATCCGCCAGTGGCCGATGTTCCTGACTTGCGTCGGCGCGGTCATTCTGTTCAGCACGGCGCTCGGCTTTGCGCTCGCCCGTTGGAAGGTGCTGCCGGGAACGACGGCGGTGTGGGGCTCCTCGCCCGGCGCGGCGACCGTCATGGTGCTGATGGCCAACGCGCTCGGCGGCGACATGAGGCTTGTCGCCGTCATGCAATATCTTCGCGTCGCCTGCGTCGGACTCGTGGCGTCGGTCGTCGCCCGGACTTGGACGGGATGGGGGGGCGCGGCGCCGGCCGCAACCGACTGGTTTCCGCCTCTTGCCGGCGGCCCTTTCCTGGAGACGCTGGCGCTAGCCGTCGCAGGCGCGGCAATCGGCGTCAAAGCCAAAATCCCCGCGGGCGCTTTGCTTCTGCCGCTGTTTGTCGGCGCCGCCCTTTCCGCCGGTCACATGATCACGATCACGCTTCCGGCCTGGCTTCTCGCGGGATGCTATGCCCTGGTCGGCTGGTCCATAGGCCTCAGATTCACGCGGGAAATCGTGCTCTACGCGGCAAGACATTTGCCGCAGATGATCGCCTCCATCTTCGCGCTGATCGCCATGTGCGGCGGTCTCGCCTATGCGTTGCACCTCGCGGCGGGAACGGATCCGCTGACCGCCTATCTCGCGACGAGCCCCGGCGGCGCCGATTCCGTGGCGATCATCGCCGCATCGTCCAGGGTTGATATGTCTTTCGTCATGGCGATGCAGGTCGCGCGCCTGCTCCTGGTGATCCTGATCGGCCCCAGTCTCGCGCGCCTTCTCGCGCGCTGGACGGCGGAGTCTTGACCGACGCCCCGTCCCGCGCGACATTTCGGCCGGGCGCGGCGGCGCGATGACGCCTCTCGCCGCGACAGGGAGGAGCGATCATGACGCTTGGGGTCCGTGCGGCGATCGTGACCGCGTTCCTTGGCTTCTGCGGCGCGGCAGGGGCGCAGCAAGCCAATCCGCTCGACGTCATCCCCGACAAGATGCCGTTCAGCGTTCCGTATGGCGCGCCGATTTCGCTC